>ENA-OFCI01000849-OFCI01000849.1-metagenomes-genome-assembly--contig:-NODE-849-length-16130-cov-3.449580_pt1 | contig 16130 bp, 14 predicted proteins | sample MGYA00153391_OFCI01 | MGnify analysis MGYA00153391
CCTCACCCATGAGCAGGTCACGGCTTTGGCAGACGCGGCGGGGGAGTCGCGGACCGTGATTCTCGTCCTGTCCTACTGCGGGCTTCGCTGGGGTGAGATGGCGGCCCTCCGTGTCGCCCGAGTCGACACGATGCGCCGGCGGTTCGACATCGCGGAGTCGGTGACCGAAGACGTCGGGAAGTTGGTCTGGGGGGACCCGAAGAACCATCAACGCAGGTCGGTGCCGATCCCCAAGTTCCTGGTCGATGAGCTGGACGCTCTCAAAGTCGGGAAGGGCCCGAAGGACCTGCTGTTTACCGGGGACCGAGGCGGGGTGCTGCGGAACGGGAACTTCCGCAGGGACGTCTTTGACCAAGCGGCGAGGGCGGCGGGCCTGGACGGGCTCACGCCGCACGAGCTGAGGCACACGGCGGCCTCACTGGCGGTCAGCGCTGGAGCCAACGTCAAAGCAGTCCAGAGGATGTTGGGCCACGCCTCGGCAGCTATGACTCTGGACGTCTACGCTGGCCTGTTTGACGACGACCTGGACGGTCTCGCGGACCGCATGGACGAAGCTCATGTGTACTCAGCGTGTACTCAGGCGGACGAACGAGCCAAAAGCGAGAAGGCGACCGTGCGCGAAATCCGTTCTGCCGCAACGAAGTTGGCATAGTGGGGCAGCAGGGGCTTGAACCCTGGACCGACGGATTATGAGTCCGTTGCTCTAACCAGCTGAGCTACTGCCCCTTACGTGCACGGCATACCGCGTCGTGCGACTGGTGAGCCTATCGCGTTGCCATGACGGCGCATTCACGGTCGGTCAGATGGGAGCCGGCTGAGCAGCCAGCGCCGAGCTGCGGCATCCTGTGGGCCGTGGCGGGTCTGGAGTGCATCGGCGATCTCGGCACGGTCCTCCCGGGTCTTGTTGCCACCGAACTTGAACTTGGCGTGGACGCCAGTGATGTTCAGGCGCAGCCCACGAATCCCCGGCATCTGCCGCAGGTCTTTCTCGACGTCGATGCTCGGCGTGACGCGCGTGGAGTCCACGGGCTCGAAGTGCATCAGCTGTCTGGCCAGGATCGCAGCCTTGGCCGCCGGATCGTCAACGATCGCGACGTCAACCTCAGCCTGAACCGCCGCGTAGTAGCTGGTCGGCACCCCCAGCGCGGGATCTTCGCCGTCGTCCGCGTTGACCGCCCCGGGATGTATGTGTCGTCGGCTATCACGCTCAGCAACGCGCGCGGGCGCTCGGCGAGTGCTCGCCATAGCGGGTTGGGGCGGGCCAGATGCAGCTCAATGGTGTGCTCACCGTCGAAGATGAAATGTGTCGGTACGACCACCGGCAGGTCCCGATCCGGACCGCCGGGCGCAATGATCTGTCCGAAGTCGAACTCGTGCAACACGGCCCGCCACTCGTCGTCATTGTTCGGGGCATCCCAGGGGTGAACCAGCATGAATGAGATCCTGTCACCTGGTATGCCGGGGGGCTCGTCCGATCTCAAGGCCATTTTCGTGATTTTCTGGTGCTCGTGTGACGAATGGGGCACAATGAATGTCGACTCCCGCCGACGGGAGCCGCTGCAGTCCAGAGCTGGTCCGTGTCGAGGTCGTTGGGGAAGACGTCCCTCGCACACAGGAGGTCCGGGTGTCTGCTGCAATGCCGCGTGCCATCACGCGCGGGGTGGTGTTCATTCACTCCACCCCCACTGCTTTGTGCCCTCACATCAACTGGGCTCTCGAGTCGGCCCTCGGTCAGCGGGTCGCCGTGGAGTGGGCCCGCCAGCCGCTGGCTCCGACGTTCCTGCGTGCCGAGCTGTCCTGGTCCGGCGAGCCCGGCAGCGGCGCCAAGGTCGCGAGCGCCCTTCGCGGCTGGGACGGCCTTCGTTTCGAGGTGACCGAGGAGCCCAGCCCCGGCAGCGACGGCTCGCGCTGGTCGCACACTCCGAGCCTGGGAATCCACCACACGTGGACCTCTGCTAGCGGTGACGCAGTCGTCAACGAGGACCGGCTTCGGGCCGCGATCTCGGTCAGCAAGGGCGATCCCGGGATCCTGGCCCAGGAGCTCGACCTCTTGTTGGGCCGGGCCTGGGACAACGAGCTCGAACCCTTCAGGTATGCCGGTGACGGAGACTCGGTGCGCTGGCTGCACAAGGTGAGCTGAGACTAGAGCGGGATGTTCCCGTGGTCGCCGCGTCGTCGAGGGGCTGCGGCGATGGCCCTGGCCAGGGCGCCCCGGCTTGCCGTCGGCTCGATGATCTCGTCCACCACGCCGATCTCGACCGCTCGCGGCAGGCCACCCGAAAGAATTTCGTGTTCAGCGGCAAGCTCGTTCTCGATCTGCGCGCGGTCCTCCTCGGGCACTTCGGCGAGTCGTCGACGATGAAGGATGCGTACGGCCGCAACGGCACCCATCACAGCGACGGTGGCCGTAGGCCAGGCGAACACCCTTGTCGCGCCGAGGCATCGGGCGTTCATGGCGATATACGCACCGCCATACGACTTGCGGGTCACGAGGGTGACGCGGGGAACAGTCGCTTCGGCGAAGGCGTGCAGCAGCTTGGCGCCACGTCGGACTACCCCGTCCCACTCCTGCCCAACACCGGGCAGGTAGCCAGGCACATCGACCAGGACGATGAGCGGGACGCCGAAGGCGTCACACATGCGTACGAAGCGCGCTGCCTTCTCGGCCGAGGACGAGTCCAGGCAGCCGCCCAGTCGCATCGGGTTGTTGGCCACGACGCCAACGGTTCGGCCACCAAAACGGCCCAGGGTGGTGGTGATGTTCGGGGCCCACTTGGGGTGCAGCTCGAGGTTGTGCTCGGGGTCGTCCAGGACGTTGGAGACCAACGGGTGCACATCGTAGGCGCGGCGAGCCGACTCAGGGAATGTCTCGGCCAGGTCTCGTTCATGTACAGCGCCCACGTCGAGCTCACCCTGCGCGCCGAGCAGGGAGCAGAGCTGCTGGCCGCGTTCGTAAGCCGCCTCGGTCGTCTCGGTCACGACGTGGACGACGCCGGAGCGACGGCCGTGCGGCTCGGGACCGCCAAGACGCAGAGCATCGACGTTCTCGCCGGTAACCGAACGCACCACGTCGGGACCGGTCACGAAGATGCGTCCGTCGGGGCCGAGGATGACGATGTCGGTCAGTGCCGGTCCGTAGGCGGCGCCACCGGCGGCCGGGCCGATCACGATGGAGATCTGCGGGATCTTGCCCGATGCGCGGGTCATGATCGCGAACACCTCGCCGACGGCATGCAGCGACACGACGCCCTCAGCCAGCCGCGCTCCGCCCGAGTGCCAGATGCCTACGACGGGTACTCCGTCGAGCAAGGCTCGCTCGTAGGCCACGAGGATTGCCTTGCAGCCCTCGCCGCCCATGGCGCCACCCTGGATGGTGGCATCAGAGGCGAATGCCACGACTGGCGTGCCGCGCACGTTGCCTGCTGCGCAGAGGACCCCGCTGGAGTCCTCTGCGGTGATCAGCTCGAGCGTGCCCTCGTCGAAGAAGGCCTCGAGCCGCTTGCGCGGGTTGCGTGGGTCCTTCTCCCTGTCAATTCTGGGCTTGGTTGCGGCCACGGCCTGTTCGGCCGCGGGGCTGGGCATGCGGGCAGTCACTAGATGCTTCGAATCGCCAACGCCACGTTGTGACCACCGAAGCCGAAGGAGTTGTTGAGGGCTGCGATGTCACCTTCCGGGAGTTTGCGGTGCTCGCCGTGCACGACGTCGAGGGAGATCGCGGGGTCGAAGTCCTTGAGGTTGATCGTGGCTGGGGCCACACCGTCGCGGATTGCGAGGATCGAGAAGATCGCCTCGATGCCGCCGGCCGCGCCGAGCAGATGGCCGGTCATCGACTTGGTCGCACTGACCGGCATGTGGTCGGCCTCGTCGCCGAACGCCAGACGAATGGCGTTGGACTCGGCGATGTCACCCACAGGTGTAGAGGTGGCGTGGGCGTTGATGTGGACGATGTCCTTCGGCGAGAGGCCGGCGCTCTCCACAGCCTCGCGCATGGCGCGAGACGCGCCGGCGCCCACAGGGTCGGGCGCCGCGATGTGGTGGGCGTCCGAGGACATGCCCAGCCCGGCTACCTCGGCGTAGATGCGCGCACCCCGGGCCCTGGCATGTTCCTCGCTCTCCAGCACGACGACTGCCGCACCCTCACCAAGCACGAAGCCGTCCCGGCCGGTGTCATAGGGGCGGGAGGCCCCCTCGGGATCGTCATTTCGGGTCGACAGAGCCTGCATCGCAGTGAACCCGGCGATCGGCATGGGGTGCATCGCTGCCTCGGTACCACCGGCGACGACGATGTCGGCGCGTCCGCTTCGGATCATCTGCATGGCAAGGCCGATGGCCTCTGCCCCTGATGCGCAGGCGCTCACGGGGGTGTGCGTCCCGGCGCGGGCGCCGAGCTCGAGCGACACCGCGGCAGCCGGTCCGTTGGGCATGAGCATGGGCACGGCAAGCGGAAAGATGCGACGAACGCCCTTCTCCTTCAGGGTGTCCCATTGGTCAAGCAGCGTGTTGACACCTCCGATGCCGGAGCCCATGACGACACCTAGCCGCTCGGGGTCGACCTCGGGTGTGCCAGCGTCGATCCAGGCTTCGCGGGCGGCGACCAGACCGTACTGACCAGCCGGGTCGAGGCGGCGGGCCTCCACCCTGGCGAGAAGGTCGAGCGGAGACACCTTGATGGTCGCGGCGATCTTCACGGGGAGCTCGTAGGTCTCCACCCAGTCGAACGGCATCAGGCGGACGCCCGACTCTCCGGCCAGGATTGCTTCCCAGGTCTCTGGGACGGTGCCTCCGACAGGGGTGGTCGCACCCAGACCGGTCACGACGACCCGCTTCTCGCGATTCGAGGTCATTGGGGTTGCTCCTTGTTCTCAGTGGGCCCGGGGGGGCACACGCAGGTTTCGGCATACATGGCGCTTGGCAGTGGTTTGAGGGCCCGTTGGATGAAGGCATCGGGCCAAGCCGTGGTGCGAGGGGTGCTGATCAGCGCTGCTCGCACCACGGCGGACGACCAGCTCAGGCCTGCGCGCGCGCGATGAAGCTGACGGCGTCACGGACCGTCTTGAGGTTCTTGACCTCGTCGTCGGGGATGCGTACGCCGAACTTCTCCTCAGCGTTGACGACAATCGTCATCATCGACAGAGAGTCGATGTCGAGGTCATCGGTGAAGGACTTGTCGAGCTCGACCGAGGCAGTCTCCAGACCGGTCTCTTCGTTGACGATCTCGGCGAGACCGTCGAGGATCTCTTTTTCGCTTTGGGCCATCAGGCCAGCTCCTTGTTGTGGTGGTGCTTGGGATCTGTCGGTTGTGCTGTATGACCCGAATATCCCGTCGGGTCAGCGGGAGCTCTTACGGCAGGACGATGACCTGTGCGGCGTAGACGAGACCCGCCCCGAACCCGATCTGCAGGGCCAGCCCGCCGTGCGGCGCCTGGCCGGAGTCAAGCATCTTCTGGGTTGCCAGTGGGACGGAGGCCGCCGAGGTGTTGCCGGTCTCCTGGATGTCGCGAGCCACGGCAACGTGCTCTGGCATCTTGAGCTGCTTGACCAACGCGTCGGTGATCCGGTTGTTGCCCTGGTGCGGGATGAACGCGTCAAGGTCGTCAGCCTTGATGCCCGCCTGGTCCAGGGCAGCCTGAGCCACCGGAGCCATGTCGTAGACGGCCCAGCGGAAGACTGCCGGGCCCTCCATCGTGATGGCAGGCCAGTCGACGTCGCCTCCGCCGTTGCGTACCTCGATCCATGAGTTGCGCGACGAGATGGTCCTCCACTTGGAACCGTCAGAACCCCAGACCGTGGGACCGATCCCGGGGAAGTCCGAGGGACCGACGACCGCCGCTCCGGCTCCGTCCCCGAAGATGAAGGCTGAACCACGGTCGTTCTTGTCGGTGAAGTCGGACAGCTTCTCAACCCCCACCACGAGGACGAACTCGGCGGTGCCGCCGCGGACCATGTCGTTGGCCAGGGCAATGCCGTGGCAGTAGCCGGCGCAGGCCGCCGAGATGTCGAACGCCGCAGCGGGAGTGGCGCCGACGCGCTCCGCCAGCGAGGCGGCAGCTGAAGGGGTCTGGTACGGATGGGTCACCGTTGCCACGATGACTGCGCCGATCTGCGACCCGGTGATACCGGCCGCCGTCAACGCGTCGCCAGATGCGGCGGCGGCCATGTCGACCACCGTCTCGTCGGGCGCCGCAAACCGACGCGTGATGATGCCGGTGCGGTCACGGATCCACTGGTCGGTGGAGTCGATGTGCTCGCAGATCTCATCGTTGGTGACCACGCGTTCGGGTCGATAGCCGCCAACGCCCCAGAGACGGGCATGCGCTGGTCCGGTCCGGTCGTTCAGGGTCGGGCGAGGCTGGGGGACTGTCGTGGTCATTTCATGGTCTCCGCGTGGTTCGGACGGGTGGTTCGGACGGGTGCTTGGGGACTGGGGTCAGGCTGCCTTGGGGTGCAGCCGCAACAGCGGCTGCCCCGGGGACACGGGGTCACCGTCCTCGACGAGCCATTCGATGACCTGGCCACCGAAGGGTGCCGTGACCTCAAACGTGTCGCGCCGGGTCTTCACCGCAGCGACCACCGAGCCAGGCGTCACATCGGTGCCCGGCTCGGAGCGGGTGAAGCTGACGATCCCCTTGGCCGGTGCGATGAGCAGCCGCCAGGTCGGCGTGTCCGCGATCTGGCTGGGCTGCGCGTGCTCGCGGATCATCCGGTGTGCGTCGGGGAGCTGGTCGGGTGACTTCAGGGCCAGGACCTCGACGCCTGGAAGCCCTCGCTTTGCCATGTTGGCCAGGGCGCCGGCAGGCGGGATCTCGATCAAACCGGTCACCCCGAAGTCCTTGAAGGTCTCCATGCACAGATCCCAGCGAACCGGGCTGCTGACCTGGGTGACCAGGCGTTTGAGGACCTCACGGCCGCTGTGAACGACCGTGCCGTCCCTGTTGGACACCAGTCGCGATCGTGAGTCGTGGGTCGACATGGCCCCAGCCATCGCACCCAGCTCCCTGACCGCAGGGGCCATGTGGTCGGTGTGGAAGGCGCCTGCCACCTGCAACGGGATAACCCGGGCCTTGGCGGGCGGGTCGGCACTCAGCGCCCGGAGCTGCTCCGCAGTGCCCGCGGCCACGACCTGGCCGCCACCGTTGTTGTTCGCCAGGACGAGGCCGTGCTTGAGCAGCACCCGTGCCACCTCATCGCTGTCGCCACCAACAACAGCGCTCATGCCGGTTGCGTTGAGCGCGCTCGCCTCGGCCATGAGACGTCCGCGCTCGCGGACGAAGACCATGGCCTGCTCGGCGCTGATGACGCCTGCGGCAGCGGCTGCCGTGATCTCGCCGACTGAGTGACCGGCGCCGCCGGCCACCAGACGGAAGCCGTCGGCCGGATGCTCGAAGAGAGCCAGCAACGAGATGAGACCAGCGCCCACGATCAGCGGCTGGGCGATCGCCGTGTCCTTGATCGTCTCGGCGTCGGACTCGGTGCCGTGTCTGACCAGGTCGATCCCGGCCACCGTTGAGAGCCACTGCATGCGGTCGCGGAATCCCGGCAGCTCGAGCCATGGGGCAAGGAAGCCGGGGGTCTGGGAGCCCTGTCCAGGGCAGACGAGAACGAGCACGCATTCAGCCTTCCGGTTGGGTCGTGATCCAGTCGTGACCGAACGACACCAACAATCACCGCCCGATTGAGAGGGTTCCTACAAAGGGGGCCCGTCCGGCGTTCGGCCTGCGTCCGGTACTTTACCTTGAAGGGAACGTCGCCACTCTCGCTCAGTGGACTCGGCAAGGCGTCCGACCGCCAGGGCCAGGCGCACGGTGTAAGCCTCACGGGGGTGGCTCAGGTCATACCCCGTTACTGCAGCGATCCGCCCCAGCCGATAGCGCACGGTGTTGGGGTGGACGAACAGGACCCTTGCCGTGGACTCCAGCCCGCCGCCTCCGTCGAGATAGGTGGTGGCCGTCTCGAACAGGGACTTTCCGGCAGTGCGAAGCGGTCGGTAGACGCGGTCGATGAGGGCCCGACGGGCCGGGGTGTCTCCGGCAAGAACACGCTCGGGCAGCAGCTCGTCGGCGAGAACCGGACGGGGCGCATCAGGCCAGGCGCGAGCCGCATCCAGGCCCGAGAGTGCGGCCCGGGCGGAGCGTCCCGCGGCGAACAGGTGGGGCACGATCGGCCCGATGACGACGGGGCCGTTGCCGAAGCAGTCGGCCATGGCGAGCACGGTGGGCGATGGGTCCTCCAGGCCGCCGAGGATCGCAACGAGTCGTCGCCCCTGAACCGCCGCCAGGCATTCCACCTCGAGCTTCGCCGCCTGTTGTCGCAGCGCATCCACGATGTCCGCGGTGTTTCCCTCGCGCGCGAACCCGGCTATCACCGCTACATGGTTGACCGATCCCCAGCCCAGTGCGGAAGCTCGTGACTGCATCGAGTCGTCGGCCTCGCCGCGCAGTACGGCGTCGACGACCAGGGACTCGAGACGCGCGTCCCACCCACCGCGCGCCTCTGCAGCGCCGGCGTAGACCTGGGCGGCCCCGAAAGCGATCTCGCGTGAGTAGCGCAGCACCGACTCGCGCAGGTTCTGCTCGTCACCGGGAGCCGCGAGCTGCGCAACGTCCGCCTCGACGACATCCACCACTGAGCGCACCAGGTCCAGGGTCTGGACCAGAGTGATGGACCGGGTCAGCTCGCGTGGTGCGGTTCCGAACACATTCGCCGAGATCTGCGGGGTGTCGCTCGGGTCGCGATACCAGGCGACGAAGGCCGCGATACCGGCCTGGGCGACCAGTCCCACCCATGAGCGGTCCTCGGCGGAGAGGGCGCGATACCAGTCGTAGTGGGTTTCCATGTGCTTCTTCGCGGCCGTCGAGAGGGTCCCGGAGCTGCCCTCGATTCGCCGTTGGGTGGCTGCGCTGCCGCGCGAGCGTTGTGCCGCCATACGACCACTCTATTTGTATGTCGGCAACAACGCCTGGCAAGCCGCGCGTTCTCGCGCGCTCCAGCAATCCACAGGCTGGTTTGTTTCACCAATCCCACGCCGTCGACTGGCAACAGCGAAACAAACCGGCTAACGAGTCGGGCAGAAGCGACCTAGGACTCGCCACCGGCGTTACCCGACGCGCCCGCGACAACCTCGAGCAGGCGGTACTTCGCAGCCGCCTCCTGTGCCACCGACGCGTCGATCTCACCGCGCTTGGCCAGCATCTGCAACGCCCTCACGACCACTGACGGGCCGTCGATGTGGAAGTAGCGGCGGGCGGCGGCACGGGTATCGGAGAAGCCGAACCCGTCGGCGCCGAGAGAGGCGAAGTCCCCGGGCACCCATTGCGCGATCTGGTCCTGAACGGCGCGCATGTAGTCCGAGACCGCGACGACCGGCCCCGGGGCACCCAGGAGCCTCTGGGTCACGAACGGCACCCGCTGCTCCTGCTCGGGATGCAGGAAGGCCAGCTCGTCACAGGCCATGGCGTCCCTGCGCAGCTCGCCCCACGAGGTGACAGACCAGACGTCAGCGACGACGCCCCAGTCGGACTTCAGCAGCTCCTGCGCCTCGAGGATCCACGGCACACCCACACCGGACGCCAGCAGCTGGACCCGCTTGGCGCCCTCTGCGAGGCCTTCCGCCGAGCCCGGCTTCAGCAGGTACATCCCCTTGAGGATGCCTTCGGCGTCGATGCCTCCGGGCTCCGGCGGCTGGACGTTTGGCTCGTTGTAGAGGGTGATGTAGTAGATGACGTTCTCCGGCTGGTCGCCATACATCCGGCGCAGCCCATCTTCCACGATGTGCGCGATCTCGTAGGCGTAGGCAGGGTCATACGACACGACCGCGGTGTTCGTCGAAGCGAGCAGCGGGCTATGGCCGTCCGCGTGCTGGAGCCCCTCGCCGGTCAGCGTCGTGCGCCCGGCGGTCGCGCCCAGCATGAAGCCTCGCGACATCTGGTCGGCAGCGGCCCAGATCGCGTCACCTGAACGCTGGAACCCGAACATCGAGTAGAAGATGTAGACCGGCACCATCGGTATGCCGTGGGTGGCATAGGACGTCCCCACGGCGGTGAACGCGGCCACCGAGCCCTCCTCGTTGATGCCGAGGTGAAGGATCTGCCCCTGCGCAGACTCCCGGTAGGCGAGCATCAGGTCCGAGTCCACGGACGTGTAGTGCTGCCCGTGGACGTTGTAGATCATGGCCGTCGGAAAGAAGGAGTCCATGCCGAAGGTCCGTGCCTCATCCGGGATGATCGGCACCACATGGCGGCCGAACTCCTTGTCGCGCAACAACTCTCGCAGCAGACGGACGAACGCCATCGTGGTGGCGATCTGCTGCTTGCCAGAGCCCTTCTTGACCAGGTCGTATGCAGTGTGGTCGGGAAGCTTGAGCGGCTCGGCCTCGGTGCGGCGCCTCGGAATTGGTCCGCCCAGCTTGGCGCGGCGCTCCATCATGTACTGGATGGCCGGGTCCTCCATGCCGGGGTTGTAGTACGGGGGCAGGTAGGGGTCCTTCTCGAGCTGCTCGTCCGTGATCGGGATGAGCAGGGTGTCCCGAAAGCCCTTGAGATCGTCGAGGGTCAGCTTCTTCATCTGGTGCGTGGCGTTGCGCCCGGAGAAGCTTGTGCCCAGGCTGTAGCCCTTGATCGTCTTGGCCAGGATCACCGTCGGCTGGCCGTTGTGCTCCATGGCCGCCTTGTAGGCCGCGTAGACCTTGTGGTAGTCGTGGCCGCCCCGCTTGAGCTTCCACCAGACGTCGTCGTCAGACCAGTCCGCCACCATGGCCTTGGTGCGCGGGTCGCGACCGAAAAAGTGCTCCTTGACATAGGCGCCGTCGTTGGCTCGGAAGGTCTGGTAGTCGCCGTCGGGGGTGGTGTTCATCAGGTTCACCAGGGCGCCGTCGCGGTCCTGGGCCAGGAGAGGATCCCAGCCGCGGCCCCAGACGACCTTGATGACGTTCCAGCCGGCACCGCGGAAGCACGCCTCGAGCTCCTGGATGATCTTGCCGTTGCCACGGACTGGACCGTCGAGGCGCTGCAGGTTGCAGTTGACCACGAAGGTCAGGTTGTCGAGCTCGTCGTTGGCCGCCACCTGCAGCAGCCCGCGCGACTCCGGCTCGTCCATCTCCCCGTCGCCCAGGAACGCCCAGACGTGCTGCTGCGAGGTGTCCTTGATCCCACGGTTCATCAGGTACTTGTTGAACTGGGCCTGGTAGATGGCGTTCATCGGGCCGAGGCCCATCGACACCGTGGGGAACTCCCAGAAGTCGGGCATGTTGCGTGGGTGCGGGTAGCTCGGCAGGGCGGGCGAGGGTTTGCCGTCGACCATGTGCGAGTGCTCTTGGCGGAACCCGTCCATCTGCGCCTCGGTCAGCCGGCCTTCGAGGAAGGCGCGAGCGTACATGCCGGGGGACGCGTGCCCCTGGAAGTAGATCTGGTCGCCGCCACCCTTGTGGTCGCGACCGCGGAAGAAGTGGTTGAAGCCGACCTCGTAGAGGGTTGCCGCGGACGCATAGGTGGAGATGTGACCGCCCACGCCGATGCCGGGACGCTGTGCGCGGTGGACCATGATTGCCGCGTTCCACCGCAGGAAGGAGCGGTATCGGCGTTCGACCGCCTCATCGCCGGGGAACCAGGGCTCGGACTCAGGGGCAATGGTGTTGATGTAGTCCGTGGCGGTCAGCGAGGGAACCCCCACCTGGCGCTCGCGGGCGCGTTCCAGCAGCTTGCGCATGACGTAGCGGGCGCGGGTGCGGCCGCCAGCATCGATGATCGCGTCCAGGGAGTCGAGCCACTCCTGGGTCTCATCCGGGTCAATGTCGGGGATCTGGCTCGGTATGCCGTTGAGGATCGGTCCGAACTCGTCGCGTGCCATCACCCCATCCTCCACCAGGAGACGGCGAACGTCACACTGGAGACTTGAAGCAGCCGGTCACCTTCGGGTGACATTGCGGTGTCACCAGTGGCGGGTCCGTCGATGCCCTTGCTGATACCACGATGCCACCCTCCGAACGAACCGCTCAGCCCGGTTGTATGCCGAGTCGGTCAGGGCCGCTGTAGACGGTCATCTTCGGGTCGCGGACGAAGCCCACCAGGGTCATGCCCGCCTCGGTTGCCAGCTCCACGGCAAGGCTCGACGTAGCGGAAACGGCTGCAAGAGTGGGGATCCCAGCCATCAGCGCCTTCTGCGTGAGCTCGAAGCTGGCTCGGCCACTGACGCAAAGGACATGACCGCTCAGGGGCAGGCGGTCCTCCCGGGCCGCCCACCCGATGACCTTGTCCACCGCGTTGTGTCGACCGACGTCCTCACGGGCGACGAGCAGCTCACCGTCTGCGGTGAACAGCCCTGCGGCGTGCAAGCCGCCAGTGCGGTCGAAGACCACCTGGTGTGCGCGCAACGTGTTCGGCATCAGGGCCAGGATGCGGGGGTCGACCTGCGCGCAGTCCTGCTCGACGGCATACCGGCTCTTGGTGGTGATCGCCTCGATGCTGGCCTTGCCACAGATCCCGCACGAGCTGGTGACGTAGGACTGGCGGGCTGCGATGGTGGACGGGGGGGCCACGCCCTGCGACAGCGTCACGTCGACGACGTTGTAGGTCGGCAGTCCGTCGTCGCCCTGGTCCAGGCAGTGCATCAACGTGTTGACGTCCGAGGCAGCCCCGATCAGACCCTCGGTCAGCAGGAAGCCGATGGCCAGGTCGAAGTCGTTGCCGGGGGTGCGCATCGTGACGGCCAGTGACACTCCGCCGACGCGGATCTCCAACGGCTCCTCGACGGTGAGGGTGTCGGGCCGGCTGATGATCGTCGTTGCGGCCGGATCCGAAAGGTCGATGCGGTAGGACGGCGTCCCGCGGGTGACGCGGCCCATCAGGCCCGATCCCGGGGATGCGGCATGTGTATGCCGGCGGCCCAGGTCATGGGACCGGCCGCTCTGGGGGCCGTGGGATGCGGTTCGTCCAGTACACCTGCCATGCTATGGAGCATATTGCCGGGGATGAGTTTGAGCAGACTGGTTGCAAGATCCCGCCAGACCGAGTGGACTACGCCCCAAGAGCATTCAACGATCTCCGCGATTGTCGGGGGTCCACGTCTAGAGAGGAACACTCGTGGTTGCGACCGCGGAAGCCGCGGCGGCGAACGGTTCGGTGGCAAAGTTGGGCTTCGCCGCGGGACAGGTAGTCCAGGAGTTCGGGTACGACCAGGACGTTGATGACGACTTCCGTCTTGCGATCGAGGAGCTCTGTGGTTCGGAGCTCGAGGACGAGGACTACGCAGACGTTGCAGATGCAGTGGTGCTGTGGTGGCGAGATGACGACGGTGACCTCATCGACGCCCTCGTTGACTCCCTGACCAATCTTGCCGAGGGTGGGTTTATCGTTTTGCTCACGCCCAAGTCAGGACGCGAGGGACACGTCGATGCGGCAGATATCCAGGAAGCAGCACTCACTGCGGGGCTGCATGCTTCGGGAGGTACCAACGCCGTTCGGGACTGGACCGGCAGCCGTCTGGTCGCCCCCAAGAGTGCTCGCCGCTGACTGCTGCCAGACTGGGGTCATGACCGACATCGACCAGACCATCACCGTTCCCACTTGGCTTGGCGTCGGTGAGGTCGCTCCCGACTTCACGCTCAAAGACCAGCACGGCAAGCCGGTGACCTTGTCGAGCTTTCGGGGTTCCAAGAACGTCGTCGTCGTTTTCTTCCCGTTCGCATTCTCCGGCATCTGCACCGGAGAGCTGTGCGAGATCCGCGACAACCTCGGGGCCTTCTCCAGTGACGACGTCCAGGTTCTTGCGGTCTCGTGCGACCACATGTTCACCCAACGGGCCTGGTCCGATGCCCAGGGCTACTTCTTTCCCGTGCTCAGCGACTTCTGGCCACACGGCGCGACCGCGCAGGCTTATGGGATCCTCCAGCAGACCAGCGGGGCGGCGTTGCGCGGGACGTTCCTGATCGACCGCGACGGCGTCGTGCGCTGGACCCTGGTCAACGGGACCTCCGAGAAGCGTGACTTCAGCGGCTACCACTCCGCGCTCAAGGAGCTGGCCGGGTCCTGAGCGGCCGGTCGACACGTTTGGGGCCTGTAGCTCAGTTGGTAGAGCACCGCGTTTACACCGCGGTTGTCGTCGGTTCAAGCCCGGCCGGGCCCACGTGAATCACCGCAGGTCAGAGGCCTGTTTAGGCCTTCCAGTCTTCGGCTGCAGAGGGTCCGAAGGGCCTTTAGTCCGCAAAAAGTCCGCAGAATGTTCAGCAGCCGCTCGGCCGATGGCGTCCAGACGGTCCGCGACGTCGTCCAGCTGATCGGGGAAAAGGTGCCCATAGAGGTCGAGCGTCATGCTCGCCGTGGCGTGCCCCAGCATCTGCTGAACGACTTTGACGTTGCCCCCAGCGGCGATCGCCAGCGACGCCGCTGTATGCCGTAGCCCGTGCGGCGTCAGAGCCGGCTCACCGATCGCGATCGCGGCTGGCCCGAAGGTGCGACGGTTGAAGTTCCCGTTACGCAACACGCCGCCGCGGGTGCCCTGAAACACGAGATCGTCGGGTCCCTTCCCGGCAAAGGACGCAGTGATCTGCTCGGCCAGGAAGCGGGGGAGCGGGACCGTTCGCTCCTCGCCGGTCTTGGTCGTGTCGAAGATCAGCCGGCCGTTGTCCTCCGTCACCGACCTGACGATGCGCATGCGACGGCGCACCGGGTCGACGTCGTGGACCCGCAGGGCGGCCATCTCGCCCCACCGCAGACCCGTGTAGGCCAGGAACCGCACAACCAGGCCGTAGGGCTCGCATTCGACCACCAGTGCCTCCACCTGAGCCGCGGTCAGGAAACGGCGAACCTTGGGCAGCTTGCGGGGGAGCTTCACGCCCTTGGCAGGGTTGGCCGGGAGTCTGCGATCACGCACCGCGAGGTCGAGCATCTGGGAGAGCAAACCGTGGGTCCGCTGAACGCTCGAGGCGCTGAGACCACCCGTCAGGAGCTCGGTCACCCAGGCTTGCACTTCGGCGTGCGAGACGTCCCGTAGCCGCGTCGTCCCCCACCTCGGCACGATGTAGAGGCGCACGATGCCCTCAACTCGCGTCCGTCCCGTCGCCTTCAAGTGGACCTGCCCTTTGAGCCAGATCGCCGACCAGTCTTCAAGAGTGACACTCGACGTCCTCGGGTCGGTGTAGGTACCCGTGACGACGGAGCTGGTGACGTCGTCGAGCCACCGCTGTGCGTCGACCTTGCGAGCAAAGTGGCGAGCGTGTTCCTTGCCCGCAGGGTCCCTGTAGCGGGCCCGCCACCGGCCGTCCTCACGCTTGGCGATGCTCACTTGCCAACCCCTGCCTTTCCGGGCCCCTTGGACTCTCCCAGGTATCTCTGCCTGTGAGTCGCGCGGACCACGCGCCCGTCGACTGCGAAATGCCGAAGACCGCGCGGAAGGATGCTCGTCTCGTAGCGTCTTCAACCGCCTACGGCACGGCAGAGCAGCGCTGCGGACGATCACGTATTCCCCAGGTGTGGTCCGTGCTCATGTTTCTACCCGGAGTCTGGCTGGTTGTCGAGTTCCGCCTGACTGAGATCAATGTGGCGCTAGGGGGCAACTGCCGCTTCGTCCCGAACTTCACGCAGCCGGAAATATGTTGGTCGCTGAGCACGGAAGAGTGTCACACAGCCCCGCTGGATGGTAGATCGCGGTGCTGGTGTTGCGGTACTTCGTTGCGGTACCGATGCTGAGCATGGGGTTGTGAAGGCTAGGAACTTAGCGTGGGCCCGAGCATGCCAGAGGACGTTTGTGGCGTGCCGACTCAGGGCGGTTGCAGCAAGCATCGCCAACGGGAGGTTTCCGCATCCTCCGTTTGCCTGCAGCGGCGGCGGCGGCGATCAGGTCGCCGCCCATGTCGCACAGGGCATCAGCCGGTTCGCTGACGAGCCACGCCAGCGACTCGTCAAGCTCGCCAGCGCTCATCCCGGCACGTCCCCGGACCTCCACGCCGATCGAGGCCAGGTGGGCCACGGTGCGATCGTCGGTGCTGTCGGGGTTGCACGGCGCCAACCGCACCCGGGCGCCGGCCTCGACCAACGGCGCCACGATGCAGATCGTGTCGGCCAGAATGTGCTGGCGGCAGGCCACGGTGCGACCGCTGAAGTCGGAGCCTGCCAACGCCACACCCAACGAGGTGGTGATCG
>ENA-OFCI01000853-OFCI01000853.1-metagenomes-genome-assembly--contig:-NODE-853-length-16049-cov-3.402526_pt1 | contig 16049 bp, 14 predicted proteins | sample MGYA00153391_OFCI01 | MGnify analysis MGYA00153391
CTGGGTCTCACTGGCGGCGGTTGCGGCCCTCGTCATGCTCGGAGGTCAGCAGACCAGGACGTGACCGGTCGCCGTGGAGAGCCTCGTCCAGCGACCATGGGCAAACACGCGTGCGTTCTCCTGGGTCAGGAAGCCCAAGGCGTATGCCGCCAGGGCAGCCCCTGACGGGATCGGCGGCGTTGTCGGCGTGTCAGCTGCCCATACGCGCTGCCGCAGAGCCGCAACCACAGCTGCTGACGAACCCTCTGGGGCCGCGTGCGCGATCTCGGCGATACCTTGTATGGCAGCGGTTTTCAGATCGGCCACGCTCAGCTCCCCTACGGGTTCCCAACCGCTTCGGGGGGGCGCCATGGCAGCCCAGCCGCCCGGGACCGTGGTTGGCGGGACCGAGAAGCTCGAGGTACCTAACCGGGCGAGACGGTCGCGGAGGCTGGCCAATGACACGGTGACGTCAACGTCGGCAGGCTCGGCGAGTGCCATGACCCTGAGCCCGATGACTGCTCCCGTCATCAGCAACCCCCGCCCCGGCAGAACACCCACATAGGCGGCAAGTGCCGTGCCGTGCGAACGAAGCCGGATGGCGCCCTCAGCGTCCAGGGATCGGGCGCGGGTGACATAGTTCCGCAGGTCCTCGATGTCCTCGTAGTCGACAAGGTGAAGCTCGACCATCATCAGGTCCGGGCGCGCCAGCGAAAGGACACCGGTTTGCCGGCCAGCGTCTTGAGCACCGCTCGTTCGTCCGGGCGCAGTCGACGGGGGCTCACCGTCGCGAAGTCGTAGGCGACCAGCGTCGTCTCGGCCCGCGCATACAACGTCGTGCCCACGTCGTCCGGGTCGCGCACCTCGTAGGCGAGGTCGAAGCTGGCCCCGGAGGTGTTGGTCACCCACATGTCCACACCGATCGGCGCGTGCCGAAAGTCCAAGGGGGCGACGTACTCGATCTCGTGTCGCGCGACGAGTACGCCTTCCTCCAGAAGGCTGCGGTCCTGACCGAACCACTGGTCGAAGGCAATCACACGCGCGTCCTCGAGCAGCCGCAGGAACTGGACGTTGTTGACATGCCCATAGGCATCCATGTCCGACCATCGAAGCGGGACATCGACGCGGAAGGGGCGCTGGCTCATGGCGCCATCATCGCAGCCTGCCCGATATCGTCTCTTTCGTGACCACCACCGAGAGCGGCGCCATCCTCGACCCACTGGAGGACCTGCTCGACGTCCTCGACCTGTTGCCCGTCGGCTCAGCGCACATGACCGTCGACGGACCGGTTGCCGACGAGGGGGCCGACCTCGGCGGGTCCGACGCCGACGTCTTCATCGGGCGCAGCCAGCCGATGCCGCACGGCCGGGTTTTTGGGGGCCAGGTCCTCGCGCAGTCCGTCATCGCCGCGGGCCGAACCGTCGAGGACCTCGCCGACGCCAAGGACCATCCACGCCGGATCCACTCTCTGCACGGATACTTCCTGCGCGCCGGCGACTCGAACCATCGGATCCGCTTTGCGGTGGAGCGACTTCGCGACGGTCGCTCGTTCTCGGCCCGGCGGGTCCACGCGATCCAGTTCGGCAAGCCCATCCTGTCGATGATCACCTCGTTCCAGACCGACGCCGGAGGGCTGGACCACCAGGACTCCATGCCCGCCGCACCAGACCCCGCGAGCCTGCCGACCGTGGCGCAGGAGTTCGCCAGGGTCGATCACCCGGATGCCAACTTCTGGTCCCAGGCCAAGGCCATCGACCTGCGCCATGTCGAAGGGGCGATCTACATCCACCCGGGGGGACAACGTTCGGCTCAGCAGAGCGTCTGGCTCAGAGCCATCGGGAAGATGCCGGACGATCCTCTGGTGAACGCAGCCATGCTGGCCTACTGCTCGGACTACTCCTTGCTCGAGCCGGTGCTTCGCCGCCATGGCATCGCCTGGTCCGACCGAAGGCTACGCGCCGCCAGCCTGGACCACGCGATGTGGTTCCACCGGCCCGGGCGCGCCGACGAATGGACTCTGTTCACCCAGTCATCCCCCTCGGCCTCAGGCGGGCGCGGACTCGCGGCAGGCCGGATGTTCAACGCGGATGGTCTGCTGCTCGCGACCGTCGCCCAGGAAGGGATGCTCCGCTTCAAGGAGATGTGAGGGCAGCCGCGCGCGCCCGACTTTGTTACTAAGCGCTCGCTTAGTAGGCTTGCTCGTATGGCGGATGGTCTCGACCTCGAAGCGCTGTCGGGCTACCTCGCGCCGATCAGTGCGGGCCTCGGCGACGACGCCCCCGCCACCTCGCCAGAACGCCCCTCTGCCTGGCGGGCGGACCTCATCAAGGGCGGCAAGTCCAACCTGACCTACCGGCTCACCGACGGGTCCCACGACTGGGTGCTGCGCCGACCGCCGCTGGGCCATGTCCTGGCCACCGCCCACGACATGGCCCGCGAGTATCGCGTGATGTCCGCCCTGGCGCCGACCCCCGTGCCCGTCCCGGGGATGGTGACCCTCTGTGAGGACAACAGCGTGATCGGGGCGCCGTTCTATGTCATGGAGTACATCGAAGGCTCGATCCTGCAACGCACCAACGACACCGCCAACCTGACAGACCATCAGCGAGCGGCCTTGACATGTCGGCTGATTGACACCCTGGCGGATCTCCATGACATCGACCCGGGCGAGATCGGGCTGGGCGACTTCGGGCACTCCGAGGGATTCCTCCAACGCCAGGTGGGTCGCTGGAGCCAGCAGATGGCGAAGTCCCGGTCCCGCGATATACCGGGCTCTGACGACCTTGCAGACACGCTGGCTGCACGTGTTCCCACCAGTCAGCGGGCCACCCTGGTTCACGGCGACTACCGTCTTGACAACGTCCTCGTGGGACCCGACCAGCAAATCCGTGCCGTGCTGGACTGGGAGATGGCCACGCTCGGTGACCCGCTGTGCGACCTGGGCCTGTTGACGGTCTATGCGGTTCCAGCCCCCGGGGTCGCGGGCGTCATCTCCGACGGTATGGGCCCACACAACGGTTTCCCCTCGATCGAGTCCCTCACCCAGAGGTATGCCGATCGGTCTGGTCTGGATGTCAGCCAGCTGTCCTGGTACACAGCTCTCGGCTACTACAAGCTCGCCGTCATCTGCGAAGGCATCCACTTCCGCTATGCCGCCGGGCAGACGGTGGGTGATGGCTTCAACCAGATCGGGGACATCGTCGAGCCACTGGTGTCTGCCGGCCGGGCGGCCTTGGCTGGCTAACCGAAACCCTCTTGTTCTCAATGCAGTTCATTTACGCCTTGGAGGCACCCGTGACCGGCACGACCACAACCACCCAGCGCACAGCGATCGTCACCGGCGCCGCCCGCGGCATCGGAGCCGCAACCGCTATCCGGCTGGCCAGGGACGGGCATGCCGTCGCCGTGCTCGACCTCGAAGAGGCATGGTGTGCCGAGACGGTATCGGCGATCACGTCGGCCGGGGGCCGTGCCATCGCAGTGGGCGTAGATGTCAGCTCGCCCGAACAGGTAGAGGCTGCCGTGGAACGGGTCGCGATGGAGCTCGGCGCACCAACGCTCCTGGTCAACAACGCGGGCATCATCCGCGACAACCTGATCTTCAAGATGCCGGTCGAGGACTGGGACGCCGTCATGAACGTGCACCTCCGTGGCGCGTTCCTGATGACCAAGGCCGTCCAGGCTCACATGACGGTCGAGAAGTACGGCCGGATCGTCAACCTCTCCTCCACGTCCGCCCAGGGCAACCGCGGTCAGGTCAACTACTCCGCGGCCAAGGCCGGCATCCAGGGTTTCACCAAGACCCTGGCGATCGAGCTCGGTCGCTTCGGGGTGACCGCCAACGCGGTGGCGCCGGGCTTCATCGCCACCGACATGACCCGGCAGACCGCGAAGCGGATGAACATCTCGTTCGAGGATTTTCTGGCCGGCGCTGCGGAACAGATCCCGGTCGGTCGCGTTGGCCAGCCCGAGGACATTGCCAACACGATCTCGTTCCTGACCAGCGAGGAGGCGGGGTACGTCTCGGGCCAGGTCATCTATGTCGCCGGCGGTCCCCAGGACTGACTCGGGCCCCAGGCCCAGGCCCCCGCCCCGCCATACCGACGGCCATACCCGACCGAACACCTCTGCGGCACCGTTTCAACCCCTTCTGGCCCCAAAAACGGTGCTGCAGCGGTGTTCTGATGAGGGGGTCGGCCGTCGGTGGCTGAGCACGACCAGCCCTCGACCTCGCCTCTGCGTCCCGACCTCGAACGGTGCCATCGCGTCCTCAGAGGCCACCGCCGAGCGTGACTCCGTCAGCCTCAGAGGCCACCGCCGAGCGTGACTCCGCCGTCCAGGACAAGCGTCTGACCCGTTATCCAGGATGCGTCGCCAGAGAGAAGGAACGAGACGGCGCCGGCGATGTCCTCGGGGACGCCCAGGCGCTTGAGAGGGTAGTGCGCGGCGACCTTCTCCTCACGGCCTTCGTAGAGAGCATGCGCGAACGCCGTCTTGACGATGGCCGGAGCCACCGCGTTGACGCGCACATGGGGGCCGAGCTGAAACCCCAGCTCGGTGGTGAGGTGAATCAATGCTGCCTTGCTCACGCCGTACCAGCCAAGGACTCCGGTAGCGCGCAGGCCTGCGGTCGAGGTGACGTTGACGATCGCCCCGCCCGGGGACTCCGGGGTGCCCAAACCAGCGCTGACGACCTTCCGGATCCAGCTGAAAGCGCTGAGTACATTGACTTCCAGGACCTTGCGAGCCACGTCGAGATCCGTATCCAGCATGGGTCCGTATGACGGGTTGATGCCGGCGTTGTTGACCAGGTAGTCGAGGCGCCCAAAGGTTGCGAGGGCAGCCGCGATCACCTCGTCCTGGTGTGCCTCGGCATCGGCGTGGCCGGCGATGGCCAGCGCATGCTCCGGACCACCCAGTGCTTCGACAGCCTCCGCCAGCGCGTCGGGCTTACGCGCCGTGATCACGACGCGAGCGCCATCCTCGACCAAGCGCCGTGCGATGCCCAGACCGATGCCCCGGCTGCCCCCCGTGACGATCGCGACCCTGCTCCCGTGCGTGATGCTCACGTGGTTGTTGCTCCTTGGTTGCCCAGATGCTTTTCAGCGGCGCAGCGCTGTTCAGAGGCCGAGGTCGCGGCCGATGAGCTCCTTCATGATCTCGTTCGTGCCTGCCCAGATCTTGGTGACCCGAGCGTCGCGCCACGCCCGGGCAACGCGGTACTCGTTCATGAATCCGTAGCCACCGTAAAGCTGCACGCAGGCATCCAGCACGTCGTTCTGAACCTCGGCCGACCACCACTTGGCCTTGGCCGCGTCAACCGCGCTGAGCCTGCGCTCGGCGTGGGCCTCGATGCAGTCGTCGACGAACGCCTGCGTGACCTCAATCTTGGTCTGCAGCTCTGCCAGCAGGAACTTGTTGTGCTGGAAGGAGCCGATCGGCTGACCAAAGGCTTTGCGCTCCTTGGCGTAGGCGATCGTCTCGACCAGGATCTGCGCCGCATGCGCAGTGTTGGACACGGCCGCGCCCACGCGCTCCTGCGGCAGTCGCTCCATCATGGCGATGAACCCTCGGTCGACCTCCCCGATGACGTTGGCACTGGGGACTTGCACGTCGGTGAAGAACAGCTCGGCGGTGTCGGACTCCTGCTGCCCCACCTTGTCGAGCTTGCGGCCCCGTTCAAAGCCGGGCATGCCACTCTCGACCCCGAAGAGCGTGATCCCCTTGGCGCCCTTGTCCGGCGAAGTTCTTGCGGCCACGATGACGAGATCCGCCTGGTATCCGTTGGTGATGAACGTCTTTGAACCACTCAGGATCCAGTCATCACCATCCCGAACAGCGATGCTCTTGAGCGCCGCGAGGTCGGAGCCCCCGCTCGGCTCGGTCATCGCTATCGCAGTGATGACCTCGCCGGAACAGAAGCCGGGGAGCCAGCGCTTCTTCTGCTCCTCGGTTCCCAGGTCCACCAGATACGGCGCAACACAGTCGGCATGGATCCCGAAGCTGGATGACGCCGCGGCGTTGAACTTGGAGAGCTCCTCCGCCAGGACCGCGTTGAAACGGAAGTCACGTGCCTCGGAGCCTCCGTAGGTCTCAGGGACCTCAAGGCCGAGCAGACCCTGCTTGCCCGCCTCGATCCAGACCTCACGGTCAATTGATCGGGCCTCGATGAACTGCTCAGCGCGAGGCTTCAGGCTGCGTTCAACAAACTCACGCGCCGTCGCGCGGAACGCCTCATGGTCGGGGCCGTACACGTTACGTGGCATGTCTTCCTCCGGTTACTAAGCGCTTGCTTAGTTTCGAGGAGGTGGGGCATGCTGTCAACCATGACCGCTTCGCGAAGGCCGGCCACCAGTCGTCTTGCGGTCGGGCTCACTGCGCATCGCTTGATGGATGCCGCCGTGGATGCTTTTGCGGACAACGGTTTTCACGCTACGACTACTCGGGACATCGCCGCGCGGGCGAACATGAGCCCGGCCGGCGTCTACGTCCACTTCGCGAGCAAGCAGGATCTCCTCTTCCAGCTCTGTCGCCGGGGACATGTCCTGGCGCTCGGGATCGTGACCACGGCAAGGGACGGTGCACAAGCTCCTCCGGCCCAGCTCGTGGCAATAGTCTCGGCCTTCGCCTGCTGGCACGCCGAGCAGTTCCGCACGGCACGAATCGTCCAGTACGAGTTCCCCCACCTGAGGCCCGACCACCGCGATGAGATCCTCGACCTGCGCAAACAGATTGACGCAGTCGTCCGAGAAGTCCTTCAGGCAGGTGTTGCCAGCGGCGACTTCAACGTTCCGGACCTTGCCATGACCACCCTTGCCCTGCAGTCGTTGGCCATCGACGTCGCACGGTGGTACGAGCCCGGCATCCGGCGCACCCCCATGGCCATCGGCACCGCATACGGAGACCTGGCCCTGCGGCTCGTCCGCGCTTGAACCGGCGCAAACCTCAGTCGCGGCCAAGCTTGCGGTAGGTCACGCGGTGCGGGCGAGCGGCGTCGGCCCCGAGGCGCTCGATCTTGTTCGCCTCGTAAGACTCGAAGTTGCCCTCGAACCAGTACCACGCTGCAGGGTTCGAGTCGTCGCCCTCATAGGCCAGGATGTGCGTCACCACGCGGTCCAGGAACCACCGGTCGTGACTGATCACGACGGCGCATCCGGGAAACTCCAGGAGCGCATTTTCCAGGGAGCCAAGGGTCTCGACGTCCAGGTCGTTTGTCGGCTCGTCGAGAAGCAGCAGGTTGCCACCCTGCTTGAGGGTCAGCGCAAGGTTGAGACGGTTTCGCTCACCACCGGAGAGCACACCGGTCATCTTCTGCTGGTCGGTACCCTTGAAACCGAACTGCGACACGTAGGCGCGAGAGGGGATCTCGACCTGGCCAACCTTGATGTAGTCCAACCCGTCCGACACGGTCTCCCAGAGGTTCTTGGTCGGGTCGAGGCCCGCACGCCCCTGGTCGACGTAGGAGATCTTGACGGTCTCGCCGACCTTGACGTTGCCCTCGTCGGGCGTCTCGAGCCCGACGATGGTCTTGAAGAGCGTCGTCTTGCCGACCCCGTTGGGGCCGATGACACCCACGATGCCGTTACGCGGCAGGGTGAACGACAGGTTGTCGATCAGCAATCGGCCGTCGAAGCCCTTCTGGAGGTTGTTGATCTCGATGACAGTGCTGCCCAGGCGCGGGCCCATCGGGATCTGGATCTCGTCGAAGTCCAGCTTGCGGGCGCGGTCGGCGTCGGCCGCCATCTCCTCGTACCGGGACAGACGCGCCTTGGACTTGACCTGGCGGGCCTTGGCGTTGGAACGGACCCACTCGAGCTCGGAGGACAGCCGTTTGGCGAGCTTGGCATCTTTTTTGCCCTGGACGGTGAGGCGCTCCCGCTTCTTCTCCAGGTAGGTCGAGTAGTTGCCCTCATACGGGTAGAGCCGGCCCCGGTCGACCTCAGCGATCCACTGGGCCACGTTGTCGAGGAAGTACCGGTCGTGGGTCACGGCAAGGACCGCACCGTGGTAGGACGCGAGGTGCTTCTCCAGCCATTGCACGCTCTCGGCATCGAGGTGGTTGGTGGGCTCGTCGAGGAGCAGGAGGTCCGGCTTCTGCAGGAGCAGCTTGCACAGCGCGACGCGACGACGCTCACCGCCGGACAGCAACCTGACGTCGGCGTCCGGTGGCGGGCAACGAAGGGCATCCATCGCCTGGTCGAGCTGGGAGTCCAGGTCCCACGCGTCAGCCGCGTCGATCTTCTCCTGAAGGTGGCCCATCTCCTCCATCAGCGTCTCGAAGTCGGCGTCCGGCTCGGCCATCTCCTTCGAGATCTCGTTGAACCGGTCGACGTCGGCCTTGATCTGCCCCAAACCTTCCTCGACGTTGCCGAGAACGGTCTTCTCCTCGTTCAGCGGCGGCTCCTGGAGCAGGATGCCGACGGAGTAGCCGGGCGACAGCCGTGCCTCACCGTTGGAGGGCTGGTCCAGACCGGCCATGATGTGCAGGATCGTCGACTTGCCGGCGCCGTTTGGGCCGACCACGCCGATCTTGGCACCGGGAAAGAACGACATCGTGACGTCGTCGAGGATGACCTTGTCGCCGTGGGCCTTGCGCGCCTTGGTCATGGTGTAGATGAACTCAGCCATGGGCGTCAGGGTATCTGTCTGCTGCGGTCGAACCCTAACTCGCGGCCAGCGCACCGGCCGCGAACGGGAGTAACCGCGACAGCACCTGACGCCCGTCCAGCGAAGCGCCCGACTCAGCTGGCGACGCCCACCGTCTCGTACACGTCGGTGTCGGCAGAGGCCAGCTCGATGCCCGCGGGGGCCCCTTCAGGTAAGCCGTCCGTGGACGGCTCGTCACCTGCCCGCAGGAACTCGTCATCGGCCATCGCGGCATCGCGGTCCAGCTGCTCATTGGCATCCTGCACCTCGGGATCGGCCATCCGGTCGTTCTGGTTGAGCTGGGGCTTGGTCACCTTGGTGAACGTGGTCTGACCCCAGGTCAGGTCGTGGCCGGCGTTGGAGGCGTCGATCTCCACGGTGGTCCCGCTCTTGTCCCCGTTGACCCACTGGTTGATCCTCATCCGCCCGTAGACGATGACCGGCTCACCCTTCTTCAGCGAGTTCGCCAGGTTGACCCCCAGCGCGCGGAAAGCCGTCACGTTGACGAAGTTGGTCCCTGCGTCGATGTACTCGCCGGTCTTGAAGTTCACCCGTCGCACGTTCGACGCCACCCGGAACGTCACGAACGGCACGTCCGCCTTGGTCAGCCGTGCCACCGGGTCGCCCACCACATTGCCGCTGACCGTCACGTAGGTCTCGTTCATCGTCATCACCTCATCGCTCTCATCGTTTGACCCGCCGAAACTGGCGAGAGCTCCACAGTGGGTATGCCGGCCGGCTGGCACCAGCGCCAGCCGCAAGCCTGTGGACGGTGGGACGACAGGCCTGGCCGTTGTGGACAACCGGTCCCCGCACGTGAGGGGGCTCAAGGGAGCTTGCGAGCCGCCTCGAGATGCTCACGTGTCGCGCGGTGTCGGTCGAGAACCTGCTGAACCGGCCCCACGAGATGTTCGCGGGCCACCTGGGCAACCGAGTCACGCAGGCGTGCCTCCACGATGACCTTGAGCCGCTGACCGCCAACCCTGCCCATGGTGCGGGTGAGCTGCGACAGCAGGAAACCGATGAGAAGACCGCCAGCAAGCAGAAGGAACGGGTACGACAGCCGTCCGATCCGAGGTGTGTCGACTGACGAGACCTGCAGCCATCCGAGCACCGCCAGGATGGCCAGCCAGAGCAGGCCGAATACGGCAGCGATGGCAAAGATCCACTGCAGAGCTCCAAAAATAGCCCACCACAACGGGTTTCGCAGACGAAGAGGGGTGTTGACGACCGCCTGGTCCAAGACGTCGGCAAGGTCCTCACCTGGCGGCGTCGCCGCATTGGTGACCGAATCAGTCCACGCTTGGGGCAGTCCCCGACCGGCTCGGTCCCCGAGCTCCCGGGTGGCCAGCGCCACAGCCGAGCGGGCAGCCGGAGCTGCAGGAGGTAGCGACGACCGGCCCAGGACCGACCGGACGTCGGACTCCGAGATCCCGCCGGATCGGACGGCCGCGCCCTGGTTCAGCCGGAGCAGCTTCAGCGGGGAAGGACGCAGTGCCCTGACCCAGCGGGTGAGCGGCCATCCGGTGCGGGCCCAGGTCTCCCGCCGGTAGTCCCGCTCGACGGCATCGACAATGACCGGTATGCCGGCTGCGCGGCCGAGCGCGTCGACCAGACCCTCGTCGTCGGACTCCTCAAGACTGGGCTCCGAGTTGGCGACACCCGAGCGCAGAACCGTTGCTACGGCGCGCAAGTCGGAGTCGAGACGTCTCACGGCCGCATTCTGACCCGCGACCGCCGAACTGATCCGATGGCGCAGATCGATCACCCCGCTGCCGTCCGTGGCCGACGTGGCAATCACCTCTGCGGCGTTGACACCGTCAAGGCCAAGCAGCCGCACCAGATCCCTGCGGCAGGCGGCGAGCGCCTCCGGCGTGAGGCGATCGGCCTGGTTCAGGACCACGATCGTGACGGCGTCATGGGCCGAAAGCCGGGCAATGTATTCCTCGTGCAGGCGCGCGTCGGCGTACTTCTGGGGGTCGGTCACCCACACGAAGACGTCGACCAGGTCGAGCAGTCGATCGGCCTCGACGCGGTGCGCCTCGTCGAGGGAGTCGAAGTCGGGCAGGTCCAGAAGCACCAGCCCGTCGAGCTCCAGCCCGGGCTCAGATCCTGTCGACCCAACCTGGCCGACGCCGGAACCGGTTCCACCACAGAGTCTTTGATCCACGATGTGGCGTGCACCGACCTTGAGCCAGTCGAGCAGAGCCGACGCCGACTCGCTCCCCCAGATCGCCGCGACCGGTGTCGAAGAAGTCGGGCGCAGGACGCCGATCGGGGCGATGTCGGCACCGGTCAGGTCGTTGAAAAGACTGGACTTGCCGCTGCCGGTGGCGCCCGCGAGTGCGACCACGGTGTGTCCGCCCACGATCGCAGTGCGCGCTGCGGCCTTCGTGATAGCTACCTCGGCGCGGTACACGCCGCGTTCCTGCAGGCACCCCACGCCGGACTCCAGAGCGGCGGTCAACGAAGCCGCCCTGGCCTTGACCGACTCGGCCGACGCCATGCTCTTGGAGGCTTCCCTCTTCGGACCCGCCCGACCCCCACCTCTTCGCTGGCTCATCGGACAACCTCGACCGCACCAGCGGCGGCTCTGAGCCGTTCCGCCTGCCCCGCACCAACCTCGACAGAGGCGACTGTAGCGTGCAGGCGAGCCTGCTCACCGTCATACAGCTCCGCGGCCTTGGCCATCAGCTGGCGACGAGCCTTGGTGGCCAGGTCACGAACAGCCTGGTCGCCGAAGATGGCCTCGAGTATGCGCTGGGCCAGGAGTGCCGAGCCGCCCGCGATCCCCACCTCGCTGCCGGTGATTCCCCCTGTCTGACTGAAGACCAGGAGCATGAGGATGACGCCGATACCGTTGACACCAAAAGAGAGCACGCGGGCCATCGTGCGCCTGTCCCTGCCCTCGGCGCGGACCAGCTCGAGAACCTCACCCTGCCAGTCACGGACCAGCCGCTCGACCTTGGAGCGCCCGCCAGGTGAGGGGTTGGCCAGCTCAGGATGTGCTGCCACCACCTCAGAACCTCCGGGGAGCTGCCGCCATCGTCGGAGAACGGCTGCCGACGCACCACGCGACTGGGCCGTCAGCAGCTCGGCAACGCCGGACTGAAGCGCCTCCCCCAGCTCCGAGGTGGGGGGCGGACTGCCTTTGATGACAGCGGTTATCCGATCGCGCAGGCGCGAGACTCCGGCTTCCACCTGGCGGAGGAACTCTCCAGTTCCGACGAACTCCTGCCAGCGCGCGAGGACCTCGCCACGCAACAACGTTCCGTCCGTCATACCGTGCTCGACCGCCTTCATCGCAGCCGCATAGGCGGCATCAACCTCCTGGTGGAGAGCCGCAGCGGCCGCATCCTGCGCGACTGTCGCGGCTGACATCGTGAGGGCGGTGCCATGCAGCGCCTTCAGCGCCCCGGTGAGGGTACGGCGTACCACGATCGAACGCGCCTTCGCATCACGAGCAAGCGCCGACAGCCAAGAGTGCAACCGCGCGATCTGCCTCTCGGAGAGTCGACCGTCGGCCGTCAGGGTGGTTTCCATCGCCGTGAAGATCGGGGCGCTGGCAAGCCCACGCTCCCGCAACATCCATGCTAGGTGGGCTCGCACCTCCTCCATCGCCTCGGGTGGCACGCGGTTGAGGACGATCGCGACAGAGGTGCCGCGCTCAGAAGCACCGCGAAGGAGGTCCCAGGGCACGGCGTCGGCATAGCGGGCTGCCGTGGTGACGAAGAGCCAGAGGTCAGCCGCAAGGAGAAGCTCGCGGGCGATGTCCCGGTTCGACTGCACCACCGAGTCAATGTCGGGAGCATCCAGCAGGGCCAGCCCGGCAGGCAGGGTCTCGGAGGAGACGAGGCGAACCACACCCTGATCGTCGCGACCGTCGTCGGGCCCCGTCATCCGGGCCAGCCCCGGCAGGACCCTGCTCCCCCTGAACCAGCGCTGGTCCAGTGGGTGGTGCACCAGGACCGGCGAGCGCGTGGTCGGGCGCAGCACACCACTGCGGCTGACGACCGAGCCAACCAGTGAGTTGACCAGGGTGGACTTGCCGGCGCCGGTCGATCCTCCGACCACGGCGAGCAAGGGAGCATCCAGGGAGGCAAGGCGAGGGATGACGTAGTCGTCGAGCTCCTTGAGCAGGGCAGACTGCGACAAACGGGCCGCTGCGACCCCCGGAAGGTCCAACGGGAACGTGGCGTTCTCGACCTCGGCCCGAAGCTGCTGAACAGCGCTCAGCAGACCCGTGTCATCATCCCCGACTCTCACAAGCCTCCAGCCTGCCTTGTCCGACGCCCGCAGCTCAACCCGGGGCCGGTCAGAGGTGGATTCCCCCGACGCGTTCGATGCGACCAACCCTGCTCACCCCGCACCTGTATGCCGTGTGCTCCCCTACAATTCTCGCGTTGCCCGCGCCAGCCGCGGGGACGTGCCCTCGTAGCTCAGATGGATAGAGCAAGAGCCTTCTAATCTCTAGGTCGCAGGTTCGAGTCCTGCCGGGGGCACCCACCGCGGAACTCGTCTCCGCGACCACCTGTAAACCTCTGGCCACATGCCTGCCCGCTCGGGGAACCACTAGCGGCACCGCTCGCCCAACGTCATATCCGCAGGCTAGTGCAGCCTCCCTCTAAGGTGGGGACGTGAGCGAGAACACCAACCAGCGCGGGACCAATGACCGGATCGTCTGGATCGACTGTGAGATGACCGGACTCAGCCTGACCACGGACGCCCTGATAGAGGTGGCAGCTCTGGTGACCGACTTCGAGCTGAACCAGCTCGGCGACGGGATCGACCTGGTCATCAAACCTCCGGCCGAGGCGCTCGAGCAGATGGTCGAGTTCGTCCGCGACATGCACACGTCCAGCGGACTGCTCGATGAGCTCGCAGCGGGCATCACCATGGCGGAGGCTGAGCAGCAGGTCCTCGGTTACATCCGCGAGTGGGTGCCCGACGCCGCGAAGGCGCCTCTGGGCGGCAACACGGTGGGCACGGACCGGGCGTTTCTTGCCCGAGACATGCCTGAGCTGGAAGCCCACCTGCACTACCGCATCATCGACGTCTCCTCGATCAAGGAGCTCTCCCACCGGTGGTTCCCGCGGGCGTACTACAACTCACCTACGAAGGTTGGCGGCCACAGGGCTCTGGCCGACATCCGTGAGAGCATCGCCGAGCTCCGCTACTACCGCGAGGCAGTCTTTGTGGCGCCGCCCGGGCCGGACTCCGCGGCCGCCAAGGCGATTGCAGCCCGTTACGAGATCGGCCCGCCGACAGCCTGAAGGATTGTGGCTGTCCCAACGGCCACTATCCCTTCGGCTTCCTCGGGGTTGTCGTATCTGGGCACCGGCGTCGTTCGAGAACAGGTACGATGAGCGCCGTCGAGCACGCGGCCGCCGTCATTGGCGGTCGCTCGGCATGGTGGGTGTAGCTCAGCTGGTAGAGCGCCGCCTTGTGGTGGCGGATGTCGCGGGTTCAAGTCCCGTCACTCACCCGTATGTTCGTGGGCCGGTGTCCCTGCTGGGGTGCCGGCCCGCGCGCTCACGACCGGCTGTTCACCCTGTCGACAGTCACGAGAGCCGGGTGATGGCGCTGCGTGCCGAGGGCTACGACGCCTGCCTGACCAACGACATGTACCGCCGAGCCCGGGTCGTTCATTTTCTTGGCACCCGAGGACGAGAGCCTCTCAATGGTCTAGGACAGGTGCTCTGACCGGACGGACGGCGCGACCCTGCCGCGGCGCCCCGTAGGCCCGAAGGCCAGAAGGTCGCAAGCCCTGCCAGCCGGATCAATCGTTCCAACGGGCTATCTCACGTCTACCGGTCCTGATCACGAGCAGCACCAGCGTGAGGATCATCAGCACGAGGGCAAGGACCCAAACGACCCAAGAGCTCGGGTACGACGATGCGGCCACGGCTGGGAGTGCAGCGCCGTGGCCACGGGAGCTGGTGACGGCTCCTTCGCTATGTCCCCCCGACTCCGGTGTTGGATCGGGAAGCGACAATGACCGCGGAGGCCACGTCGTATTTCGCCACCTCGTGGAGCCTCCGACCCTCCGCAGATCGGTCTAAAGAGCTGGGGTGGCCACCCACATCGGGCCGAGGCTGGTCTGAACTATCTCCGCCTCCACGGCATACCGCGTGGCATCGTTGCTGGCCTCATCCCAGTCGAACACATGGCCTGGAGTGACGCGATGGCACAACGGCCAACGCTCGTTGTCGTATGCACCGCCCCGGCAGACTGCGTATCTGGGATCCATGATCTGGATCCTAGAAGCAAGGACAACCCTGAATCAGCAGAACCCACCATCTTCGTTGAAATAGACGAAACCAATGAGCATCCGAACCCTCCCCGGGCGTTGTCCCGGGCGCGACAGTCTCCCGGGGGCTGGCTTGGTCGGCGCCGACCGGTCGCGCCGACGCCCCGCCAGGGCGGGCCGTTCCTTGTGCCGATCCGGATAGGCGGCGCGCTCCTCGCACCCGGCACCGGCGTCTCCTCAGCCGCCGACAAGGCCGATCAACCGGGCCGGATTTCCAGCTACACGGCCGCGCCTGCTAGCCTCTCTCCTCGTTGCGCCGTTAGCTCAATTGGCAGAGCAGCTGACTCTTAATCAGCGGGTTGGGGGTTCAATTCCCTCACGGCGCACTGTTTGAGCACGAAATCACTGGTCTCAGCCCTTTGGGGTTGAGACCAGTGCCCGTTTAGTGCCCGCTTACTCATCGGTCCAGCACCCTGGCTGCATCGGAGCTGGCGACCTTGCGCCCCATGTAGACGTCCATCGTCATGCTCGGCTGAGCGTGACCCAGGTGGTCAGCGATCTGCCGTGCAGACAGGCCCGCGTCGTCCAGCCTCGTGGCCACTGTCTTGCGGAACGTGTGACTCGACACCCAGCCAAAGCCGGCATCGTCCAGTGCTCGCCGGAGGTCAGCCGCCGTATTCGAGGAGTCCCTGACGTGCCCTATCGGGCTCGGGAACAGTGCCACGTCGGTGCGCAGCTTGGTGTTTCGCATGCGTCGCCGGAGGATGGCCACCACGTTCGGGGGGACCGCGATCACCCGCCATCCCGCTTTCGTCTTCGGGCGCTCCTCGATCCCGAAGTCCGTGACCGTCGCAGAGATCTCCACCGTCCCGCCCTCGAGGTCAACCTGTGGCACCCGTAATGCACACGCCTCCCCGATCCGGACCCCCGTACCCAGCATGAACTCAACGAAGTCGACGAGGTCCAGCCGCTTAGCTTCCTTGTCAGATCGGATCATCTTCACCAGATGCTCGGTCTCCCCCGGCGTCAACGCTCTGACGATCTTCTTCTGCACCCTGATCGGAGCAACGTCCCGGGTCGGGTTCGTGGTCATGGCGCCGTGCCGCATCGCCATGCCCACCATGCTTGAGACGACGGACCGGACACCCTTGGCCGTTGCTGCTCCATGCTTGTC
>ENA-OFCI01000854-OFCI01000854.1-metagenomes-genome-assembly--contig:-NODE-854-length-16048-cov-5.902082_pt1 | contig 16048 bp, 12 predicted proteins | sample MGYA00153391_OFCI01 | MGnify analysis MGYA00153391
GCAGGCGCGCGACGGCGGGGCCGACGCGCTCGATGCTCACCGAGCGGACCTGCTCGGCCTGGGCTTTGGAGTCCACCCACAGTCCGGTGTCCGCGGCGGGCAGCAGGGTCTGGAACGGGAAGACGTGGCTGGTGTTGCTGGTGACCGGCACGACGGTGACCACGCCCCGGCCGAGTCGGATGGCGGTGGCGTTGGCCCGGTCGTTGCTGACGATGACTGCGGGGCGCCGCTTGTTCGTTTCGCTGCCTCGGGTCGGATCGAGGTCCGTCAGGCGGATCTCACCGCGCAGCATCGACCAGCCCGTCGGCGGCAGTGCCGTCCCACAGGGTCTGCTCGCCTGAGCCGTCCCACTCCGCCCATGCGGCTTCGTAGTCCTGCTCGAGGTCGGTGTGGCGCAGCAGACGGACGGCGTGCTGCACAGCAGCGGAACGCGACGCCAGGCCTGACGTGCGGACGTACTCGTCGAGGAGCGCTACGTCCTGGTTCGGCAGGCTGATACTCAGCTTCATGAGATTATGCTACCCAGTTCCTACTGCGGTAGCAAGGATGAGTGGCCGTGCTTGCAGCCGGGCTGAATGCGGGCGGCCGCTGACAAGCGCTCGTATGCACGCACCGCGGCAGATGCGGACGGTCGTGTCGGTCCAGCACGGTGGATCAGCTGCGAGCCCAGGGCACGGAGGGCGGACCAGGTGGGCGTCTAACGGCCAAAGCCAAGGGTCACCGCCGTCGCAGCCGCGCCGGTTACCTGCTGAGCTCAACCGCGTAGGACGTGATCGTCAGAAGGAGGCCGTCGGCGTCGAACGCGTAAATGTCCGTCGAGGAGACGGTCGAGACGCTGCCGTCGGGGCTCCGGTATCAGTCGGTGGCGTCAACGACCGAGCCGCGGTCATCGGGTGACCGACAAGAAGCGCAGGACGTCGGTCCTCGAGAGCTGCCGGACTCGGCGACGGCTGACTCGCACGCAGCGACCACACTCGTCTTGCCCTCGACGGGCGCGCGACCTGGCACGGCCCGACGCACCGTGTTGGCGAGCCGGCCGTCACCTTCGTGGAGCGGTGGCTCGAGAACGCTTCTGCTGTCTGCCTCGCGTTCACGCGGTCGGAGCAGGCGACCACGCAGACCCGCGCTGGGACAGGTTGCTCCGCAGCCCGGTCACCCCTTCGAGCAGGTCCTGGTCCTGCAGGCGCCGATGGACCGCTGCACCCTTGACGGTCGTCATCGGGGTCACCGCTACGCGGACCTCGCGGGGGCGACACCGCAGGGGGCCCCGGCCGTGCCAGGATCGGACGACGTGACTGCGCCTCGTGCGGCCCGTGGGGGAGGTCGGATGGCAGATGACCGCCCACACGCTTCGGCCCACAAGGTTCTCGCTTCGGCCGATGGGTCGGCCTACGCCTCGTTGCGCACCCGCAGCACCCCCCGCGCGGAGCGGTACGCCCTCGGCCAGGACCTGCGGCAGCAGGTGCCGAGGTCGTCGCTGTCGCAGTGGCGGGCCTCGACCGACCGGCGTGACGTCCTCGACCTGCTCGAGGAGTCCCACGCCGGCCGGATCAGCTGGCTGGTCCCGGTCCGGGTCGGGCGGATGGTGGCCTCGCCGTACGGCTTCCTGCGGGGTGCCGCCGTGGTCATGGCCGAGGACTTCGCCCGGCTGCCGGCCACCGGCATCACCCCGATCATCTGCGGCGATGCGCACGTCGGCAACATCGGCTTCTACGGGTCCCCGGAGCGGGAGCTAGTCCTCGACCTCAACGACTTCGACGAGGCGCACCCGGGCAGCTGGGAGTGGGATCTGCGCCGCCTCGTCGCCAGTGTCTGGGTCGCGGGACGGCAGAACGACATGAGCGAGGACTCGTGCGCTGACGCTGCGACCTCCTGCGTCGCCTCGTACCGCGACCAGCTTTGGGGGCTGTCGGACCAGCCGCTGCTGTGGCGGTCGTTTCAGCGGCTGGACCTCGACCGGCTGCAGAGCGCGGCCACGGACACGGCGCTGCGCCAGGAACTGGCCCGGGCCGCGGACAAGGCGCGGTCGCGAACGAGCGACCGGGCCCTCCCGCGCTTCACCGAGCAGTACGAGGGACGCCGGCGCATCGTCGAGGAGCCGCCGCTCATCACCAGGGTGGGCGCCGCCGAGGCGGACGAGCTGGCCGAGGCGCTGGACGGCTACCTGGCGACGCTCGCGCCGCACTGGCGCCGGATCCTCGGCGGCTACACGGTCGTCGACATCGCGCACAAGGTGGTCGGCGTGGGGAGCGTCGGGCTGCGCGCCTATGTCGTGCTCTGCGAGGGGTCCGACCCGGACGACGTGCTCTTCCTCCAGCTCAAGCAGGCCCGGCGCTCCGTCATCGCACCCTTCGTGCACGGCGAGTCGGTACTGCACGCGCACCAGGGCGAGCGAGTGGTGGAGTACCAGCAGGCCCTGCAGACCGTGAGCGACCCCCTCCTCGGCTGGGCCAGCGTCGCGGGGCGCCAGTACTACGTGCGCCAGTTCCGCAACATGAAGGGCAGCGTCGCGCTCGACGCCGTCGACCCCGGCGCCCTTGCCGACTACGCGGGGATCTGCGGCCAGCTGTTGGCCAAGGGCCATGCGCGCACCAGCGGCGCCTCGATGATCGCCGGCTACCTGGGCAGGTCCGACAAGGTGGACCGGGCCCTGTGCACGTTCGCCCGCGCGTACGCCGACCAAACCGAGCGAGACCACCAGCGGCTCGTCGACGCGGTGGCGCGGGGCGCTGTCCCCTGCGAGCCGGGCGTGTGAGGCGGGCCGGCGGCCCTCGTAGCGCAGGTCGCACCCCCCGACGGGTAGCGCCCTCACGGCCGCTCACCGCAACCGCAACCGCAGCTGGCGAGCGTGCGACGGGGAGCGTGGCCGCGACGGGCGGCGGCTCCTACCCTTGCGTCGGGCCTCCCCCGCACCCGGCTAGGAGTGCTCCTTGGTCCTGCTACTTCTCTCCAGTGCCCTGCGCCGGCCCGACCATCTTGTAGGTCTCCAATCGAACCGCTTCCAAGATCCGATGTCGCAGTGCCTCCATCATGGTCATGACGGCTGCATGCAGCTCATTAAAGCGCTCGGGAGCGGGGTAGTGCTCAGCGCCGTGCGCGATCTCGTTTCGAGCGTCACACAGAAGACGATCAATTAGGTTGCTGCGGGTGGCGAACTCCGCTGCGTCTAGCTAGCCCGACAGCATCTAAAAGCTCCACAAGCACGTCGTGCCGCAGGTTCGACTTGGTGTTCACCACGCCGGACCTCGGCATAGGAGCACTGACCGAGTCTGGTCTACGGATTGCTTCGAGCATCGCGCTGGCAGCTGCAGCGTCCCCACGCGCCGCGCGCCGTTGTAGCCCTGCGAACACCGTTCGCAGAAGCCCGTCGTTCAACTGGCTGACCTTTAACCGCCGTCGGCTTAGGAAGTCGACGTATGCGCCAAAGGCGTCTTTCGCAAATCCCTCCCAGTGTGCGTACAGAAGCGCCACACCGCTTCGGGACAAAGCGCGAGCCATGGGTGAGTGCGCACCCCTCCGAGCAGAACGCTCCACCTCGTTAGGTAGCGACGACAGTTCTACGCGCCGCCACGAGAGGGAGGCGTCAAGCGCGTCCTGCAGCTCCTCGATTGTCCGGGCAGGCACCCTAACCCGCAGCGAAGAAGGCACGCGCACCGAGAACAAGTCGTGGCACTCGTCGCCGCGGACTCACTCCCGTCCCGGAGTTGTCTCTGAAGGCGGCGGCGGTCCACACCTCGCGGACGCGATCCCGCAAGGCGTCCTCACGGGAGGTCCAGCGGTGCACGTTGGCAAGAAGACCGGAAGTGACGAACTCGAAGCACGCGATAGAGAAGGGACCGAGATGAGAGCCCCGACTTGGGTCCCAACGGCGGAAGCTGTCGTCTCCTAGTGCTTGCTCCAGAAGACGGAAGACCTCGTTGAACATTGCTGGGTCCGCAACTAACTCTCCGGCGTTCTCCCGTTCAGCAGCTCGGCGCATCCAAGAAGTGATGTACTCGCCATACTCCTGCGTCAACTGCGAGTCCGACCCCTGGAAGTCGCCCTGTGCGAAGAAGCGGAGCACCAGCTCCTGCCGGTAGGCCTGGTCCTCCTGGCGCTCGGACAACGGAACACAAGTCACGAAATAATCGACTGATGACATGGCTGCGATCTTGTTGAAGAGACTGACATTCATCATCACGAGGAGGCAGTTGCGCGCCTCCTGCATAGACAGTTGCGCCCCAGAGTTCAAACGCTGGAATAGGTCAAACTTCGCGTTTGCGTCGGACTCCTTTCTGATGATGCGGAACTCTAACTTTGCTCGCTTTACGTCCCGCCGAAGGGACTCAGAGAAGGCCTTGGCGGGGTCATCACTGTTTTCCCAGCGGTACCCCGCGAGAGCCGGTAGGTATTCAGTGGTCGTCAAGACGGAAGGGGCCACGCGCTGTCCGGCGTCGTCGCGGTACTCGCCCACAAACTCCAGAACCGTTGAAAGTCGCTGTACACCGTCAATGACGTCCCACACCCCATCTTCTCGCTGAGACACGAAGATAGGGGGAATGGGTATGCTTAAGAGTATGGACTCAATTAGTCGTGACTTCTGTGTGCTGTTCCAGCGGAAGATGCGCTGAAACTCCGGATGAATATCGATGTCGCCATCGCGGTAAAGAGGCACGTAGCCATCACCAGCAGGAGCGGGGTCATCTCGATGTTGGGGTTGGATTGTCCGTGACGACGGCACGTTGTTGGAGCGCGATCATCATCGGGCGCGGGGGAGGGGAGAGTCTTCGCCGTGGACGAGGAAGAACGCCGCGTTCCGGCTCGACATCGGGCCAACCGCGCGGGTTGGCATGCGCATGCTGTTCGTGCGCGGCGTCTTGTGCAACTGGATGGTCTCCACCGGCGTGGTGCGGCGGTGATGTCGACCAGCGTGTCGGGCGAGGTCCTGGGCGTATGGATGCCGATCATCATCTTCTCCTACCTCGGCGTCGAACACTCCGTCGTCGACATGTTCCTGTTCCCGATCGGCCTGGTGCTGGGGCGGCAAGTTCACCGTGACCGACTACCTCCTCTGGAACGAGATCCCCGCCGTGGTGGGGCAACACCGCGGGCGGGTTGATCTTCGTCGGGCTGACCCTGTACTTCACCCACGCCCGGCCCGGTCGCGCCCGCGGGGAGGCGTCGGGCACGCTCACTCCTACGCCGACCAGAGGTGGAGCAGCTCGCCTGAGCAGCGCTCGTCCGAGGAACGTGCACCGTTGAGCAGGAGGAACACCGTGGAACCGATGATGACCAAGGCCGAGGCCGGGGAGCTCGTCCGTACCGCCCGTGTGCGGGCCGGGCTGACTTGGGCCGAGATCGCCGCTCACGTCGACAAGCCGCTGGTGTGGACCACGGCCGCACTGCTCGGCCAGCACCCCGTGCCCGGGGAGACCGCGTCGAAGGTGGCCGCGCTGCTGGGCCTCGACGAGAGCGTGGTGCAGGCCCTGCAGCTGCAGCCCTACCGCAGCCCCGACCCGGCGGCCCAGAACGATCCCACCATCTACCGGTTCCACGAGGCGCTGGCGGTGTACGGGCCGGCGCTCAAGGAGCTCATCCACGAGGAGTTCGGCGACGGGATCATGAGCGCTATCAACTTCAAGATGGACATCGCCCGGCGTGCGGACCCCGACGGCGACCGGGTGGTCGTCACCCTGGACGGGAAGTTCCTGGACTACCGCTGGTGACCCCGGCACGTACCCCGGTCCTGCACCACGTTCGTTAGTGAGACGGTGTACGGGCCGTTGCCGCGACGGGGCAGCGCGAGGAGGCAGCCTCATGGGGTGAGCGTGCGGGCGGAGCTACCTGTCGAAGACCTGACGGTCGTGCTGCGGGAAGCCGCCGCCCAAGACGTCCCTGCCATCGTGCAGTTGTTGGCAGCTGACCAGCTCGGCGCGGCCGGGGACGGCGCCCCACCCACGCAGACTGCAGCCCTGCATGCGCGCGTACGAAGCGATCCACAGCGATCTGGCGCACCTGCTGCTCGTCGTCATTGAGGGCGATCAGGTGCTGGCCACCATGCAGCTGAGCTTCCTGCCCGGCCTCGCCCGGGCGCGGTGCGCCACGCGCTCACATCGAGGCGGTCCGGGTCAGGCAGGACTACCGCAGCCGCAGCCGCGGGCTGGGGCTGCGCTGTTCGAGTGGGCGATCCAGGAGGCGCGCCGTCGCGACTGCGCCCTGGCTCCAGCTGAGCACCGACAGGTCGCGAGCCGACGCGCACCGCTTCTACGAGGGCCTCGGCTTTGTCGCCCCCCATGAGGGGCTCAAGCTCCAGCTGGGCCAGTGAGGGAGGAGGCAGCCGTCGAGCTCCACGTCCAAGGACCGACTGCAGTAGGGAAACGGCTCGTCGTTCCGGGAGGCGAGCCCGAGGTTTCCCGTCCAGAAGGGGTAGTCGAAGCGCACGTCGGTCACATGCTCCAGGCCCGCTTGGTGTGTGGCGCCCGTGAGGTCGCGTTGAGCCTGGTCTTCGAGAGCGTTGACGCGGATGTTGATGAGGACCACCGCGAGAGCGCCGACGGTCACCAGGCACGCCGCCGCCGTGCGCGCCCGAGCGCGTCCTGGCTGCACGTCCACCCCCCGGCGCATCATGACGTGCCCGGCGCCGGGGAGTCTCCGCTTCAGCGCAATGCCGTACCGCGACGTGCGCACCCGGTCGCCCGCTCCGTCTGCACGCCGCAGCTCCCGGCTCGCGCCGTCAGGGAGCCGCAGCCCTGGACGCCAAGGGGCAGCCGACCCTCGCCATCGATCTCACAGCCAAGGCTCCCGGCGCGGTGCCTTCGCCAGCCGGATAGGGCGTTAATCCGGCCGGCTCTGATCAATAGGTGCCGTTCTTCGCTGATTCGCGGGCGCCGCGACTGGGGTGGAGACGCGGCGTTCTTCGCGGTCCGGTCAGCCTCGTTGCGCCCCGCCTGTGACGGATGGCGGTGCGAGCGCCTCCGAGGAGGCCGACAAGGGCGAGATGTCCACCCGCGAGTTGCTGGCGCTGCTCGCGATGGCACCTTGGCTTCGACGGGGGTGAGCGACCAGCCTCAGATCAGGACAGTCCGATGACGTCCCCGTTGGCGTCGATGTCGATCCGTTCGGCCGCCGGGGAGCGTCCGAGGCCGGGCATCGTCGGCATCGAGCCACACACCGGGTACACGAACCCGGCGCCGATGTTGGCCCGTACCTCGTCCACTGGCAGGGTCCAACCGGTCGGAGCGCCCAGCAGACTCGGATCCGACGAGATCGACAGGTGAGTCTTGGCGATGCACACCGGCAAGTTCCCGTACCCATTGGTCTCGTAGCGCTCAAGCTGCCGGCTGGCGGTGGCGGAGTAGCTGACGCCGTCGGCGCCGTACACCCGGGTCGCGATCGTGTGGATCTTCTCGCGCAAAGTCATGGTGTCCGGGTAGGCGAACGTGAAGTCTGAGGGCTCCTCGCATGCCTCCGCGACCGCCTCAGCGAGGCTGATCGCACCAGCTCCACCCTTGGCGTGGTGCTCGCAGATTGCTGAGCGCACCCCCAGTTCGGCGGCAATCTTCTGGATCGCGAGATGCTCGGAGGGCCAGTCGCCCGGGAAGGCGTTGATCGCGATGACCGGGGTGACACCGTGCAGCCGGATGTTCTCGATCTGCTTGCGCAGGTTCGCCGCCCCCAGATGCACCTCGTCGGGACGCTCAGCGAGTAGCTCGTCAGGGAGCGTCTGACCGGCCACGATGCGGTGCTTGCCCGAGTGCGCCTTCATCGCACGGACGGTGGTGACGACGACGGCCGCGTCCGGGACGAGGCCGGAGGCCCTGCACTTGATGTTGAAGAACTTCTCGGCGCCGATGTCGGCACCGAACCCAGCCTCGGTGACGAGGTACTCGCCGGTGCGGATCCCGATCAGATCGCTGATCACCGAGGAGTTGCCGTGCGCGATGTTCGCGAACGGCCCGGCATGCACGAGCACCGGCTGACCCTCGAGGGTCTGCATGAGGTTGGGTTTGATCGCCTCCTTGAGCAGCACGCTCATCGCGCCGGCGGCCTTGAGGTGCTCGGCGGTGACCGGCTCGCCCGTCGCGGTGTAGCCGACGACCGTTCGGCCCACACGGGCACGCAGGTCCTGCAGCGACGTCGACAGCGCGAGGATCGCCATGACCTCACTCGCGGCCGTGATGTCGAACCCGCTCTGGCGCGGCACGCCATCGACCCGGCCACCCAGGCCCAGTACGAGGTGGCGCAGCGCACGGTCGTTGACGTCCAGAACGCGCCGCCAGGTGATGTCGTGGGGCGAGATCCCCAGCGGGTTGCCTTGGTAGAGGGAGTTGTCGAGCATCGCCGACAGCAGGTTGTGTGCGGCGGTGACCGCGTGGGCGTCCCCGGTGAGGTGCAGGTTGAGCGGCTCCATCGGGATGACCTGGCTGTAGCCGCCGCCGGCGGCGCCACCCTTGATCCCGAACACCGGACCCAGAGAGGGCTGGCGAAGCGCGATCGTGCAGCGCTTGCCCAGGTGGCCGAACGCCTGGCCAAGGCCAACAGTGGTGACCGTCTTGCCCTCCCCGAGCGGGGTCGGGGTGACGGCGGTGACGACGACGTACTTGGCCAGCGGCTGATCCTCGAGCGCTTCCCGAGCGCGCAGGTTGATCTTCGCGACTCCAGTGCCGTAGGGCTCGAGCAGGTTCGCAGCCAGGCCCATGTCCGCGGCGACGTCCGTCAGGGGTCGGAGCTGTGCTGCCCGGGCGATATGAAGGTCACTCAGCACTACTGCTCCTGCGGGGCTCATCGTGGCATGACGGGCCCGCCAGCTTGGGGCGTGCTGATCAAGGCCCTTGAACATGAACAGTGCGTGGGGGCCTGGTTGGCGCGTGGGCCGCACACATTGCGCCCGGGGTTGGGAAACCTACCTACCTCGGCCGCAGTGCGCCTCCCGAGATCGAAGGGTCTGCGACTGTGCCGCAGGAGGAGTCGTTCCGTAGGCGACACCCGTACACCCCGCTCAGACGTGGGCACGAGGGGCCGCTTATCGGTAGCGACCGGCCCGGCCTCCGAGACCTGCTTGTACCCAAAAGCTCAACAGTCGGCCGCTGCGATGCCGCCAAGCCTGGACTGCGCTCAGGAAGATCGCCATGCACTAGCCCCGGTGTTGCACTAGAGCCTTTGCTTGGTAGCGGTAGCGGTAGCCGTCGCGGATCTCGAAGGCGTCCAGGGTCGCGCCGGGGTGGGGGTGCTCGCGGCGGACGATGACCCGCATCCCGGGGCACGTCACCGTCCAGCGGGCGCTCGCCGAAGAGCGGGACCGCGAAGGGCGGGAAGAGCAAGCCGTCGCGCGGCGCTCGCTGGGCCGCCCGCAAGCAGCGGCTCGGGCAGGTCCGCACGGCCTTCACGATGACCAGGAAGGCCGACCCGCGGCTGGTCCCGCTGCTGGTCATCGCCTTTCTCGTGCCGTTCGCGCTGCTACTGGCCGTTGGCCTGATCGTCGGCCAAGGCGTGCCGCTCGGCCTGATCGGGCTCCTGCTGGGGCTGATCGCCGTGACCGCGGTCTTCGGGCGGCGGGCTCAGAGCAGCGCCTTTCGCCAGGTGGAAGGCCAGCTCGGCGCCGCCGCCGCCGTCCTTGAGAACATGCGCGGCGACTGGCGGGTGACGCCCGCGGTGGGCTTCACCCGCGAGCAGGACCTCGTCCATCGCGTCCTCGGCAAACCGGGCATCGTGCTGGTCGGTGAGGGAGCCCCGGCCCGCACGCGGGCGCTGATCGTCACCGAGAAGCGCCGGCTTGCCCGGTTCGTCGGCGACACGCCGGTGTACGACGTCGTCGTCGGCGACGGCGAGGGACAGGTGGCGCTGCGCGGCCTGGAGAAGCACTTCGTCAAGCTGCCGCAGAACATCAAGCCCAAGGACGTGAACATCCTCGACCGGAAGCTCAGAGCGATGGCCCCGGCGCTGCCGATCCCCAAGGGGCCGATGCCGGGTGCCGGTCGGATGCCGCGCGGCAAGGTCCGCTGACATCGGGTCAGCCGGGTACCGTGCAGGCATCCGGAATCGACTCTGAAACGAGCGCATGAGCGTCCTGCCCCGAGCGCCATCGATCGGCCCGGACACAGCGACACCACGGGCGCAGAGCCGCTCCCTGCTCAAGAGCCTGGTTCGGCTGGCCCGTCCCAAGCAGTGGGTGAAGAACGTCCTGCTCCTGGCGGCGCCGGGCGCCGCGGGCGCGCTCGGTGACGGCCGCGTCCTGGTCGACGTGCTGCTGGCCGTCCTGGCCTTCTGCCTGACGGCGAGCGGGGTCTACTACCTGAACGACGTCAAGGATGTGCAGGCCGACCGGCTGCATCCGGTCAAGCGGCACCGCCCGGTCGCGGCCGGCAGCGTGTCGTTGCGTACCGCCGTCGTCGTCGGCGCCGCGCTGCTGGTCGCCGGTCTGGCCGTCGCAGCCCTCGTGGGGTGGCAGCTGCTGGTCGTGCTCGCGGTCTATGTCGCCGGCACCACCGCCTACTCGCTGCGGCTCAAGCAGGTGCCGGTCATCGATCTGGTGCTGGTGTCCGCCGGCTTCCTGGAGCGGGCGGTCGCGGGCGGCGTCGCCGGCGAGGTACCGCTCTCGCCGCTGTTCCTGCTCGTCGCTGCCTTCGGGTCGCTGTTCATGGTTGCCGGCAAGCGGCACGGCGAGTACCAGGAGATGGGCGAGCAACGCGCGCAGACCCGGGCCGCGCTGGCGGCGTACTCCGACGCCTATCTGCGCTACGTCTGGTCGATCGCCTCGGCGGTGACGATGGTGGGCTACAGCCTGTGGGCCTTCCAGCTCTCCCAGAACCTCGCACAGCCGATCTGGTACGAGCTGAGCGTGGCCCCGTTCGTCGTCGCGTTGCTCCGGTACGCCTACCTCGTCGAGGCCGGGCAGGCCGGTGAGCCCGAGGAGGTCGTGCTCGGCGACCGCAACCTGCAGGTCTGCGGTCTGGTCTGGCTGCTGCTGTTCGCCACCGGCGTCTACGTTGGCTAGCGAGGTCCTGCTCACCGGCTGGGGCCGGACCGCGCCGACCCGGAGCCGGCTGCTGCGTCCGGCCGGTCTGGACGACGTGCGCGCCGCGCTGCGCTCGAGTGGCCGCCGCGGCGTGCTGCCCCGCGGCCTGGGCCGCAGCTACGGCGACGCCGCTCAGAACGCCGGGGGCGACGTGCTCGACATGACCGGGCTGGCCGCCCTGCACGCCCTGGACGTGGACGCCGCGACGGTCACCGTCGACGCGGGCCTGTCGCTGGACGCGCTGATCCGCCTCGTCCTGCCATGCGGCCTGTTCGTCGCGGTCACGCCGGGCACGCGGTACGTCACCGTCGGGGGGGCCATCGCCTGCGACATCCACGGCAAGAACCACCACGTCGACGGGAGCTTCAGCCGCTCGGTGCTGGCCTTCGACCTCGTCACGCCCGGCGGCGAGGTCCGCACGGTGACCCGTGACAGTGACCCCGAGCTGTTCCGGGCCACCTGCGGCGGGATGGGCCTCACGGGCGTCATCGTCCGGGCGAGCCTGCGGCTGCTGCGCGTGGAGAGCGCCACGATGACCGTGGACACCGAGCGGGCCAGCGATCTCGATGACGTCATGAGCCGGATGCACGATCGGGACGACGCCTACCGCTACAGCGTCGCGTGGATCGACCTGCTCGCCACCGGCGCCGCCACCGGCCGGTCGGTGCTGATGCGCGGAGACCACACCCCGCGCGCTGAGCTCACCGGCCGGTCCGCCGGGCGCCCGCTGCGCTACGACCCGACTCCCCGCCTGGCCGCCCCGCCGTGGGTACCGCCGGGGCTGCTCAACCGGCTCACCGTACGGGCGTTCAACGAGCTGTACTTCCGCGCGGCGCCGCGCTCCCGGCTCGGCCACCAGGAGTCGCTGGCGACGTTCTTCCACCCGCTCGACGGCGTACGCGACTGGAACCGCGTGTACGGGCTCCCGGGCTTCGTGCAGTACCAGTTCGTCGTGCCGTTCGGCGAGGAGGTGGCGCTGCGCCGCATCGTCGAGGAGCTCGTGCACCACCGGTGCCCGTCGTTCCTGGCTGTGCTCAAACGTTTCGGCCCTGGTGAGGGGATGCTGTCGTTCCCGGTGCCCGGCTGGACCCTCGCGCTGGACATCCCGGCTGCCCTGCCAGGGCTCGGCGCGCTGCTCGACCGGCTCGACAAGCTCGTGGTCACCGCCGGCGGCCGGGTCTACCTGGGCAAGGACTCCCGGCTGCAGCCGGCGGTGCTGCGCGCGATGTACCCCGAGCTCGCCGCGTGGCAGGCCGTCCGCGACCGGGTCGACCCGGGGCGGACACTGCGCTCGGACCTCGCACGTCGGCTGGAGCTGGCGTGACCCTCATGTCTAGGAGCAACATGCGCAACGCGGTCGGCGCCGTACAGACCGTGCTGGTCCTTGGCGGCGGTTCCGACATCGGGCAGGCGGTCGCGACCCGGCTGGTGCGCGACGGGGCCCGCACGGTCGTGCTGGCCGGGCGTCGCCCCCAGGACTACGCCTCGGCTGAGCGGGCCCTGCGCGAGGCAGGCGCCACGGACGTCCGGTCGGTGAGCTTCGACGCCGACGAACCGGCCTCCCACCAGGGCGTCATGGACGACGTCGTCGAGCAGGTCGGCGACCTCGACGTCATCGTGCTCGCCTTCGGGGTTCTCGGCGCCCAGGCCGTAGACGAGCACGACCCGACCGCGGCCGTCGCGGTGGCGCGCACCAACTTCCTCGGCGGCGTCTCGGCCATGACCGTGCTGGGGAACCGGCTGCGCGAGCAGGGGCACGGCGCGCTGGTGGTGCTGTCCTCCGTCGCCGGCGAACGGGTCCGCCGCAGCAACTACGTGTACGGGGCGAGCAAGGCGGGGCTGGACGGGTTCGCCACCGGACTCGCCGACGCGCTGGTCGGCAGCGGCGCGCGGGTGCTCGTCGTACGCCCCGGTTTCGTTGACAGCAAGATGACGACCGGGCTGCCGGCCGCGCCGCTCAGCACGACGCCGCAGGCAGTTGCCGACGCCGTCGTCAAGGGCCTGCGCGGCTCGGCGACCGTGGTGTGGGCCCCGGCGCAGCTTCGGGTGCTGATGAGCGTGCTGCGGCACCTGCCCCGGCCGGTGTTCCGGCGCCTGCCGCTGTAGCGGACTCCGTCACGCGCAGCCGTCACGCGCAGCCGTCACGCGCAGCCGTCAGGCCCGGACGACGACCGTGCCGGCGGCCCGGTCGTGCAGCCCCCGGCCGTCGCGGTCACTGATCAGCGCCGGGATCAGCAGCATCAGCAGCGCCGTCCGGAGCGCCGCCGGCACGAGCCCGACCGACGGCGCGCCGCCGGTGACCGGCACGACCCGTAGCCGCAGCAGCCGCATCCCGGGCGTCTGGCCGGTGAGGGCCAGTCCGACGACGTACACCAGCGCGAGCACCACGAGCGGCGGGAGGCTGACGTACGTCGACGACGAGTCCGCCTGCACATGGAAGAACAGCCGCGCGACCAGGCCCGAAAGCAGCGTGTCGATGGCGAAGGCGCCGGCCCGTGCACCGAAGCTGGCGACCGCGCCGCTGCCGTACGCCGGGAGCCCGAGCCGGACGCCGCGCGGCTCGTCCGGGTGACCGGTCGGGACACCTGTCGCGCCTACCCCGCCAAGCCAGGTCCCCGTCCAGCGCGCCATGGTCCCAGATTAGTCGGGGCTGACCCCTTGCGCCCGGCGGTGTAACCATCGCGAAACACTCGGGACACCGGCGTTTCACAGCCGAGATCTACGGTGGTCCCTAGCCTGTCCGCCCTGACTCCAGGAGATGCCCGTGTTCAAGGACGCCGACGAGGTCCTTAGCTACATCAAGAAGGAGGGCATCGAGATGGTCGATGTCCGGTTCTGCGACCTCCCGGGCGTCATGCAGCACTTCACGGTCCCGGCCGGGTCCTTCGACGAGACCGTCTTCACCGATGGGCTGGGCTTCGACGGCTCCTCGATCCGCGGCTTCCAGCAGATCCATGAGTCCGACATGCTGCTGCTGCCGGACCCGACGTCAGGTCGCCTGGACCCGTTCCGGATCCGCAAGACGCTGATCCTCAACTTTTTCATCCACGACCCGCTGACGGGTGAGGCGTACTCCCGGGACCCGCGCAACGTCGCCAAGAAGGCCGAGGCCTACCTCAAGGGCACCGGCATCGCCGACACGGCGTTCTTCGGCGCCGAGGCGGAGTTCTACATCTTCGACTCCGTGCAGTTCGACTCGACACCGCAGGGCACCTTCTACAAGGTTGACGCGGCCTCGGCGGCGTGGAACACCGGCCGGGAGGAGGTCGGCGGCAACCAGGGCTACAAGGCGCGTACGAAGGGCGGCTACTTCCCGGTCTCTCCCAACGACCACTACGCCGACCTTCGCGACCAGATGGCCGTCAACCTCGAGCAGGCCGGCATGCAGGTCGAGCGCGGCCACCACGAGGTCGGCTCCGCCGGCCAAGCCGAGATCAACTACAAGTTCAATTCGCTGCTGCTCGCCGCTGACCAGATGATGCTCTTCAAGTACATCATCAAGAACACGGCGCACGCCGCGGGCAAGACGGCCACCTTCATGCCCAAGCCGGTCATGGGCGATAACGGCTCCGGGATGCACTGCCACATGTCGCTGTGGCAGGACGGCTCGCCGCTGTTCTACGACGAGGTCGGCTACGCCGGGCTGTCCGACACCGCCCGCTACTACATCGGCGGCCTGCTGCACCACGCCCCGTCCCTGCTCGCCTTCACCAACCCGACAGTCAACAGCTATCACCGGCTGGTGCCCGGCTTCGAGGCCCCCGTCAATTTGGTCTACAGCCAGCGCAACCGCTCGGCCTGCATCCGGATCCCGATCACCGGCAACAACCCGAAGGCCAAGCGCCTGGAGTTCCGCTGTCCCGACCCGTCCTCCAACCCCTACCTCGCCTTCTCGGCGATGCTGATGGCGGGCCTGGACGGCGTCCGCAACAAGATTGAGCCGCCCGTGCCGGTCGACAAGGACCTCTACGAGCTGCCGCCGGACGAGCTGGCCAACGTCGCGCAGGTCCCGGGCTCGCTGGACGAGGTGCTCGACGCCCTCGAGGCCGACCACGAGTACCTGCTCGAGGGCGGCGTCTTCACCGAGGACCTCATCGAGACGTGGATTGCCTACAAGCGCGAGCACGAGATCGATGCGCTGCGCCTGCGGCCGCACCCGTACGAGTTCGCCCTCTACTACGACATTTGATCCTGGCAGGTTTGTGACCTGCGGCTAGGACCGGAAACGGCCTCTGATCTGCGGAAACGGGTTCTCAACGTCTCGTAACGTCAGGGGACGTTTCTCGTTGTCATGTGGACTCCATGTGGACTCGGCAGGGGTTTTCCTTGCTACCGCGGACGACATCGCGGGGACTGTTCAGGCGTAGCGGCTGGATGCGTTTATGTCTGCCAACGCCTGTCGTCGTTCCACATCGTTTTTCGACCTCCCGTACCCTCGAGGTGCCCCGGGGGCGTTGGTCGTCGGTGGGGTTGCGAGCCAAGGCGCAGGTCAGGCCACGGGGCGAAAGTCCCCGGTGCCCCCAGCGTCCGTCGACGCGGCGGGCCTGCCTTCGTGCCGCATCAGGCGTCGTTGACGCCCCACATCGCAAATCACGGTTCGGTGCCGAGCAGGTGCTCGTCGTCGTCCTCGACCTCGCACGGGGTCTGGGTGCCGACCGGGACACCGCCGAAGCGTTGCTGGTCGCCCTGTGCGAGATGCGCCTCGCGGCGAGGGCCAGCGCCCGGGTCACGAGACCGTGCATCACCCTGGTCGCTGCGCCGGGGGTGCGGACACTCGTAGGGTGGCGCGCGTGACCGAAGCCGCCGTCAGTCCGACCACGCTCCCCTCAGACGAACTGTCGGCCGCGACGCTGCCCGGCCGCACCCTGGTCACGTTGACGTCGGTCTCGGAGGACGACCTCGGCGAGGAGTTCGCCGTCGTCTGGGAGGTCGAGCCCGGTCGGTCGGTTATCCCGGCCGGTGCCCTGCCCGACGTACCTGAGCCTGAGCGGTGGGACGACCCGCAGCAGCTCGGTGCGCCCCTGGACGCGGTTCGCTGGGGCACTGTCGCCTCCG
>ENA-OFCI01000855-OFCI01000855.1-metagenomes-genome-assembly--contig:-NODE-855-length-15992-cov-4.316120_pt1 | contig 15992 bp, 14 predicted proteins | sample MGYA00153391_OFCI01 | MGnify analysis MGYA00153391
TTGTAGGAATGCCTACGATTAAATTATGGGCTTCGGTGTCATCTGCCACCATGGCAGTGACCACTGGAAGCGTTACGGATGCGACGATGCTGGCAGATTCCGTTAACTGCGCTGCATCTTCATTTTCTCCAGCTTGATTCGCAGCGGCAATGTCTTCACTAAACGAAGCGCTCTCTGCACTGTTATCGCTGTTGACTTCATCAACTTGGCTATCGTTTTCTTGAACATCGCTATTTTCAACTTGAACATCACCAAGGATTGACTGCACGTCGGCGCTATCGCCTTGTTGCTCATCCAGGACTGCCTGCACATCGCCCTCAGCGCCGACTGCTACCGAGCCATCGCCTTCATCGGATGATGAGGTATCGGATGGCGAGGCGGAAGGATCTGGAGAGAGGAGAGTTGCTGTGGCCGATACATCCCCTTCATCGGATGATGAGGTATCAGTTGGGGAGGCGGAAGGAGATGGTGTCACGGTGTCGGTGGCAAAGGCTGAACTGCCTAGAACCGTCATCGCGAGGAATAGGGCGCCTACTGCGGGTACCACCAGAACTTTAACGGTCTTGCTCTTCATCTGAGTAACTCCATTTCACTGGTTCAATCAATTATCGAGTAAGAATAAGACTAAAAGTTATTACCTAATGCTTAACGATTGCCTAGGAACTGCTTAAGAACTGCTTAAGAACTGCTTTTTGAACTTCCCGCCTGAGAGGAGGTTATTTCCCCGCCATCGCTGCCTTGATAGCTGCCTTGAGCGTTATTTGAGCTTTAACCTGCTTCGTATTAAATTTGACGATTTCGCGCAACTGGACCTTTTGGCGAGATATAACCGCCTTCAAAATCGTCGTCTTGAATGCCTCCATCGCTTTGACTCGCTGCTTCTCGAAGGTAAGTCGAGCCGCTTTGATCCTCACATCCACCTTAAGTGCTGCGGTTGCCTTCGTAAGAGCGAGGAGGGCTGCCTTCGCCTGGAGTTTTAGCTGCGCATTAGTTCGATCTGCGACCAATTTTAGGATCGCAACCTTATAAGCCTTTTCCGCCGCTATCGATGGCGCCTTCTCTTTGTTAACCATCGAAGTAAAGGCCACTAGGGCAGCTTTAACCTTCAGCCGGCGAACTCGTTCCGCCGGTTTCCCGACGGCGAGGATCGCGTCATAACTTGGCTTGATCGCCACCTTAAAATCTGCCTTTGCCTTGGTGATTACCTTGGCGTATGCCGCGTTAGCGAGCTTAATTTTCGCCGCTTGGGTGGCAGTGATGGTCGAACCAAAGGAAGAGGCTTGCGGCAAACTCATTAGCGCTCCCACGAGCACAACTACCGTTAAGGCCTGTTTAGTATTGAATTTCATTTTGCTCCCCTCCATTTAGCTGATAAGCGATTAAGAGGTTCGCAAGAGTACTCGAAACCCAAAAAAAATTCGCTCAAATTTCCAACGGGTTCATTCAGTAAGGCAAAGCGCTCTTTCCAAACGAAGTTGACAGTGTTACCTTTCTTATCTGGCGACCTTGGGTGGAGAATTTGTTCCATGAATCTGCAACGGATTATTGGCCATGACTGAGCGCTGGGGTAGCGGCGAAGATTACGAACCATATGTTGGGCGATGGAGTCGCCTGGTCGCCCGCGAATTCCTGGGTTGGTTAAATATTGCCACTAAGAAACGCTGGTTGGATGTGGGTTGCGGGACGGGGGCGCTCTCGACAACGATTCTTGCTGACTGTAAGCCCACCTCTATCTTGGGGATTGACCCATCACCTGAGTATGTTGCTTGGGTCTCCTCGCGCGTGAATGATGACCGCGCTCGCTTTGAGACAGGAGATGCAACTCGCCTACCCGCCTCAAGTGCTGATGTGGTGGTCTCTGGGCTTGTGTTGAACTTTCTCGATAACCCATCCCTCGCCGTGACCGCCATGAGAGCGGCCGCTCCCAATGGGGTCGTAGCCGCTTATGTCTGGGATTACTCCGGACGGATGGAGTTGATGCGCCATTTCTGGGATGCGGCGATTGCACTTGATCCGAAGGCTCTCCCCTTAGATGAGGGTAGGAGATTCCCTATTTGTCAGCCAGAACCGCTTTTCGACCTATGGGAGGGGTCCGGGCTGACTGAAATCTCAACGCGTGCTATTGACGTCCCCACCGTATTTACTGATTTTGAAGATTTCTGGAGCCCTTTTCTTGGTGGCCAAGGACCCGCTCCTACTTACGTGCTCTCATTGGATGAATCAGATAGGAACGCCCTTCGTGAAAAGGTCCGGGCGGGATTACCCATATCAAAGGATGGTTCAATCCATCTCATCGCTAGAGCATGGGCGGTGCAAGGGCGATCATTTTAATCATTGCTCAGAGGTTTGTGCCGATCCTGCTCTTTCTTCTATCAACCACAATCTTCTCTGAAATCGCACTCCTTCTTTGACCCAATGGGTCGATGTATAAGACAAGATTAGTAATCCTTCCAACTTAAAACATTATAATTTCCAGGTGAATCAATCGAGACGGTTATCAATTGTTCTGGCGCTGAACATCTTTATGATTATAGGTCTCCTAATTGTTGGAGCGTCTTCCCATTCCTTAGGAGTCGTGGCAGCTGGAGGTGACTATCTCCTTGACTGTAGCGCAATAGCTTTGGGGCTATTGGCAATCAATATTCGTGATCGGGCTAGTGGCAGCTCAAAGGCGACGACAGTTGTCGCTCTCATAAACTCACTCTTCCTTTTAGCGGTAACTTGCTTTGTTGTATTCGGAGCAGTCCATCGATTGAACAGTCATACACCTCGAATAAGCGCTCTTCCAGTCCTGATTGTCAGCTCTATCGCCGCCATCGTCATGACAGTGGGCGCCTTTATCATCGGTGATGAAGAGCATGACGATCTTCATATGAGATCTGTTCTTCTTGATACCATTTCTGACGCGGTGGCGGCTGCAGCCTTAGCAATAACGAGTGCAATCATTCTCATCACAAAGGGGTTCTACTGGGCTGACTCAGTTGTAGCACTTGGAATCTCAACCGTGATCGCCTACCAAGCGGTAAAACTTCTTCAAGAAGCGGTTCACCAGCTGCGCGAATAACCTACTCTCTTGAAACCAATTGGTTACCATGATTTTAGGAGACTTTCCATGGACCTCGCGTGCGTTGTGGAAACATTGCGAGTCCTTTCGTAGGTGACTTTCTTGTTGAATCAGAATGTGCCGATTCGCCATGTCATGCGATGTGATTGGGCTGGTTCAAGATAAATCAGATCTGTACCGCTGTTGAAAGCATCTGGGGGGCAAGTCATCGGTTCAACTGCCAAACAGATGCGACTCTCCACGGTTAGTTCTCTGTCAGCAGTATGAATCTGTATCCACTTTGCTTCGCCATCCGATTCCATCCACACTCCCAAGCCTGATGGGGCCCTCAATTCAATTCGTGGGCGTGAGAGCCCTTCATCTACTAAGAACGCATGGTCTATAAAGCGATCACCAATCGTTGCTGGCTTTCTAACATCGAAATTCCTCTCTTCTACGCTGCGTACCCCAATCGGTAACAAGCGAACAGGGTCGACCTCCATGAACTTACCGGCGGGCATAGTCAGCGTGCAGTCATCGATCTTCACACCAGAATCTGCAATAAGGTAAGGATGGATTGAAACGCCATATGGCGCACGCGAATCGCCAATATTTGTCGCGTCAAATGTCCAGAGCAGACCCTCTTCGCTAAGTTGGTAGTTCACCACGGCGCGTAAAGCGGAGGGGTAACTTTCACTCTCCTTCAATATCGCGGTCAGCGAGATACTCGCAGTGCTCGACTCACAAACCTGCCAATTGAGGCCAAAAACTAAGCCATGTAGGGCGCACGACCGGTCAGCTTCGTTTACTGGCGCTTGAAAATCTCTGCCCTCGAAACTGTACCGACCATCTTGAATTCGATTTGGCCATGGGGCTAATACATCTCCGCGATATCGAGGGATGGGATCGTTTTCCACAAATGGTTCAACCAAATCTCGATCTCCATATTTCAATTCACTCAAAGCCCCACCCCGCGTGCGTACTTTTGCAGAGTACGCCCCTGAGCGTATTGAAAAAGTATCCATAGATTTATCCAAGCCTTCTTAAACGCCTGAAGAAAGTTTGAAGTAAGTGCTGTTCCAACGCACCTGCCGCCGGAATTCAATCGGATCGGTCTTAGCGGTAATGGGCAGCAGTTCAATCCCCGCAATTTCTGCAAAGTCCTGAAGAACTTCCATACCAATAGCAGTGGTAAGAACCGTGTGGTGAGAACCTCCCGCGTATATCCATGATTCTGCAGAAACCGAGAGCGATGGCTCTGGTTTCCAGACGGCGCGCGCTACAGGCAAATTGGTTAGAGGATGATCAGGCACCACAATCTCGATTGCATTGGCAATGAGACGGAAACGATCTCCCATGTCTGTCAAACTTATTACCAATCCCTGCGCAGGCGTGGCGTCGAAAACTAACCGGACAGGATCCTCACGGTCCCCTATTCCTAACGGATGAATCTCGCAATTCACTCTCTGTGAGGTAATAGTTGGGCAGACTTCCAACATATGTGCCCCTAGGACTTTCGGTTCGCCTGGGCCAAAGTGATAGGTGTAGTCCTCCATGAAGGAAGTGCCACCTGTAAGCCCAACGGTCATTGATTTAATTATTCTTAGCAGTGCAGAAGTCTTCCAGTCTCCCTCTCCACCAAAACCATAGCCACCAGCCATCAACCTCTGAACAGCAATGCCCGGTAGTTGCCTCAAGCCGCCGAGATCTTCAAAGTTGGTGGTGAAGGCTGAAAACCCACCCGCAGTCAGGAAATTTCGCAGGCCAGCTTCTTGCGAAGCGGCATATCGGAGCGATTCATGCTGCGCCCCCCCAGGCTTAAGGGAATCAACAATGTTATAAGAATCTACATATTCGTCTATGAGAGCATCAATTTCGCTCTTCGAAACTGCATCAACCGCGGCAACTAGAGTATTTACGCCGTATGCCTCAACAGAAAAACCAAATTGAATCTGCGCGCTAACTTTATCCCCGTCAGTAACTGCGACGCTTCTCATGTTGTCACCAAAACGCGCCAGTTTTAGATTCTGTGAAGTGTTCCATCCGATTGCGGCTCTGACCCAATTAGCTACCCGCGCGATGACCGCAGGATCTGCAAAATGGCCAACTACGATCTTGCGGCCAGCTTTGAGTCTGGCTTGAAGATGCCCATGTTCGCGATCACCATGGGCTGCCTGATTAAGGTTCATGAAATCCATATCAATGGAATCCCATGGCAACTGTGCATTGGCTTGAGTGTGGAGGTGGAGCAATGGCTTGCTCAGGTTAGACAATCCTGCGATCCACATCTTTGCCGGCGAGAAGGTATGCATCCAGACAACTACACCGACACAATTGGGATTACTTGATGCAGCCAAACAGGTCTCTTTGATCGCCTCTGAAGTTTTTAGAATGGGCTTCCAAACGAGCTTCACTGGAATCTGGGATGAACTATCTAGTGCGCGTGCAACTTCTTGCGATTGCTCAGCCACTTGGCGCAAAGTATCTTCACCGTACATGGATTGACTGCCAGTTAAGAACCAAACCTCAAGGTCCTTTTCCAAATTCAGTGTCATTCACTATCTCCCTTTTCTTGGCCATAAACTTCTTGGTAACGGGTAAAGAGTTGGTCGATATCTGCTTGGCTAATCTCCTGGATAGTTCCCATAGTTCGCGCAATCCAGGTGGTTTTGGCAACGTCTTCACACATCACCGCTGCTTTCACCGCAGCTTTGGCGTCTTTGCCAATGGAAAATACACCGTGATTCTTCATAATGACAGCACGAGATCGGTGCCCCTTGAGCGTTTCGACAATCCCTCTCCCAATCGCGTCGCTACCTATCAACGCGAACGGCCCCAGCGGAATTGGGCCGCCAAATTCATCAGCCATCGCAGTCAGTGCGCATGGGATTGGGCTGTGGATTGCAGACCAAGCTGACGCATAATTAGAGTGGGTATGTACTACCCCGCCAACCTCAGGCATCGCGCGATAAACAAATGCATGCGCTGCCGTATCGCTGGAAGGCGCCAGTTCACCTTCAATTACATTTCCATCGAGATCACAGACCACTAGCATCGCACCAGTCAGCTCAGAATAACTCACGCCGCTAGGCTTGATAATGAAACTCTTGCCATCCGGTAGGCGCTCTGAAACATTGCCCGCAGTCCAGGCCACCAGTCCGTAGTATTCCAAATCAACGTTGAGCCGGCAAACCTTTTCACGTAATGCGAAATCGACACTCACTCTATTTACCTCCAGCAATCGCTCTGTCACGGATAGCGCGCAAGTCGTGCATCATCCCGTTATGGCCAAATGTTTCGTAAAGAGAATTGTAATGAGCGTACAATTTGTCGTACACCGTCGAGTTAGCAGAAATTGGTTGATAGGAAACCTTTTCGACTCCGCCCATTGCAGCCGATGCACTTTGAATATCCGGATAGGCGCCAGCGGCCACAGCTGCATGAATAGCTGCGCCTAGCGCTGGGCCTTGTTGCGAACGAATTATATAGACTGGGATTTTGAGGACGTCAGCATAAATTTGCATTACGAATTTATTTTTGATCAAACCGCCTGCTGCGATAAATTCCTTCACAGGAACCCCAGACGCATTGAATGTCTCAATAATCTTGCGTGCGCCAAACGCCGTAGATTCGACAAGAGCACGATAAACATCCTCAGGCTTTGTCGCCAAAGTCATACCAATAATGAGACCCGAAAGATTATGATCCACCAAAGTCGATCGGTTTCCGCTCTCCCAATCTAAGGCCACAAGACCATGCTCCCCAACCGACCTTTCACTAGAAAGTTCTGAGAGCAGGGTGTGGACATCAACTCCACGTTCTTTTGCAAGGGCTTCGTATTTCTCTGAGGCGAATGTATTCGCAAACCAACCGAAGATATCACCAACGCCACTTTGGCCCGCTTCATAACCCCACTGCTCGGGAACAATTCCGCCCTCGACCACGCCACACATTCCTGGTACCTCAGAGAGAACATCAGAGACCATGACGTGGCAGGTTGATGTACCCATAATGGCGACCATCTGACCTGGTTTCACTGCATTTGCGGCGGCTGCAGATACGTGAGCATCAACATTGCCAACCGCAACAGCAATCCCCTCCCGCAAGCCCGTCCATGCAGCCGCTTCTTTACTAAGCGAGCCTGCCCTATCGCCCAATTGTCCCAGTGGATGTTCCACCTTTGTTTTGACGAAGTCCCGAAAGCCTGGGTTGAGGGCAGCTAAAAATTCGGGGCTTGGATAATGCCCGTCTTGATAAATCGCCTTGTATCCCGCAGTACAAATATTCTTTACATAAGTGCCAGTGAGTTGCCACGTAATCCAGTCAGCCGCTTCAATCCAATGATCGATCGCGGCATAAAGGCTGGGTGCATCTTCAAGGACTTGTAGTGCCTTTGCAAATTCCCATTCTGATGAAATTTTCCCGCCATATCTATTAATCCATTTTTCCCCACGGGAATGGGCCAATTCGTTGATTCGGTCCGCATGTGGTTGTGCTGAATGATGCTTCCAAAGTTTTACATAAGAGTGCGGGTCATTCCAGAACTCTTCTAACTCGCATAGAGGTGTTCCATCCTGTTTTACTGGCAATACTGTGCAAGCCGTGAAATCGGTAGAAATTCCAATAACATCATCAGGGTTGATTCCTGACTCTTTTAGTACTGCTGGCACCGTGTTTTTAAGTACCGCCACATAGTCAGCAGGGACCTGCAAAGCCCAGTCTGGGGGTAATTTCTTGCCCGATTGTGGAAGTGAATCTTCAATAACCGCGTGCGGGTACTCAAAAACAGCAGTAGCGACTTCGGAACCATCGGAAACGCGCACCAAAAGCGCGCGTCCCGAAAGGGTTCCGTAATCGACACCTACCACGTACTTCTCGTCAACTTTTGAGGAAACTATTTGCATGATTCTCTACCCCATCTCGTTTAGAGAAACTCGGACCATCTGCCATGAAGCCGGTGGCAGGGTTACTTGAATTTTTCCATCCTTGACTGCCGCAGTAATATCCTTAGAAGGTTGTACCGCTTCGCCAACCTCAAGGTTGTTGGTGCGCTTGAGATTGGTATCAGTAATTGTTACCTGTTCCACCACTGTGATATCCCTGAAACCGACTAGGTCAATCTCGGTTGTATGGGAATCTGTGAGTGATCGATTGACCATAAAGAGGGCTGCAGAATTTGAACCTTGGTCATAAGTGCAAATTGCATCTAGTGCTGAGACCGTGCCGTATTTTTCAGTAGCGATTTTTGGTGAGTCAATTCTGGTGATCAGCGTCTTTCCTTTGCCATAACGAGCGGTGTATGCGAAGGGGAAGAACGTTGTCTGGCGCCAAGCAGGATGACCCTTTTCAGCTCGAATTGGCGCAATTACGTTGACCAATTGAGCAAGACACGCAATTTTGACGCGATCGCTGCGGCGCAAGATGCTGATGAGCAAGTTACCAACCACGATCGCATCAGCCACGTCATATTCATCTTCGATAACTCGTGGTGCCAGTTCCCATGAATCTGCACGGCCCAAATCCTGATAAGCAGACATCTCCCAGACATTCCACTCATCCAAAGACAAGGTGATTGTCTTATCGCTACGTCGCCTAGCCTTTACTGCATCCGCAATGTTGCAGACCTCATCAATGAATGAATCAAGGTCAGTGGAACAGAGTAAAAATTCCTGAGTATTGCCATGATCCTGGTAGTACGTATGGAGCGAGATGTGGTCAACCAAGTCATAGGAATTTTCTAAGACAGTCTCTTCCCACTGACCAAAAGTTGGCATCGCACGATTTGAGCTTCCACAGACAACGAGCTCAACATTCTCATCGATCTGGCGCATTCCCCGCGCTACATCGCTCGCCAAGGTCCCATAATGTTCAGCGGTCTTGTGTCCCAATTGCCATGGACCATCCATCTCGTTGCCAAGACACCAAACCTTGACGCCATAGGGACTTTTCTTACCATTTTCGACACGGTAATTCGCCCATTTTGAATCAGCATCAACATTGCTGTACTCAAGCAGTTCGAGGGCTTCACGCAAACCAGCAGAACCTAGGTTCATTGCCATCATCGGCTCAACGCCGGCTTTCTTACACCAGACCATAAACTGGTCGAGACCAAATTGATTACTCTCAAGAGAATGCCATGCAAGATCTAAGCGCTTTGGGCGTTCGGACTGCGGTCCTACCCCATCTTTCCAATCATAACCAGAGAGGAAGTTCCCGCCTGGGTAGCGAACCATTGTTACGCCAAGTTCTTTGACGAGCTCAATGACGTCGGTGCGTAGACCATCTTCGTCGGCAAACTCAGATTCTGGTTCGTAGATTCCTTCATAAATACACCGGCCCATATGTTCAGCAAAGGAGCCATAGACGCGTGGGTCAATCTCGGAGATTTCAAAATTGCGATTGATGGCGATCTGAGAAGAAGACACGGAATTACCTTTCGAAGTGGGCTAGTAGAGGGTATTAATTTGATCGCTTGAGAGATCCAGCTTTGATCCCACCTTGCCAAGAGCGTTGCAAAAAAAGATCGCGTCTCCAACCCTGCGGAGAAACCCACGGCCATGGTGAGTAGTCAACTCAGGTAAATTTGTGAATAAATTAAAATTGAAGCTATTGCTCCCAGGCGCCAGATAGCCAGTCTTCCTATTCCTTTTCATCAGGAGTGGTGTCATGCTGATTTCGCCCTCCTGCGATTGTTGAAAAGGAATCCATACGAACCTGCAAGGATCACATTCCGATCTAAAAAGGTCTTACCTGGAAACGAGATAGGTGGAACCTTGCGGACCCTTAAATGTTATCGTTCACAAATCAGATGTCAAGCACCTTTGTGAACGTTATCAAATCGTTACTTTTTTGCTGGGTCTAGAGGTGCTACCTCGTAGACAGAGTTCGGGCTGGATCACTAGTCGCGACTCGCCGAATTCCTCGTGGGCTATCAATTTCACAAGTAAATTTACGCAAAGTTTGCCGACTTCTTCGAAATCTTGGATTACGGTGGTTAAGCCCGGCACAAAAAATTCCGCTTCGGGCACATTATCGAATCCGATCAAACTCATCTCTGAGGGAACAGTAATGTTTAGTTCACTGAGTGCCTTGAGCGTCCCCAGTGCCATCGCGTCATTTGCCGCAAAAATTGCGGTTGGTCTAGCTCGAGCCATCAACTCTTTGGTCGCTTCATAACCCGACCGAGGCGACCAATCACCAACGGCAAAGATATCTGGTTCGAGCCCAGCCTTAATCAGCGTGGTACTCCAGCCTTTCCTGCGTTGCTGCGATTCAAACCAGTTCAATGGCCCAGAAATATGTGCAATTTTCTTATGTCCGAGTGAAATCAAATGCTCCATCGCGATGACTGCACCAGAGAACTGGTCAACGTTTACAGATGGAATCATGCTTGCATCTTCACCTTCGACAATCACTGCTGGTAAATTACCCGAAAGATGAGCTAGCAGTGTTTCATCTTCAGACTGCGGCGCAATGATCACCATCCCGTCTACTCCCATATCAACTAACTCCTGAATTCCTGCGATGACTGACGTGCGATCAGTAGATTTTAAGGAAACTATGTTGACCGCATAGCCAACTTCTCGTGCAGCGGATTGGACCGAGTGAAGCATGGAAGCTGGTCCAAATAGCGTGGTGTCATAACTTAGGACACCAATCGTCGAAGTCTTACCAGTGACTAATGCCTTAGCGGCATGATTGGGACGATACCCCAATTCAGTAATAGCCATGAAAACTTTCTCGCGAGTTCTATTCGTCACACTTTTATGCTCGTTGAGCACTCGCGAAACCGTTTGATGAGACACACCCGCTCTTTTCGCAACATCGACCATGGAGGGCAAGCGCTTTGCCATATCTTGCCCCCCAGTACCTCGAGTGAGCGCTCACAATAGTTGATTCATATTATTTTACCAATGTGTAACGCGAAAAAACCTCAAAATATCGTCATGACAATGGGCGCTTTGATCATCGGTGATGATGAGCATGACGATCTTCATATGCGATCTGTCCTGCTAGGTACCATCTCCGACGCGGTGGCGGCTGCAGGTTTAGCAATAATGGGTGAGTACGTGAGAAATAGCTCTCATTTGGTGCTTCCCTAATTAGGATTAAATCCTCCTAGGAAAGGATTGGTTACCATGATTTTGGGAAACGTGGGGTTTTCAGGAATCTTTGTCGTTGGCTTCATTCTTTATCTTTTAGTGTGCATTTTTTTCTTGAGCTGGTGCGCCAGGACGGCGCGAAAAGTAGCCCGTTCACCCGTTGGATTTGCCTGGCTCGGGTTCTTTGCGCCAATTGTTGCGTGGGCCATTTTATTGACCCTGAATAAGGATGAAACGTATCTAACCAAAGAGGGGCGATAAGCCGAGTTATTGCTCAGCCAAACAACAATGCCCCTTCGCGTGAGCGAAGAGCCAGAGTCTTAAGAAGTATTGCTAGTAGCGGGGGCAGGATGCCTCGAACTTGCACTCTCATTTGGAGCCATACGAGAGGCTTCTCGACGTGCCAGGTTGATAATCATTTGCAACGATCCTGCCCATCCAGGAAAGAACGCTGAGGTTCCTATTTTTCACCCGCAAATTGCTCTCCCCAATTGGCGAACGGGAATCTCATCTAGATCTCCCCGTCAATTTTCTGATTTCGTTGAACACCCTTAATCCCATTACTAAGGTCAATATCTACTTCTTCACATCGACAATTCGTGCGCTTTGCGAAGCACTCTCTTCAACTGCCGCCATTACGGTTTGAACATAGAGACCATCAGAGAAAGTTGGGCTAGGGGAGGTACCGTTCTGGATCGCTCTAACAAAATTTGATATCTCGTGGATAAAACTGTGCTCGTATCCGATGATATGACCAGGTGGCCACCAAGAACTCATATATGGATGGGTACCTTCAGTGACCAATATTCTCTTAAACCCATCTAGATTATTTGAGCTGTTTTCGTAGAAGAAAAGCTCATTCATATTTTCAAAGTTATATTTGAGACTTCCCGCACTTCCATAAATCTCAATACTCATGCCATTCTTCTGCCCTGTGGCGAAACGAGTTGCTTCAAAGTTAGCAAGTGATCCATCGTCGCACTCTGCGGTAAATACTGTTGCATCATCAACAGTCACCAGACCGCGCTCTTGAGAATTACTCGAAGCGTTAAGTCCAGTGTATTTTCCGGGAAGTGGCCGTTCTTTTATGAACGTCTTCATTCGTCCACTGACATTGATAATTTTTGCACCAGTTAAGAAATGAGCCAGGTCAATGATATGCGACCCAATGTCGCCCAATGATCCAGAGCCCGCCTTCGATTCATCTAACCGCCATACCAAGGGGAACTCAGGATCTACAATCCAATCTTGTAGATAATTTGCCTTGACATGATAGATGCGACCGACCTTGTCGGCCTGTATTAATTTTTGCGCAAGAGCCAGAGCAGGAACACAACGATAATTGAAGGCCACCATCGAGAAAATTCCTCGACTCTCCGCTTCCTGCGCCGCTTCAACCATTGCCTCGGCTTCCGCAACGGAGTTTGCCAGGGGCTTTTCGCAGATGACATGCTTTCCCGCTTTGAGTGCAGCAATTGCTATCTCTGCGTGAAAGTTTCCCGGTGTGACAATATCTATCACATCGATGTCATCACGATCCAGAATCTTTCGCCAATCCGTTTCGGCTGTCTTCCATCCAAATATTTTACGTCCATGTTCTAAAGCCTCTGCGTTTCTTCCGCATATTGTCGTCATTTCAACGCTTGGTAGATCAGGATAAAAGGCACCAAGCGAACGCAGCGCATGAGAATGTGCCTTAGCCATAAAGCCATAACCGATCATTGCAAAATTAAGACTCTTTTTCACCGTTGAAATTCCTTGGCCCATTTTGCATCCAAAGTACCCTTCAATTCCGGGTATGCATTTTCTTTCAATGCGTTCGCTAGTGCATGATTCAGGAGATCATCAACGATAACGAGTTTCTTAGTTCGTGATGACTCTAGGGCTGCCTCTACTATGGCCAAACTTTCTAGATTTTCATGCACCTCACCCATGGGTGCTTTCTCAGTTCTTAAGGCGTAAATGAACTGAGCAAGAGCCACTGAAATGCCCGCCTCTTCGAAGGGTTTGCTATATTCAAATCCGACTCCACCATATCTGACGGGACGATTATCGCCATCCCATGTTGCCGAACCTAACTCACCGCTATATCGCCACTCAGAATTCCAAGAAGTTTCTGCACCAGGGCTTGACCAATTGCCAGTAAACGTAAAAATGGCTCCGTTATCCATTTCGCAAATAGTTGAAGCGCCTGAGTCTCCCTTATACCAACTCCAGCTGGGATTGAATTCATGGCAATAAACTGTTTTTGCATTTGAATCGAGTAGAAATCGAGCATTATCAAACATGTGGATGGCCATATCTAGAATGAGAGGCGAGTCCATTAAATCTCGAAAGCCACCAAATCTTATAGCTTTAAAGAATAAACAGTTAAGGATTCCCTTTGCTCCCAATGAATCTATCATCTGACGAAATTCAAAGGCATCCGGATTCCAACGCCGAGATTGGCTAACCATTATGAGATTACCTGAGAATTGTGCTGCAGCAACCACAACGTGTGCTTGCTTCAAATCCTCCGTTAACGGTTTCTCAGTTAAGACTTGATAACCGTTGAGTAGGGCCCTGACACTGACATCTAAATGAGCGCCGGGAGTCGTTACATTGAGTATTACATCTGCACTAGCTTTTTTAGCGACATCAAGAAAATCAGTTCCAATAAGAACATCCTTTTGGCCCGAAAATGATTTCGCCTTTTCTGCCATCTCTTTCGCAACATCAACGATTCCCACAAGCTTTGCTTCAGAATTTTGATTTACGGCGGTGATCCATTGCTGACCCATGGACCCTGCACCGACTAAGACAACTCGAAGTGGATGGGTTGTTGAGATTTTCGAGAAATCACTCATGTTTATTATCTGCGGGACCCGTGTAGAGCTTTCCTTTGAAGAAGTCATCAGTGTCATACTGAAAAAGAATTGGAACTTTACGTCCATCGAAGTCGGGCATTGCCCATTTGACACCGTTGGCGATAACTTTGCGAACATCCGTATTATGATAGGTCGGATAATCTTGATCTCCTGGACGGAAGTAGAAAATCTTTCCATATCCTCGGTGGTAGGTCATTCCAGAACGAAAGACTTCGCCACCAGAAAACGAACTTATAAATATAAGATCATCAGGGATGGGCACATCGAAAAGCTCGCCATACATTTCTTCTTCTTCAATCACGAGTGGATTAGGGATTCCATCGGCTATGGGGTGTGTTGGATTCACTGTCCAAATAAGCTCGCGATCATGCGCGCTTCTCCATCGAAGGGTACAAGAAGTTCCCATCAATTTCATAAAGATCTTCGACCAGTGTCCTGAATGTAGGACGACAAGTCCCATTCCTTGACTGACATGATTGAAAACGCGTTCAACAACTTCATCGCTTACTTCAGAATGGGCAGCGTGTCCCCACCAAGTTAAGACATCTGTATTTGCCAAAACTTCTTCGGTTAAACCATGTTCAGGGTCATCGAGAAGAGAAATGCGAACTTGACACCCACCCGCCAAATTCTCCTCTATCCCCTCAGCGATCGCTCCGTGCATACCTCTCGGATAATTCTGTTGCACTCGTCCTTCAACTTGTTCGTGTCGGTTTTCTCCCCATACTGTTACTCGAATCGGCCTATTGTTCGTGCTCACAACTACTTCCTCTCTCGTCATTTTGAACTCTATTTAACTGAACCAACTGTAACTCGGACCTTAATATATTAAAGTATCAGTGGACGCCTACAAGTCAAGGAAACAGCACCTGTCGAACCTCTGTTGATCGGTCACTAAATGCCTCCTTGGAATAAAAGATTGGTGGTTGGAATAGCGCTAGTGGATAAATCAGCGCATCCCAGGCTTCGGGGTTAATGTCCCGTTCGGACACTGTTTCGAGAGTAGCCTCTAGTTAGTCCTTTGCAGTACGTTCTGATTAAGTTTCTAATTTTCTGAACGTCCAAGACGTGACGCCAAAGTGTTGAACATACGCTTACTAACACTAGCAATGTTGCCTTGGAGAAAGAGTTTCACGCAACCGCCTTAAAGCATCTTAGCGAGCGACCCATAACAGCATTGGTTACCATGATTTTAGGGGACTTTGGGGTTTCAGGAATCTCTATCGTTGGCTTCATTCTTTATCTCTTCGTGTGCACTTTTTTCTTGAACTGGTGCGCCAAGACGGCGCGAAAGGTGGAGCACTCGCCAGTTGGATTTGTCTGGCTTGGTTTCTTTGCTCCAATAGTTGCTTGGGCTATTTTGCTCACCTTGAATGTGGATGAAAAGTATCGAACCAAAGCCGGACGATAAGCCGAGTTATTGCTCAGCCAAAAAACAATGGCTCCCCGCATGAGCGAAGAGCCAAAGCCTCGAAACACTTACTAGTAGCGGGGACAAGATGACCTCAAGTTTGCACTTTAATGTGGAACCATGCGAAGGATGCCGGTGCCCTTACTCGCCGAGCAATTTCAAGCCATACCTCGCCTTGAGCTCCTCAGCCCAGCCGTCAACGAAATCTTGGTTGTAGCGTTTGCCGAGTTCGGCGCGGCGCATCGGGAGTTCGTCGGGTGAAGTGGTTACTACTAACTCACCGAGTTCTTGGAAGAAGAGGTCAAATCCGGCCGGTGTAATGATCTCGAGCAGTCGGGCGGGTTTTGGTCCAACATTCCAAAATGTATGCGGGATATTGCGCGGTTTAATGACGTAGGACCCTGGCCCAGCTTCGAGAATCTGATCCCCGATACGAGCCCCGATGTGTCCTTCCAGGACGTAGGAATACTCATCCTCGTTGCGATGAACATGGGGTGGCACCAAGCGACCTGGTTCGATCGGATGTTCGACGATAGCGAGCAACCCACCAGTCTGTTCGCCGCTAATCT
>ENA-OFCI01000858-OFCI01000858.1-metagenomes-genome-assembly--contig:-NODE-858-length-15931-cov-3.355190_pt1 | contig 15931 bp, 13 predicted proteins | sample MGYA00153391_OFCI01 | MGnify analysis MGYA00153391
CATAAAAAAACGACAAGACAGGGCACCCCTACACAATTAACCTGTAGGGGTGCCCCTTGTGGGTACCCTTAGATCTACGCTTTTACTCATGTCTACGCAATCGACAATATTTGTGGACTGGGATAAGATCTGGATACGGCTAGACCGATGCAAATATTCACTCTCCACTAATGTACCCATGTCAATAATTGCGCCAATGACGATGATGGACTTCTTTCGCAAAAGCGAGGGAACTTGGTTGACTCTGCGTGCGGTTCATCATTTCGATCTGGTGGATGATGAGTCGGGAGAATCTAATTTGATCGTGCAAGTTGTCGAGCGAGACGATCCCAAAGTGGCAGCGATCTGCCAACAACAAGCGATCGATCCCGCCTACGCGATGGGTGGAGGGCGATTTATGTGGCAAGCCAATCTCGATGATGAGCCGCCCAATGCCGACTATGGTGCAGTGCTAATTGATGTACCAGATGATGAGAGTAAACTATCTGGGAAATTGATTCGCGATCGCGGTTATGTTGAGAAGATTCCAGTGATCTCTCGATATTGGTTCGGCAAAGATGGGATTTTGACGATCGATACTGAGTATGACAATAATCAGGGACAGGAACGGTGCTGGTTTATCACCGATGACTTTCGCGTGCGTGTCAGTAGCGTCAGAATGACCAATGGGGTGAATCTCACCACTTACTGTTCCGAGCGACGTTGTATCAGCGATAACACCTTAGCGGCGATGATCGATCGTAATCTGGCTAGAGTTTAGTGGATGGCTTGCACTGAGAGTAGTCGAAGTGTGGATGGTGGATGGTGAATGGTGAATAGTGGATGGTGGATGGTTAAAGTTGCGTAACGATCGTCAATCGGATTTTTTGAAGCGAGTAAGTAGATCCGTAATTGGTGTTGTCAGCCAGTCAATCTTTTTTTGCTTGTCAAATTTCCGCAAAAAGCCGCCGTAAGTTCGCAGTTTCACCGATGAGTTTCTATTGATATCGCGCTTGCGAAGTTGTTTTTTGGGATTGTCAAGAAACTCTCGATCTTGTCCGATAATCAATAAGCCGTGAATGCGATCGGCATCGACTTTATCGATTAATTGATTGGAAATTAAAATCCGCTCTAGATTACTAGTGCAAAAATTCAATCGCTCGAACGAGCGTTTGGCTACTGTCGTCAGTTGGAGATCGTCGTTCCACGTCTGTTCTTGCGGCCCAGCACAGATAATCACATGCCAACTCACACCTTTTCTTTGATGATAGCAACCACAAATATAATCTGGGCGGTTGATGTCGCTCAGGATCAGATTAGGCGATAAGAAATAAATTTCATCACAATCAATATAGCCTTGTTTTAGTAAGTAAGCACACAGGGAAATATTCTGGTCGAATAATCCTTTAATTTCACTAATCTTACTATTACTACTAATTTTATTGACTAATGTAGCGATCTCTTGCCGAGTGACTCGCTCTGGATCTACTTGAAATGGTTGCAAGTGTTTTAAAGACATAGTGATTCAGATTGCCGTTGGTACGTTCGGTGGCAAAGTTAATTAGTTGATAGTTGATAGTTGATAGCGATCGGTCATATTTAATTATGCCCAGTAACCGATCGATTATTGAGGTTGTGTATTATAGATATCAGCGCGTGGTGCTATAAGTACAGCGATAATTGACGGGACACGATCGACAATGAGTCCCAGGATGAGGAGAAAAGAGTCGATCGAAGCAATCCGTATTTGTCTGATATGCTTGCAGTTGCTGTTGGTGTAATTTGGCAATCTGAGCCAATTTACGGGCGGTTTGAGCGAGACTCTCATCAGTTGCTGTGATGACTTGGGAGCTAGTCATCGTCTCCAAATTGTAAAAGGAAGCCACCGGAGTGCGATCGGGATAAAGATAAGTACAGGCTAAAAGATAGACATCCGCTTGGCGCAGATCTGGCGCAGCAAGTCCTGTTTTGAAATCGATGATGTGAATGCTATTGTCGATCGATCGGACGATACAATCAAAGGCAGCGAGTAGGTGAAACTGGTAGCCATCAACCTCTACGACGATCGGTGGTGGGATCGGTTCGTCCCCACGATTTAGAACTAAAATGTCTCGATCGAGCAACCAGGGATCGGCTTGATACTGGCGCAAGATTTGCATCACTCGATCGCGTACGGTGGCAATCTCGTAGTACAGGTACAATCGATCGGCAATACGTTCGCAGCCACTCGGATGCTTGAGTAGGAGCGGATCTTGATGGAATTCATACACTCCTTGTTGCGCTAATTTCCCGACCTTTTGCCAGATGGTTTCGGTGACTGGTAGTTGCTCGATCTCATCGCTGCGCGCTGGCTGAGTCCACCGCAACCCCCGCTGCATCTGACAGTGCGTATCTTCCCACCCGAGCGCAGGCTCAAATTGCGACCACAGGTGATAGCTGGCAAATTCCATGACAGTTGACAGTTGACAGTTGACAGTCGAGTAAAATTGTAGGGTGAGCACTGCCCACCAGTTTCAGCTACTTTAGAGCCTCCTCTCTACCCTCTATTCTGCGCTAGAGCGACGACGGCGGGAGCGACGGGGAGTATCGGCACTATTATTACTAGTGCTTGCTTGCTCGGACGATCGCGAACGCCGAGAGCGACGGGGTGTGTCTTGGGTAGAACTGTTATTATTTGTTGTCTCCTCGGAACGACGGCGGGAGCGGCGGGAGCGGCGAGGACGATCCTCACTATTGGTCTTTTCATCATCAACCCGTTCGCCATCTTTGGACATGGGGAGATTTCGCTGATAGCGGGGACGGATCGGATCGAGCTTGAGTTCGGGTTTGCGTCCGCTGAGATTGTCAGGACGAGGGGGAAAATCTTCGGGGGGAAAATCTTTGACGGCAGTGGTCATAAACCGCGACCAAGCGTAAGCAGCGGTGCTACTGGCGTTACCTGTGGGGTTATTGTTGTCGTTACCCAGCCAGACCCCAGTGACTAGTTGGGGGACAAAACCAATGAACCAGAGGTCGCGCTCTTTATCTGTAGTTCCAGTTTTACCCGCTACAGGGCGACCGATTTGGGCGGATGTGGCTGTACCTTCATTGACGACACCACGCATCATCCAGGTCATAATTGCGTTAGTTCCAGGTTCAAAAACTTTGGTAGGTTGGGGTTTATTTTGATAGAGGATTTCACCTTTTTGGTTGGTGACTCTGGTGATGCCGTGAACTGGAGTGTGGACACCGCGAGCGGCAAAGGTAGTATAGGCACTGGCGATCTCTAGTAAGTTAACTTCTAGTCCACCGAGTGCGAGGGAATAAAATGGTTCGAGTTTGGATTCGATCCCCATTTTTTTGGCATTGTCGATGACGGGTTGCCAGCCAGTATCCATCAGGATTTTGATCGCGATGATGTTGACTGAATTAATCAACGCATCGTGCATGGTGATGTAGCCCTTGAAGCGTTTGCCCGCGTTTTTGGGCTTGTAACCATCGACATCAAAGGGGGCATCGAGATAGGATTTATTGGGGCTAATCCCTCCAGCGATCGCGGTCGCATAGACGATCGGTTTGAAGGTCGATCCAGGTTGGCGTTTGGCTTGGGTGACGCGGTTGAATTGGTGGGTTTCAAAGTCGGTACCGCCGACCATCGATCGAATCCCGCCCGTGCGCGGATCGATACTTACCATCGCGGCTTGTCCGAAGGAACCCCGATTATTTTTGACGGTGGAGTTGACGATTTCTTCGGCTTTGGTTTGCCACTCGGGATTGAGGGTGGTTTCGACGATCAAGCCACCTTGCTTAATTGCTGCGGCAGAGATCCGTTGGGGTAGTTCTTGCTCGATGTATTTGGTAAAGTACCGCGCGGCTTGTTCTTCCCGTTTGAGGGGGCTGCGTTTGGGTGTGAGGGGTTCGGCTTTGGCTGTTTTTGCTTCGGCAACTGTGATGAATTTGGCATCTACCATGCGATCGAGTACCAGATTGCGGCGTTGCTTGGCAAATCGGGGATTGACAAATGGCGAGTATTTATTTGGTGCAGGTGGCATGGCGGCGAGGGTAGCCATTTCTGCTAGTGTGAGTTGGTCTACAGTTTTGCTGAAGTATACCCAGGCAGAATCGGCGACTCCGTAGGTACCTTCGCCGAGATAGACGAGGTTGAGATAGCGTTCGAGGATCCGATCTTTGGTGAGTCCTTGAGTCAGTCTCTGGGCGAGGCGAACTTCTCGCAGTTTGCGCCAAAAACTCCGTTCCTGATTGAGATATACCATCCGCGCCAACTGTTGGTTGATGCTACTTGCGCCTTCGACTAAGTTTTTGGACGTGACGTTCTGGACTAGTGCCCGCGATACCCCTTTGTAGTCTACGCCGTCATGTTCGTAAAAGCGACGGTCTTCGATCGCCACAAAGGCTTTTTTGAGTTTGTCGGGCATCTGCCAGACTTTGAGTGTCTCGCGGGTGGCGTTGCCCGTTTGGAGCAGGATACTGCCATTGAGTCCTTTAATCGTAATCGTGCCTGGGCGAACGTAGCTCAGAGCATCCGCCGGATCGTACTGACTGACACTGCGATCGACAAATATCCAAGCTCCAGCCAGTCCGAGTAGTCCTAATCCCAGACCGGAACCAGCCCAGAATAAGCGATTTTTGTGAAGTGGTTTGGCACCCTGAAATGGTCTTGCCACAGCAGTACCAAACCATCCCATCGACGTACCGACAGCGGTTAAAAATGGACTCCGCGCTCTTTTCTCGATCGATGTCGCCGATTTTTTGGATGGAGTCACCGCCGGAGCAGTTTCTTCACTAGCCGCATTTTGCGTTAGGCGGGGTGCGGATTTGGGTAGATTAGAAGTGGGGGAGTTTGTGGGGTAGAGATCGGCAGCAATATCTGTTGATGAGGCACGACCTCCTCTGATTCTGCGGCGTCTCGACTCAATTGCGGAGATCCGATCCCGACGATCTGCTGGAGCGGTTACACCATTGAGATCGCCAGATATTGGTTGACGAGAATCGCGAGGTTTGCCTGCGCTAGTTAGCGACAGTTTTGTGGATAGTTTCCTTAACCTAGCGAATAAATTCAACACGTCAACTCCTAATATAAACCTGGCAGTCATCAATCCGATTCAATGGCGATCGCGAACTTCACTGGCGAGGATCGCCAATACTTCGTTCTGTGCTGACACGCTAATCTTAATTGAGCATAATAGCGTACTCGGGGATTAGTAGGGAATACTAATAATGACTCTTAAAAATCAGTCATCACAATTATACAAGACATCTTAATTGTTAAGCATTTAACCGCGCTGGTTTGGACTATCCTATTTTCTCGCACAATGAACAACGATCTTCACTATCTGACGGCTGTTGACCCACAACGTAATTCGATCGGTAGATTTCAGTATCTGAGCTGGGGCGAGTTTACGGGTACGGTGAATGTTACAGTGGCATCAGGACAGGCGTGGGAGATCGTATTTTACCAAGGACAAATCGTCTGTAGTCTCGATCGCGCTCGACCAAATCGACTCTGGCAAAGGCTACTACGCGCTCATGTGGGGTATGAGTATATCGGCATCGACTTGTTGTCAGAGGCAGCACATCACGTTCCCTGGTTGGGATTCGAGCAAAAAAAAGAATACTGGCATTATCAAGGCGCGATCTCGTTAATGCAGCTTAGTGAAATTAAATCATCCGAACTCACGGCTATTTTAACTACTGCGGCACAAGAAACCATTTTTGACTTGCTCCAGTACAGTCAAGGACAAAAGTTGACCTTTCGATCGCAGTCCGAAATTTTTGCCGAGCGACCACTAATATTAATTGATACCGAAGCAGTTATCGCCCAAGCCGAGATCGTGTGGCAAGATTGGTATACTCAAAAGTTAGGAAATATTTCACCGAATAAAACTCCAGCGATCCGGCATCCCGTCCAACTATATCGTCAAACTACCCCAATTATTTATCAAAATTTGGTGCAGGTAATCACAGGTAAACGGACACTGCGTGAAATTGCCTCAGAAATCGATGAGGACTTATTATTACTGACACGATCTTTGACTCGTTATATTCAGACTGGAATCGTCGAATTAATCGATCTTCCCGATCTCAAATTGTCCCCGATCGATCGTCAAGCCTTACCTGTGGGCAAAACCGCGATCGACAATCGTACTCCATTGCCACCAAAACCGATTCAATCCAAACTAGTAATTTGCATTGATGACAATCCAGAAGTTTGCGAAAGTATGAGATCGATCGTTACTGATGCTGGGTATCGGTTTATAGCTATTCAAGATGCTACTCAAGCTTTACCAAGATTGCTGGAAAATAAACCAGATTTAATTTTTCTCGATTTGATTATGCCTAAAGTTAATGGCTATGAAATTTGCGGTCAAATTCGCCGGATTTCTACTTTTGCTCAAATTCCCATTGTCATTCTCACAGGTAAAGATGGTTTACTCGATCGAGTTCGCTCCAAAGTTGTTGGTGCTTCGGAGTTTACCTGTAAGCCAATTAATAAACATGCGATCGTGACATCATTAGCTAAATATCTCAGTAGCTCAGTCATAGCATCATAAATATGGCGATCCTAAATTATCGCTTAACCAGGCAGACAGGAAGCACTGTCCCTAGATAATTCGATCGAGCTGAACTCAGATAGGATTGTTATAGAGCCAAATATTCAATCTTTAACTATCAACTGTCAACACTTCGACTACGCTCAGTGCGAGCTGTCAACTGATTAATTATGAATGACTTACAAATTCAAGCACAAGCCTATAGTTACTTTTTAGCTGAAGCACCAGAATTGCTGCAAACGATCGAGCAAGAAATTCTCACACTTCCAACCGAGCATACCACCGCCAAGGTGCATAATTTGATGCGGGCACTACATACACTCAAAGGTGCCGCAGCCAATGTTGGATTGGCTACAATCGAGCGAATCGCCCATGATTTTGAGGACTTGACGCGAGTTTTTTACGATCTAGAAGTAACGATCGATATATCGATTCAAACATTGCTGCTAGATGGTTATTCAGGATTGCATGAATGTTTGAATGCTCAAATTAATAATCGTCAGATCGATGAACTAGCAGTTATCGATCGGATGAGCGAGACACTCGCACAGTTAAAATTAAAGTTAGGTGATTGGAGTGAGGCTGATATTGCACTACCGACATCAATTGAGCTAGGTTTTGATATTGTCGCTTCAATTTTTGAAACTACGATTCAAGAACAGATCGATGAAGTAATTACGGTTATTGCTACCCACGATTCGATCCAGATTGAGGCATGTCTTAATAGTGTTACCGATATCTGTATCAGTCTAGCCGAATCATTTGAACTACCTGGCTTTTTAGCAATCAATCAGGCAATTATTGCAGCAATTTTGCAGCACCCAAATCGCCTCGACGAGATTGCCTTATTCGCTGTAGTCAATCTCCAGCAAGCGCAAACTGATGTATTAACAGGCGATCGAATTAGTGGCGGGATTGTCTCTGCCGATCTGGCTAAACTGGCTGAATCAGTAAGATTCGATCCCCCTCAAATTAAGCTAGAATCAGAGATAATAGAACAACCGATCGCTTCATTGGCGGAGCCGCTCCAGCAGCAAATCGATCTACCATTGGAGCTAGAACAAATAGCTCCGATCGCTAGTAGAGAAGCTGAATTAAAAGCATTTCAAGTATTTTTAATCGGTGAGAAATTTCGGAAGCGGCATGAATTCAGTAGTGAAAATCAACATCTATTTAACCAAATTGTTCGACTTTGTTGGGATTGGTTTCGGCATGAGATCCAACCGCCGCAGTCTGAACTAAATTTAGAGATATTAGTGATGACAGAAGGTTTAGGCGATCTAGATTATGTTCATCACTGGATTGGATTATTATTACAAAGCTTGAGTAAACCTAGTGATGCTAGTCAAGTGCTGTCTCAACAATCTAGTCTCGATCTTTATCGTCAGTGTTGTATTTATCAAGTCGTATTTGCTGTAGCAAAATACCTAGCGGATACGGGGATATCTTCACAGCTCACACCTCAATTCTTGACTGAGTTGCGATTGCATCTCCAACATACTGTCAATACTTATCAACAACAATCGCCTGTCACTGCTAACGAGCGTGGTTGGATCGATCGGATTATCCTACCTCACCACTGGACATCTACTTCAGTAATGCCAATTGGCGAGGATCTTTTATTATCAGAGATTTGGGGTAAAGCAGATTTTGGTAAGAGCTAGAATAGGCTTTATCGATATTTTTTAAACCAAGCTGCTTGTCCATATGGATCGCCATTACTGGTAAATAGATTCCAGATTGTCACGTCCAATATCTCGAACTCTGTGCCAGTCTTACTAATCCGCATCCCACTATATCCACTGATATAGTTTAGCAACTTTACTCGTTCCATAGCTGCTAATCTTGTCGCTCGATCGACTGGCTTTGCTGTATCTTGAGAGTGCATAGTTGTCAATTGTGCCCAGGAAATTTCCCAGAGTTTTAACACGCGATCGTTACCATAATTCAAAATTGGATCTGCTGTACAATCGTGACTCAAAATATAAAAATCTGCATTAAATACTTGCTCTCCTAAAGTCTCCTCCGAAAATCCATACTCTTCGATTAAATCGTAGGATGTCCATCTCTTTAAGTTTTCTAGTACGATCGAGAGATGATCTCGGTAGTAGTTATTACTAGCATCAGGCGGCGGTATCGATCGAATCATTTATTGCTATGGTGATATATAGCAATCCTAAATGAAAAGCTATGTGGATGTAGGGTGTGTTAGGCTTCAGCCGTAACGCACCAGTATCGATACCCAAGGATCTGATTTAGGACTGGTTCTGGCTCGGAAGCACAGTTAGGGATTGCGATCGTTGGCGTATACTGTCAGGCTATCACCTGCCGTAGACACAGCTACCCTGGTGCGTTACGGCTAATGCCTAACACACCCTACACGAACCTACTCAAAAGTTCTTCCGCATCGAGCTACTCCATAGCGAGTGCTCGCGATCGCACCAATGCCGATTTATACGACAATAAATAAGTGGGAGCTTCTGTGCTAAAGAAGTTGCATCGCCGCTGACTATAGTTAAATTAAGTTAAATGTATATTGCTTTAAATTGGTTAAAAGAACTAGTAGACTGCGAACTCGCGCCTGAAGAGTTGGCCAAAACCCTGACTCTGGCTGGATTTGAGGTTGAATCGATCGAGGATCGGAGTACTTGGGCTGATGGGGTAGTTGTCGGGCGAGTGCTGACGCGGATTCAACACCCTAATGCTGATAAATTGAGTGTCTGTACTGTCGATGTCGGTGGTGAGGAACCGCTGCAAATCGTCTGTGGAGCGGCAAATGTCCGCGCGGGAATTCTGGTGGCGGTAGCTACAGTGGGTACCTATCTCCCCAAAGTCGATCTCAAAATCAAACCTGCTAAACTGCGGGGCGAAAAGTCGGAGGGAATGATCTGTTCGCTCTCAGAATTGGGGCTAACTAAGGATTCAGAAGGAATTTATATTTTCGGTGACGAGGATTCCGACGCACCCGCGATTGGTACTGATGTCCGATCGCTCTTGGGCTTAGATGATGTCATCCTCGATCTATCTTCCACCGCCAATCGCGCTGACGCTCTGAGTATGGTAGGAATTGCTAGAGAAGTGGCGGCTTTAACTGGGGGAACGTTGAAGTTACCCACTGTGGATATGGCAACTATTCCCGCTCAACCACAATTAACCGTCAGTGTCAGTGAAGCTCAAGCTTGCAATATTTACGTGGCGACATCGATCGAAGGTGTCGAAATTGCCCCGTCGCCTGAATGGCTGCAACGTCGCCTCCAAGCAGCCGGAATTCGCCCGATTAATAATGTCGTGGATGTGACTAATTACATCCTGCTAGAGTGGGGACAACCTTTACACGCTTTTGATGCGGACAAATTGCAAGCAGTCAGTGGTAGTGAAACCATTCAGATGGGTGTCCGGTATGCCGAAAAGCAAGGCGAGACACTCAAAACTCTAGATGGGCAATCACGACAATTGCAGGCTCAAAACCTCCTAATTACCGCTCATAATGTCCCTGTCGCCCTCGCAGGTGTCATGGGTGGTGAAAATACAGAGGTATCTACAGGCACCCAAAACATCATTTTAGAAGCAGCGATTTTCGATCCGGTGGCGGTACGAAAATCAGCCCGCAGTCAAGGTGGGCTACGATCGGAAGCATCGACTCGCTACGAGCGCGGGGTAAACTTAGCAGAACTGGAAACAGCTACCCATCGCGCGATCGAGTTAATCGTGCAACTGGCTGGTGGTAAGATTAGCTCTCAGGCTGTAGTAGATCGTCGCCCCGATTTGACTCTCCAACCTCGGACGATTAAGCTGCGATTGGAACGGTTAAATCAGATTTTAGGGCCGATCGATGATGATGGCGAACCTGGGGAAATGAGCACCGAAGATGTCGAGCGGACGCTGACAGCACTGGGATGTCAGTTGGTAGTAACTGAAGGCGAGATCGAGGAAACTGTCTGGAATGTCGTAGTACCACCCTATCGTTACCGCGATTTGGAACGGGAAATTGACTTAATTGAAGAAGTCGCCAGATTGTATGGTTACGATCGATTCATGGATACGCTCCCATCAGAATCTACGGCGGGTTTTCTGTCACTAGATGAGGAACTATTACGGCGAATTCGAGCGGCTTTCCGCGCTGTCGGCTTAAACGAAGTGATTCAGTATTCCTATGCACTAGAAAAACTTAATAATGGTTCGCAAGTAGAAATCGTCAATCCGATGTTTACTGAATACTCTACCTTGCGATCGGAATTAATCTCTGGTTTAATTCAAAGCTTCCAAACTAATCTCGCCCAAGGTAACGGCTCACTCCAAGGCTTTGAAATCAGTAAAATCTTCGGACGCGACGAGACGGGACTAATCGAAACCGACGTATTAGCCGGAATCATCGGCGGCGATCCTGGGATCGGTCGCTGGACGACTGGTGGTAAGCCTCAACCCCTCTCCTGGTACGAAGCCAAGGGGATACTAGAAAGCGTCTGTCACAGCCTCAAAATACCTGTAGAATATCAAGCCGATCGATCCGATCCCAAGCTGCACCCAGGGCGTACAGCCTCCTTATGGTTGCAGGGACAAAAAATGGGTTACTTCGGGCAATTACATCCCCAACTGCGTCAGGAAAAAGATCTCCCCGCTGCGGTATATGTCTTTCAACTCAACCTCGATCCGATTCTCAATTATCTCGCAGCAGAAGAGCGGTTAGTGCCAGTATTTAAAAACTATTCTACCTTTCCCGCATCCGATCGAGATATTGCTTTCTTTGCATCTGTAGATTTATCTTTAGCCGACATTCAGAAGTCGATTACCAAGGCTGGCGGGGAGTTATTAGAAGCGGTAGAAGTCTTCGATGAATATCGCGGTGCTAATGTCCCAGATGGACAACGGAGTTTAGCAATTCGATCGATCTATCGGGCACTCGATCGAACTTTGACTGATGCAGATGTGGAGCCATTACAACAAAAAATCAGAGATGTTTTAGTCGAGAAGTTTCGGGTAACTTTACGGAGTTAAATAGTTGACAGCGGGGACGTTCTAGGCGAGATTTGGGTAACTCGATGGAGTTAATCATTCGAGCGGCTAGTTCTGTCCCGTGATGTCGCGATCGTCAGCTCAAATTTTCGGTTTAATTCATCGAATCGCTGCTCGATTTTTAGCTCCAGTCGATCGATTCGCGCCTCCAATCGTTGATAAAGCTTTTCCGCTGGAGTATCAACGATTTGATTCATCTGGTCTTCAAGTGTATCGATCTCTTCATACACATGGTCGAAAGAAGAATTTACTTCTCTACCTGTCAATTGAGTATCTTCAAGCCTAGTTAGTCGTCTTTCTAGCACTCGAAACTGTCGAGCTAGAGAGTGAGATCGATCGTGATGTTGGTTGGTTTGCGTCATGAGGCTTAGATCCTAAATTTTTGGTTGGGGTAATCTCGTTAGTTAGTCACTAGCGTGGGTACTCTTATTTTATAGTCATTCCCATCCCCTATTTGTTCTGTATGAAACGGCTACAACGTTACCTCGTTTTCACAACTATCGTTGCCGTCGTTATCATCGGGATTCGGTTTACTCAACAGCTAGAAGACTGGAGTAAACTACTGACATATCAACCGCCTTCAGAGATTGCCAGACTAGCGACAACTACGACGATGACGGATACCGCTCGTCAATTATTCTATGTCAATCAACCGACGATCGAAACTAGAAAATCATCCCTCAATCTCTGCAAGAGTTCCGAACATACGATTGTGCTGGGTTGCTATGTCGTCAGGAAAGGCATTTTTCTGCAAGCGGTACCCGATCCTCGGTTGCAAGGAGTAATGGAAGTCACGGCAGCTCATGAGATGCTGCATGTAGCTTATCAAAGAATGTCCCTATTCGAGCAATCACAAATCAACAAGCAGCTCCAAGCAGTATTAAAGCAACTTCAAAATCCCCGCATTCTCAAGCTAGTTGAGACATATAATGACCAAGATCCGCGATCGGTAGATAATGAGCTACACTCGATTTTGGGTACGGAGGTGCGAAATCTCAGTCCTGAATTAGAAGCACATTACCGGACATATTTTACAGATCGATCGACGATTGTAGCATTATCAGAACGGTATGAAGGGGTGTTTACGACGCTACGAGATAAGGAAAAGACTCTGAGCCAACAGTTGCTGACGCGGAAATCAACACTAGAGCAACTCTCAGCACAGGTAAAACAGGAGGCTGAAACGGTAGAATCAGAACGATCGAATCTCCAAAGTTCGATCCTCAGTAACCCCAACAGTGATTATAGTTTCCGCGTCTCCAGTTTTAACGATCGAGTCCGAAACTACAATCAATTAGTCTCCCAACTCAGAGAGCAAACCGACGCTTACAATCAACTAGTAACCGAGCATAACACTCTTGCACTGGAGGAAAAATCTCTAGTCGAATCCCTAGAAAACAAATCAACGCAGCAAGTTGCGAGATAATTGTACACACAATTCGGCTAGACTTCGGTTGAGGTTAATTTACCCCCCAACCCCCTTATCAAGGTAGGTAGATCTATTGAAAAGAGGGTTGGGGTGGGGTAAAAAACTACGCAGCAACTCTAACCCTTCCCCAACCCCTAAAAATATTGAATCGCCTGAATATTATCGCCCAACAATTTGCTGCATCTAGACTGATTACTAATGTTCGCGCCTTTGGAAGTGGCAATATCAATGATACGTTCCTCGTCACGGTAGTGGATGCAGCCGAACCTCATTTTGTACTGCAACGAATCAATACTCATGTCTTTCAACAACCTGCGCTGGTGATGCAGAATATGCGAATCTTCACTCAGCATGTATGTGACAAATTGCAACATGAAGTGAATCTAGATCGTCGCTGGGCAGTACCACGAGTATTATTAACGATAGACGATCGCGACCATTGGGTCGAACCTGACGGTACATATTGGCGAGCAATTAGCTTTATCGATGGTTCGGCATCGCTCGATCTTATCCAAGATCTCCAACATGGGCGGGAAGTTGGCTATGCTTTAGGGCGATTTCATTACCTAATTAGCGATTTAGATCCCGCACAACTGGCTGATACACTGGAGGGGTTTCATATTACGCCCCAATATCTGGAATATTACCAGCAGGTGCTACCGACATATACTGGCGCGATCGATCTAGAAGTAGATTATTGTCTCAAGTTCATCCAGGCGCGGCAAGAATGGGCACGAGTGCTAGAAGATGCTAAAAGTGATGGTAAGCTCCCCTTGCGTCCGATCCACGGCGATCCCAAGGTGAATAACGTGATGATTTGTACCACTACCCAACAGGCGATCGGGATTATCGATCTAGATACGGTCAAGCCAGGACTGGTACACTATGATATCGGTGATTGTTTGCGATCGGGTTGCAACCCGCTGGGTGAAGAGACGACAGCATGGGAGCAGGTACAATTTGACACGCAGATGTGTCGGGCGATGCTGGAGGGATATCTCTCCCAGGCGAGCGGTTTTCTCACCAGCGATGACTATGAATATCTATTCGATGCAATTCGATTAATTGCCTTTGAATTAGGATTGCGATTTTTTACCGATTACTTGGCGGGAAATGTTTATTTTAAAGTCAAGTATCCAAATCACAATCTCGATCGAGCATTAGTTCAATTTAAACTGACTGAGAGTATTGAAGCGCAAGCAACAGCGATTCGATCGATTATTAAGGATTTACGATGAGTAATTTTAGCCTTATTCCTTTTGCGTCAGATGCCTTACCAACGATCGAGATTGTCGGTAATATCGATCGAGTGGATAATATCCTGTCGATCGAGTATCAACTCCTCGGCGATCTGGATTCTGTAGTAATTACATCACCCGCAGTTGCACCTAGTCGCAAGTTTGCACTGTGGGAATCTACCTGTTTCGAGTTCTTTATCGGAGTGCTGGGCGATCGTAATTATTGGGAATTTAATCTCTCACCTAATGGAGATTGGAATGTTTTTCACCTCGATGATTATCGCCAGGGATTGCGAAATGAAACAGCATTTACAACGCTACCATTTGATGTCGATCGATCTGCAAATTCTTTGACACTAAAATTAGCAGTAGATCTGAGTCAAATTATCTCAATCGATCGTCAGCTAGAAGTCTCAGTCACGACTGTGATTAGATCCGCCCAAGATGAACTTAGTTATTGGGCATTGACACATATTGGTGAAGAAGCTGATTTTCATTTACGGGATAGCTTTGTAATTAAAATCTAATTTTATGTATATTTTCGGTTTGTTATCACATCAGCATAACGCACCTGAAAAATCTAGATGTTGGGCACCTCCCACCCTGAAAATATACAAATCTTACGAATTAAATAAAATCATATGAAAGATTATCAAACATTGGTAAATAGTCAAACCTATCAAAAGATAAGTTCTTATCTAGAAAAGCTCAAATCTGGAGCTATTTGTGGTAGATATCTGCAAGATCGATTGCTACACCTAAATTTGTCTGAACTGACAATTATTGAATTCATTGAAGTTCTGATGAGAACCAAGCGTCCCCAGATTTTTGCAGAATTTGAAGTTTATGGTAATGGGACTGATTGGAATCAGGAAGAACTAGCGATTTTAGGGGATATCAGTATCGTTACGCCAGTTACTATCTATGACAACGGCAAGCATCGCCATCCCACTGTTCATGAAGTGCCGTTTCTAGCTACTTTAATTTTCACCCCAGGGGCATTATTACGCAATGGTAATAATATTACGCCTGTTGATTGGGAAGAAGTTACTGACAATGGAGCATTGAGTAAAACTAAATATTACCAACTCTATGAACGGAGATTGTTACCAGCATTTATTTATGCTAACGATCGAGCCAAGCTAAATGGGAAGATGGCACTCATTACCATTCCTGGCATGGGTTGTGGACAGTTTGCAGGTGTATTTAGAGGACAGTTAGGGACAGAATTAAAAGATGCACTAATTACTTTCTTGTCAACGCACGGTCATAAGTTCCCAAATATTAAAGTTGTCTATTACGATCCTTACCAAGAGTGTGAGAACGAAAGATTTGAGATCGATGGTATTAGTTTATTAGTCAGACCATTAACCAAAGGTAACACTAATAAGCCCCAACTATGCGAGGCACAAGTTTATGAAGAAGCGGGCGATGATTTTACAAATTATCAACTATTTAGTTTTGTCGCTTGGGATCATGTTTCATGGCCGGGTAATGATTTTTATCTAGGTGCTCGATCTACAGATGATGGTGTCAAAGCTGCGGCAACTAATTTGATGGAAGTGATGACTGGTATTAAAGGCAGATACGATTGTCAAACCTATAAGTATCATCCACCTACTACCTATAACACCTGGAAAGAGGTAATCATCAGAAATAAGATTAAACTAGAAGTTGTCGATAATCTCACGGTCTTACCACCGTTAAATTAATTAAGGGAT
>ENA-OFCI01000859-OFCI01000859.1-metagenomes-genome-assembly--contig:-NODE-859-length-15929-cov-4.315547_pt1 | contig 15929 bp, 14 predicted proteins | sample MGYA00153391_OFCI01 | MGnify analysis MGYA00153391
GTGGGGGCAGCGGGGTACGCGGCAGGGGCAGCGGGGTACGCGGCAGGGGCAGCGCGGCGAAATACGGCTCAGTCGCTGAGGTTGTCGCTGAGGATCGAGAGCACCGTCGAGCGTGCCGAGCGGGCGTGGTCACCGAGTCGGGTCGCGATGACCTCGACGAGCGACTCGAGCAGGATCACGTGAGGCACCCGCGAGGTGTGTTCGAGTTCGTGCCGGAATGACCCGCTCGCCGGGGCGACCACGAGGGCGACATCCGCAAGAGATCCGAGCGGGGACGTGGCAAAGGAAGTGATGACGACAAGCTGTGCGCCGGTGAGCTTTACCGCGCGTGCGGCCTTGAGACTCGACTCGTTGGCGCCGCTCCCGCTCAGGATGATCGCGGCATCCGCCGGAGAAAGTTGCCGGGCGGCGATCTGCTGGCCGATCGGATCGGCGACGAACTCCGTGGGGCGCCCGATCGCGGTGAGCCGCATGGAGAGGTCGGAAGCCAGCGGCGACGAGAGCCCGTTGGCCAAGGCGAGCAACCGAGTGGCCGACAGCAGCGTGACGACCGCTGCTTCGACGTCCGCTTCGCTCAGCACGCTCGCGATCTGGGGAAGGGATGCCGCGAGCGCGGCGATCTCCGCACGAATGGTGCCGAGGGCGGATTCGCCGAAGTCCTCGGTCGGGTGGCCAGACTGGGCGAGCTCGCGGGTAAGCGCGACCCGGAGCTGCGGAAAGCCGCGGTAGCCGAGCGTCTGGCAGGTGCGGATCACGGTGGAGCGAGCGACACCGGTGCGGTCCGCGAGATCTTGGGCGGTCATCTCGACCACACCGTCGAGATCACCGATGATGTGGTCCACCACCCGACGCTCGCTGGGCTGCAGCGAATTCACCACCGTCGCGATGCGCGTGGTCACCGCGGCGTCGTCATTACCGGTCCAACTCACGAACGGTGGCTCCCTCGGTGATTCGGCGGCGGATGGCACCGGACACGGCGTCGATGCTCATCGTAACGACCACGACCACGATGAGCAGCACCCCGACCACCGGCCAGAGGCGATATTGCGTATAGCTCGTGAGCATGTCACCGATTCCGCCGACTCCGATGAGGCCGAGGACCGCGGATGCCCGCACATTGATCTCGAAGCGATACAGCCAGAAGGAGATGAATTCCGGTGTGACGCTCGGCCAGACTCCCCAGCGGATCACTTCGATGCCAGAGCCGCCGGCCGCGCGTACCGCCTCGATCGGCCCGGGATCCACACCCTCGATCGACTCATAGCCCCACTTGCCGAGCGTACCGATGCTGGTGACTGTGAGCGCGAGAGCACCGGTGAGCGGCGTGAGTCCGGTGACCGAGAGGATCACGATCGCGATGATGATCTCTGGCACCGCCCGGATCACCCCAAACAGCACGCGAAGTCCCCAACGCACCGGGGCCGGCGCGAAGCCGCGCGCCGAGAGCAAACTGAGCGGCAGGGCGATGATCAGGCCGAACACCGTTCCGACCCAGGCCATCTCGACCGACCGCCAGGTCTGCAGCAATGCCTCCGGAAGCTTCGTCCAGTCCGGTACCGAGAACATCAGCCAGAGATAGCGCAGGATCTCGGCCGGAAGGCTGCCGAGGCGCGCCCAGTTGATATTGATCGACCAAAAGGCGGCCACCACGATCAGAGTGACGATGATTCCGACCGCCACCCGTCCCCTGCGCGATGGGCGTGGCGGCAGCGTAAACAGCGAGGGGACGCTCATACCAGCCGCCTCCGAATCGCGTCGCTCGTAGTATCGATCACGATCACGACGACAAGGATCTCGAGGATGATCAGCGACAGCTGGTCATAGCGATAGAAGGTGCGCACGGCGTCGATGAGAAGTCCGAGCCCGCCCGCGCCGACGAGGCCGAGCACCGTGGAAGCCCGCACGTTGAGTTCGAGAACGTACAGCGTCTGGTTCACGAAGGCGGGCAGGGCATCCGCCGTCGCGATAACGCGGTTGATCTGGAACTGGGTGCCGCCCGCTGCCCGACCGGCCTCCAGCGGGCCCGCGTCGTTGGCTTCGATGTTCTCCGACACCATCTTGACGATGATGCCGATATTGAAGAGCAGCAGCGCGACGATGCCAGGCAACGCCCCGACACCAACCATCGCCACCAGGACCGAGGCGTAGAGCAGGTCGGGTATCGACCGCACGATGTTCAGCAGGGTACGCACGATCCCGCGAGTCCAGCGGTTCGGGTTGGTGAGCCGGGCGGCCCACAGGCTCAGCGGAAGCGAAACGAGGGATGCGACGAAGGTGGCGATGACCGCCATCTCGAGTGTCTCGAGTAGGGGCGGGATCGTGCGGGGGAAGAACGACCAGTCGGGCTGAAGCATCGCGAAGATCTTGGAGGCGCCGTTCTGCCAGTTGCGCACGATCGCGTCGAAGCTGAATGAGATGCCGACCTGGGGGCTGAGAGTAATCGCGGTGATTACGAGGATTACCCCGATAGCGACCAAGGGCTTCCACCGTCCGCGCGGGCGTGGGGGCAGATCGAGCGCGCTCATGTGCCGAGTACATCCCGGTTCTCGATCGAGCGACCGTAGATATTCTCGAAAACCGCGTCAGAGGCATCCGCCACCGCGCCGTCGTAGACCACTTGCCCGGCCCGCAGCCCGATGAGTCTGGTGCCGTACTGGCGGGCGAGATCCACCAGGTGCAGGTTGGTGATCACCGTGATGCCGAGGTCCCGGTTGATGCGCCGCAGGTCGCTCATCACCCCGTGGGCCGTCGGCGGGTCAAGGCTCGCAACGGGTTCGTCGGCGAGCACGAGGCGCGGTTGTTGCGAGAGCGCCCTGGCGATCGCGACCCGCTGCTGCTGGCCACCGGAGAGCGTGGAGGCCCGATCCCACACCTTGCCGAGGATGCCAACCCGCTCGAGCGCCTCGTACGCGATCTGCCTGTCTTCGGCCCGATACGCGCCGAGGAACGTACGCCAGGTCGGAGTGTGCGCGAGCCGCCCCACGAGAACGTTGTTGAGCACACTCGCCCGCGTGGCCAGGTTGAAGCCCTGGAAGATCATGCCGATGTCACCGCGCAAGGCCCGCAACTCCCGCGCGCGCAGGGACTCGAGGTGTCGCCCACCCACCTCGAGGGTTCCCGAACTGATCGGCACCAGTCCGTTGATCGTGCGGATGAGACTGCTCTTGCCCGATCCCGAGAGCCCGACGACCGACACCATCTCCCCCGCCTGGATGTCGAGGGAGATGCCGTCGAGTGCCACGACGCCGTTCGGGTACCGCACCGTGACATCCCGCGCGTGGATGGAGAACGGCACGGCACCCATGATTACTGCAGTCCGAGCTTGGCGGCGGCGTCCGCGACCACGGTGAGGGTCTTGGGGTTCGCCAGTGCGAGCTTGGTGATCGAGTAAATCGAGGTGAGCACTTTCGATCCTTCCGGGGTGGCCGAGTAATCTTTGAGCGCCGCGGTGATCCTGTCCTGCAGCTTCGGCGAGAGGTCCTTGGTGAGCGCTACTCCGTCGTTGGGGATCTCGTCGGTGAGCGCGAAGACCACCACTTTCTTTCCCACGTCGGGCTTATCACGCTTCACGATGTCCCGCGCGTCCCAGAAGCTGAAACCGACCTCGGCGTCGCCGTTATACACAGCGAGTACCGAAGCGTCATTCGCGGTGACCGGGATCTTCTCGATGTCGGTGTCGGTGTTGAGCCCCGCATTCTTCAGCGCGAGGATCGGGTAGATGTAGCCAGCCGGGGATCCCGGGCCGAGAACGGCGACTTTTGCCCCTCTGACCTTCTTGATGGAGGAGAGTCCCGCCGGTCCGGTGAGGGCATCGGTCCCGTTGCAGAACAGCTTGCCGTCACGCTCGACCGGTTTGCCCGTGCAGTACTTGTCGGGGTTGTTGGTCATGAACTGGGCGGGATAAGTGATGTTGCCATTGCGCTCGGTCTGCAGCACGACGGATGCGCCGTACCGGTCGCTCGCCTGCCACAACTGTAGGGAGGGTAGGAACCCGATCTGCGCCTGGCCGGCACCCATCGCCTCGACCGCGGCCTGGTAGTCCTTCGACACCACCCCGGTCACGGGCATCTTCAGCGCCTTGGTGAGCATGTCGGTAAGGGGCTTCGCGGTGTCGACGAGACCGGCCTGGTCCTGGGACGGCACGAGCGCGAGGGTGAGCGAGGTCGGATCCTTGGCCGCGCTCGTGTTGGTGGTGGAGCCGGCCGGGGCCGAGCATCCCGAGAGGGTGACCGCGGTGACTGCAACTGCAGCCAGTGCGACCGTTGAGCGGAGGAGTGCCGTTCTGGAGATCACTTTTCTACCTTCGTTTCGTGAGTGGACGATGCGGTGGAGGTGGTGTGGTGTGGCGGTTCGAGCCAGGCGGAGAGCATGGGATAGAGCTCTTCGAGGGAGGCGGCGCGCAGAGTCGGGGTCGCCCCGGCATCCGCTCGAGGCCCGACCAGGGCGGTCGTGGCCCCGCGACGGTAGGCGGGATCGAGGTCGTTGGTCCAGACATCCCCGATGCTCACGAGCGCCTCCGCGGGATCCGCGACCGTCGAGTCGGCGAGCAGCTCGTCGAGGATCGAGTCGAGTCCGGCGGGCTTGCCCACCGCGGTGCGCACCGCGTCGAACGCGCCCTCGAGGCCGAGGGAGTCGAGCGCCTCCGCGATGCGTGTCTCCGGGGCGTTCGTGGCCAGGACCAGCAGAGCATTCTTTCGCGCCCCCGCCAGAAAGCCAGCGAGCCCGAAAGGGGCGATGACGGGGGCGGCGGCGCTGGCGAGCTCGGCTCGGCTGGAGGCGTAGGCGGCCGAGTGGGCGGCATCCGTCACGGCGAACGATTCCGACAGCAGGCGCACCAGGTCGTACCCGTCGAGCGGGTCGAGGTCGCCGGGCAGAACACCGGAGAGGCCGGCCTCGATGTCGGCGAGAAACGATGCGCGTTCGCCCCGCTCGAGTCCGGCCGCGACGAAGCGAGCGTAGGAGCGAACGGGTCCATCCCCGAGCGACACTGTGCCGTCGAAGTCGAACACCATCACCTTCCCGTGCTGCGCCACGTCGGTCTCCCCGTTTCCGCGACCCCTCATGGACGCACTGTCCACAGTATGACTATTACAGCGACGAAACGACCCTTGGCAGGTGAACAGCGTGCAAATCATCGGTGACCGATGCGTATGCCCATCCGTACGATAGTGAGGTGCCGCCTGAGACGATCGATGACCACGTGAGGGCGGATGCCGCATCGGGAGCCTTCGACGACTGGGGGCTGTCGACGGTGATCGACGAGAATATCGACACCCCGGTGATCCCTCGCGACGAGTTCGAACGCCTCCACGCGCTCGCCGGACTGAATGCCGTCTGGCCGATCGCCAACGCCGGTCTGCTCCACGTCTACGGGTACCTGCTCTCGACGGTGCCGACGCCCTACGGTCTCAAACGTGACCGGTGGCTGAACGGTGCGCTCGCCCTCACCCTCGGCCTGCCACGCGAGGCATTTTTCCCGATCGGTACCGGAACACTGCTCTCCCGGGTGACTGCCGCAGTGCTCCCCCGCCTCATCGATCCCCCGAAGGATGCCCTGCTGGTGCTCGACCAGGAGTCCATCGAGGGCGCGACGGAGGTTCGCACTGTGCTGGTGGGTATACCGGAGTCCGCCGCCGTGCTCTACGGCGTGCGCGAAGGCGGGCGGATGCGGGTGATCACGGCGTTCCCGCTGGTGGCGGTATCCGCATCCTTCCGACAGTCGCTCGTAGACCAGCCGCCGAGGCTGCGCTACAACGCGGCGACGTCCACGCTGTCGCCGCGGTCGCCTCTCGCTGCGAGCTTGCGCACCCAATAACCGAGGAAGGCGGCACCCGCCTCGTCGTGGATCGCGTCGCCCTCCACGATCACGCGATACGGCCGCTCGAGAATACCGTCGGCGGGCCGCACGTCCACGTGCGCCACGTCGTAGCCCGCTCCGTGCAGGTGGTCGGCCATGAGATAGTCGCTTCGAGAATCACCGATCGACCGCCAGAGGGTCGGCAGGGTTCCCAGCCTGGCGAAGTAATCGAGAGCACGCGCGGCACCCCGGTCTTTATCGAGTAGTACTGACTCGATGTCGGTCGAGATGATGGTGGGATCGAGTCGGAACGGCACATTGCCTGCAGCATCCGGAGCCGACCGGGTTCCCAGCTTCACCCCAAGCCCGGCGGCAGCGATAAGGGCGAAGGCGGCATCGTTGAACCAGGATTGTGCATGCTGGTACGTCTCGGCAGTGACGTCGGTGCGCTGTTCGACCGAGATCATCGCGCGCTTTGTCTCGTCGAAGAACATCGTGTCGGAGAATCCATCGGCCACGAGCGATCGCACCGCGTCGACAATCGAGGCCGGCAACGCGACGCTTTCTTCGACAGTCACCTCTCCCATTCCTGCGCTCGTAATCGGCGCCCAGGATGCGCCCTTCTCGAACACGCCGAACATCCGTGCGCCCGGTGTTGCCAGGGCAGCCGCGAGTCCGACCTGGAGCAGGGGCGCGATCACCTGGTCGCGGATGAACGTGTCCGAACGCCCCGTGACGAAGGCGATCGGCACACCCGCCGAGGTGAGAGCCACGAGGTCGTCGAGGATGCTGGGGATGCGGATGCTGCGGCTCACCGGGCTCGCGAGAGGGCCGTCCACGTCGAAGAGCAGACCGAGATTGAGCATGCTATTTACCCCCGTGTTCGACGGTGATGCGAGCGCCGTCGAACGCGGCGGATGAAAAAGTCAAACTACTTGTGATCGTGACCGTAGTGTTCGTTGTTCGCAGAACGTCCGTGTTCGTCGTTCGCGCCGCCATGGCTGTGCCCGTCATGCCCGGCTTCGGTTCCAGCGCTCGCCTCGACGAAATCGCCGTCCTCGGCCGAGCCGGTAACGGGCGCGGTGAATTCGGTCATGTCGACCTCGACGCCATTGGAGTCGACGACCTTGGCCTTCGAGAGCACGATTGCCAGCGCCTTACCGCGGGCGACCTCACCGATCATTCCGGGAATCTGGCCGTTGGAGTCGAGAACCTTGATGAACTCGCCCGGCTCCATGTTGTACTGGGCCGCGCCCTGAATCAGGTACTGGGTGAGCTCGTCCTGGCTGACCTTGACCTCTTCGGCCTCGGCAATCGTGTCGAGCAGAATTTGGCTGCGGAAGGTCTTCTCGCTCGATTCGGTGACCTCGGCGCGGTGTTCGTCATCCTCGAGGCGGTTCTCGTTTTCGAGGTGACGCTGCACCTCGTCGAGCACGAGCTGCGGGGGAACCGGAATCTCGACGCTTTCGAGCAGCTTATCGACCACCTGGTCGCGTGCCTGGGTGCCCTGGCCGAAGACCTTCGAGCGGCTCACCTGCGCCTTGATGTCGTCTGTGAGCTCGCTAATCGTGTCGAACTGGCTGGCGATCTGGGCGAAATCATCGTCTGCGGTCGGAAGCTCGCGCTCCTTCACGGCGAGGAGCTTGACGGTGATCTCTGCGGATTCGCCCTCGTTGTCACCGCCGAGAAGCTTGGACTCGAAGACCGTCGTCTCGCCGGCGCTGAGGCCGTCGAGGGCCTCGTCGATGCCGTCAATGAGGTCGCCGGAGCCGACCTCGTACGAAATTGCGTTAGCGGTGTCGACCTCGTTGCCGGCGATGGTGGCGACGAGATCGATCTGGGCGAAATCACCGGTGGCAGCGGGCCGGTCGACCGTAATCAGAGTGCCGAAACGCGAAAGCAGGTTGTGCAACTCGGTCTCGACCTCGTCATCCGTCACCTCGATCGCGTCGACGGTCAGGACGATGCCCTCAAGGCTTGGCACGGTGAACTCGGGACGCACGTCCACTTCGACGGTCACCTCGAGGTCGCCGGAGAAGTCCTTCGTGCTGGGGAGGCCAGTGACATCCGCCTCGGGGCGACCAAGCGGACGGATCTTCTGCTCTTCGATGGCCTGGCGGTAGAACTTGTCGAGGCCGTCGCTTACCGCGTGGTTGAGTACCTCGTCGCGGCCGACTCGCTGGTCGATGATGGGCGGCGGAACCTTGCCCTTGCGAAAGCCCGGGATGTTGACCGACTCCGCGATGTGGGTGTACGCGTGATCAATGCTGGGCTTGAGCTCGTCGGGAGTGACTGAAATGCTCAGCTTCACTCGTGTCGGGCTCAACTTCTCGACCGTGGTCTTCACGTTGGTTCTCCTGCTTGCTCTCTAGGGCGTGCAATGTGTGGGTTGTGCGGTTTCTGTCGGGATGACAGGAGTCGAACCTGCGACATCTCGGCCCCAAACCGAGCACTCTACCAAGCTGAGCTACATCCCGATGGGCCCGTCTGGCCCGATGACCCGGCGACGCAACGCTGCTAAGCGCCGGAAAATAGGCCTCGGCAAGCCTATCGCACCGTTTCTTCGCGCTGGTTCTCGCATCCCCCCTCATGTAATAAGGTTGAAACCGCGCAATCGGCCTCGGCCGGAAGCCACTGGGGATGTAGCTCAATGGTAGAGCCTCAGTTTTCCAAACTGATGGCGCGGGTTCGATTCCCGTCATCCCCTCCCCATGATCACCCGGATGCATGCGGACGAGGTCCCCGTGGACGAGCAACTCGTCCGCCGTCTGGTGCGGGACCAGTTTCCGAACTGGGCCAGCCTGCCGGTGACGCTCGCCGCGACGGGAACCGTCAACGCAATGTACCGGCTCGGCGATTCGATGGTGGTGCGACTGCCATTCGTGCCGGACTCGACCGGAATCGGCTTCGAGGCCGAGTGGCTGCCGAAAATCGCGCGGGAACTGGATGTCGCGATCCCGTCCGTGCTCGGAATCGGCGAGCCGACATCCGCGTATCCCCTGCCCTGGCTGGTACTCAATTGGCTTGAGGGCGACATGGTGGTGCCCGGTGAGCTCGAGAATGCCGACGAGCTGGCATCCGATCTCGCCGTCTTCATCACCGACATGCGGCGTCTCGAGCCCATCGGCGCTCCCGCCGGATACCGTTGCGGTCCCCTCCATCCGCTCGACAGCGAGGTCAGGAAATGTCTGTCTCAGGTCGGCGATCTCGTCCGTGTCCCCGAGCTTCTCCTGCTCTGGCAACGTGCCTTGGACGCCCCATCGTGGGCTGGCGCTCCCGTATGGGCTCATTGTGATCTGCTCTCCGGCAACGTGCTGACCTTGGAAGGACGGCTCAGCGGCATCCTCGACTTCGCGGCCGCGGGAGTCGGTGATCCGGCCTGCGATCTCATGGCGGGCTGGAGCATGCTCCCGGCAGCTTCTCGAGAAATCTTTCGCGAACTACTGGGCATTGATGACCACGAATGGGATCGCGGCCGAGGATGGGCGCTGTCCCAGGCCGCGATTGCCCTGCCGTACTACCGGAACACGTTCCCTGCGATGGCGGCGACATCACTACACATACTGGGTGAACTCGGAGGCTGAGGCCGGGCCTTTTGCTGCCGGGCTGGTGGCGCGATGGCCGCGCTCGATCTCGATCTGCACGTGGTTTGGTCTGCACGTGGTTTGATCTGCACGGTATCTCGATCTGCTCGGTTCGGTCAGGGTGCCGCGGCGATGCGGGTTGCTGGTTCGGTGATGTATCGGTGTCTGGTGGGGGAGGTCCATTCGAGGTCGCCGTCGCCGAGGTGTTCGACCGTCCACCGGGTGTGGTGTTTCTGGTCGTGGTGTTTCGGGCAGAGGTGGGCAAGATTGTTGTGGTTCGAGAGCCCGTGATACTGCCAATCTTTCGTATGGTCCAGGTCGCAACGCCGGGCCGGGGCACCACATCCGGGCGCCCGGCAGGTTTCGTCCCGCATCCGTAGCCAGGCCCGCAGGTCCGGTGGGATCGAGTACCGGTCACGGCCGAGGGACAGCACTGCGCCGGTCTCGGGGTGGGTGAGAATTCTCACGAAACCGGGGGCATCAGCGGCAAGGTTCCGGGCGGTATCAAGGTCGATCGGACCGTAACCCTCCAGGACCGCCGGCTCCGTGCCACGGCCGAGGAGGGTGAGCACTGGCACGGTGATCAGCACACGAGCACGGATGCCCCGCCCGAGACCCCGTCGGGAGGAGTGCGCGGCACCGGCTGCAGTACCGGAGTTAGCATCCGACGCGGCATCCGGTGCAGCATCGGGTCCAGTATCGGTTTGGCCGTCGATGAGCAGGTCGCAGAAGACATCGGCCCGCAACTGGGTGAGGGTGCGTCCCTCGTCCGGGCCTTGGAGGTCGGCTGCGATGTCCGTCATGCGGGTGTAGATGGCGTGGGCGTTGACCGCGGGAAGGTAGGCGGTGAGCCAGGCCATGCCATCCCGGGTCGGATCCAACCTCAGCTCACGCTTGTCCCGGCAGTTGCTGTGCCGCACCTCGATGGACTCCGGATGGACCCGCTCCCGCACCATGCGAGCCCGGTGTTCGAACCGGCTCACGGTGAGTTTCAGAGCGAACGGGAGCGCGGACTCCTCGAAGGCCCGGCGGGACTCGGCAGGAAGGGAGTTGGCGTGGTCGATCATCACCTGCGCGTGACGGTAACTGATCTGTCCCTCGGTGAGGGCCGTCAGGGTCGCAGGCAACTCCCGCAGCAGCGACCGGCTCTCTTCGATGAGAGTCTCGGTGCTGCGCTCCGGCAGGCGCAGGGCAGCAGCAAGCTCGCTCACCAAAGACCGCCGGGCCACATGGGCGGCAGACCACCGGCGAACCGGGGAGGCATCGATCGGCATCAGGGAGGCGGTGGCCTCACTCCAACTGCGGGCCTGGTCGATCAGCGCGGCCCGCGTGGCAGCGGCCCGCGCGATCACCCGATCGGCCTCGACCACATCGTCGATCAACTCGCCCATCGTGTCGAGAAAACTGGCCGCTAGAGCAGCAGGGAGTGCAACAGACGCTGGGAGTGCAACAGAAGCTGGGAGCACCGAGGACGCGTTCAGCAGCAGGGAACCCGGCCCGCGATCCAGCCCGGAGGCGGTCGTCGCGGTGGTTTCCATAACCGAATCCCACACCACACCACCGACATTCCGCGCCGATTCAGCCGGGAACCAGAGAACACGTGAGCAGGAATGCTTATACGAAACTGGGAAGGAGAAGAGTGGGCAAGGGACGGCGAATCCCGATACCCTCGCGCGGCGACCCACCCGGTCCGAACCGGCTCGATATCATCTCGTGCGGCACCCGTTGCCCGACCTCGCACGCGAAATAATCGAGATGTTCACGGTCGGCGACTGCATCATAGATCTCCCCACCGGGGCCCTCCAGAGACCGCCAAGAATTTCCAGCTGCTGCGCAAGTCGATCGAAACGTTGGTGGTTACCGGGCAATTCGATGCCGGTGGCCGCATGCTCGCGTTCCCACCATCCAGCACCCAGGCCAAGTTCCACGCGTCCGCCGCTCATCGGATCGTCGATGTCTCCCGCGCCAGCCCAATCCCACCGAAGAACCGCCGCCAGACGGGTGGTGATGCGCGAGCATTCGGCGGAAATACTCGACCAGGGTGACGTCGAAACCCTGCATTCGAACTTCTGCCCCTTCAAAAATGGGCGGTTCGAGAGTTTCATCAAGATAACGCAGGCCGGAAAGAACCGTCGCTGCACGACGCGGGAGGTTAGCGGGAATGATCGAAAAAAATCAGCCGGATGACGCGCACCGGCGTCCCTCCGGTGTCTCCGATGCGACCGTCGAAGCCCTGGGAAACCTGTCGGAGGCGTTTGAAGTCGTCGAACACGCTCGAGGGCTCTTGTACGGCTTCCATCGGCTGACCGGAAGAGCGGACCTGGCACTGGGAGAAGCTGCCCGGCTGATGAGAGTGGCGGGGCACCACACCATCGCCGACGAACTCGAACAGAAAATCGTCGGGCGGAATGTCATCGACGGACGATGGACCTTCCAAATCGTTGAGGATTACGACGAAAACTATTACGCCCCCCTGAGAGACGCCGAAAACGATGCTCGACAGGAACTCGTGGGCGGGAGGCGCCACCTTTATGAGGCCGAGATGAAGGAAGACCGCCGCACACACGGTGCGCCTCACCACGAAGCACAACCGCCGGAGTTGTGGACGGAGTAGTGCCAAGCGGCTTGGGCGAACGTGAGCCCACCACCCGCGCACCACCATTCGACAGCACCGCAGGCGCTCAGTATCGTGCCAGTGAAGAAACGCCGACAATACGCCCATTTACGAGCACCTGCCGATGTCACAATCGTGAAACTCGAGCTGCCGGACTGTGAGTAACAATTGCGGAAAACGAGGCTATGAGCGGGCAGTCGTGTTGGGCAAACAATGCTCGCTTGACTGATTAGACTCTGGGCACCCGTATGGCTTCACGAAGTTAAAGGACACAACGACGTGCACGATTCTTCGACCCTTCACTCGATACTCATCCGAGGCGGAGCAATCTGGAGCGGCATCGACGGAGACTGTGACCACAGCGCGGTCGCGATCGTTGACGGGGTGATCACAGCCTTCGATCACGATGCTCTCGAGTGGGCGACCACCACCAGCCCAGAGGTCGTCGATCTCGCCGGCGGTTTTCTGATGCCCGCCTTCGGCGAGGGCCACGCGCATCCGCTATTTGGTGCTTTGGAATCGGACGGTCCCCAGGTTCGGCGCTGCACCACCGTCGCCGAAATCGTGGCTGAGGTGGGACGCTGGGCGGCGGAACATCCCGACGTTGAATGGATCATCGGGGCTTCCTACGACAGCAGCCTCGCCCCCGACGGCCTTTTCGATGCGCGGTGGCTCGACGAGGCTGTCGCCGATCGTCCGGTGATGCTGCGGTCGTGGGATTACCACACCGTCTGGTGCAATTCGCGTGCGCTGCACCTCGCCGGGGTCACCGCGTCATCCCCCGAACCCGAGCTTGGCGAGATTCCGCGCCGTGCGGATGGTGAACCTCTCGGCACCATGCGCGAGTGGGGAGCCGTCGATCTCATCGCTGCGGTGGTGCCGCAGCTTCCGCTCGATGCCCGCGTTGTCGCGCTTCATCGTGCGACCACGTACTACGCCAGTCTCGGGTTCACCTGGATTCAGGATGCCTGGGTCGAACCGGACGACATCGATGTCTATGTCGCTGCGGCGGCGGGCGGTCTGCTCTCAACCCGCTGCAACCTGGCACTGCGCGCGGACCCATTGCGCTGGCCACAGCAACTCCCGGAGCTGCTCGCCGCGCGCGAGCGCATCGTGCGGCTGAAACATCCACTGCTCACCGCAGACACCATCAAGTTCTTCGCCGACGGTGTAGTCGAGAATGCCACAGCAGATCTGCTCGAGCCGTACCACAGCGACCCTCACCATCACGGGATGGCTGTCTGGCAGCCTGCTGCGCTCTCTGCCGCGGTCCAGGCGGTGGATGCCGCCGGCTTCCAGGTGCACATTCACACGATCGGAGACGCGGCCGTGCGATCGGCGCTCAACGCGATCGAGAACGCACGAGCACGCAACGGCGAGCGGGACCGCAGACCGGTGCTCACGCATGTGCAACTCGTTGACCCGGCAGACATCCCTCGGTTTGCCGAGCTCGGAGTCATCGTCAACGCTCAACCGCTCTGGGCCCAACTCGACGACCTCATGACCGTATTGACGGTTCCCCGGCTTGGCGATGAGCGCTCAGACCGCCAGTACCCGCTCGCGACCCTCCGCGACACCGGAGCAACGCTGTCGTTCGGCTCGGACTGGCCGTGTTCTTCGCCGCGACCCTTTGAGGGCATCCGCGTTGCGACGACCAGGCAGACCATCGAGGATCTTCCGGTCGGCGGATGGACCCCCGCGGAGAAACTCACCCTGACCCAGGCACTCTCGGCCTACACCGCCGGCGTCTCCGCCCAGGCATTTGCCGATCTCGCCGAGCGGCCCTGGGGAACTCTCCGCGTGGGGCATAGCGCCGATCTCGCGTTTCTCGATCGAGACCCGCGAGCGGCGGCATCCGCTGTTGCGCTCACCGAAATCGCGGTGGTACGCACCTGGCTGGCCGGCCGCGAGACGTTCGCGACCCCCTGACTTTTCCCTGTCATCGATACCCATACCCCGCAAGGAGACAATGATGTCCAGTCCTTTATCCGGAACCGCCAATGTGCCGCCTGCACGCTCGAGTGACCATGTTCACAGCGCGCAGGGAACCACCCTCCGACGGGTGCTCGGGCTTCCGTCCCTCGTCTTTTTCGGGCTCGTCTACATGGTTCCACTGACCGTTTTCACCACCTACGGCGTGGTTTCGGCCAATACTGGTGGCCGAACCTCGCTGGCCTACATCGTCACCCTCGCCGCGATGATCTTCACTGCCCTCTCCTATGCCGCGATGGTGAAGGTGTATCCCGTTGCCGGTTCCGCCTATGCCTACGCAAGCAAGAGCTTCGGCCCGAGCATTGGATTCCTCGCCGGGTGGGCTCTCCTGCTCGACTACGTCCTGTTGCCCCTGGTGAACTATCTCGTCATCGGGATCTACCTGAACATCCTGTTCCCGGTCGTGCCGGCCTGGGTCTTCGTGGTGGCTTGCATTCTGCTGGTGACGGTGCTGAACATCGTCGGAATCGCTTCGGTAGCCAGAGCAAGCAACATCATCGTGCTGGTTCAATTCATCTTCATCGCCGTGTTCGTCGCGATCGCCGTTGCCTTCATCTCCTCCGGGAGCCACAGCATCGACCTGGCCGCCCCGTTCGTCGGTGACGGAGGGAAGAACGTCACGTTCCCCGCGCTGATGACCGGCGCCGCGGTGCTCTGCCTCTCCTTTCTTGGGTTTGATGCCATTTCCACCCTGGCCGAAGAGGCCAAAAACCCGAAGCGAGACATTCCGCGGGCGATTATCATCGCTACGGTCGGGGCCGGCCTGCTGTTTTTGGTGCTTGCCTTCATCAGCCAACTCGTGTTCCCCGGTACGGCATTCAAGGACCCGGTATCCGCCGCGAGTGAGGTCATGGCCAAGGCTGGCGGCGATTTCCTCAACATCTTCTTCATTGCCGCCTATGTCGCCGGTGCGACCGGGTCGGCAATCGCCTCCCAGGCATCCGTTTCGCGAATCATGTACAGCATGGGGCGAGACGGAATTTTGCCCCGGCGCATCTTCGGCACGCTCTCGGCTCGGTTCAAGACGCCGGTGATTTCGATTCTGGTGATCTCGGTAATCTCGATTGTCGGGGTGAATGCCAATGTCGACCTGCTGTTCTCGGTGGTGAGCTTTGGCGCTCTTGCCGCATTCTCGGTGGTCAACCTGTCGGTCATCAAGCGCTACCTCTGGGATGAGAAGCGCCGCAGTGGCCGGGACGTGTTGCTCTACGGCGTGCTTCCCGGGGTGGGTTTCCTCCTGACTATCTGGATCTGGACCAGCCTCACGGCGAGTGCCTTCACCATTGGGCTGATCTGGCTTGGCGCCGGGTTCGTCTATCTCCTCTTCATGACGAAGGGCTTCCGGAAGAAGGCGCCAGAGGTCGAGTTCTCGGACTCGCTGTAACGAGCGGCTTCGCCCCGGACGAAATGCTGGCACGGGAGATTCCCCGGGCAGCAATTTGTCGTTATGGCCTGTTCGCTCCGAATCCGGTCAGTACTCGCGCGGGCGTTGACCTCGCCGGGGAACGATTACCTTTGAACCATGACGCCTCCTGACACCACCATGCCAAGCGAGGCAGACGCTGCCCCCGCCACCCTGACTTTTTCCGAACTCGGACTCACCGACGCTGTACTCAAGGCGCTGAAGGATGTCGGTTACGAGACCCCCTCGGCCATCCAGGCCGCGACCATCCCTCCTCTGCTGGCCGGTCGGGATGTCGTGGGCCTCGCCCAGACCGGCACCGGGAAGACCGCCGCGTTCGCGCTGCCGATTCTCTCCCGCCTCGATCTGGCCCAAAAGAACCCGCAGGCGCTCGTGCTTGCGCCGACGCGGGAGCTCGCGCTACAGGTCTGTGAGGCGTTCGAGCAGTATGCCTCCGGCATGCGCGGGGTGCACGTGCTTCCGGTCTACGGCGGCCAGGCCTACGGGGTCGAGGCGGCGGCACGGCACTTCTTCGGGGTC
>ENA-OFCI01000860-OFCI01000860.1-metagenomes-genome-assembly--contig:-NODE-860-length-15912-cov-3.928549_pt1 | contig 15912 bp, 19 predicted proteins | sample MGYA00153391_OFCI01 | MGnify analysis MGYA00153391
TGATTTGATAAACGCGAGTGGCGAGCTGGAAAAAAGCGTAGGCACGATTGTACGGCCTGACGGTGCACCCTTGGTTGCGGCCGGAACTGGTGTGATCTTGAAATGGAAGCATAACCTAAGTGCCGGCTATACCTATGGCCCATGGTCAGCAACGTTAACGCAGCGGTTCTATAAAGGCTACGAAACAGCGCAAGACCTGGACGGCAATCAGCACTTTGTGTCTAGTCAAAGCATTTTTGATTTGGTCGCATCCTTTAACGGTATCAAAAACCTGAAGCTTGCGCTGGGCGTGCGTAACCTGGCTGACAAGAACCCACCGCTGTTTATCAACAATGGCTCACAGTTCCAAGCTGGCTATGACATTTACCAGTACGACCCACGTGGTCGTTTTGTTTATGGCACCGTCACTTACAAGTTCTTCTAAAGACATAAAAATTAACCTCGGTTTAGAGGTTCATTGTTATGAAACCGCAGGGGAGACCCTGCGGTTTTTTTTCGTCTGGTTACATTACGATCTGACGAAAATTTTAGTTGCGTTTAAGTATTACACTCGGCGTCGGTTAGCTGAGCAAACGGACAGGAAAATTTAAAGCCCTGTTATCTGCGAGCTTTTCGAATAGAAACAAAAAAATGGGTGCGTCTGCTTGACCCACCGCGATAGTTTTCTCGAATGACGCAAGCGTTGCTTGGACATAACCGCTATATAGCTTGGTCATACCTTGCTGCACCAGCATACGCACCTCTATGTTTTGTGGAAGCATAGAACAATTCAATATTTTGTATGCATATAAACGAAGGATGCGTAAGCGATAGCACTTAACTCGTGTAGGAAAATCACGGTAGCGCTACATTTTGTTTCAAACTATTATTAATCGATGTTTTTGAGTTAAGCATGGCGCCATAATGAATACATATAAAATTTCTCTGGCGCCATTATTGCTTCTCTTGAGGGGTTTCGTTTACAGTAGCTAAGGGATAAAGGAAAGCAGCAACGAAATACGTCGGCGCGTTTTTATAGGGTTCATGGTTGTTTTATTTTTAGCCGCAGCCGTTTCAAGCGGGTTGCTGCACATCCAACCATTACGATATATACTTCTCGTCTTAATTTTAAAGCCAAGACCCTCGCTCATGTAAGAAGCGAGATTTCGGAGGAGACTGCATGGGTTACGCAGAACAACAACGACAGCCGGGTAAGCACCTAACGGGTATTGCCGTTGTAATTATTTTTCATTTAATACTGGGCTATGGGCTGGCGACAGGTCTCGCGAGTAATATTGTAAAAATCATCAAACCGGTGATGGAGACCACCATTATTGAAGAGGTGAAGAAACCGCCGCCGCCGCCAGAGCCGCCACCGCCGCCACCCAAAATGGTGCAGGTGATGCCTACTTTTGTGCCGCCACCTGAGGTGCAGATTCAGGCACCGCAGATTCAGGTGCCGGTTATTTCTAATACATCACCGGTTGCACCGCCTGTATTTGCGCCGCCTTCACCACCCGCACCGCCTACCCAGGCGACTTCCAACGCGCCGCCCGTGGTGGGCGTGGTTTGTCCGAACTCACGCCAGATTCAGGCTGACATCAAGTTTCCGACCCAGGCCCGTCGTGATGGTTTGCAAGGCGATGTGTTGCTTGAATTTACGCTGGCCGCGAACGGCGAAGTCAAGGATGTCGATGTGAAATCATCCTCGAACCGTGTATTTAACAGCGTCTCTATTAACGCGGTACGCCAATTTAAATGTAATGCCCAAGGCCGCGATATACGCGTACAAGTTCCGTTCTCATTCAAGCTGACCGACTAATTATTATTAATTGCAATTCGATTTTTTTACTGGAGGAAACATGTCATTTATTAAACGCATCCCCGCACTACTGATCGCGGCAATAGTTTTTTGCGCACCGGTCGTGGTTACCACTTTTGCCGCACTGCAGCCTGTATCTGCTTCAGCGCAAGCGTCTGCTCCTTCCACTTCGCCTGTGGCTGATGCCGCCAAACCTGCCGATGCAGCGCCGGTTGCAGCACCTGCTGCGGCTACCCCCGCAGCGGCAGCAGCACCGGCTGAGTCAGCCGAAAACGCGCTGGGCATGCTGGCCATCTTTAAGAAGGCCGATCTGGTTGCAAAATTCGTGTTGCTGATTCTGGTGATTATGTCGATGGGTAGCTGGTATATCCTGGTGGTGAAGCTGTTTGAACAGCATCGCTTGATGAAAGAATCAAAAGCCGCGACTGAAACATTCTGGAATTCCGGTTCATTGCAACAAGGTGCGGGCACTCTGCATGAAGACAGCGCATTCCGCTTCATTGCCGAGAGCGGACTCAAGGCAAATGAAAAACATGGCGGTTTGATGGGTGATGTCGATCTGAATACCTGGATCACCATGTCTATCCAACGCGCGACGGATAATGTTAATAGCCGTTTGGGTGATGGTCTGGCCTTCCTGGCAACCGTCGGCTCAACCTCACCGTTCGTAGGTTTATTCGGTACGGTTTGGGGTATTTACCATGCATTGGTAGCGATTGGTCAATCCGGTCAATCCTCGCTCGATAAAGTGGCTGGTCCGATTGGTGAATCATTGATCATGACCGCGATTGGTTTGGCCGTTGCCGTGCCAGCCGTATTGTCATACAACTGGTTAATTCGTCGTAACAAAACCGCGATGGAACAAGTGCGTGCGTTTAGCGCCGACTTGCACACCGTGCTGATGAGCCAAGGCAGCAAAGCCAAGTAATGTGTTTAGAAGTTATAACGGCGTCACCCTTGCTGTGATTGCACGCTGACTCGCCCGCAGGCGGGTAAGCTAAATGCAACAACAGCAATGGTGGCGACACCGACCATAGCTTCTAAAGCAATATAGACAGCCACATTGACCGTAAATAAGCAGGAGTCCCTATGGGCATGAGCATCGGTTCGGACAGCGACGAAGAAGAAGTGATTTCAGCGATTAACACCACACCCTTGGTGGATGTGATGCTAGTGCTGTTCATTATCTTTTTGATTACATCACCGATCGTGTTGAAGACTCTAAAGGTGGATTTGCCAAAAGAGCGCAACGTGGTCACGATCACCAAGCCTGAAAATATCGTGATCTCGGTCGGCAAAGACGGGGATATTTTCTGGAATCAGCAGTTGATCGCCGATACAGATGCTCTCTTTGAAAGAATGAAGGTAGAAGCGGTGAAATTACCGCAGCCCGAAATTCATATCCGTGGCGATGAAAATGCGCGATACGAATCAGTCGGTAAAGTCATTTACACCGCACAGCGCGCCAGTATTTTGAAGGTTGGTTTTATTACCGAGCCACCCGCACTTAATTGATTCAGAGGTCAGGACGCAGCATTGGTAATGGCACACCCTGACTAGCGCGCCTCAGTGGCATTGATGATCAGCGACAATCGCAAAACCTAAAGGAAAAAGTATGAGCATGAATGTAAGCTCAAGCGGTTCAGAAAAAGAAGCTGAACCGATGATGGAAATTAATACCACGCCGCTCATCGACGTGATGTTGGTGCTGATTATCATGATGATTATCACCATTCCGCCGCAAACCCATGCGGTCAAGCTAAACATGCCAGTGGGCAATCCACCACCTCCGCTGGTAAAGCCGGTGATTGTGCAGATTGATATTGATTTTGATGGCACGATTCTGTGGAATGCAGTGATTGTTCCGACTCGCGCCGAGCTCGAAACCAAACTGTCTGAACTGGCGGCATTGCCGATACAACCCGAAGTACATGTACGACCCAATAAACTGGTGCAATACAAATCGGTAGCATTGGTCATGGCGTCGGCCCAGAGGCTGGGCCTTACCAAGATGGGTATCGTCGGTAACGAACAATTCGTCAGGTAATACGAAGAAAACGAAACGCGGCCTAGGCCGCGTTTCGTCATTTTTTTGTGCTCTTTTTTGTGCTTTTTTGTTTTGTGATTTGCGTTTTTGCATAACGTGTTGTTACGCTCTGCATTTCGTGTTTGGCATTTTAGCGTTTTATATTTTTTCGTATTTTATGCATTTTGGTGCTTTGTATTTGTCTGCCACCGATCTCTGGGGATTACATCCATGACTACATCCGGTTTTTTTCGTACCGCACCCGCCAAGACGCGTCGTTTAGTGGTCCTTAATTCCATCATCGCCCTCATTACAATCACCGCCTGCGCATCATGGCTCATGTCTGCCAGCACCTCTGTGTTCGCGCAAGAGTCCGTGCGCCCGGAGATCGGTAAGCCGCTGCAGGCCGCCAATGAGCTGATGCGTGCGAATAAATTCAGGGAAGCGCTCGCGAAGGTTCGCGAAGCGGAGAGCGCACCGAATCGTACGGCGCAGGAAAATTATTTAATCGACAGCACCCGTGGCTCGGCTGCATCTGGCGCGCGTGACAACGAAACCGCGATTCGCTCGTTTGAAGCCGTTATCAATTCCGGCAAAGCGCCCGCAGCCACCCAGCTTAAAATTATGGAAGCCCTGGTCGGCATGCATTACAGCGCCAGAAATTACCCCGCTGCTATTCAGTTAGCGACTCGCTATTTAAGCGGCGGCGGCGGCAGTGGGCAGGTTCGCACGCTGCTCATTCAATCGTATTTTCAGGGCGGCGATTACGGCAATGCGGCAAAAGAATCATTAGCTGATATTCAAGCCGATGAAAAAGCCGGACGTTCCCCATCCGAAGAAAAATTGCAGCTACTGGCCAATAGCTATCTGCGGCAAAAAAACAGCAGCGGCTATATTTCAACCATCGAAAAGCTGTTGAATTATCATCCGAAGAAGAGTCTGTGGGCCGATGTCGTATCGCGTCTGCAAGCCAAGCCTGGTTTTGCGGATCGGCTTTCTCTGGATGTATATCGCTTACGTTTAGCTACCGGCAATTTAAACGCCACCAACGATTTTATGGAAATGTCGCAGTTGGCGCTGCAGTCCGGGTATCCGGGTGAAAGCAAGAAAATTGTTGATGATGGCTATACTGCCGGTGCGCTGGGCAAAGGCGCTGAAATAGATCGCCATAAACGGCTGCGTGATCTGGTCGAATCGCGGGTAGCGGCCAATACCAAGGTGATTGCCGCTGGCAGCAAGGAAGAAACAGACGCCAATGCCGCCCGCAGCGGTGATGCTCTGTTTAACCTGGGTTATAACCGCTATACCAGCGGTCAGGCTGCAGCCGGTATCAGCATGATGGAAGCTGCGATCAAAAAGGGCGAACTCAAGCGACCTGAAGATGCCAAGCTGCATTTAGGGATTGCGTTGATTCAATCTGGCCAGAAAAGTAAAGGCGTGCAAATGTTGAAGAGCGTCAAAGGTGATGACGGCGTCAGCGATTTGGCCAACCTGTGGGCTATCTTTTCTCGCTAGTGGGGCTAGCGGCCGCCGGTAAAAAATGATTGCTCGTCACCCAGACAACGCCGCGACGCCTCACCATCGCGGCGTTTGTGTTTTTTTTACCGGTCTATCCGGCTCCGGTAAAACCACGCTTGCCAGCGCGCTCGATACGCATGTACGCACTGAATCGCAGCGCGCCACCACCTTGCTGGATGGCGATATGATTCGCGCTAATTTGTCCAGCGAGCTCGGTTTTTCTCGCGCACATCGCAATTTGAATATTCAACGTATCGGCTTTGTCGCCAGTGAGGTCGTCAAACACGGCGGCTTGGTGATTGTTTCAGCGATCGCCCCGTTTGATCAAGCCCGCAAGGCCGCCCGCCAGCTTGTCACAACCTGGGGACGCTTCTATCTGGTACACCTCGCCACGCCGCTGCAAGTCTGCGAATCCCGTGACGTGAAGGGTTTGTATGCCAAAGCCCGCGCCGGGCTTCTGCCGGGCTTTACGGGCGTCTCAGACCCCTATGAGGCCCCAACCGATGCCGACATTACCATCGACACTTCCCTGATGAGTCCGCAGCAGGCGGTGACCCATATTGTTGACCGCCTTCGAACTCATGGCATCATCTAGGCGTCACCGAGGCACCTACTAGGCGTCGCGGGTAAATCAATCTCATGCGTTGGATCGATATTTTTAATGGTGATGCTGATGGCTTGATTGCGCATCATCAATATCGGCTGGCGTTTCCAGTCGCGGCTGAACACTTAAGCCTGATTACCGGCGTCAAACGCGATATTGCGTTGGTGAGCCGGGTGGATGCGGGCGGGGTTGATGAAGTCACGATCTTTGATATTTCATACGATCAGAACGCGGCCGCTACCGAGCATCTACTGGCGCAGGGCGTCCGCGTGCGCTACTTCGATCACCATCGTGCCGAACGTTTGCAGGCGCACATCAATCTTGATGCGCATATCGACCCCTCGCCTGATACCTGCACCAGCCTCCTGGTTGATCATTTCCTCGGTGGCCGCTATCGCGCTTGGGCCATCACCGCCGCATTTGGCGATAACCTGATTGCCGTGGCCACACAGCTTGCCAAAGCGCAAACCTTTCCCAGCAGCGACACCGCAACACTGCGTACGTTGGGGGAATGCCTTAACTACAATGCTTATGGTGCATCGGAAGAAGATTTATATTTTCCCCCGCTTGAGCTGGCCGCGCGTCTCGCTCCCTATGACAACCCGTTCGCCTTCATGCAGGCTGACCCCGCATTTGCCATCCTGAAGTCTGGCTACGCAGACGATATGCAGCGAGCGCTGCTGGTTACACCGCAATACGCAAGCGCATCCAGCGCCCTCTACATGCTCCCGGATGCCGCATGGGCACGTCGCGTCAGCGGCGCATTTGCGAATCACTTGTCCACGGCCCATCCTACTCGCGCGCACGCCATCCTCACCGCTAATCGGGATACCCGCTTTACCGTCAGTATTCGTGCGCCACAGGCCACGGCCAGGCGCGCCGATCTGGTGGCCATCGCTTTTGAAGGCGGCGGCGGTCGTGCCAGCGCCGCCGGGATCAATCGACTCCCCGCAAACCAAATAGCCACATTGGTCGCGAAAATGGAGGCGGTATTTGGCGCATAACCATGGCGCCTCGCATCACGCGAAGCATGGCCTACTGCATGACGCGCAGTAGCAACATAAAATATCAATGCCGAACCAAGCACCACTTGAGTCCAGTTAGAATACGGCATTGATTTTTTTCTCTTCCGGTTAATCATCTTATGAAGCAATACCACGACCTGATGCGCCTGGTGCTTGAGCACGGCACCCCAAAATCTGACCGCACCGGTACCGGCACAGTGTCCATTTTTGGCCATCAAATGCGCTTTGATTTAAGCGCTGGATTTCCGCTGGTCACTACCAAAAAGCTGCATCTAAAATCGATCATCCATGAACTGCTGTGGTTTTTAGCGGGCGATACAAATACCCGCTACCTGAAAGAAAACGGCGTATCAATTTGGGATGAATGGGCTGATGCTGACGGCAATCTTGGCCCTGTTTATGGCTATCAGTGGCGCTCATGGCCCGCGCCGGACGGCGCGCATATTGATCAGATCACCGAAATTATTCAGCAGATCAAGAACAATCCTGATTCACGCCGCATGATTGTGTCGGCGTGGAATGTGGCCGACATTCCCAAAATGGCGCTCGCGCCTTGCCATGCGTTTTTTCAGTTTTATGTGGCCAATGGCAGGCTCTCGTGCCAGCTCTATCAGCGTAGCGCCGATATATTTTTAGGCGTGCCGTTTAATATCGCGTCGTATGCGTTGCTGACGATGATGGTTGCGCAGGTTTGCGGTTTAAAGCCCGGCGATTTTGTTCATACCTTGGGTGATGCGCACCTCTATTCCAATCACCTTGAACAAGCGCGTGAGCAGTTGAGCCGCGAATGTCGGGCGCTGCCGACGATGACGCTGAACACGGATGTCAAAGAAATATTGAATTTCAAATTTGAGGATTTCACGCTCACCCGTTACGATCCGCATCCGGCGATTAAAGCGCCCATTGCAATTTAGCCTGACCGATTTAAGTTGACCGGCTTTATATGACACTAGCGCTAATCGTCGCCATGGCTCGTAACCGCGTCATCGGCCACCAGAATAAAATGCCATGGCATCTTCCCGCCGAACTGGCCTACTTTAAACGCATCACCATGGGCCACCCGATTATCATGGGCCGCAAAACCTTTGAATCTATCGGCAGACCGTTGCCGGGGCGACAAAATATTGTGGTGAGTCGCAATGCAGCTTTCACCGCTGCCGGGGTGGAGGTAGTGCATTCGATGGCGGATGCGATCGCGCGAGCCGGTGACGTCAATGCGTTCGTCATCGGCGGTGCGACGCTCTATCAGGAAGCCTTGCCGCATGTGGATAAACTCTACCTAACCGAAGTCGATGCAACACCTGAAGGCGATACCTTTTTCCCCGCGCTAAATGAAAATGAATGGCGCGAAATATCGCGCGAACGGCGTGAAAAAGATGAGCAAAATTCGCTGGCCGTTGAGTATGTGGTGCTGGATAGACTGCACAGCAGTAATAGTAATTATATCGACAAACTCTAGATCCAGAGCGGCTTTCAAGAAATTTTTGGCTGAAGAAGCCTGTCAATGCTAGGATTTAAAATTCTGAATTAGCGCTTACGTGCCAGCTGGGGCTTTGCTTTTGACGAAGGTTTGGTTGATGCCTTTGCTTTCGTCTTTGCGTTTATTTTTGCCTTTGATGCGCCGGTTGAGAGTGGCTCCCTCGTTTGTTGCGTCTGCTGCATCATCTTCATGGCCCACGCGGCCGGATTCATTTCGCTGGCTAATTTGGTAAGCTCTTCCAGATTGGGTACGGGATTTTTTGTTGGCTTTTCATGATTTTTATCGTCGGCATCAGGCTGCATCGCTGCGGTGGCGGTCGCTGATGTACTGGCAAATTGTTCAGCCAGTGAGTGCTGATATTCGAGGGTTTTGATTGATAGTTCGACTACGCCAACTTGTGCTTTAAGCCACATCAGCACCGTTTCAAGCTCCTGTCTTTTGCGTGCAATTTCGGCTGGATCAAGGCTCGCCATCATCATCGCGGCAGCCTGGTTCGCCATACCTTCGCCGGCGCCCGCAGGGTTTGTCATAAACGGATTAAGAATATTTTGAAACAACTCAAAATAATTCGGCAGTTGCGGTGAGGCTTTATCTTTATCTTTATCTGTGCTCATATCTGCTCCTTAAAACTCGCTCCTTGCCGTGGCTCCAGGAAACCTCACCCATCCGCAAATCAACCGCAACCCAACCACTGCGCGAGATTATTCAGCGATCAAGCTTGGCAATAAACTCGCGGATTTTAGGATAAATCATTTCGCGATATTTGCGTCCGCTGAAAATGCCGTAATGCCCCACCGCAGGCGCGGTGTAATGCTGCCTTCGGGCGGCCGTAAGGCCGGTGCAGAGCGTGTGCGCAGCCTGGGTTTGTCCACTGCCGGAAATATCATCCAGCTCGCCTTCAATGGTGAAGAGCGCGGTCTTCTTGATCGCAGCAGGAGTGACGTGTTCACCGGCTACCTCAAGCGTGCCTTTGGCCAGAGACTGCTCCTGAAAAACCCGCGCGATAGTGTCAAGATAATACTCGGCCGGCAAATCCATCACGGCATTGTATTCATCATAAAAACGGCGGTGCGCTTCGGCGCTTTCGCCATCACCTTTTACCAGGTGATGGTAGTAATCACGATGCGAATCAAAATGGCGCTCCGGGTTCATCGCTACAAAACCGGAGAGCTGCAAAAATCCGGGGTAAACACGGCGCATTGCACCCGGATATTTCACCGGCACACGCTGGATCACCGTGTTCTCAAACCATGAAAAAGGTTTGTCCATGGCAAAGTCATTCACGCTGGTCGGGCTCTTGCGGGTGTCGATCGGCCCGCCCATCATAGTCATAGTTTTTGGCAGGGTTTCACCGTGCTGCGCCATCAGCGAAATTGCTGCGAGCACTGGCACGGTGGGCTGGCAAACAGAAACAACATGCACATCGCCACCGCTCTTCTGCATATGCTTGATGAAATCGCGCACATAGGCAACGTAGTCGTCGAAATGAAAAGCGCCTTCGGCCAACGGCACTTCACGTGCGTCTTTCCAATCGGTGATCGTCACATCGTGATCCGGCAGCATGGTACGCACTGTGTCGCGCAGCAAGGTTGAAAAATGACCCGACAAAGGTGCAAATACCAACACCTTCGGCTCATTTTTGGCTGAGCGGGATTTTTTAAAATGCAGCAATTGGCAAAACGCCTTATCGAGCACCACTTCCTCAGTGATCGCAGCGGCCTGACCATTCACCTTGACTTCATCAATGCCGAACGGCGGACGGCCGTAACGCGCCGTCATGCGCAACATCAAATCCAGCCCAGCCACCACATTTTTGGTGGTCGGCGCGTAGGAGAGCGGCGAAAATGCACTGCCAAGTGCGTCAGCACTGGCTTGGGCCCACCAACGCCAGGGTTCCATCGCGGCGCGTTGCATTTCATGCACTTGATATAGCATTTTTTCTCCGATTTACGAGGCTTTAAAGCAAGCGCTGAAAGCAGCGCTGAACCAAATTTATTGACCCTGTTTTGCAATCTATAAGCTCATAATACTGCACTGCAACATAAAAAGACGTTAATTTATGTCAAGGTTTGAGCGCGCTTGAAAACGCTCGCTCAAGATGCGGCTTGGCTATTGATGCAATAGCGTTTTCTGCTAGTCTTGCAGACTGATCTTTTTATAGCTAACTCAAAGCCAATTTGCTAAATAAAATGCCAAACACGAATCCAGCCCTCAGAAACGATTTCTATCCCGCCATCGAGCCTTATCAATCCGGCATGCTGCGCCTGGATGATGTGCATACGATGTACTACGAACAATCCGGCAACCCCGCAGGTGTGCCAGTGATCTTTCTTCATGGCGGGCCCGGTGCAGGCGCTTCAGCCTCGCATCGGCAATTCTTTGATCCTGCGTTTTACCGGATTATTATTTTTGATCAGCGCGGCGCGGGCCGCTCAATGCCCTTGGGAGAGTTGCGCGATAACACCACCCCGCACCTGATTGCCGATATGGAAACACTGCGACAGCATTTGAGCATTGACCGGTGGATTGTTTTCGGCGGCTCGTGGGGCTCGACGCTAGCGCTTGCTTATGCGCAATATCATCCAGGGCAAGTCATGGCGTTGGTACTGCGCGGCATATTTTTATGCCGTCAATCCGAGATTGACTGGTTTTTATACGGACTCAAAAATCTTTTCCCTGAAGCTTGGCATCAATTTTCAGGCCATTTACCCGCCAGCGAACACCACAATATTCTCAATGCTTATTACGCGATATTGACCAATGCAGACCCTGCCGTTCACATGCCTGCAGCGCGCATCTGGAGCGTGTATGAGGGCTCATGCTCCACGCTGCTGCCCAATGCCTCGGTAGTCGCCAATTTTGGCTCTGATCGCGTGGCGCTGGGCCTGTCACGCATCGAGGCGCACTATTTCAAACATCAGATTTTCTTGGCCGATAATTTTTTATTGGCCCATGTCGGCAAGATTCGCCATATCCCCACCACCATCGTGCAGGGCCGCTATGACGCGGTGTGCCCGATTGTGTCTGCTGATGATCTGGTACGCGTATTTCCGGAAGCGGATTATCACATCATCAATGACGCCGGACACTCCGCATTCGAGCCGGGCATTCGTGCCAAATTGATTGAAACTATGGAACAGCTTAAGCAGCGCTTTGCATAAATTTTGCAATGGCCGAAGCGGGCATCGCTCACATCCAATCCCGGGCTGGAACACATGAAAAAATTTCTCAAAGCGGTACGGCTTGATAACGCCGATGATGAGCTTTATAAACAGGGTGGCGCGTGCGACGAGAATGAATGGGTCTGCTCAGGCGGCTTTGCGGTATGCAATCTGGCAGCAGGCTATCGCTGTGAGCCTCGCTGCTATTGCGATGCATCATTTCTCTCTATTTCCAGTCGCGCCCGTGCCACCTTGGCTGAGGTGGTTGAGGTAGAAGATGGCGATATTGAAATCTTTAAAGACAGCCTCACACAACATCTGCTGTTCGACTGGAAAGCGCCAGATTACGCCACCGCACGCGGACTCGCCGAGGAAGAAATAAACTACACTGTCGCGCTGTGCGAAACCTTCTCCGCCGAGGTTTGGATCACGGTCAAACGATCCCCGAACACCCAGAGCAGCGAAGGCACGATTAACGAGCAGTACGATCAATACCAGCGACTACAAATCGGCGCGCACTCGCTTTAAGGGTTTTAGCGCTTTTATAATTTAGCGCCTGATGATTTAACCCCAAACATTTAACGCGCCTGCATTTAAAGTACTGCAGGCGTTCGTTGATACAGTATCTTTTGTTTGCCGCCATCGCAGGAAGCGACGACACGCCGCCCCTTGGCATCCACTTTTTCAGTGTCGATGCCTTTCGCTTCCTCAGGCGAGATCATGGTGAGGCTGTAAGCCTTTACACCCTTACCCGCCAGCTTGGCCTCAATTTTGGTTTTAAGTGATTCGCAGGATTCTTTGGCGGTCACTGATGACGACAAAAGCGCCATGCCGGTCAGCAACACAGGTATCAAAAATGGCTTCATGTAACCTCCTCTTTTAGTCCTACAGGCGCAACAATACTGATACTTAAGTGCTAACGTAATTGATGCCTCAAATTACACGCCCAATAAATCAACCTCAAATAATAATGTCGCGTTCGGCGGAATCGCCCCGCCCGCACCGCGTGCGCCATAGCCTAATTCAGCTGGAATCACGAGGCGCCGCGTGCCGCCTATTTTCATGCCGGCGACACCTTCATCCCAACCACGAATCACTTGTCCGCCACCCAACGGGAATTTAAACGGCTGGCCGCGATCTTTGCTGGAATCAAATTTGGTACCTGCCACGCCATCGGTATAAAGCCAGCCCGTGTAATGAACAGACACAAAATTGCCCTGCGCCGCGATCGCGCCGGTGCCTTCAACTGTATCTTCATATTGCAAACCGCTGGCGGTGGTAATCATTAAATGTTCTCCGAAAGGTTGATGAATAATAGGTCGTGGATCGTATATCCAAAATGCATTGTATAAAATAACGGAGTCATTCACCCGAATCGCGTGGCGACGGCATAACGGGCTGAACCGCCAGCCCTCGCGCATGCGCAATGACGCGGGTAAGTGTGACCAACATTCCGGCAGTAGCGCCCCAAATATAGCGGCCACCCGCAGCACCTGCATACGGCATCGCATAGTAGCTGCGCAGTCGACCTTTGTACATGGCTGTTTCCAGCCGGTGGTTAGCAGGATTGATTAAAAAATTAAACGGCACTTCAAAACATTCCGCCACTTCGGTTGGGTCAGGAGCGTAAATAATGGGCGGCTCGATCCAGCCGACCACGGGCGTTATCAGGTAGCCAGTCCCGGTGGTGTAATTTGGCAACGAGCCGATGATCTCGATGCGGGTACTGTCCACTCCGGTCTCTTCTTCCGTTTCGCGCAGCGCAGTGTGCACCGCATCGCGGTCGCTGTCTTCAACACGACCACCGGGAAAACTGATTTGACCAGCGTGATCAGTCAAATGGGCGGTACGCTGAGTGAACAATACTTGCGGGCCTGCATCAACCGCATCGGCGGCACGATTGATCAGCAACACCAGGACCGCCGCCGGTTTTAATTTTCGTTGTGCCATCTCAATCAATTGGGATGGCGTGATTTCGCCATCATCACTAAAGCTGGCATCGCCGGTCGCCGCGATGGCAGCCGACGACGCCAGCCAGTGGCGTAAATCTTCGCGCAATGAAGCCCCCGCATCATTAAATCGGTTCAACTTATAATCATCCATCTCCATATTATAGTCAGGGACTGTGCATGATTCTTTACGGCTACTTTCGCTCATCCGCCGCCTACCGCGTGCGCATCGCCATGAACCTCAAAAACCTGACGCCCGAGCAGCGTTCGGTGCATTTGTTAAAAAAATTAAATCTGGCGCCCACATACAAAGCAGTCAACCCACAAGGTCTGGTGCCGTATTTGATTGATGATGAATTTCAGTTATCGCAGTCATTGGCGATCATAGAATATCTGGATGAATTACACCCAGAGCCGCCACTGCTGCCAAAAAATATTCATGATCGCGCCGCCGCGCGGGCGATCGCACAATTGATTGCCTGCGATATTCATCCGCTCAACAACACCCGAATATTGTCTTACCTGAGCGACAAGCTGCAGGTATCCGATGCGCAAAAAGCCAGCTGGTACTGCCACTGGATTCACGAAGGATTCACCGCGCTCGAAACCATTCTGGCGAACCGGAAAACACCCGGCGCCTTCTGCGTCGGCGACAGCCCCACCATTGCCGACATTTGCCTGATCCCGCAAATCGCCAATGCCAATCGTTTCAAATGCAGCCTGGATAAATTCCCGCACATCTTGGCAGTGGCAGATCACGCACAAAAACTTCCCGCGTTCATCGCCGCAGAGCCGTCAAAGCAAACCGACGCAGAATAGCGCTTCCTCAGGCATAAATGCTTTGAAAGCCCTGCTGGGTGTAGGGTTTCAAGTTTTAAAAGCGCCTAACTCAATCACCCAATATTTTCATCTTCAGTAGGCTTTACAATTTATATAAGCGCTTATATAATATCGCCATGAACCTCACACTGGGCACACAACTACGACATTTACTGGAACTGCTGGACGGCGCGGTTGAGCAGTCCTACCTTGATGCAGGGCTTTCATATCGACCACGCTATACACCGGTCATGCGGGTTCTGATTGAGAGCGAATCAGCCACGATTGGTGATATTGCTGAAACCGCCCACATTACCCAACCAGCCGCCACCCAGACGATTGCCTTGATGATCAAGGAAGGTCTGGTTTCGGCCAAACCGGGCGCTGCCGATGGCCGCCAGCGCTTGATCAGCCTGACCGCCACGGGACGCAAGCTGCTGCCGCGCATACAAGCCTGCTGGCAGGCCACGGCCATTGCCGCCACCAGTTTAGAGGCTGATTTGCCCCAGTCGCTTTCGCAAGCTTTAGCAGCCGCCATCGCCACACTTGAAACCAAACCTTTTGGTGAGCGCATCGCGCTGGCACGGTCTCAAGTCGCTGAAATACAAAAGCATCAAAGTTCCAAACAACCGAAACCCAAAAAGACACCTAGTAAAAAATAACCTGGCCATTAAGGCCGCGCGCCACCTCGTTAAACCCGCTATCTAAAAGTGAAACCAATATGAACAAGAAAAAAATCTTTATCTGGGGTGCTGTCACCGCAGGCCTGCTAATCGCTTCAGGCGGCGCAATCTTGAGCGGCGTGATTCCCACGCCCTACTCGCTAGCGGCCCTAGGTCAAGGTCGAGGCGGGCCGCCGCAAAACGATATGGTGATTGATAAAGCGATGCGCGATCAAGTGATTGAAGCCGCCATCGGCAAGCTGAGCCAACACTATATCTTTCCTCAAAAGGCGGTTGAAATCGTCAAGCAACTGCGCATTGAGGCCGCGCGCGGCGATTTTGCAAACCTGACCAGTGCAGAAAAACTTGCGTATAAATTAACCGACAGCTTGCAAAAAAGCAGCAAGGATAAGCATCTGGAGATTCGCTATTTTGAGGAAGCAATTGCCGAGGAAACACCGAATCAGAATCAGGCGTTCATGGCCACCGACAAAGAGAAATTCGATGTCATGAGAAAAAACTATGGTTTTGAAAACGTCGACCGCCTTCCATGCAATATCGGCTATCTCAATCTGCGGCAATTTGTTCCGCCAGAACTCGACGCCGAACGCATTGCCGCCGCCATGAATTTGCTCAGCGAAACATGGGCCTTAATCATCGACTTGCGCGAAAACGGTGGCGGCGCCCCGGAGAGTGTGGCGCTGGTGTCGAGTTATTTTTTTGATGAACGTACCCACCTGAACGATATCTACGAGCTCGAGACAAACAAGATTGAAGAACGATGGACAACTGATAAAGTCGCCGGTAAAAAATATGGTGCCAAGCGAAAAATTTATATTCTGACCAGCCAAGATACATTTTCAGCCG
>ENA-OFCI01000861-OFCI01000861.1-metagenomes-genome-assembly--contig:-NODE-861-length-15865-cov-4.298545_pt1 | contig 15865 bp, 19 predicted proteins | sample MGYA00153391_OFCI01 | MGnify analysis MGYA00153391
TGGAACAATTGACCTAGCGGCTTTAGAGGGCGTCGATGCCATCATTCATCTAGCAGGTGCTGGGGTGGGAGATAAGCGTTGGACGACAAAATATCGCACCACCATCCTCAACTCTCGTCTCTTTGGCACCACGACCATCGCCAATGCGGTAACAACTCTCAAACCAAAGGTATTTATTTCGGCAAGTGCAATAGGTTTTTACGGTGAAACCGGAAACCGCGCGGTCGTTGAAACTGACCGGGGGGGCGATGAATTTTTATCTGCAGTATGTCGTGAATGGGAAGGCGCGGCAGATCTTGCCGTCGGAGTTCGTACGGTAAAGATTAGAACTGGTTTAGTACTCGATCCCACAGGCGGGACTCTCGGTCGTCTCTTGCCACTCTTTCACCTTGGACTCGGAGGGAAGTTGGGATCGGGGAAACAGTGGTGGTCCTGGATCACGTTGCACGATGAAATCAAAGCGATTACACATTGCTTAACTGCGGATATTTCTGGCCCCGTGAATCTGACATCGCCAAATCCTGTTACCAATCAGGAGTTCACCGGCACTCTAGCTCGCGCACTCCATCGCCCCGCCCTATTTCCAGTCCCAGGTTTTCTTCTCAAACTAGTTATCGGCGGGTTTTCCAGCGAGATCTTAGGCTCGGCGAAGGTACTTCCAAAAGTGCTGCAAGATAGTGGGTTCGTTTGGGATTACCCCCACCTTACAGCTGCTTTAGCCGCGCTTACCGAATAGAGAGGGCCCGGGCATCATCCAAGATCTTCGCTACCGCCAGAGCATCATCAGGCGTGACTGGCCAAGGCCTAAAACCAGAGATCGCGGCGGCAACTTGCATATAAAAAGCTGAATAGTTTCCTGGTTCAGCAGGATACTCGGTCACTTGATCTCCACGGTGAATGAAAGCTGGGGAAATTGCTGGTGGATTCCAAACTCCCCCTGCGGGATATTCACCGTTACGCAGACGCGACTCTTGTGAATCTAAATCTTGAATCACCAAAGAACCATCGCTTCCCGAGAGACGAATGCGCGGGCCATCGGCACCGATGATCGCGCTGGCAGATAAATAGGAATCGACTCCGTTTTTGTGCTTTAAATTAATAACAATGTCGTCATCAGCGAGACCACGAATGCTACGAACCGAGGCATAGGTAACGTCCGCTGGTCCAAACCAATCAAGTGCCAACGAGACGAGATGGGGACCTAAATCAAGAAGATTGCCACCACCTTCAGCCGCGCTACTAACTTCACGCCAGCTTTGAGGATTTGCTGCAGGTCTAAATCTTTCAAAACGCGAATCTAGACGGAAGATATTTCCGATCACACCCTCTGAGATCGCTTTTTTAACAGTTAACGCATCGCTATCAAAGAGTCTGTTGAAATAAGTGCTCACTGCAGTGCCGGTTTCATCCGATACCGCAATGATCTTCTCTGTCTCTTCCAGCGTCCTGCCCATAGGTTTATCAACCACCACTGGAACGCCGGCCCTTAACCCTGCAATCGCCTCTTCGGCATGAACGATATTTGCGCTGGCAATGACCAGCAGATCCAAATCCAACGATAAGAGTTCTGAGATTGATCCTGCAATCGTGGCGCCAGGGAAGTCGGATCGCGCCTGCGCAGCACGTTCCTCATTGCGGGTCAAGATGCCCACCACTTCAAAGCCTGCCCCAACGAGCACGGGAGCATGAAAATAGCGCCCAGAGAGGCCATAGCCAGAGATTCCTACACGATATGTCATAGCATTAAACCTACATTAGGCTGGGCCCTATGAGTGTCTTAGCGCAACCTTTGGTTGACCAGACTGTCGTGCTCCTTCCAGGAATACTCGACTATCAGACCGCTTGGCAACTGCAGCGCGATACCCTCGAAGGTATCGTTGCGGGAAGCAGGCCGAACACTCTGATTTTGCTGCAGCATCCCTCCGTTTACACCGCCGGAAGAATGACTAGGCTCGATGAAAGACCTCTGGATGGTACCCCCGTGATCGATGTGGATCGGGGCGGCAAGATCACTTGGCACGGGCTGGGCCAGATCGTGGGTTATCCGATCGTTAAGCTAAAAAATAGAAATGATGTTGTGGGCTTTGTGCGGGAAATTGAAATGGCCTTGGTCGAACTCTGCCTTGAATTTGGAATTCCTGCGGAAAGTTTCTGTGAACGCTCTGGAGTCTGGATCCGTGATGCCAAGGGTGATCGCAAGATTGCCGCTATTGGAATGCGTGTGGCCAAAGGTGTTACCATGCATGGTTTTGCGCTCAATGTAAATCCCGATTTATCTGCTTACTCCAGGATCGTTCCTTGTGGACTATCCGATGCTGGTGTCACCTCCATGGCCCAGGAACTTGATCGCGAAATCGCAATTGAAGAAGTACTACCCCTCGTTCAATCAAAAATTCTCACCGCCCTGACGAAAGTGATCCTATGACTCTTGCCCCCGAAGGTCGCAAACTGCTTCGCATTGAAGCTCGCAACGCTGCGGTTCCCATTGAACGCAAGCCCGACTGGATCAAGACGCGCGCCAAGATGGGGCCTGAGTACACCCAGTTGCGAGCTCTCGTTGTTCGCGAAGGGCTGCATACCGTCTGCCAAGAAGCTGCCTGTCCCAATATCTTTGAATGTTGGGAAGATCGCGAAGCTACCTTTTTAATCGGTGGCGAACGTTGTACTCGTCGCTGTGATTTCTGCAATATCGATACTGGAAAGCCAGATCCACTCGATCGCGATGAACCACGCCGCGTTGCAGAGTCGGTGCGGACTATGGAACTTCGCTACGCAACTATCACGGGCGTTACTCGCGATGACCTTCCCGATGAAGGTGCTTGGTTATATGCCGAAACAATTCGCGCTGTACATGACCTTAATCCGGGTACAGGCGTTGAAATGTTGGCTCCGGACTTCAGCGGCAAGCCTCACTTGCTCAATGAAGTCTTTGAGACCCGCCCAGAAGTATTCGCGCACAATCTCGAGACCGTTCCCCGTATTTTTAAAGAGATCAGGCCGGCTTTCAGATATGACCGCTCCCTCGATGTTATTTCGCAGGCACAAGCCTTCGGGTTGGTCACCAAGTCCAACTTGATTCTCGGAATGGGTGAAACTCGAGAAGAGGTTACTCAAGCACTCGTTGATCTGCACGATGCGGGGTGCGACTTGATCACCATCACGCAGTACCTCAGGCCAACTCCAAAACACCATCCAGTTATTCGTTGGGTAAAACCAGAAGAGTTTGTCGAGCTATCTCAAGAGGCAGGCGATATTGGATTCTTAGGCGTAATGAGTGGTCCGCTAGTTCGCTCCAGTTACCGCGCCGGTCGGCTATACAAGCAGGCGCAGGAGAAGAAGGCGCTTCTACGTGGCTGATCTTGTTTATCCCCCAGTAATCGTCGCGATCAAAACGTTCTGGAAATACCTAGGGATTCAATTTGATTTCCAGGGGATTGAAAATTTGCCACGCCAAGGTGGGGCCGTACTTTGTATGAACCATATTGGGTACCTCGATTTTGCATTAATCGGAACTGGGGCCCTTCCAGCTAAGCGCTACATCAGATTTATGGCCAAGAAAGAGATCTTTAACCACAAAATCGCTGGACCCTTGATGCGAGGTATGCATCACATCAGCGTAGATCGCGAGAGTGGCTCATCCTCTTTCGTCGCAGCTCTACGCGCCTTACGATCCGGTGAAATCATCGGAATTTTCCCCGAGGGAACGATCTCCCGTAGTTTTGAGATTGAAGATTTAAAGTCAGGAGCGGTCCGACTATCTATGGGCGCAGGAGTTCCCATCATCCCGGTTGCGGTCTGGGGAAGTCAGCGGATCATCACCAAAAAGCGCAAACCAGACTTTAAGCGGAGAAAGCATCCTGTCCATGTCGCCTTTGGCGAGCCATACCTCGTGCCCAAGGGAAGTGATGTGGAAGTCGCAGAGGCTGAACTCAAGGTAAAGATGCTCCAACTTTTACATTCGGTTCAATCCAATTATCCTCACACTCATGAGGGCCAGTGGTGGGCACCTGCCCGCTTAGGCGGCTCGGCAATTTCATCAGAAGATCTTCAATCAGAGCGTCAAAATATGAGGGAGCAAGAGAATGGCTGAACCACAGAAACAGGGTCAATTGGCGGTTTTGAAAGATGCCTTTGGACTCGTCCGTCGTGAAAAGCCCCTCGCTTATGTCTGGTGCGGCCTGATCTTTGTCGTAGTTCTCGTCGGAGGTTACTTTGGCGGTATTGGACTCGGACACCCGATCTACTTTGGAATTCTCTCCATCCCCCTGGCGCTGCTAGCAGCCTTCTTCACCTTCACTCGCTTTGCCAACACCGCGGCCTTCTCCTCTATCCAAGGTCAGGTGGGCGCGGGGGCAAGCGTATTGATGTCGATTCGCAAGGGCTTCACGACCACCCCTGCCGTCAGCGCATCTCGCAATCAGGATATGGTCCACCGCACTGTAGGGCGCGCGGGAATCATTCTGGTCGGAGAAGGCACCCCAGCAGTTCGTGCTTTGGTTCAGGACGAAAAGAAGAAAGTTGAACGTTTCGTACCCGGTGTCACTGTAATTGAAATCTATGTGGGCGATTACGAAGGCGCTACCTCACTTCGCAAGTTACAGAAGAAGATCAAAAAACTTCCAAAAAAGTTAAATAAGACCCAGCTTCGCGAAGTTCGTAACCGGCTCAAAGGCGTGGGAGGCATGAACATGCCCATCCCTAAAGGACCGATGCCAAAGGGTGTGAAGCTTCCTAAGCGTTAATTTTAGAATTCTTTTTCAGGTGCCGGTCTCTCACTAGTTTCAGCAACAAACCACATTTGCTTACCTATTAGTACTTAACAACCACAGAATTGGTAAACAAATCGTGGTATCCCCGACCCTCTTTGGTGAAAATGGCGGGAAAGACCAGGCAAATAAATAGGGTCCTGCGGAAAGCTCTGCCAACTCCAATAGACCCTCCTGTGGTGGCATCGACTACCCGTATGCGGAGAATTCGCTGCCCAGCCGATGACCCCGTCAAAGCGGTCAAAACGGAGACTTCAACGAAGAAGATCGCTAAAGGCAAAAATTGGGCTCCACCAAGCAAATTTCCGTAAATTAGGTGGGCAATCCCTAGGCACATGAACCAATCCAGCAAAACTGCGAAGAGGCGACGCCCAAAGGCAACTTGATCTGGCACGGTTCAAGGGTAACATTCACCCCGTAACGTGGCCCGTCGATGTGCCTCGCCCCCTTAACTATCTGGCCGGTTTAGGTCGAATTGGGAGAAAAATGTTTAAAAATTCTGCAGAGATTTTCGCCTTCATCAAGAAGGAAGATGTGAAGCTCATCGACGTTCGCTTCATCGATCTTCCAGGCATCCAACACCACTTCAACGTTCCAGCTGGCTCCTTCGATGAAGCGGTTTTCACAGATGGTCTGATGTTTGATGGCTCCTCTATTCGCGGTTTCCAGGCAATTCACGAATCAGATATGAAACTCCTCCCCATTCCTGAGTCCGCGTTCGTAGATCCATTCCGCAAAGAGAAAACTTTGGTCATCTTGTTCTCGGTTCACAACCCAATCGATGACACTGCCTACAGCCGCGACCCACGCGGTGTTGTTGCAAAGGCTGTTGATTTCATGCGCTCCACGGGAATTGCCGACACCGCCTTCTTCGCGCCCGAGGCCGAGTTCTATGTCTTTGATGCGGTTCGCTTTTCAACGGGGGTAAATGAAGCTTTCCATCACATTGATTCTTATGAAGGTGCTTGGAACACGGGTATTGAAAAAGATGCTGATGGAACACCAAACCGTGGCTATCGCACCCGCATCAAGGGCGGCTACTTCCCTGTGTCCCCCACCGATCAATACAACGATCTTCGCGATGAAATGGTCATGAAGCTTGAAGAGGTTGGTCTGCAAGTCGAGCGTGCCCACCATGAAGTTGGTACAGCTGGACAGATGGAGATCAACTACCGCTTTAGTGATATTTTGCACGCAGGTGATGACCTGATGAAATTTAAGTACATCATTAAGAATGTAGCTTGGGAAGGCGGCAAGACCGCAACGTTTATGCCAAAGCCACTCTTTGGAGATAACGGGTCAGGTATGCACGTCCACCAATCACTGTGGAAAGATGGCGTCCCACTCTTCTTCGGTGAGGGTTACGGAGATCTTTCAGATATGGCTCGCTGGTATGTCGGTGGACTGCTGAAGCATGCGCCATCACTTCTTGCCTTCACCAACCCAACGGTCAACTCTTATCGACGCCTAGTTCCTGGCTATGAAGCGCCTGTAAACCTGGTTTACTCCGCTCGTAACCGCTCCGCTTGTATCCGAATTCCAATTACAGGCAAGAATCCAAAAGCAAAGCGCATCGAATTCCGCTGCCCAGATCCATCATCGAATCCATACCTGGCCTTCGCAGCAATGCTCATGGCCGGTCTTGATGGAATAATCAACAAGATCGAACCACCTCTTCCGGTTGACAAAGACCTGTACGAGTTAAGTGCCGAAGAAGCGGCTTCAATCCCACAGGTTCCAGGTTCGCTGGACGCCGTACTAGATAACCTCGAGCGCGACAACGAGTTCCTTACTCGCGGGGGTGTCTTCACCAAAGACCTGATCGATACATGGATAGCGTTCAAGCGCACTGCAGAAGTTGATTATGTTCGTTTACGCCCGCATCCAGCAGAGTTTGAGCTTTACTACGATCTCTAAGCCACCTCATCCCAAGAATAGGCGGGGATTGAGCGTGAATCATCATCAATGGTTCTCGTTACTCCCCGCCTATTTGCATAGATTTATGACATCTAAGCAATAAGTACTAATCTCGCGGAAAAGGCGGGGATTGAGCGTGAATCCGTGGTTTTGGTTCGCACTAATTCTTGTCTTTTCTCCTGTGTTTATGTTGTTTCGAATCGATCCTTCTCGAAAAGCTAGATCGCTGGCGTGAAGCGTGCAGAGATTGCTTCATACACCTCAATCGGGCAAGTCATGGTTGGAACATGGCCACATCCGCTCAGTTCGACCAACTTAGAGTCTGGAATAAGTTTGGCTAATTCTCGACTTGATTCAATTGGAACGATGACATCCTGAGTGCCATGAATGATCAACGTTGGTTGGCTGATTTTCCTTTTATCAATATCAGGAACATCATCTTCTTGCCATATCTCTACCAATCGAGCCGCCTGTTCAGGTTCTGCGCGTAAGAGAATGCTTCTCCCCCAACGGCGCAAATGATCGGAATCCGGTTCGGGTATGCAACGGTCAACAAAGGACGCAACCGCGGCCGGGTAATTCTTTCGACACGCATCCGCAAAAGCATTGGGGCCGCGCTCGGCCCGCTCACCCGTCGCTGGATCAACTAAAACAAGTCCAGTAAACCGATCTGGGTACTGCGCAACGGCGAACTCGGCGATTGCCCCGCCTGAAGATTCACCAGCAAGGACGCAACTTCTAACTCCAAGTTGATCGAGCACTCCTATGATGTCATCAACCATGTTTTGAACTGTAATCAATTCAGGATCAACGGGTGACTCACCCGACCCTCGATGATCGAAGGCAATGCACTTCCAACCATCAGCGCTGAGCAAGCCAAGGGGTTCTTCCCACATCTCGGAGCTGCCCGTCCATCCACCAATCGCAACGATGATACGAGGACCTGTGCCTAAAATGACAGTGCGTAAACGAACGCCGTTGACATTAAGGAACACAATGCAAATTTATCACAGCGGCACGAATTCTGATAGGACCGTTCAGATTTGCACACGAGAGTTGCGCGACTTCTTGGCGTTCTGAATGATCTTAATGATGTTGGTGTTTTCATTTTTCTTGGCGGATTTTCTTTGGACGCGGAGAAAGAAGCGCGCACTCTCCTCTCTAAAAGTCTCACACTTCTTGATGCCCAGAAATGATTCGATTGATCGATCGAGCATTTCGACAATATCCCCAAGAGGTCCTAACAACATCATCCGATGTGGGGACTGTTCACATTACAGCACCTTCTTTACCCCTCAGTGGATGATTCACACTTGAAACTTCTACCTCAAATTTAAGGCAATCAGCCAATACAATTATTTTTGTTGAGTGGTGACTCTCAAACAGAACGAACAATCGAAGATCTTGGGCTTCTGACAAGTCTCTGACTCGATACCGTATAGGCATGAGCAAAACCCTGGTAGAGGAAGAAACTTCACAAAAGATCTACACCTGCCCGATGCATCCGCAGATACGCCAAAACAAACCAGGTATTTGTCCTATATGTGGCATGACTCTTGAACTCGTACCGTCACTCAGCGGGTCAGCCGATGATTCAGATGAACTACCCGAAAATCTTGAACTAAAGGATTTCACAAGAAGATTCTGGATTAGTTTGCCGCTTTCGATATCACTTTTGGTGATCGCAAATTTTGGGGGAAAAATTCCCGGGGGCGATAAATCTTGGATTGAATTTGCCCTTTGCACGCCGGTGATTATCTGGGCTGGATCGCACTTCTTCAAACGAGGATGGATTTCAATCACCACTAGAAACCCAAATATGTGGACCTTAATTTCTATTGGTACAGGGTTTGCCTATATTTACAGTGTCATCGGAACAGTTGTACCGAATATTTTCCCAGCATCATTTAAAGTTAAAGGATCTGTTCCCACCTATTTTGAAGCGGCTTCAGTGATTATTTCACTGACTCTTCTGGGGCAAATGTTAGAACTACGAGCACGAGCAAATACCTCATCAGCTATCCGTTCGCTCATGAAGTTGGCACCAAAATTGGCACATCGCCTCACGCATGATGGCATCGAAGAAGAAATTCCCCTCTCGCAGGTGATCGTTGGTGACACTTTGCGGGTAAAACCTGGTGAAGCGATACCGACTGATGGAACCATTATTGATGGATTTAGCACGTTAGATGAATCGATGATCACGGGTGAATCAATGCCAATCTACAAGGTGCATGGGGACAAGGTAATCGGCAGTACTTTAAATTCCGATGGAACACTTCTGATTCGTGCCGACAGAGTTGGCAATGACACAGTCCTTGCGCAGATTGTAGATATGGTTGCACGAGCTCAAAGCACGAAGGCCCCCATGCAACGAATGGCTGACACAGTGTCTCGTTATTTCGTTATTGTAACCCTATCAATCTCCATGGTGACATTAGCCGTGTGGGGGCTTTTTGGCCCATCTCCAAGCTGGGAGTATGGGTTGATTAATGCCGTAACCGTATTAATTATTGCTTGTCCTTGTGCTCTAGGACTAGCCACTCCCATGTCAATTATGGTGGCGAGTGGTCGAGCTGCCACTTCGGGGATACTTTTTCGAAGTGCCGAAGCTATCGAAAATCTGGCTAAGGTCCGCCTTCTGATCGTCGACAAGACTGGGACACTTACGGAAGGACATCCTTCCATCAAGACCATAGAAGCCGTAGCAAATCAGAGTTCTTCTGAGATATTACAACTAGCCGCATCCTTAGAAATTGGAAGCGAACACCCTCTCGCCCGAGCAATTTTGAATGGAGCACAAGCGGAGCAAATCCATCTGCTGCCGATGACAAATTTTCACTCATACACGGGTTTGGGCGTATCAGGAGATATTGATGGGCATACGGTCTATTTAGGCAATCAAGTGCTTCTCGAACAGTTCAAAGTCCCGGTCGATTTGGGCATGGACTTCGTAAAGGAAGAACTATTACAGGGGTCTACTTTGATGTTTCTTGCCATCGAGAGTGCTTTGATCGGGGTAATTGCTTTGAGAGATCCCATCAAATCCACAACTCAAGAGTCCATAAGGGTTCTTCAAGGATCGGGACTCAAGGTGGTAATGGCTTCAGGTGATAACCAGGGGGCTACGGAAGTGATTGGTAAGAGTTTGGGGATATCTGAGATTCGGGGGAATCAACGCCCTGAAAGTAAATTAGATTTGATCAAGTCTTATCAATCACAGGGTTCATATGTTGGCATGGTGGGCGACGGGGTAAACGATGCGCCAGCGCTCACTCAATCTAACGTGGGAATTGCGATGGGTAATGGCTCTGACATTGCCGTCAACAGTAGTGATGTCACGCTAGTTAAGGGAGACTTGCTGGGCATTATTCGGGCGAGAAAGATTTCAATTTCCACGGTTCACAACATGAAGGAAAATCTCTTCTTTGCCTTTATCTACAACTCTCTAGGTATTCCAATTGCCGCCGGCGCACTTTACCCCGCAACCGGAAAACTACTCTCCCCAGATATAGCCGCCCTGGCCATGAGCTTGAGCTCAGCCTCTGTCGTCTTCAACTCCCTTCGCCTGCGAAAGAAATGATTGGCTTAGCCAATTCTTTACGTTTTACTAACAATCTGCTTAATTTGTTTCGCTTTCCCTGGTTTCCTAAAGTTAAATCCCTAGGCTCATGTGATGAATGAACTTGTTGCAACTCCCTCACTCTTGTATGACCCGAATCTGTTTTTATCTACAACAGCGCAGGCTACTGCGGCCTTGGTGGCGATTATCGGCGGATTTCTCGTCAGTAGGTTGATCGGCCTGGTCTCGGAAAAGACCCAACAGGTCCAAAGTTTGGCCGAATTGCAGAGCAAGAGAAGGGTAAAGGACGCGGAGCTGGAAAAGTTTAATCACACGGTGGCAACCGGAATTCAAAGGTGGTTCCGTGAGGACAACCTGAACGACATCTTGGAAAAAAGGGGAGATAGTAACTATACAAAGATGGTCGATGACTTTGATGTAACGGGAAGTGACCGCCAAGGGGTATCTGAGTATGCCAACCATCTCAAGAACACCGTGACTCGTGCTTTCAAGGAGTTAGAGCGGGTCTATAAAGGTCCGGGGAGTATTCCGGAGTCACCCACTAAAATTCGAACCGATGGCATCCAAATTGATCCTGGCCACGACGAAGAGATTTTTCAACGCGTTGCCGCACATATTTCAGCGACTCGGCAGTTAGTTCTCGCAGAAAGCGAAGCCCAAGAGGGGAACAGTTCCAACTCCCAGAGCTCTTCTCCTACAGAGGCGACCGACCTATCTGCACTCGCCCCTACCGTGCCACCGGTCCCAACTCTTGTCACCTCGCGCCACGATGCCGCGATTAAGGAGAGAGACCGACTTAAGGAAGAACTAGGAGTAATTATCGGTGAAATTGAACTCTTAGAATTCCGACTTCCTGAAATGGCACAACAACGTTGGCTGATTGCCGGATTTGCCATTCTCGCTTACTTTTCAGCTGTGGGAATCGTTTATCCTCTTTATTTGATGACTCGAAATCCCGTGGTGGCCATCGCATCAGACCGATCAAAGGTTCTTCTAGGTTTCATCTCAGGTTTGATCGCGCTACTCGCGTTCATCTGGAGCGCGGTAGCGGACCTACGGGCAATTGAGAAAGGTGTAAGCAAAAAAGAGGGGCTTTCCCCTACTTCTTAAGGTGTGCCTTTAAAGCGTTGTACTCATCGGCCGGAATTTCTCCCTTGGCTAGACGCATATCCAGATGCGCCAACGCTTCCGACGAATGGTGGGCCTGATGCAAATCCATGTTGTGTCTGCCCGAATGTGAACCGTGTTCAATAGTTCGCACAACTATCCAAACCAAAATAATCATGAAAAGTACCATCAGAATTACTCCAAAAATGGCGAAACCAGAACCATTCATCATACCATATCCATCGTTGTACCAGCCCATTTTCTATCCTCTCAATATTCCAAGTGATCGATCTTTTCACTTTCCTTCTACTAAATAGATTACTCCTATATTTCACTGAGCGATCTCTTTGAACTAACTGATAATTCAATTCACTTGAACCGTCAGTGTATAGAGAGATATTTGTGAGGGGAATTGTGTGGAAGTTCAATAAGATAGTCAATGTAGTGACAAGGATAATTTACCTTTAGTAAGAAAGTGCCTCGCTCAAAAGGAGTAAGAAATGAAACTAATATTCAAGTTTTCATTGGTTGCATTACTTGCACTCGCATTAACAGGTTGTGGGAGTAAGGCACAAATCTCCCCCACTCCCACCCCAACATCAACTGTGACCCCTGCCGCCTTAGTCTGCAGCTCTTCTCAACTTGCAATCGTCCTTGGATCCGAATCAGCAGCAATGGGCGCTCGGGGCGTGTCAGGAATGGGCTTTAAGAATGTTTCAGCAACTCCGTGCACACTCTTTGGATATCCAAAATTGCAAATGACCGGTTCGAATGGAAAGTTGATCAAGACTTTTACCACGCGTGTTTCAAAGATCATGGATATGCCATCGTCAATGAGCATCGTTACTGTGTTGCCCGGTACCACTGCTCATTTCAACTTGCTCTATGAATCTTCAACTGGTTACGGAAGCGCGGTCTGCCCCACTTCAACCCAAGTTGATTTCACGCCTCCTGGTTCCACTATCCCTTTGGTTCTCCCATGGAAGATTCAACCCTATGGTGGAAGCACGATTCAAACTCTGCAGTGTGGCGAGATTAAAGTATCTCCCATCTACTTTCCGTAATTACTGGAGTCAAGGTGCAGCTTTAAGGCGCTACACCTATTTCTTAATCTGATCGATATGGCCAATTCGGTGGTTGGTGGTTATTTGCAAGAGCTCCGTCAAAGTCAACTCACCGCTTTCTGCGTGAATGCCGGTGCGCTTCCATTCGCTCTCACCTATTTGTCGCAGGATGTCAACGAGTTGATCGCAAGAGGCCTCAATCGCGGCTAACGATGTTGCAACGCTCCGACCAGCAAAGTAGAGGGCGGCCGGGAATCTTTCCTCATCGAAGGGAACTATCGCAGGCCTATCCTCGGTGAGTACATTTAAGAATCGCACTAAAAAATGAGCGTCCGAGTCAGCAAGGTGATGGATCACGTAAGCAGCTGACCACTCCCCTGGAGCCGGGAGTTGATGGATTCTTGAATCGGGAAGCGATTTGGCGAGAGAACAGAACTCCTTGGTCGCCGATTCGAATTGAACGAGAATCTCTTTGGTCATGGCTTATTTAAGCAGACCTACCGGTTTAAAGGTCTGCATTTTTGTAGGGTTCCCCACCACTTGTCCATGGACGTTTGCGGTGTAGATACCGGCGATCTGGGCCAGATTATGCTTTATGTTGGCCCTGTAGCCGACGATGTTCTTAGCTGGATAGCACTGTGGATTAGCAATGGCAAAACTCAACTCTGTGTTCGCCGCCTTGATGGCGTTTACGTAACTCTCGTTGTAGACCAATCTGTTTGAAAGCGAGTTGCTGGCGACAAAGTCTGTAGCAGCCTTCACGACCCCGTATTGCAGAGCCACATAAACTTTATCTGCATTGATCACCTTGGTGAACACCTTCTGGCAAGCGGCTGGAAGCACAGGGGCCGCGGCGCCCGCTGTATTGACAGCACTCTGAAGGGTGGAGACCCCTATGACCAAGGCAAGCCCAACCTTCAGTGCGTGATTGAAGGCTCGAGATTGGAGTGGTTTGAAAGAAATCATAGGTAAAAGTTACTCGATTCCACCCGCACAATCTCCCCCAACTCGGGGTAGATCAAATAAAAAGGAGTTGAGCCCCTTCGGTCATCTCGATGAAGTCAGAAGCGCTGATAATCCCTTCAACATCTGGGCGAAGATCGTTCTCAGTCAACTTGTTCATGTCAGCAGACATTCTGCAAGCCCACAAATGGCCGCCAGCAGCAACAATCTGATCTAAGAAATCAGGGATTTCAGGGACATCAAGATCAGCAATCTGCTTCTTGAGCATATGAGTTGCGACTGATGTCATTCCTGGAGCTGGCATCATGGCCTGGGGTATATGCATATTCGTACCAGGTAGGTGCATAGCGGTATTTCCAGCGGGCGAGAATTGCAGATCATTCATTCGAGATTTAGTGATCATGTCAAACCCCCAAAAGGTGAAGAAGATCAGGGTTTCCACTCCCTCACCGAGCGCAGCGTTGGCGAGAATCAAACCGGGGTAGGCCATATCCAAATTTCCTTTAGAACAGATAATTGCAAGCTTACGATCGCTATTTTCAGCCCCGAAATTTGGAACAATCTTTGGCTTTGTTAAAGTTTCCATCACACACATCCTTTAGGTTTAGGCAATCCAGCGATATACGCCATCTTCTTTGCTGGTTTCTTAGGGAAAAGTAGGAACTGCTCTTTAACCGGTACACCACCGACAGTTTGAACTCGACGCGAAGTAGCGCTCTCCCCTTGAGTTTTGAAATCTTCCCGCAAGAATCGGATGATCTTCCAACGCTCATCCGTCATAGGAATATCGATGTTGTTTGCTAACTCTTGAGCAATTTCTTCATCCCACTGATCAAACTTGGTCAGAAATCCTTCCTCATTAACATCGATCGTCTTTCCTGCGATTTCAATGATTGGCATTTGCACCAACTCCTTCCTCGTTCCTCACTTGTTTCTTTCCTGCCATGGACATCAGGGCAGAAATGGGGATCCAACGTCCCTTAATCAATAGATTCCAATAAATCCAGCGGAAAGCCAACTTCCCCAGATGATTAATACGGCTCTCTTTTAGGAGAGAGAAAGGACCAACAATCGGCAGCGGAAACTTTCCCGTCAGCGGTTCAACATCGTAATTGAAGTCGATAAGGAGTCCCTTGCCATTACCCGACTCAATAAAGCAGTTGGCATGGCCATCGAAATTATGGGTCATGGGTCTTCCATTTATGTGTTCAACAAAATTTTCAGCGAAAAGATCAACGGCGAAATGGGCGACCGACCCAGCTTTAGAAGCCGGAATATCAGAGGCATCGCCGATTGCGAAAATATTTGGATACTTTTTAGACAGGAGGGTTTCTTTGCTGACAGAAACATAGTTAAGGTCGTTACCTAACCCTGATCGAGCTATGAAATCTGCCCCCATATTTACCGGTACCGTCACTAATAAATCAAAAGGAATTTCTCGCTCATCCATTGAAACCAAAACCTTGGTATCAGGGTTAATATGTTCAATCACGAAATCCGACTCCAATTTTATTCCCCTCTGCGCTAGCATCCCACTCAATTCTTGCGAGGCGACTGGTTTGGTAAATGCACTTTCTAGCGGGGTGACATAAGTTATTTCAACCATTTCTCGCATCTTGCGTTCGGTAAAGTAAGCATCGACTAAAAATGCAAATTCCAACGGAGCGACAGGACATTTGATCGGCATCTCTGAAATGTGGATAACAAATCTTCCCCCTTGAAAGTTCTCAAGGGCTTCTCTTAACGCAACAGAACCGGCGTATGTATAGAAGTCAAAGACGCTCTTGCGCCAAATAGTTGGATCTTCCATGCCCATTGTTTGATCGGGACGAGGGGTCGTCCCGGTGGCTATTACAAGCTGGTCGTATTTAATCTCCTCACCATCAACCAAAAGGACCTTGCTGGAGAGAGGATCAATACGATCTATTTCTGCCTGAATATATTTTATGCCTTTGGGGAAAAAGTGGCTCCGCTCCTTTATTAAAGTTTTAGGATCATAGACGCCAAAAGGAACTAACAGCAAACCTGGTTGGTATAGATGCTTATTGTCTTTGTCAATGATAGTAATCGACCATTCATCAATATTGAGCTTTTTCCGCAACTTATTCACGACCATCGTTCCAGCCGTTCCGCCGCCGAGCACTATTAGGTTGCGTTTCATGATTACTCCTTTAAATATGAGGTTACTCTTCGAGTTAGCTTCGGAAGCCGTTATTAAATTGCCATGAGTGACAGCCCTCTCAGGAGCACGCTCAAAGGGGAAGTGATTTCAGACATAAAAGAGATCTTGAAAGTGTCAAGGGTTTCTTGCGAGGAAAGGAAATATTCAAAGGTAACAAAATCGAGATAATTCGACACCAAGAGTTCATGATTCCGTCACCAAATCCATAGACGCGGTGCCAGCCGTACCCGTATATTTTGCCAAATCCGAGTCGATCCTTCGATTCCCACGAAAGATTGGAGTC
>ENA-OFCI01000864-OFCI01000864.1-metagenomes-genome-assembly--contig:-NODE-864-length-15819-cov-3.834687_pt1 | contig 15819 bp, 11 predicted proteins | sample MGYA00153391_OFCI01 | MGnify analysis MGYA00153391
ACGGGAATCCTTTCGGCCGCGTTCGTGGCCGTGGCACTGCTGCCGCACGCGTTACGTTAATTTTCCGAGTCGAGTCGAGTCGGGCGAGTGCGCGTTGAGCGGTCGATTCATCGCTCGTGACCCCGCTGCAGGTCTCCGAGTTCATCGCCCGCATCGAGGGCGGCGAGCTCACCGACCGTCTCTTTGTGGTGTCGCGTGACCGCGTATTCATCGCCGCGATCGACGAGGCACTGACGGATCAGCCTGACGTGCTCGAGAAGATCCGCGATGGCAAGGTGCGGGCCGCCGGTGCCGTGATCGGTGCGGCCATGAAAGCGATGAACGGGAGGCGGATGGGGCGCGGGTGCGCGAGTTGGTGTTTGAGCGAGCGCAAAACTATGGCCGACCTCAGCGGAAATGATCGAGGACTCATCAACACCATGCTCTGGTTTGCTGTCCTACTACGACGAAAGGCGTAACCTCAGCCATCAGAGCGCAAGGAGGCACTCATGGGCTTCGGCCGCGACATCCAATCCGCGATCTTCCGCAACGGCTCGACGGGCTTGAAGCCTGCGATTCCGGCCGGGTGGAGCGACCTCGAGAGCGCCGCGAAGCATGCCATGAGCCGAGAAGCCTGGGCCTACGTGAAGGGCTCCGCGGGTAACGAATCCACCGAAGCCGCCAACCGAGCGGCGATCGACCGCTGGAAGATCGTGCCACGCGTTCTGCGGGACGTCGACCAGCGCGACCTGTCGGTAGAACTCTTCGGCCACCGTTACCCGACCCCACTCCTTGCCGCCCCGGTCGGGGTACTTGGCATGGTCGACAAGCAGGCCGATATTGCTGTGGGGCGGGCGGCCGCGCGGCTCGGGGTTCCGTACATCCTGTCGACGCAGGCATCCGTTCCCATGGAGCGCGTGGCCCAGGCGATGGGGGATGCACCGCGCTGGTTCCAGCTGTACTGGTCGACCTCGGATGAGCTGGTTGAGAGCTTCGTGCATCGAGCGGAGGCATCCAAAGCCCAGGCGATCGTGGTCACGCTCGACACGCACATGCTCGGCTGGCGGCCGCGCGATCTCAGCCTCGGCTACCTGCCGTTTGCCCACGGGAAGGGGATCGCGCAGTACACGAGCGACCCGGTGTTCCGGCGGCTTGTGGAGGAGAGGATTGCCCGCAACCAGCCCGCCGTGAAGGCACGCATACGGCCGGCCACCATCCGCACCCTGCTCGACATGACCCGCAACTACCCGGGCGGAAGCCTGCGCTCGCCGCTGCCGCGCGCCTCCGTCGACACCTTCCTCGACGTGTTCTCGCGGTCCACCCTCACGTGGGAGAACCTCGCCTGGCTGCGCGAACGCACGACCCTGCCGATCGTGCTCAAGGGCATCCAGCATCCGGATGACGCGTCCCGCGCCCTCGCCGCCGGCATCGACGGCCTCATCGTCTCCAACCACGCCGGTCGCCAGATCGACAATGCCATTGGATCGCTGGATGCCCTGCCCGGGATAGCGGAGAGGGTGAACGGTGCCGTTCCTGTGCTGTTCGACAGCGGCATCCGCTCGGGGGCCGACATGTTCGTGGCTCTTGCGCTCGGAGCATCCGCCGTCTGCGTCGGACGCGCGTACACCTACGGGCTGGCGATCGCGGGGGAGCAGGGTGCCTACGAGGCGCTGCGCAACATCATCGCCGAGTTCGACATCGTGCTCGGGCTGGCGGGGTATGCGAGTGCGGGTTCGATTCCGCGGGAAGCAGTGGTCTGAGTCAGGCCGAGTCAAGCCATGCAGTGCATCCTGCACTGCTTCGGGTCGCCTGGTATCCGACCTCGGCCTCGACATCCCCTACCCACTGCGGCACACTGGAGGGGTCCCATTCCCTCTCGTCAGGACTAGTCCGTTGAAGAAAGCTCCCGCGTCCACGCGCTGACCTTTCTCGACCGCTGCTGCACGCGATAAGCGCAGCGCGGCATCCGGGTCAGTGCACTTACTGGCCATCGGGAGTCGCATGCCTTCATCAATCATCCTCAACGCCGTCGGGCACACCTGGCCGGACGGGTCGTCCGCTCTCCACGGCATCACGGCGAGCTTCGGCTCCGGTCGAACCGGGCTCGTCGGCCGCAATGGGGCCGGCAAGTCGACGCTGCTTCGGCTGATCGCCGGGGGTGAACAACCATCGAGCGGCAGCATCCAGGTGTCCGGTGATGTCGGCTACCTTGCCCAGACGATCATTCTCGAGACGAATCGCACGGTGGCGGACCTCCTCGGCGTGCGCCAGCAGGTGGATGCCCTGCGGGCCATCGAGGCCGGTGAAGTCTCTGTCGCCAACTTCGAGCAGCTCGGGGAGAGGTGGGATGTGGAGACCGAGGCGGCCGAAGCGCTGCGAGACATCGGCGTCGACACCGATCTCGACCGCACGATCTCTACTCTCAGTGGCGGGGAGTCGATGCTCGTAGCCATCGCCGGACTACGCCTGTGCAACGCGCCCATCGTGCTGCTCGACGAACCGACCAACAATCTCGACATCGATTCGCGACAACGGCTCGAGACCCTGGTGAGCCGCTGGCGGGGTTCGCTCGTCGTGGTGAGTCACGACATCCGGCTGCTCGAGCTCATGGACGATACCGCCGAACTCCATGACGGTGCGCTGCGGATGTTCGGCGGACCCTACAGCACCTACCTCGCCCAGATCGATGTTGAGCAGGCGGCAGCGCGCACCGGCGAACGCGCGGCCGAGCAGGTGGTGCGCACTGAGCGCCGGCAGCGCATCGAGGCCGAGACCAAAATCGCCCGGAGTGCACGCTCCGGCCGTACCGACTTCGACAACAAGAAATTCACGAAGGCGGTGCGCAACCAGCGACGTTCCGACGCGCAGGTCACGGCAGGTAAGCGCCGCCACACGCTGGACGCCTCGGTGACGGATGCTCGCGCCGCTCTCGACCGCGCCTCCGAGCGAGTGCGGGCCGATGTATCCATCCACATCGACCTCCCCGACCCCGGAGTTCATGCGTCTCGCCGGCTCGCAGACTTTCGCGGGGTCGTGATCCAGGGGCCGGAACGGGTGGCCATCGTCGGCCCCAACGGCGTGGGCAAGACGACACTGCTTGACGAGGTGGCATCGGGGCACGGGACGGGGTACCTTCCGCAGCGTCTCGACGGGCTCGACGCCCGGGCCACGGTGCTCGAGACCGTGCGCAGCGCGGGCGTCGCGGACGCAGAGCTGCGCAACCGTCTGGCGCGGTTCCTGTTCCGTGGGGAGGCGGTCGACCGGGCCGTCGGCACCCTCTCCGGGGGTGAACGGTTTCGGCTGGCGCTCGCTCGACTGCTTCTAGCGGATCCGCCACCGCGGCTCCTGGTGCTGGACGAACCGACCAACAACCTCGACATCCAGAGCGTCGATCAGCTCGTCGGTGCGCTCGGGAGTTACCGCGGGGGCCTGCTCGTTGTGAGCCACGACCTCGACTTCCTGCAGAGACTCGCTATCGACAGCTGGTATCGGATGCTGCCCGGCGGTGCGCTCGAGCGGATCGAGCCTTCCCGCCTCGACGCCCGGTGAGAGGGTACTTCCCGCATGCAGGCCTCAGCGAAGCAGGGCCTCAGGCCACCACGCGGTTGCGTCTCCAAGACAGGATGCCAGCGATGATCGCGCCGAGGATGAAAGCTCCACCGATCAGGTAGGCGGCCGACTTCACCGCGGGGATGCTCGCCGCGAAGTACCCGGTCACCGTGAGCAGCACGCCCCAGACGAGCGCGCCGACCAGGTTCGCCGCCACGAACTTGAGGTAATCCATGCGGGCGATCCCCGCGATCGGCGGCACGAGCACGCGGCCCCACGGGATGAAACGCCCTACGACCACGGCCCACCAGCCCAGGTCGGTGTAGAACTTCTCCGCGCGACGGATGCTGCGCTGCACCCACGCGCCGGTGCGGCGATCGAGGTAGGGGCGCCCGTAGTGGCGACCGAGGAGGAATCCGACCTGGTCGCCGAGGAAAGCGGCGATCCCCACACCGATGGCAAGCACCCAGATGTTGATGCCACTGTGCCCGGCCGAGAGGATGCCCGCGGCGAACAGCAGGGAATCGCCGGTGATGAAGGGGATGAAGACACCGACGAACAGTCCGGTACCGGCGAAAACGAGACCCCACACGATCAGAAAGAAGACGATGGGGCCGAACAGGTCGAGCCAGCTCGTGACCTGGCCGTCGAGCGCGGCGAGGTGTGTCATCCGAGTCCTTCGCTAACCATGGTGGTCTAGGCCTCGGGGTCTATCGCACCCTCGTCTGTCTCGCCTCGGGAGGCAAGAGCCGCGGCGCGCTCGGCGAGACGGCGCTGAACGTCAGCCTCGGCTGCCCGGATGACCTCGGGTGCGAGGGGGGGATTTTCGTGAACGTTGGTGCCGTGGTACTTCTCGATGTACGTGTCGAGTTGCGGACCCGACTCCCAGGAGGTGATGAGGCAGTACCGCGGCTCGGGCCCCTTGTGCCAGACGGCGTGCCAGAAGCGCTGAGTGTCGACGATGATCTGAGCGCCGGCCGGGAGCGCGATTCGTACCTCGTTGGTCGGGTCGAAGCGGTCTTCACGAAGCGTCATGAACGATTCCGCGTCATCCGAAAGGTTGAAGAATCCACGAACGATCCAGCCGGAGCCGTCGGGATTCAGACGGTTGTTATCGTCTTGGTGGAGATTGTAGAGGGTGTCGGAATACACATTGGGCTGCAGTTCGATCACGCGGCAGCGCCCGATGTTGGCACCCGGCTCCTTGGCGCGGTCGGTGAGGTGCGGGGCCTTGTCAACCTGCGAGTCGATCCAGACGCCGTCCTTGTCGGTGCGCGGCGGGGTGTGGTTCCAGAATCCGTTGACCTCGATCTCACCGAAGGCGCTGGCGAGGGGAGCGAACCGCGTTACGCCAGATGACTTCCAATCCACGAACTCGAGGTCCGTCCACTCCGGGGAATCGGCGGCCTGGTCGTACGCATCCAGGATGACGAAGCCCTTTTCGTCGAGAAGAGCGGATTTGACATAGCTCATCTAAAATGAACCCCTTCGAATAAGAGGACCGGCACATATTAACAGGCCCAACTTAGGCCACCCTAACATTCCGCCTCGGGGCTTCGCGGGCCTTAAGTCCTGAAAATCGGGACCGTCGCATGAGGGCAGCTTAGGATCAATGTCACCATGACGGACATCTCCTCCAGCGGCAGGTTTGACCCCCGCTTCAATCCGGCCTTCCAGCCCGGCTACGACCCGAGTGTGGATGCACGACCGTCGGCCGCGCCGGAGCGCACCGCTGTACCGGAACTCGTCGAGCATCCGATGCCCGTCATGGACGCCGAACCCTCAGCGTTTCGGACGGTGCACCCTGACCCAGGGGAGAATCAGCCTGCTCCCCGGCGATTCGATCCATATCTCGCGGGGCTGTGGGCGCTCAGCCTTGTGTTCGTCGCCGCCGGGCTGCTGACCATCCGTTACATCGCGGATCGGATGGATCGGCTCAACACCACTGCCGGTACGACAGCCTTCGACTACAACCTCGTGCTCGTTTACACGATCGCCGCACCGCTCTTGGTCATACTGGGGCTCGCGACGGCGACGGCGACTCTGTTTCTGCTCGCGTCCCGCCGCCGCTGACTCCGCGGTGGCTGGCGGGCGCCATCGGGCTCACCAGCCGTCATAGCCAGTTCTGATCAGATCAGTTCTGGCACTGTGGACACCAATAGATGTCTCGCAGTTGCAGCGCAGTCTCACCCAATTCGCCATGTTGAATCCGTGCTCCGCAGCGCAGGCAGGGCTTTCCCCTGCGTCGATAGACCCAGTCCGTCTCTCCGCGGAGCGATCCGGTGGTGGTGCGGTCCACCCGGTCCTTGTTGGCGTCGATCAGCCGGTGGGCAAGAGCCACCAGCCTCGCCGGCTTCTCGATCTCGCCGACCGGCCGGGTGGGAAGCACGCCGCCGAGAAAACAGAGTTCGTTGCGATAGACGTTGCCGAGTCCCGCCATCACACGCTGGTCGAGCAGGGCAAGGCCGACTGCTCGGGCCGGGGTGGCGGTGAGGCGCAGGAGCGCTTCATCCGCGTTCCAGCCCGGGCCAAGTAGATCGGGGCCGAGATAGCCGACGACACTCGCCTCGTCGTCGCGGGCAACCACGTCGAGCGTGCCGAGCTGGAACCCAACGGCCACCCACTCGGCGGTGGCGAGGATGGCGCGTGCCTGCCACTCCGGTCGACGCCACTTGGTGCCGTGCCGGTAGAGGTGCCAGGAACCCTCCATCTTGAGGTGACTGTGGATGCTGTACTCGCCGGCCCGGATCAGCAGGTGCTTGCCCCGGCTCACCACGCCTTCCACGGTGTCGCCGGTGAGATCCACCGTTGCGAAGGCCGGAACGCGGATGTCGCAGCGGACCAGTTTGCCCCCGGCAAGCGCGGCGTTGAGGTTGGTGGCCGTGCGATAGACGGTGTCACCCTCAGGCATGTCCGTGTCCTGTCATGGTGCCAGCGATCCACCTCACCCGCGCAGCCGCAGGCCCTGTGGAGTAATGCTGAAGCCGGCCTCGACGAGAGCCTCTCCCAGCGCGGTCCCGATCACGAAGTCTCCGTTTACCCGCTCGACCCTGAGTCGTCCGCCCGAGCGCCGTATCGCTGCGGCCAGTGAGTGGGCCGCGGCCGTCATCCCGCGCTCGGTCTCCGCGAACGTGAGCATCGTCTTGCCGCCGCGCTCGACATAGAGGGCGAGCCCGCCGTCGACGAGCACGACGAGCGCTCCGGCTTTGCGGCCGGGACGATGTCCCCGCTTCAGATCGTCCGCGCCTTCGATGATCGCCGCGGGCGGCCACGCCAATGCGGCACCGTAGGCATTCGCCGGGTCGGTTGCCGCCAGGGTGATCGCCACTGGGTCGTGCTCGGAGTCGGGCTCCCTGGCGAACGAGCGCAATCGGTCGACCGTGGCACCGGTGGCGAACTGGGCGGCGCCGAGGCCCTCCACGAAGTAGCCGCGCCGGGCCCGACCGGTCTCCTCAAAACCGCTGAGCACCCGGTACGCGAGCGAGAATCCGCCGCGAATGCCCTCACTCACGACCGCACCGCGGGTGACGACGCCATAGCGCTCGAGCAACAGCTCCGCCGTCGCGACGCCGCGCACCGTGGCATCCGGCTCAGCGAGAGGCAGCAGCGACCAGCGGCCAGCCGCACTCGGGGGACCGCCGGTACTGGGCATCGTGGGGCGGGCGCGGCCGCGGAAGGCCCGAGAACGCGGAACTGCCCGGGCCTTGGTTGTGCTTGCCCCGAGGTAGGAGCGCAGGGGAGAGAGCGTGTCGTTGGTGATGAGCCCCGACCACACGAGGTCCCAGAGCGACGCGAGCAGCTCTTTGTCATCGGTACTACCCACGGCATTGGACAGCTGTCGAAAGAAGTAGGCTCCGCCACCGGCGAGGCTCGCCAGGATCGATCGCTGCAACTCGGTGGTCTCGGCTCCCGTCGGTTCGGGCAGGGTGAGACTGGCGCTGTCGGCCAGGTGCAGGCTCACCCAGCCGTCATTGCCGGGGAGTGCGCCCCCGCCAGACCAGATGACCTCTCCCGCGGCGGTGAGCTCATCGAGCATCACCGGCGAGTAGTCCTTCACCCGCGCCGGAAGCACCAGTGACTCCCAGGCGGATGCGGGCAGCGCGACTCCGGCGAGCTGATCGATCACCGCGGCGAGACCGTCGACCCCGCGCAGCGGCTCAGCCACGTGCTGCCAGGACGGGAGGAAGCGACCGAGGGTCGCAGCATCCACGGGCTCGACCTCGTGACGGAGGGCCGCGAGCGAACGGCTGCGCAGGCGACGCAAGACCTCAACGTCACACCATTCGCTGCCGCTCGCGCCCGGGCGGAACTCGCCTTCGACGACCCGCCGCTGGCCCGCGAGGGCACGAAGGGAGGTGAGCACCACGGCCGTTCCGAGTCCGAGGCGGTCGGCAACGGCGGCCACGGTGAACGGCACATGGGTGCGAGCGAACCGGCTCACGAGATCGCCGAGCGGGTCGTCAACGGGCTCGATGAACGCGGAGGGGATGCCGATCGGCAGCGGTGTGCCGAGCGCGTCACGCAGGCGGGCGGCATCCTCGATGATCGCCCAGCGCTCGCTTCCCGCACGCCAGATACGGTTCGATCGGGCGAGCCCAGCCAAGGCCGTGTCGAGCGCTGCACCCACGAGCCCGCTGGCGGGATCGAGGCGCTGCTGGATTTCCGGCTCCGACAGCGGACCGAGCATGCGCAACAGGTCGACAACGCCCTCGGCATCGCGGGCTCGGCGATCCGGGGCGAGTCTTTGCAACTCGAGCTCGAGCTGCTCGATCACGGCCGGGTCGAGGAGCTCGCGCAGCTCGGCCCGGCCCAGCAGTTCGGCGAGGAGAGTGGGATCGAGCGACAGGGCGGCGGCACGGCGCTCGGCGAGCGGCGAATCACCCTCGTACATGAACGCAGCGACATATCCGAACAGCAGGGAGCGCGCGAACGGCGACGCCTGTTCCGTCTCGGTCTCGACGATGCGGATGCGCCGGCTCTCGATCTGCTCGGCAAGCTCGGTCAGCGCGGGCAGGTCATAGACGTCCTGGAGCACCTCGCGCACTGCCTCGAGCACAATGGGGAAACTCGGATACTTGCGCGCGACATCCAGCAGTTGAGAGGCCCGCTGGCGCTGCTGCCAGAGTGGGGATCGTCGGCCGGGGTTATACCGCGGCAGCAATAGGGCCCTGGCTGCACACTCTCGGAACCGAGAGGCGAACAGCGCGGATCCCCCCACCTCTTCGGTCACGATGTCGCGAAGGTCGGCCGGGTCGAAGATGAACAACTCCGCCCCGGGCGGCTCGCTCTCCGTGTCGGGGATGCGCAGGATCACGCCGTCATCGCTCGCCATCGCGGCCCCGTCGAGCCCGAATCGCTCGCGGATGCGCGCTCCGATTGCGAGCGCCCACGGCGCGTGCACTTGCATGCCGTACGGGGAATGAAGGATGACCCGCCAGTCTCCGAGCTCGTCACGAAAGCGCTCCACCACCAGGGTGCGGTCGCTCGGCACATGTCCGGTCGCCTTTTTCTGGTCGTCGATGAACGACACGAGGTTGTTGACGGCGCGGTGATCGAGCCCTCCGAGCACGGCGCGGGTGCGAGCATCCGTCGTCGAGCCGCTCGCGATCTCGCGAGTGAACTCGCCGATCGCTCTCCCGAGTTCGGCCGGGCGACCGATGCCGTCGCCCTTCCAGAATGGCACCTTGCCCGGTTGCCCGAACGCGGGTGAGACGATCACGCGGTCGTGGGTGATGTCTTCGATTCGCCAGCTGGTGGCCCCGAGCGCGAACACGTCGCCGACCCGGGACTCGTAGACCATCTCTTCGTCGAGCTCGCCGACTCGCGCGGGCGCTCGGTCCCCGGTGCCGGACCCCACCATGAACACCCCGAACAGTCCGCGATCCGGGATGGTTCCGCCTGAGGTCACCGCGAGGCGCTGGGCGCCCGGGCGGCCGGTGATCGTGCCGCCGACGCGATCCCAGACGATGCGCGGGCGCAGTTCCGCGAATTCATCGGAGGGATAGAGGCCGCTGAGCAGGTCGAGAGTGGCGTCGTAGGCCGAACGCGGGAGGCTCGCGAATGGCGCGCTGCGCCGCACGGTGTCGAACCACTCGTCCACATCGAGGGAGTCGAGCGCCACCGCGGCAACGGTCTGCTGCGCGAGCACGTCGAGCGGATTCTGCGGGATTCGCATCGCCTCGATGAGCCCGGCGGACATCCGCTCACTCGCCACTGCGCAGTGGATGAGGTCGGCCCGATGCTTGGGGAAGATGACGCCGCGAGACACCTCGCCCACCTGATGACCGGCGCGACCAACCCGTTGGAGTCCACTCGCGACGCTCGGCGGGGACTCGACCTGGATCACGAGATCGACAGCGCCCATGTCGATACCGAGTTCGAGGGAGCTGGTTGCCACCACGCAGCGCAGTCGTCCAGACTTCAGGTCGTCTTCGATGAAGGCACGCTGCTCCTTCGATACCGAGCCGTGGTGGGCCCGTGCGAGGAGCGCGGTGGAGTTGGAAGAATCGCGAAGCGATTCCGAGACCCCTGCGCCGACCGGGCCTGCGATGGAGGGGTTAAGCGCCAGCCCGACCAGCTCCAGCTCGCGCTCCGGCTCGCGCTCCTCCTGCCGAAGCGCGTAGATCTCGTTCAGGCGCGCGGTCAGGCGCTCGGCCAGCCGACGGGAGTTTGCGAAGACGATTGTGGATCGATGCTCAAGGATTCGATCCACGATCTGTTCCTCCACGTGGGGCCAGATGGAGCCCTGGGTTGTTTCGGTGGATGCCGCCGCCGATCCCTCTCGCACCGCCGGCGCCGTACCGAGCTCGGTCATGTCCTCCACTGGCACGACCACGCTCAGGTCGAACTTCTTCGTTGACGGTGGCGCGACGATCGTGACGGGAGCGTTGCCGGCGAGAAAGCGGGCCACCTCCTCGTGTGGGCGCACGGTCGCCGAGAGTCCGATTCTCTGGGCGGGCTTCTCCAGGAGCAGGTCGAGCCGCTCGAGCGACAGTGCGAGGTGAGCGCCTCGTTTGGTCGATGCGACCGCGTGAACTTCATCGATGATCACCGTCTCGACCCCGCGCAGCGTGTCCCTTGCCGACGCCGTGAGCATGAGATAGAGCGACTCCGGAGTCGTGATCAGGATGTCCGGAGGCAGGCGTTGCAGCAGGCGCCGGTCGCCCGACGTCGTGTCGCCCGACCGCACGCCGACGGTCACCTCCGGCGGAGACATCCCGAGCCGCTTTGCGGTCTGAGTGACCCCCACGAGGGGCGAACGCAGGTTGCGCTCGACATCGACTGCCAGGGCCTTGAGGGGGGAGATGTAGAGCACACGGGTGCGGAGGTTGCGGTCCTCGGGTGCCGGAGTGGTTGCCAGCCGATCAATCGCCCAAAGGAACGCGGCGAGGGTTTTTCCCGACCCGGTGGGCGCAACGACGAGCGCATTCGCCCCGGTCGTAATGGCCTCCCAGGCGCCCAATTGGGCGGGGGTGGGCGCGGGGAATGCCCCCGAGAACCAGTCTCGGGTTGCCGGGGAAAATCGCCCGAGCACGTTGCTCATAGTCCCATCTTTGCCCAAACCTCTGACAGTCTCCCGGTCAGCCGTCACAGTGCGCGCCACCGATACGTGACAATGGAGCATGAGCTCCGTAGGCACTCCCGACCCGAACTCCGGCTGGCTGTCCGATGAGGAGCTCGCCGAGGCCCGGCGGCGACTGCCGTTGCTTTACGTAGAAGCCGTGCCGGTGCGGGTGGATGGCGTCGGCCAGGTCACCCAGGTCGGCATCCTGCTTCGGGCCAATTCGGTCGGCGCGATCACCCGCACGCTGGTCTCGGGGCGCGTGATGTACGGCGAGAGCCTGCGCGACGCCTTGTTCCGCCATCTCGAGAAGGATCTCGGACCGATGGCCTTCCCGCTGCTGCCCGCGAGCCCGATACCCTTCTCGGTCGCCGAGTATTTTCCGTTCCCCGGTTCGCAGTTCACTGATGACCGCCAGCATGCGGTCTCCCTCGCCTACGTGGTGCCCGTGACCGGCACCTGCGACCCCCGGCAGGATGCCCTCGAACTGACGTGGATGACCCCGCAGGAAGCGGCATCCGAATCAGTCTCTGCCGAGATGGAGGGCGGTCGTGGCGCGCTCGTGCGTGCCGCGTTGGCCTCCGTCGGCCGCCTGTACTGAGGCGCTGCCTGCGCTGCACCTGCCCCGTCTCCCCTGCCGCCTGCTCCGTCTCCCCTGTCGCCTGCTCCGTCTCCCCTGTCGCCTCTGCGGCCGCGAGTGACACGCGTGCCCGAAATTTCGGGCGCGCGTGTCACTCAGCGGAGCGGAGCATGGTGCGTGGAGCGGAGCGGAGCATGGTGCGTGGAGTGGAGCGGAGCGGAGAGCGTGATGCGGAGAGCGTGATGCGCAGAGCGTGATGCGCCGAGCGTGATGCGCCGAGCGTGATGCGCTGACATTCCGCCCGCGAAAAAAGGGCCCCCGCACGAATGCGAAGGCCCTCTCTTCAGTGGCTGGGTTAGCGGCCGCCGCCGCTGCGACGACGTCCGCCGCCCTGGGACATTCCGATGAGTCCGCCGCCGGATCCGGCACGACCGGCACCGGATGCCGCACCGCCGCGGGGAGCGCCGCTTCGGGGAGCGCCGCCCGTGCGAGGAGCGCCGGATGCGGCGCCCTCACCACTCGCGGTGCTGTAGAAGTTTCGCGAGCCACCGACCGCGGGCGCCGCCGAAGCGCCGTCGCGGTTAGCGCGCTTGCGCTGGGCGTTCGCGCCCTGTGAGCCGCCCTGGGAGCCGCCCTGTGAGCGACCCTGTCCCGCCGATCGTCCGCCCTGGGACTGGCGCTGTCCGCCGGAACGGGCACGAGGAGCACCCTGGACCTGGGCGGCGGCGCGAGGAGCCGGTTTGACCCAGGCTGCGACGTCGCCGACGAGGGCGTGGACTGCGGCCGAGTCTGCGGTCACGTGCTGCGGGGTGACGGTGATCTCGGCCTTCTTCAACAGTGCTGCAGTGTCGCGGCGCTGGGTCGGAAGCACGATCGTGACGACCTCGCCCTCCTTGCCGGCGCGAGCGGTGCGGCCCGAGCGGTGCAGATAGGCCTTGTGCTCGGCTGGCGGATCGACGTGGATCACAAGTTCGATGTCATCCACGTGCACGCCGCGTGCCGCGACGTCCGTCGCGACGAGGACGCGGGTGTCACCGGCGGCGAAGGACGCGAGGTTGCGGTCGCGCTGCACCTGCGAGAGGTTGCCGTGAAGGTCAACGGAGGGAATTCCCGCGTCAGTGAGCTGTTTTGCGAGCTTCTTGGCGTGATGCTTGGTGCGCATAAACAGGATGCGACGGCCGGTGCCGGAGGCGAGCTTCTCGACGAGCAGACGCTTGGCTTCGACCGAATCGACCTCGAACACATGGTGTGTCATTGCACTGACATGCGAGGTGGCCTCATCCACGGAATGCATTACCTCGTTATGGAGGTACTTCTTCACGAGGCGATCGACGCCGTTGTCCAGCGTGGCGCTGAACAGCATGCGCTGCCCGGACTGCGGGGTCTTGTCCATAATCCGCGTGACGACAGGAAGGAAGCCGAGGTCGGCCATGTGGTCGGCCTCGTCGAGAATGGAGATCTCCACGGCATCCAGCGAGACGAAGCCCTGCTTCATGAGGTCTTCGAGACGACCAGGGCAGGCGACGACGATGTCGACGCCGGCCTTGAGCGCCGCGACCTGGCGCTGCTGCGAGACGCCACCGAAGATGGTGACCGATTTCAGTCCGTAGACATTAGCGAGGGGAGTGAGCGCCACGGTGATCTGGGTAGCGAGTTCACGGGTCGGGGCGAGGATGAGCGCGAGCGGACGACCGGGGCGGCGCTGCCCGCCGGCGAGTGAGCCACCGAGCCGCGCGATCATCGGGATGGCGAACGCCAGGGTCTTGCCGCTGCCCGTCTTGCCGCGACCAAGCACGTCGCGCCCGGAAAGCGTGTCGGGCAGGGTGTCGACCTGGATCGGGAAAGGGGAGTCGATGCCCTGTGCGGACAGCGCCGCCACGAGGACTGCTGGCACGCCGAGCGCGCCGAAGGAAGAAATTGATTCAGACAAAATGAAACTTTCGGATAGAACCACACGCCGAGTGATCGAGCCTGTCGAGACCGGGTGTGAAGTGGCGAGAGCGGCAGTGGCCACAATCGATCGCCGCAGAAAGTATCTGCAACCCGTCCGAAGCACGGTGCCACGGCGGGGAGAAGAGGGAGCGTTCAACGACGCAGGGAAACAGTCACATATGCAAGTAACCACGGATGATTGCTTGTAATGAAAGTCTCACAAGTACTACAACTTTAGCAGGTTTAGCTGGTGTGACCGGGGATGTGCGCCTCGACCGCAGAAGAAATACACTCCGCTGGCCTCGGATGAGTAACATGTCACCTAGTACACGCCACGCTTTTTCGCGTGACCCTCGGGAAATCGGTGAGCAATGCCATCCACACGCTGCACTGTCGATCAGGCTGCTCGGCGCGTCTAGATGAGTGACAACGCAAAGAATGTGCTTCTCAGGCGGATCGAGCCGAGCCTGAGTCTGCGCGGCAAAGTAGAGGATGCCCTCGCCGCGGCAATAATCTCTGGAGAAATGCCGCCGGGCACGATGTATTCGGCTCCCGGGTTGGCCGCGACCTTCGATGTGTCTGCCACTCCGGTACGCGAGGCGATGCTCAATCTGCAGAAGCGGGGCTTCGTCGAAGCCGTGCGCAACAAGGGTTTTCGGGTCACCGGTGTGAGCGACGATGATCTGCGCGAGATCGTGGCGATCCGTCAATTGCTTGAACCGCCCTCGATGAAGGAACTGTCCTCGCGGTTTCCGGCGGAGAGGCTCGACGAAATGCGCCGAGTGGCTGATGAAATCGTGACTGGTGCGCGCATCGGCGACCTCAAGGGGTACCTGGCCGCGGATCATCGGTTCCATCTGACGCTGTTGGGGTTTCTCGGCAATCACCTTCTCGTCGACATCGTTTCGGATTTGCGCTCACGCACCCGACTGACCGGACTCGTCCATATGCTCAAGACAGAAACGCTCAACCGTTCGGCGAGCGAGCACCACGAACTTCTCGACCTTCTCTGCGCCGGGGACGGCGAGGGGGCCCAGGAGCTGACAATGCGGCACATTGGGCACGCGATTGGATGGTGGGCGGGGCGAGCGGAACCGACCGAGGACGCGATCACTGCAAAATTAGAGGTGGACCGATAGATCGTCCCCTGTGAGGTGACAACATGCCCGGTCGCGCGTAAGATGTGTGACATATTACAGGGGGTGCCGTGTTCGACGTCGTGGTCATCGGAGCGGGAATAGTAGGGGCGGCCTGCGCTCGAAAACTCGCCATGCTCGATCGAAGCGTTCTGGTCATCGACAGTGGAGCAACCGCCGGAGGCACGAGTTCACAGGGGGAGGGCAACCTGCTGCTCTCGGACAAGGCACCCGGCCCAGAACTCCTCCTTGCCCAGTACGCCAGACGGCTCTGGCCACAACTCGCTGCCGACCTGGCTGACGAACTCGGACGAGAATTTCCCTCGATTGAGTTTGACCCGAAGGGTGGCCTTGTCGTCTCGACAACAGATGTTGGGGCGTCTCCGCTTCTCGCCTTTGCGGCCTCCCAGCGTGCCGCCGGCGTAGATGCCCAGTCAATTTCGATCGCAGAGGCACTCGAACGTGAACCCGACCTCAACCCCGCCATCGGTGCCGCCGTTTTTTACCCGGAAGACGCCCAGGTGCAGCCGGCGATAGCTACGGAGGCGCTGCTGGCATCGGCTCGCCTGCATGGCGTAGAAGTTCGACAGGGAGTGGAGGTGACCGGTGTCATGGTGGACGGTTCGGGCTCGGTTGTGGGGGTCCACACCGGTCGAGGAGACATTCCGTGCGGTGCCGTCGTCATTGCGGCTGGGCCGTGGTCGGCACGCGTTGCTCGCAGTTTCGGATTGCTTGTTCCGATTCGTCCGCGCCGCGGCATGGTGCTCGTGACGAGCCGCATGCCTCATCGCATCTTCCATAAGGTCTATGACGCAGATTACGTTGGCGCGGTCGAGTCGGGTGACGCAGCACTGCAGACCTCGAGCGTGGTCGAGTCAACGGCCGCTGGCACCGTGCTGATCGGGTCGTCCCGAGAGCAGATCGGCTTCGATGATCGGCTCAACGTCGATGTGCTTCGCCAGCTCGCCTCCAAGGCGCTCCGCCTTTTCCCGTTCCTCCACGAACTGCCCGTCATGCGGGCGTACGGCGGATTCCGACCGTATATGCCCGACCATCTCCCGTTGATCTCCGCTGACCTTCGG
>ENA-OFCI01000865-OFCI01000865.1-metagenomes-genome-assembly--contig:-NODE-865-length-15811-cov-3.081239_pt1 | contig 15811 bp, 16 predicted proteins | sample MGYA00153391_OFCI01 | MGnify analysis MGYA00153391
GCATCGACAGGCTCCCAAGCGGTGCTGTTGGGGCCGAAGGTCGACACTGCGATCCGTCCGCCGTTGACGAGAAGCTCACCCCAGGCACGAAGCGCGGCGACAGGTTCGGGCAGGAAGAACAGCACCAGCGACGCGGTGACTATGTCGAAGGACTCGGTCGGCAGATCGGGGTCTTGGGCGTCGCCGACCATGACTTCGACCGATAGACCCTCTTGCGCCGCACTGGCGGCGGCGGCGGCGACCATCTGCGGTGCCAGATCCAGACCGACCGCGGCCCCAGAAGGTCCGACTGCCGAGGCAAGCCGCAGTAGCGCAGCGCCACGGCCGCAACCGATGTCAGCCACACGCTCGCCGACCCTCGGGGCGACTTCCGTGACGAGCCGGGCGGCAATCGGCTGAAATAAGTCAACGCCGACACGGTCGTAGGTGTCGGCAACGCGATCGAAGAGCGCGGCAATGCGCTCACGTTGATCCATGACGTCACCATTCCACAATGCGGGGAAGCGGGAAAGCGCTTGGCGATTCTTGGGACGCATTATTGAAAGCGTTTGCCTAGCCATGCCATCTGGGCTCCGGCGTGTGCTGTCCAGTACTCCTTGGTGTGCGCGCCGTTGTCGAATGTGGTTGCGGCATCCGGAAGCTCGCGCGCGAGTGCGCGGTTTGCCACGATGAACGGGTCGTCACGCCCGCAGTCCAACCGCACCGGTATGCCCCGCAGCTTGCCTCGTGCTCGCGGCGCGAACACGTCGTTGCGGACGAAGTCGTCGCGGCCGTCAAAGGCGCCCGCAGCGCTGTCGGACGGCGACTGCCAAAGCGCTGCGCTAGTCGCGGCCACGCCAGCAACCCGCCCTCGCCCGAGCTTGGTGGCCATCAGGAGTGCGCCATATCCGCCCATCGACCACCCGACTAGGCCGACGCGATCAATCGCAAGACCCTTGCGGGCCATCATTGGCAGGAGCTCCTCGACAACTAGGCGGCTCGGGTCGACCCCCGACTTTCGTGCATGCCAGTAGAAGTTGCCACCGTCCACGGTCGCAACGGCGAGTCCCGTCGTGGCAACGTGGCGCTCGATGTGTGCGCTGGCGAAGGGCCAGCCGGCGTCACCGCCATACCCGTGCAAGGCGATGATGAGTGACTGGGCGGCTGAGCCGGCCCCACGGCGCTCGGGTCGAGCCAGACGCCAACGTACGTCTTTGCCCGGCCAGAACTTGGAGGAGATGCTGCCTTGCTCGAAGCTGACCCCTGGTTGCTCTTCCGTACTGCGGCCGCAGGCTGCAAGCCATGGCACGGCCAGTACGCCGAGTAGCACCCCGCGGCGGGTGATGCCCCCGCCTGTGGTCACAGCCCGAGGCTTGTTCACGATCGGGACACTACTGGACTCGCCGCCGGTGGCCGCGATCGCCTCAAAGTGCTCACCGCACGCCCAGATCGCTGCCAGCACCACGCCAGCTGCGCCCAGGACGAGGTCTGTTAGGGGACCATCGGACCTGCTCGACGTCGCGCAGCGCGCCGTAGTGGGCGATCTCGGCCAACACCGTGTCAGGACCCCGATCCCCGCTTACAGCGAGTCGCGATCCTCGGCCGGTGCCATTTGCCGCCCGTCCTCCGACACCGTCGTCGAGATACGGCAGACGGGAGTCGTGGTCAAGTCGATCCTCGTGCGGACTGATGAGAAGCCACGACTACCGAATCGCTTTGACTGCGGGCGATGGTGAGGTGGCAGCATCCGTTTGGCCCCATGACGTCAAGCTCGTGGTTCCAGCGGGGCAAGCTGTCAAGGCAGACCTTGCTGGGCCATCCTGGCTTTGAGTGGTTCGCGACGGCACGATTTGCCAACGCTGACTGACGCGTCTACACCTCGAGCTGGGCGCCCACTGACGGGACCTCGCGAGCCCTCAAGCGGATCCTCGGGTTCTAGCCGTCGTCGCAACACCCAAAGATGAACGTCGTCGCAACACCCAAAGATATGAGGGCGGCGGTGGCCACCGGCCAAGTACCTCGGCTTGGCCACTGGCCTTGGGGCGCAGGCCCTTAGTCCTTATGGTCGGCCGTGTCGGCGGGGCCGCCTCCCATCATTGCCAGCATTGCTCGGCCGCCGGTGGTGAAGAACCGCCACAGGAGCACGCCGGCCAGGAACAGGAAGATGATGTTGAGCCAAGTGGTGTAGTTCCAGGCGGGCGCGGTCTGTCCGATGTTGGCGTGCCGGGTGGTGGGGACCAGCCCGAGGGGCTGGAACGCGAACTCGATGACATAGCCGGCGGCGACCATGCTCGCGTAGAAGGTCCCGAAGATGAACCACGCCATTCTGCGACCGTAGTAACGGCTGTAGATGACCAGGATGGGGATGATCAGCAGGTCGGCGAAGATGAAGGAAACAACGCCGCCGAAGCTGATGCCACCCGCCCAGAGCACGGCTGCCAAGGGGGCGTTGCCTATGCTGCAGACGAAACTCGCGATGGCGACCAATGGGCCGACCAGCGGGCCCCAGAGTTTCGCGGCGAGGGGGTTGTCGCTGAGAAACAGGTGCTGCCAGAAGGTATCCGGTATCCATGCCGCGGCGGCGCCGGCGATGAGCAAGCCGATGATGATGTCGCGGATCACGGCAGCCCACTCCATGACGAAGGTGTGTGCGACGGCGGTGAATCCGCCCGGGCTGGCAAGCCGGCGCCAGAAGCTGCCGCCCCCGGTCACCGACATGTCCATCGCCGCGTGGCCCTCCATGGAGCCCGGGACGGCTTTGTCGGCCTGCTCGCGCGCCGCCTCAACGAGCTTGGTGGTCAGGAAGCGGCGGAACAGCAGCGCGATGAACAGGATCATCAACGGGCCGCCGACGAACTCAGCGAGGGTGAACTGCCAGCCGAGAAGGAGCGCCAAGATCAAGCCCAGCTCGATGACCAGGTTCGTGGAAGCGATCTCAAATGCCATCGCCGCGGTGAAGTTGGCGCTTTTGCGAAACAGTGCCCGCGCTAGTGCCACGGCCGCGTAGGAGCAGGAGGACGAGGCCGCCCCGAGCCCGGTGGCTGTGGCCAGGCTTTTCAGGCTGTCATCGGCCAGCAGCCGGGCGATCGTCGATTTCCTCACGAGCGCCTGGACGATGGCTGACAGCGTGAAGCCGAGTATCAGAGACCACGTGACCTGCCAGGTCATGGATCCGGCCGCGCCGAGGGCGTCAAGCAATCCGTGCCAGATCCGGTTCATGCCTGCAGCCTCTCGCGTCACCCTGCTGCTCGACCGTAGTTCAATGGGCGGTTAAACCCGAGGATCGTATCGAGTTCGACCATGCCGTGAAGCGCTGGCCAGCGACCCGATCGCTTGGGCACGACCCATGGCCACTTCACCTGACCGACGTCAACCACGTGGGCACCCAGCGCAAGCAAACGGTCCACCCCGGCCGTCTGGTCGTCCGGGCGGAAGTCCAGGCGCAGACGGTTCTTGGTTACCTTCGGGTCACGTACCGGCACGAAGACCAAGCCGGGAAGTCGGTCGGGAGCGGACCTGATTTCGTACTCTTCGTCGGCCTCGAACGTCACCACCCAGCCCAGAGCGTTGGCCCACCACCGTCCCAGAGCGGCCGGTTGCGCCGCGTCCACAACGATCTGCTCCCATTCAAGGCTCATGGGACCCAACCTATGACCGCGCCCGGTAAAGGATCCCTGCCCTGATCAGAGCTATCTAATCAGCCTCCCATGCCAGTCGCCGAAATCAAGGTTGTCCCATCTCGCGACGCCGTCGTGCCCGTACCGCGCCGGCGCGCAGACAAGGGCGTGCGAGGGGCGTGTTCTCAGAGCCGGTTCGTGTCAAAGATGTTGGGGACGTCGCCGGTGCCGGTGGGATGCTGGGCTCATGCCCGAGCACGTGGGGGTCGACCCTGAAGGTCCGCGCGCGCCAAGGGCGCCGCGCGGCTTGGTCTTGGTCGCAATCCTTGCACTCGCGCTCGGAGTGGCTGTCGTCGCGGACACCCTCTCCGGGACTTCCACCCAGCCGCCGCCACGAAACCCGCCCGCCGACGCGACCGCCACCGTCTCGGATCCCACCCCGACCGGCTCAACCACCCCCAGCATCCGGGTGGAGACGGCCTTGCCTGCGATCGGAGGGTTGGCGCTTGGAGGACAACGCATCCATACCACCCTGACCCGCAGCGATCCCGCCGCGGTCAACAGCCCATGGACGGTCGTCGTGCGCCGGGCAGATGGTTCCCTCGGACGGTACGGCGCGGTGGTGACCTACCCCGCGCACACGAAGGACGCCGCGAACACCGGGGTACCCATCCGCGTCGGCTCCGCATCCGGTATCTCCGGTCGCGGCTTCATCCTGTGGCCGCTGGGCAACGGCCAGGCCCGTATCCGCGCGTACGCCGGCTGGAGCGGAGCCCCAGTGAGCGCCGAGGCAGTCACCGCACTGCGCACCCTGGCAGAGGGCGCGCACATACTGACCCCCAGTCAGTGGCTGGCCACCAAACCGGAGCTGATCGAGCAAGAGAACAACCCAGCGAGCTGAGGACCCGGACGGCGCTACAGGGAGGCTTGGGCCATTCAAGCCGCGGCCGCTGCGGCTGATTCATCCTTCATGACATCGGACCTGCCCGTTCGTTTTCAGGGTCCCGCCGACGTCCCGTAGGCGACAGCAACCGGTGACCAGCGGCCGCCCATGGCCACCGGACCCTTCGTCGCCGCAAGCGGATCCCCATCCACGTTGGCGGAGGCCCCTCTTCTTGGCATGGATCAACCAGTGAGTTCTTCCCCTCGCCAGGATGAGGAACGACCACATCCTCTTGTGGCGGACCCGCGCGAGCGCTGGGCACACCTCGAGCGGAGACCCGATGCCACCGTTCGGCCGCCTGATCGGAGCCAGACATCGTGCCCGCTGGACGATTGGCAAAGAACCCGCTCGAAGACCACAGAGGCAAGCGCGGCCTGTCAAGCGGCGTGATCAGCAGTCGGCCGTTCCGCAAGCCAGTGAGACGCGGGTTCACCGTGGGCTCACCAGGGCGCGAGGGTGCCGTCCCAGGAGAAGAACCCGCCAGTCGGTCCGTCCGTCGGTAGCAGCGCGAGTCTTACGGCTGCCGCTGCCGCCTCCGCCGGGTCCCCGCCATGCTCGGCGGCGCGGCTGTTCAGGTTCGTGGCGCGCAGACCGGGGGCCAGGGCGTTGACCTTGAAGGACCCCCCGGTGGCAAGCGCCTGTGCGTAGTAGACGGTGAGCGCATTGAGTGCCGTCTTCGAGGAGCGGTACGCCGCGGCTGCTCCTCCCATCCGGTGGTCGAACTGCGGGTTGGGCGTGGTGCTCCAGCCCAGCGACCCGGTGCCGCTGGACATGTTGACGACCCGCGGGTGTGCAGAGCGCCGCAGGGCGGGCAGGAAGGCGTTCGTCACGGCGACGACGCCGAACACGTTTGTCTCGTAGACCCGGCGCAGGGTGTCCATGTCGGTCTCGGTCGGAGGCTGGCCGGTGTCGCTGATCCCGGCGTTGTTGACGAGTACGTCCAGCTCCGTGACCTGCGCGGCGGCAGCCGCGACGGACTGCTCGTTGGTCACGTCGAGCACGAGCAGGCGGGCGCCTTCGCCGAGCTCGTCTACAGCGGCCTGTCCGCGTCCGGCATCGCGCGAGCCGACGTACACGCCCAAGCCGGAGCTGAGCAGCTGTCGGGCGATCTCCTTACCGATGCCGCTGTTCGCTCCGGTGACCAGGGCGTGTCCGCGGCTGTCCTCACGGTGCTCATGCGTCGCGCTCGCAGGCTTGTGTGGCTTGTGTGGCTTGTGTGGCTTGGTCGATGGGTTGTGCATTGCTACCTCCTCGACAAATCTCCAACGTTATCGTTGGAAACCGTCAACGGTACGACGCCCCGCCGTAATCTGCAACGCCAGCGTTGGAATGCTTTACCGTAGGCGGATGGTCTGGGACACCGAAGGGACGCGGCGCCGGCTCAAGGAGGCTGCCACGGCGGAGTTCGCCGAGCGCGGGCTGGACGGGACGACGATGACGCGTATCGCGGGCCGCGCGGGCATCAACAAGGAGCGGCTCTACAGCTACTACGGCGACAAGAACACGCTATGGGAGGTGGTGCTCTCCGACGAGCTGGACCGCCTCGCCTCCGCGGTCGAGCTGGCAGGGGTTGGGCTCGACGACATCGGTGACTTCGCAGGTGCGACTTACGACTACCACGGCACGCACCCGGAGCTGGGGCGCCTGTTGGCTTGGGAGGGCCTCACCCGTGGTCCCGCCGCCGATGCCGCGCGGCGCTCGGCGCACTACCGGGAAAAGGTCGAACGGTTCGCACAGGCGCAGCGTGACGGCGTCCTGGACGCCGGGCTCGACCCGGCGCACCTGGTGTTCGCCCTAATAGCGCTCGCCGCCTGGTGGCAGACCGTCCCGCAGCTCGCCGAGATGATCACAGGAGCCAGTGGGGACGACGTCAGTGAACGCGACCGCCGGCGAGCGTTCGTCGTCGACGCCGCGCGCCGCCTCACCGCCGCGCGCTGAGCCGCGGGCGTGCTTTCAGTACGAGAACCAGCTCGCGTCGCGCTCAAGAGCGCGGTGACCACGACGCCACCTACGTTGACCACCATCGTCAGCCCCGTGGTCACGATGGCCCGCACCGCCGGAGAGACGCTGATCGATCTCCTGATGGGGAAGTCGGTCGACCAGGCCCCGGTCATCTTCGCCCCCGAGCTAGTGATCCGTCTCTCGGCCTAGCGTCATGATGTTGGACCAGCTCCGGGTGGGTTCGGCGAGGTTGGATGCATCATGGTCATGGGGAGTGACGGCAAGCGAGCTGGAGGGTGAGGAAAGCGACCGCGTTTTCGGCGAGCTGGCCCGCTAACGACGCGTGGTCGCTCTTCGTAGCCTGGCCCACATGCTCCTCGTCACCTGTTGGGCGACGGCAGCCCTGCTCGGTCCGTTGAAGATGATGAAGTCGTCGAAGGTATGTGCTCCCGGCAGGTCAGCGACCGACTTGGCGGCATCGCGGACCGCACGCATCTGATCGACAGTCATCTGCAGCGCAGGTTCCTTGGGCTGGTACGTCGTACCAAGGGGGTAGTCGCGTCCCGGTGTGCGGGTCATCTCGATGTGAGCGCCCAGGACGTGACGCGCCCCGCGAGACTCAGCAAGCCGGGTCAGCCGGTCGAGGCTGTCCGTGAACGCAGACATGTCCTGGACATAAAGCCGTCCTGGATAGACGGTGTCGCCGGTCAGCAGGAATTCGGTCCACGGATCAAAGATCGATATCGAGGAGTCGTGATGACCCGGTGTACCTGTGATCTCCAGAACGCGCCCGCCGAGATCGAGCTGCACCACCTGGTCCGGCCACGCCCTGAAGCCGAAGAAGCTCCTGACCGAAGGGAGGTCCTTGCCGACCACCGTCGTCCTCGGGCGGCCAACGAACTGTGCGTCACCAGCGACGTGGTCGCGATGACCGTGAGTGTGCGCAACCACCAGGCCGTATGCCGTCCGCGGGTGCCTGGACAGCCATGTCTTGATCAGGTCATCCACCGTCTCACGCACCGGGCACCTTGCGGGGTCGTCGGTCGCGCCGGTGTCGAGCAGCACCGCGCGGACGTTGCCGAAGAACAGGTAGAGAAAAGGCGCCTCGTAGCTGACCGTCTTGCTCTGACGAAGGACGACCGTATGCTCGTCGACGCGATGCACCTGGATCTGCGGCTCGCTGCTGCCGCTGCGCGGCAGGACACCGTGATGCCAGCGCACGTCCAGGGATCCCGACGCTATCGGCGCGTTCGTGACGAAGTCGATCTGATCAGGTTGGGAGTCGGTAGCCACCCACACAGTTTCTCTGACGGCCTGTCAACGGGAGGAGGACACCTGCCATAGGACCCCCGCTATCTCGACTACTCAGACCGAGACGACGCCCTGAGCCGCGGGGTTCGCACCATCGCGGTCTGACGCCTCGGCCGGGCGCGCCGCGTGGACGGGCCCAGAGGCTCCACGGACCGAAGCGGTGTGGATGCCCGGTTTCTTGCGCTGAGGGCGACCCCGGAAAGCGTCAGCCGAACCGGCGTCGCGCCACCCCGGGCCGGCAACGCCAATCAGGTAGACAGCGGACCGTTGCCGCGACCATGCCGACAAAGGAGAACCGGACGTACTGTGCGAGGCTGCTCAGATAGAGCCAGGCGGCACCGACGGAGACCGTGAGACCTACAGCGCCTTCGTGCAGGGCTTCATGCCGACGCTTGCCGCGTTGGCAACGGTTCTCGGCGCTCGCCCGCGGTAGCCCCCTTCGCCTCCGCAGCGGACGGGGCGCGGGTCTCACTCCCCGATCAGCCTCTGGCCGTTGAACCAGCACACCGCGCGTAGCCAGTCGTCGTCGAGGCCGGGTTCCCTGTCAGAGAGCCGCTCGAGTGCCTCCAGCTGGTGGGCGTATGGGTAGGGGATGTTCGGGAAGTCACTACCGAGCACGACCCGATCGGGCAGGGCTGCCAGCCGTGGCAGCAGATCGGCTGGGAAGGGCGCGCTCTCCTCGAAGAAGTCCGTGAAGACCATCGTCGTGTCCAGATGCACTCGCGAGTACCGCTCGGCGAGGGTCAGGAACTCGTCATACTCCGGCGCACCCAGGTGCGCGACCACGGCGGTCAGATCCGGATGTCGACGCAGCACCCCTTCGAGCTTGTCTGGTCCGGTGAAGCCCGGCCGCGGAACAGGACCACTGCCCACGTGCAGGACCACCGGAACTGCAGCCTCCGCGAGCAGCCCCCACACCTCATCCAGCACGGGCTCTCGTATGTCGAACCCGCCCACCTGTGCGTGGATCTTGAACACCCGGGCGCCCCGTTCGAGGGCCGACCGCACGTGGTCCAGGACGCCGTCCTCGGGGAAGAACGTCGCGCTGGGCACGCAGTCCGGCTCTGCCGCCGAAAGATGCAGGGCGAAGTCGGTGAGGTCGGCCGCCATACCAGGCCGGTGCGCGTAGGTCAGTGCGGTGAAGCGGCGCACCCCCATCTGCCGAAGGTGCGCCAGCCGGCGGTCCTGGCCCCAGCGATACTCGATCGGCCAGGAACGTCCGATCAGAGGACCGGCCTCATCGAAGTGCGCCCACACCCGCCTCAACATCCGCTCGGGCAGGAAGTGGGTGTGGATGTCGACCAACCCCGGCAACCCGAGTCGCAGCCACCACATGGGCACGTTGCCGTCCACGAGCGACTCCATTCAGATCCCCTTCCGACAGCTAAGAATCCCATAGTTTTTCAGCACCTCTTCGGTGCGTTGCCGACTGTTGCGTTGGTAGCCATAATGAGGAGGCTTCCTCGTCGTCTGCGTGTGTGACGCACCGCACCGTGCGCGGGTTGCATAGTCTGGCCATGATGGGCGTTGCCAACGCGTCCGACAGTCGCGGGAGGGCACTGCAGGTGGGAGACCAGGTGAACGTGGACGGCGCCGCCAGCACGTCGGAGGCGGACGAGGGCCAAGGCCCACTGAGCGGGCGTCCGTGGCTGGCCAGCTATGCACCAGGGGTTGCGCCGGACGTCGAGATTCCGGTCGAGTCGCTGCCACAGATGCTCGCGGCCAGCGCCGAGCGTTACGGCAACCGCGTCGCACTCGACTTCTTCGGCGCCGAGACGACCTACACCAAGTTGCTCGACCAGGTGAGCCGGGCCGCCGAAGCCTTGCGCGCTGCCGGCGTACGGGCCGGAGACCGAGTGGCTATCGTGCTGCCGAACTGCCCGCAGCATGTTGTGGCCTTCTATGCCTCGTTGAGGCTGGGTGCCGTTGTCGTGGAACACAACCCGCTCTACACGGCGACCGAGCTCGAGCACCAGCTGACCGACTCTGGGGCGACAGTCGTGGTCTGTTGGGACAAGACTGCGCCCGTCATCGACGGCCTGCGCGCTAAGAGCGCCGTTGAGGTCATTCTGGCCGTCGATCTCACCACCGCCCTGCCATGGCGGATGCGTCTCCTGTTGCGGTTGCCGGTGGCCAAGGCGCGGGCCACTCGCGCCTCCATGACCGGACCGGTGCCCCGCGGGATCCTGAGCTGGGAGCAGCTCGCATCCTCGACCGGCCCGCTTGACCCGGCGTACCCGCAGTCACACCCGGATGACGTCGCGTTGCTCCAGTACACGGGGGGGACCACCGGGACGCCAAAGGGTGCAGTCCTGACCCACCGGAACCTCCGCGCGAATGCCGCCCAGGGGCGAGCATGGATGCCCGGTCTGAAGGACGGCGAGGAGACCGTCTACGCGGTGCTGCCGCTGTTCCACGCGTACGGCCTGACGCTGTGCCTGACCTTCTCGATGAGTGTGGGGTCGACCCTGGTGCTGCTGCCGCGCTTCGACCTCGACCAGATGTTCGAGGCGATCCGTCGCCGGCCCCCGACGTTCCTGCCTGCGGTTCCTCCGATCTACGAGCGGCTGGCGGCGGCGGCCCTGGAGCGCGGCGTGGACCTCACATCGATCCGCTACGCCATCTCGGGCGCCATGGCGCTGCCGCCTGCCGTTGTCGAGACGTGGGAGGCGGTCACCGGGGGGTTGCTTGTCGAGGGCTATGGAATGACCGAGACCTCCCCGGTCGCGTTGGGCAACCCGGCCGCGCCGACCCGCCGGCCGGGGACGGTGGGAGTCCCCTTCCCTTCCACCGAAATCCGCATCGTCGACCCCGACCATCCTTCTCGGGATCTTCCGACAGGGGAACCGGGTGAGCTGCTCATCCGCGGTCCGCAGGTGTTCGCCGGATATTGGAATCGTCCGGAGGAGACGGCCGCTGTGCTGCTCCCGGGCGGTTGGTTGCGGACGGGCGACATTACGGTCGCTGACGCGGATGGCTTCGTTCGCATCGTGGACCGGATCAAGGAGCTGATCATCACCGGCGGCTTCAACGTGTACCCGTCTGAGGTCGAGGAGGTGCTGCTGGAGCTTCCCGAGATCGCAGAGGTGGCTGTGGTCGGCGTCCGGAGCGCCGGCGACGCGAGCGAGGAGGTTGTCGTCGCCGTCGTGCCCGCCGACGGCGCGACCATCGACCCTGAGCACCTGCGCGTCTATGCGCACGAGCGGCTGACGGGCTACAAGGTGCCGCGCCGGGTCGTGGTGGTGGCCGACCTCCCGCGCTCCCAGATCGGCAAGATCCTCCGACGCAGTGTCCGTGACCGGATCGAGGAGATGGATGAGCGGGCCGCCGGTGGTCCAGCCAGCGACCATGAGGGTTCAGCCACCACCTGAGGTGGCTCCCACCCTCGCGCGCCGAGCCGGGGGAAGCAGGCCGCGTCAGGTGACAGTGAGCTGGCGATACATTCCGGAGACGTAGTGGCCCATGAGGTTGCAGACGAGCTCGTATCTCCCCGGCGCAAGCGTGACCGTCACTCGGCTGGAGGCACCGGGCTCGATGCCCTCGCCCGAGCCTGAACCACCGGAGTTGGATGCTTCGCCCATGCTGCCAGCCTCATCGACCTTGGCGTCGCCGCCGAAGGGCCGGGTACCCGCGACCTGAGCGGCCGCCATCGGCAGGATAACCATCTCGTGTTTCACAGCACCGGCATTGGTCACGACGAAGGAAACGGTTCCATGCGGCACCGAGCCCTGGTCCGCGCTCAAACCCATTGCCCCGGGGTGCATCGGGCCGTTGCCCTCGCCCATGGGTCCACCCGAGTCCGTGAGCGAGACGTTCACGACTCTCCCGGAAGTTTTCTCTGGTTTAGGCGAGGAGCTCGGCACAGGTGCGGAGTCGCCGGGACGTGCGCCACCGCTCATCATCGATGGGTCCGAAGCAGAGCCGGAGGAAGAGCGGTCGATGAGACTGAAAGCCACCGCGGCCGAGGCGACCAGGGCGACCACCGCCACCAGCAGCACCCCCACCATGATGGGACGTCTGATGGCGCTCATTCCCGGTCGTCTTGTGCGCTTGCGAGGGCCGACCGTTCGGCCTGCAGAGGATGCCGCTCGAGCAGGATGAGCCAGAGCACACTCATCCCGAGCCATCCGAGCAATCCCATGACGTTGCCGTACCAACCCATCACCATCAATCTTCCTTCCGTCGTCCCCCACCATGCTCGTCCCACCACGAATACCGGGGTAGTGCCATAGGTCCTTCTGACGTGTTGCTGAGACCGCAGGGAAGCGTGGGGGTGGCGTGGAAGTCTTCGACTTGACGTTGAACCGGCTACGCGTCGCCGACGTAGTTGCAGGTAGAGCCGTCGACTCGTCGGGAACGTCCTGTCTCCCGCCGCGGCCATCAGGAGGACGATCATGATTCCGAGAGCTATATCGGTTGCAGTTGTCGCCCCGGCGCTGGCTGGTGCAGCCCTTCTTCTTGCTGCGGGTGCGGCATTCGCCGCGCCCCAGATGCTTACCGCCAGCCTGAGCAGCTCCAACGAGGTAGGAGGCGCCGGCTCCAGTCTGACCGGCACGGCCACCGTGACGGTCGACGCCAGCTCCGGCAAGGTGTGCGCGAAGGTCACGAGCAACGTGGCCGGTGCGGTGGCCATGCACATCCACAAGGGCGCTTCGGGAGCCAATGGCCCGGTGGTGGTGGCCCTTGACGTCAAGTCCATCAACGGTGCAAGCATCTGTGCCACGGCCACGACGGCCATTGCCACGGCCATCGCAGCCGATCCGGCCGGCTACTACGTCAACATCCACACTCCGGCCAAGCCTGCAGGCGCGGTGCGCGGTCAGCTGGCCTCCGCGACGCCGAGCGGTGTCAACGCTGGCTCCGGCGGCCAGGCGGGGACGTCCCAAGACACCACTAGCGTTCTCGTTGCCCTGATGGTCGTGGGTGCCGGACTGACCGGGGCTGCAGGTTGGCGCCTGGTGCGGCGCTGAGCGGACTCTCGGCAACACCCCGTCAGGAGGAACGCCGCGGATGGTGGTTCCTCCTGACGGCAGGGGTGGTTTGCCTCGTCTTCGGTGGCGTCTTGTTGCTGGCCCAGGCCGCCTCGGTGGCGGCCGGCCGAAACGTCGGCAACATCCCTCTTGCGCGCGTCGCAGCGTCCCCACCGGCTGAACCGCACTTCGGGCCCAGTCCTGCTGCCACACTCCCGCCACCGCCAGTTCGGCTGAGGTTGCCGCGCCTGCACGTCGACGCGCCGGTGCTACCCGTTTCGGTCGGCCCTGACGGGTTGTTGGATGTGCCCGCCAACCCCCGTGCGCTGGGTTGGTGGAGCGGGAGCGCCAGACCTGGTCCGGTATCGGGCAGCGTCGTCATCGACGGCCACGTCGACAGCGCAGCCTTGGGACTGGGCGCGCTCTTTCGCCTTCGCGAGGCACGCCCCGGTGATGAGATAGTGCTCGAGAACGCCACAGGGGAGTCCACCGGCTACACGGTCGTGGCCCGTCGCAGCTACGCCAAGACCTCACTGCCGGTGGCTCAGGTATTTGCTACGGCGGTCAGCCCCCGGTTGGTGTTGCTCACGTGCGGTGGCGCATTCGACGAGGCGACCCATCACTATGCGGACAACATCGTCGTCTACGCCGTGCCGCGATGACCTCTCGTCTGCGGCTGCTTGCCTGGATCGGCGCGCTCCTCCTCCTGTCCTCGTGCGCGGGGACCGGCACGCCAAAGCCCGGTTCGCCTCCATCCACCGCGACCTCCTCAGCGACCTCCTCAGCGACCGCCTCCATCGCGCCTTCTGCACCGAAGACCGGGGCTCTTGAACCCGTCGTGGTGCACATCCGCAACTTCGCCTATGTTCCCCCCGCACCGGTCGTCATCGTCGGTCAGCCGATCCAGATCATCAACGACGATGCTGCGGCACATACCTGGAGCGCGGCCCCAAAGGCTGGCTGGACCTACACCTCCGGGAACCTCGAAAAGGGAAAGCGGGCGACCTTTCCGGGCTTCAGCACCCCGGGCCGGTACAGATTCCTCTGCTACTACCACGCCGAGATGCCGTCGATGAACGGCGTGGTGACGGTCAAGGCGGCCCGGTAGAACCCGCTCCGTCCAGGCAGGCGATTGTCAGCGCGCTGGTCGTGGCTCGAGGTGCGTCTGGACGGCGGTATCGGGCAGGTCGTTGGCGATCGCGGCCTCGACATCCTCGGTCACTTCGTGCCCCCGTTCCACCGTCCAGGCGCCCGGCACGAGGACGGTCATCGACACGAAGCGGTGCCGCCCGGACTCGCGGGTGCGCAGGTCGGCGAAGTCGACCTCGGCCGTTCGCTTTTCGTCGAGCACGGCTGCTACGCGAGCAAGATCACCGGGTGGCATCGCGGCGTCGAGCAGGGAGGTCACCGATGCGGACACGAGCCTGAACCCGGTCACAAGGATGTTCACACCCACGAGCGCGGCCACGATCGGGTCCAGTCGCTGCCAACCCGTCAGCCCCACCAGGAGCACCCCGACGATGACGCCAGCCGAAGTCCAGACATCGGTCAGCAGATGTTTGCCGTCCGCGGACAGCGTGACCGAGCGGTGGGCGGTGCCGGCGCGCAGCAGGAGAAGGCCAACTGCCCAGTTCACGGCAGTGGCGACGGTCGAGATGGCCAACCCCAGGCCGACACTCTCCAGGGCCGCCGGGTGCAGAAAGCGCTCCACCGAGCTGGCCAGGATGACCCCGGCTGCGACGAAGATCATCAGCCCTTCGATGCCGGCCGAGAAGTACTCCGCCTTGCCATGTCCGAAGTTGTGATTCTCGTCGGCTGGTCGGGCCGCCACGTGCAGCGCGACCAGGGCGACGACTGCCGCGACCAGGTTCACCAGAGACTCGGCGGCGTCCGAGAGGAGGCCGACCGACCCGGTCAGGAGGTAAGCCCCCGACTTCAGCCCGATCGTCACCACGGCGGCTGCAATCGACAGCCAGGCGAACTTCGTCAACCCCCGTGATACGCCTTCCGGCTCCACTCCGACCTGCGGAAAGGCGAGGTTCCTCATGAGGCCACACTGTCAGAGTGCTGTCCGGGCCGATGACGTGGTCGACGTGTTGCCGGTCAGGCCGGGAAGAGGACCCCGGGGTTGAGCAGCAGGCCCGGGTCCAGGGCTGCCTTGATTGATCTCATCGCCGCGATCTCGGCGGTGGAACGCGACAGGCCGAGCCACGCCGTCTTGGCGCGGCCGACCCCGTGCTCGGCACTGATGCTGCCGCCCAGCGATGCGACATACCTCAGCACTGCGTCGGTCACCGCGTGCTCGTCGCCAGCGCCGAGCACGTTGACGTGGAGGTTGCCCTCGTGAAGGTGGCCGAACACGATGGTCTGGGCGCCAGGAGCGACCTGAGCCACGATGTCCGGCAGCTCACGCAGGGCGCGTTCGAGCTGCGCATGGGGGATCGCAACGTCGAGCTTGACCGGCACGCCGAAGGCGTTGATCGACTCGGTGTGTGCCTCGCGGTAGCGCCAGAGACCCGCACGCCCACGTGCATCCTCACCCATCACGATGTCGGCAACGCCGGGCACCAGCTCGCTGACCTCCCCCAGAGCTTCCAGCATCGCCTCGCCGGGGTCGATCCGGTCGGCGCACTCCACCAACAGGTATGCCGGGTGGTCACCGGGAACAGGTGCGGGCAGACCGGTATGGCGCATGACAAGTGCCAGCCCATTGGCAAGGAACAGCTCGGCAGCCTCGAGTGAGCCCAGCCTGGGCTTGAGCGCGGCAAGGGCGGCAAGGGCCGCACCGGTGGATTCCAACGCAAGGAGCGCGACGGTTCTGTGGGTGAACAGCGGCCACAGGCGGACGCGGACCGCAGTGATCACGGCGAGGGTCCCCTCGGCCCCGGTAAGGAGCCCGACCAGGTCGTAGCCGGTGTTGTCCTTGGGCAACGCCTCCAGCCGCGAAACCACCGAGCCGTCCGCGAGCACCGCCTCCAGGCCAACGACCTGCTGGCGGGTGCTGCCGTATCTCAGGACCCGCTCGCCGCCTGCGTTGGTGGAGACCAGCC
>ENA-OFCI01000867-OFCI01000867.1-metagenomes-genome-assembly--contig:-NODE-867-length-15802-cov-3.502254_pt1 | contig 15802 bp, 16 predicted proteins | sample MGYA00153391_OFCI01 | MGnify analysis MGYA00153391
GTAGTAATTGAAGGACAAGGTGTCCTTAAGTTGTGAAACTAATAACCCTAACCCCTTTTAATTTATGCCGCTTCAAACTACATCAGACTGACATAGTAATTATTTCTGAGACCTGTAACTGAGCGCATAAAACTGCGGTGGTTTGGGCTCAAAGCCTGAATTCAGTGATGCACCATAAAAATTTATGCCAATACAACCAATTAAAGATACCCTCAAAACGCGCGTAACTAAGTTGGTCGCTGTCTACCGCGTGGCCATCGTAGTTTTGCTTGTCGGTATCGTCGTGTATCGCGAATATTACCGCTGGTACTTGCCGCAGCAAATCGATCCTATAAACCGGTGGCTCTTCGTCACGAATCGCAATGCGTCATTGGTTACTTGCAGTCTGCTTGCGGTTGTCGCGCTGGTTCTTGAATGGCGTTGCTATCGCGCAAGCGGAAAATCTTCATTGTTTGCTTCGTTTCCCGGCTTGGCGCTTCTCGCGGTTATTGCAACACTATTTGTTCACACAGCTTATGGCAGATAACACGCTGCAGAGACTGCTCCATTTGGTCGCGCAGCGGGTAACGGCAAGAGCCTTGATGCTTGCGGCACTGCATTACTTCGCACTTTTAAATCAGAAATTTCCCTCTATAAGCCACTGATCAAACGCGTTACTATATTGCAGACGAGTTCAAACCGAAAGAAAAGCCCCAATATCCAAGAGCACCTTCAGCCATTTTTGCTTCAAACGACCCGTCAATCCTAGTGTTTGCATATTTTATTTGCCACATAGTAAACCCCCAACACTAATCTCAATCCGGTTTGCGTTTCTGCAAAAACGCTGCCACGCCTTCCTGCGCATCGTCGTCGGCAAAATTGCAGGCGATGGTCGCCGAGGCATCTGCATAGGCGGCTTCTATGCCTAGCTCAAGCTGTCGATAGACAAGTGCCTTGCCGGTGGCGAGTCCGCCGCGCGGTTTTGGTTTGAGGGTTTCACAGAGCGCGAGCGTGGTGTTACGTAACGCATCGGCTGCCACGACTCAATTAACTAAGCCCCAATTCACCGCGATGGCGGCGTCGATAAATTCACCGGTCATGGGCATTTCTGCGGCACGTTTGCGTGAGATGGTACGTGTCAGTGCTAAAGCGGGTGTCGAACAAAACAGACCCCGATTCACGCCTGATACTGCCAATTTTTTTATTTTCTGCGCCGCCGCCGAGCGCCTTATAAAGCGCATCCAGCAATGCTCTTGAGAGAGGGCTGTATTGTTTGGGCCGATTGGGCGTCAGGAAGACTATGCCGTCTTCGATACTGACAATCAGGGGGGTTTCACCCATCGTAAAAACTATGCTGACAGGCATTTTGACCACTTATTTCAAACTGAGAATACAAGTTTATGTTGAAGACTGGACCCAAGAAATGCGGGAAATGCCAGCACCGGTAATGACCTGCCCAGCCTGCTAGAATCTAGTCGCCATGTTGCTGCGTACAGTAAAATACTGCCACTAACTATCCCCTTATTTTGAAAAATATCCTTGTATTGTTCGACCAAGAATGGGATCACGCGCAGCTTAATCGTGCGGGACTGTTATCTGATCACACCACCCGTTTTTTTCATGAAGGTTTTGATCTTTTCAGTTTTCCCAGCAACGCTAATTTATTGTTTTTTGATATCTTTCGCTTCGTCGATAAGCTGGTTGAAAAGTACGGGCGCAATGCCAGTGCCGGTCGCAAAATTGACGGCATTATTTCAAGCCATGAGCAATTTGGGGCGCTATCGGCGGCGCTGCTGGCGCAACGGCTAGGGCTGCCATCCACCAGCATTCACGGCGTCATGAATGCCCAGCACAAAGCACTCGCCCGCACCTTGATTGAACGGGACGTGCCGAAGGCTAATGTGCCGTTCGCCACTTTCCCCTATACCGTGCGTGGTGCATCTGAAATTGCCTTGCCGTTTCCATTTTTTGCCAAGCCGGTCAAAGCCGCCTATTCGGTGCTCGCCCGTCGTGTGGAAGACTTTGCGGATCTCAAGGATCATCTTAGCTTTCACCCGTGGGAGCGCTACATCATCAAGCGCCTGGTACGCCCGTTTAATGATGTGGTGGAGCGCATGGGCGCAACCGATATTAACGGCCACTATATGCTGGCCGAGCAGTTGATCGACGGCTTTCAGGTCAATGTTGACGGGCTTGTTGAAAACGGAAAAATTACCGTGCTGGGCATCGTGGATGCGGTGATGTATCCGGGTACCGATGCATTTATGCGATGGGAATACCCCAGCCGCCTGCCGCCGCAATGGCAGCGCAATATTCATGAGACCACGCAGGCCGTGGTGAAAGCGCTGGCCTTGGATCATGGTTTATTCAATGTTGAATTGCGGATTTGTTCTCACTCCGGTGATTGCAAAGTGATTGAGGTGAATCCGCGTATGGCCGCGCAATTCTCCGACATGTACGAGATGGTTGATGGCATTAACCTGCATGACATCGCGATCAAGCTTGCGACCGGCGAGAGCGTGAATATTGAGCAGGCCATGGCGAACAAAAAAGGCAAATATAGCGTCGCCACCAGCTTTGTCTATCGGCGTTTTGATGGCTTGCCCCAGTTGCATTTCCCCGGCCCGGCCGAGTTTGAACAACTGCGCCAATTTGATCCCGATGCACAGTTGCTGCTATTCAAAAAGCGCGGTAATGAATTAAAGCGCGAAATGAAATGGCTGCAAAGCTATCGTTATGCATGCATGAATATGGGCGGTGAATCTGAGGATGCACTGATGGAAAAATACCGTGAAGCATCGCGGATTGTCGGGTTTCCTGCACATCGCTAATTTTGTGCAGTGCATGTCCGGGATTGTGGATCATGCAGGGTAAAATACGGGGTCTGGTGATTGTTAATGCTTTTACCCCTACAACATGCCTTTTGGCGCGACCCTAATCTACTCCTACCCAATCTTATGAACGTCTCAGAAATCCGCCAAGCTTTCGTCGATTATTTTGTTTCCAAAGGGCACACCCATGTTGCCTCGTCGTCCCTGGTGCCGGGCGACGACCCTACTTTGCTGTTCACCAACGCCGGCATGAATCAGTTTAAAGACTGTTTCCTCGGGCTCGAAAAACGCAGCTATGTTCGCGCGGTGTCCTCGCAGCGCTGTGTGCGTGCCGGTGGCAAGCATAACGATCTGGAAAATGTCGGCTATACGGCGCGGCATCATACGTTTTTCGAAATGCTGGGTAATTTCAGTTTTGGCGATTATTTCAAGCGCGAGGCGATCAACTTCGCTTGGGAATTGCTGACCGTTGTTTATAAACTGCCGGCAGAAAAACTGCTCGTTACCGTTTATGCCGAAGACAACGAAGCCTACGATATCTGGGCCAATGAAATCGGTGTGCCGAAGGAACGTATTGTTCGCATCGGTGATAACAAAGGCTCAAAATATGCTTCCGACAATTTCTGGATGATGGGCGATACCGGCCCCTGCGGCCCGTGCAGCGAGATTTTTTACGATCACGGCGCGCATATCCCCGGTGGGCCACCCGGTTCGCCGGATGAGGACGGTGATCGCTTTATTGAGATATGGAATCTTGTTTTCATGCAGTACAATCGTGAAGTCAAAGACGGCCCGATGGTTCCCCTGCCAAAGCCATCTGTCGATACCGGCATGGGCCTGGAGCGTTTGTCAGCCGTGCTGCAACATGTTCACGCCAATTATGAAATCGATCTGTTCCAGGCGCTGATCAAAGCTGCGATGCGCGAAACCGGCGAACAAGACATCACTAACCCCAGCCTGCGCGTGATTGCAGACCATATTCGCGCGTGCGCATTCCTCGTTTGTGATGGCGTGATTCCGGAGAACGCAGGCCGTGGCTATGTGTTGCGCCGGATTGCGCGCCGTGCGATGCGGCACGGCTACAAGCTGGGCCAGAAAAAACCGTTTTTCTATAAATTGGTTGATGATTTGGCGAACGTGATGGGTGATGCATTCCCTGAAATCGTCGCGCATAAGGAACGCGTCAAAGCGGTGTTAAAGCAGGAGGAAGAACGGTTTGGCGAGACGCTGGAGGCTGGGATGCGGGTGTTTGAACTCGCGGCATCCGTAAAAGAACGTGCTATAGCGCAGTTTGCTCGTGAGCTAGGCGGGACGGTTAATTTTTTTGAAGAGCCAAGGCTGTCAGAAGGGCAAGGTCGACTTGATGGACTTTTTCAAACTGAAAAAGAACAAAAATTTGTTAGGGTAATTGATTGTCGGCTTGCCGATGCAATGAGATTGGATGAAGAAATTTCACATACTTTGCGCGCAAGAGAATATGTAGAAAGATCGGCTCAAGAAAGTAATAAAACCGGCTCGATAACTATCCTATTTGTTGGGCATAGCCTTGATAATACTAAGCTGGCCTTATCGATATTTGATAAGCTTAGTGTGCCGCAGAAAAAATTTATTGAAGTATGTCAATATATCGAATCACAACTGAAATTCGATGGTTATTCTGCGTTCTTACTTCATGACACATTCGGCTTTCCGCTTGATCTAACTACAGATATTTGTAGAGAACGTGGTTTTGAGGTTGACACTGATGGCTTTGATCGTGCGATGGTTGAGCAGCAGGAACGCTCACGCGGCGCGGGTAAATTCGCGGCAAAAGAAAAACTGATTTATGAGGGGGCCAAGACCGATTTCAAAGGCTATGAAACGCTCGACGCCCCTTGTAACGTGTTGGCGCTTTACCGTGATGGTGTGGCGGTGAAAACATTGAAGGTTGGTGAAACTGGTGTGGTCGTGCTCGATAAAACGCCGTTTTATGCTGAGTCTGGTGGGCAAGTTGGCGATGTGGGCGTGTTGACCACATTCAGTACGACCTTTGAGGTCAGCGACACAACCAAAATTCAAGCTGATGTCTTCGGCCACTACGGCAAGCTCATGCCCGGCTCACTGAGCGTTGGCGATAGCGTGAAAGCCAGCGTAAGCCTTGAGGTTCGCGCCCGCGTGATGCGCCATCACTCGGTGACCCACCTCATGCACAAAGCGCTGCGCGAAGTGTTGGGTACGCACGTGCAGCAAAAAGGCTCACTGGTTGATGCAGATAAGACCCGTTTTGATTTCGCGCATAACGCACCCATGACCTCCGTTGAAATCGCTCAAGTTGAAACCATCGTCAACGCCGAAATCCTGCGCAATGAAGCCACCAGCGCGACGGTCATGCCACTTGAAGACGCACAAAAAACCGGTGCGATGATGTTATTCGGCGAGAAATACGCCGATGAAGTTCGCGTGCTGGAGATTGGTTCATCGAAAGAGCTTTGCGGTGGTACGCACGTAACGCGAACTGGTGATATTGGCCTGTTTAAAATCGTCAGTGAAGGCGGTGTCGCAGCCGGCGTGCGTCGTATTGAAGCCGTCGCGGGATCGGTAGCATTTGAGTATGTTCAAGCTGGATTTGCAATACTCGAACAGTATGAATTCGAGCTTGGTTTCGCCGGGGCAAAATCTCCTGAAGATGTTCGTGTTGAGATGGCAAAGCACAAGGCTCACGCAAAATCACTCGAAAAACAATTGGCGACACTGAAATCGAAAGTCGCCGCTTCGCAGGGCGATGATTTGCTTAGTCAGGCGGTGGATGTCAATGGCGTGAAAGTGCTTGTCGCCAAGCTGGAAGGGGTGGATGCCAAAGGCCTGCGCGACGCCATGGATCAAGTCAAAAACAAATTGAAATCCGGTGTGATCGTGTTGGCCGTGGTGGAGGGTGAAAAAGTACAAATCGCGGCAGGTGTGACCCCGGATTTAATGTCCAAATTCAAAGCTGGCGAGGTGGTAAATCATGTCGCCCAGCAGGTCGGCGGCAAGGGTGGCGGCAAGCCGGATATGGCGATGGCCGGTGGTACCAACCCTGCCGGGATTAGCGCTGCGCTGGCAAGCGTGGCTGCGTACATCAAGGAGCGTTCTTAATGACAACTGAAGTGTCAGCCAATGGGTCAAACAATGTGTCTGTCAACGTTTCTGCCAACGGGTCTACCAATATGCCCGCCGATATTAATGTGGTAGTCCGCAATCTGAAACAGGCTGAGGCGGCGTTAGCCTCTCTGCTGGCTTCGCCGCAAGTATTGGCTGCAGTCGCAACAGCCGCCAATTTGATCGCGGACGCATTCCAGCAGGGCGGTCGTGTTTTCTCCTGCGGTAATGGCGGCAGCATGTGTGATGCGATGCATTTTGCGGAAGAGCTGTCGGGCCGTTATCGCCAGGATCGTAAAGCCTTGCCCGCTGTTTCAATCAGTGACCCTTCGCATATTTCCTGTGTGGGCAATGACTACGGTTATGACTTCATTTTTTCCCGCTACCTGGAAGCGCATGCGCGGAAGGGCGATGTGTTGCTGGGTATTAGCACCAGCGGCAAAAGTGCCAATGTGATCAAAGCGGCTGAATATGCAAAGCAGCAGGGTGTCCATGTTGTCACGCTCACCGGCAAAGCAGACAGTACGCTCGGTGCGCTGGCCACGGTGGACATCACCACGCTCGGCACCTCCGGCTTTGCTGATCGTGTGCAAGAGCTGCATATCAAAGTGATTCATATTTTGATTGAGCTGATCGAGCGGCGGTTTTTCCCCGCAAATTACACGAATTAGTTCTGCTAAATATGTTCAAGTTTTGCCCCCATTGCGCTACCCCGCTGACTGAACGTGAATTTGTTGAAGACGGCGGCACCAATTTGCGCCGTGCCTGCCCCGCCGATGCTTGCGGTTTCATTCATTACGACAATCCCACGCCGGCAGTCGGGGTGCTGCTTGAGCAGGATGGCGAGATTATTCTGGCGCGAGGTGCGGGCTGGCCGGAAGGCGCGTTCGCGTTGATTACCGGATTTCTGGAGCGTAATGAAGACCCGGTCAAAGGCGTGATTCGTGAAGTCAAAGAAGAAACCAATCTGGATGTGGTTGAAACCAGAATCATCGGCAACTATATTTTTGAGCGCAAAAATGAAGTGATGCTGTGCTATCACGCCATTGTCACCGGTGACCTCAAACTCTCACCCGAGCTTGTCGAAACCAAACGCTATCAGCCGCATGAGCTACGCCCTTGGCCGCGTGCGACGGGCTTTGCCGTGGCGGACTGGATGCGCTCGCGCGGGTTGGAAGTAAAATTTATTGATCGGCCATTGATTAATGTAGAGAAGAAAACCTGATGAAAAAAATACTATTTGTTTTTCTAATGTTGCAATATTTCAGCAGCGCTTTTGCGCAGGATATTCAAACCTCAACCGTAGTGCGTGAACGCGCCTCGCTGAAGACTGAGCTTGAATTAATGGGCGAAAATGATCAAAAACATCGCACAAAAATTTTTAAAGCTGCAGATGATAAAGCGCGCGCAAAACTCTGGGAGGAGCAACTGCCAATTGATAAGGTCAATCAGGACCGCATTGATGAAATCGTGAAAGCGCATGGTTGGCCCGGACAAAAAGAATTCGGTGCCAAAGCATCTCAAGCCGCATTTTTGGTGATCCAGCATGCCCCGGTCGAGATGATGAAGCGATATCAGCCTATGTTGAGGGTGGCCATGGAAAAGGATGATTTGCGCAAGGAGAGTTATGCCATGTTTGAAGATCGCGTCCTTATGTATGAAGGCCGAGGACAGACATATGGTTCGCAACTCCACACAGATAATCAAACGGGAAAGAGGGCGTTTTGGAAAATTGAAGACGAAGTCAATGTTGATAAACGTCGCGCACAGATGGGCATGGGCCCGCTTGTTGAATATGCAAAATTCTTTGGTATCGAATATATGCCCTTGAAAGTAGTTCCAGACTCAACGGAAAAGAAATGACATCGTCAAAGAGAATGCTTCCCGAATCCATCGCCGCCCAAGCCTTAGGCTGGATCGATGAAAAAACCAAAGGTGTAGTCGAGCCGATTTATACCTCTACGACTTTCATTCGCGACCCCGATAATCAATACCGATCCGGGCGCGTTTATGCGCGCGATCAGAATCCGACCTTTGATCAAGCTGAAGCCGTCTTGACCGCGCTGGAAGGCGGGCATGCCTCGCTATTATTTGCATCCGGCATGGCGGCGGCGACTGCCGTATTTCAGGCGCTAGCGCCGGGCGATCATGTGCTGGCACCGAATGTTATGTATTGGTCGTTGCGTAATTGGCTGAAAAACTTTGCGACGCACTGGGGTTTGCTGATTGATTTTATTGATATGGATTCGCCTGATGCGGTGCGTGCCGCGATAAAGCCCAAGCTAACCAAATTGGTGTGGATTGAAACACCGGCGAATCCGCTGTGGACGATTACCGATATTGCGTTGATGTGTGAGATAGCCCATGCGCATGGCGCGATGGTCGCGGTGGATTCCACCGTGGCGACACCGGTGCTGTCGCAGCCATTGAAGCTGGGCGCGGATATCGTCATGCACGCGGCGACTAAATATCTGAATGGCCATTCAGACGTGATTGCAGGCACTTTGACGACCCGCGAAGATAATCCGACATGGCAACGCATTCGCGGCATCCGCGCACAGCTTGGCGGCGTGTTGGGGCCGTTTGAGGCATGGCTGCTCACCCGTGGCATGCGTACGCTGTATCCACGCGTTCGCACGGCGTGTGCATCGGCACAAGCGATTGCAGAACATTTTGCAGCGCATCCGCGGGTGGCCGAAGTTATGTACCCCGGTTTGCCGTCGTTTGCCGGTCACGCGGTAGCGGTAAAGCAGATGACGGGTGGCTTCAGCGGCATGATGTCGATACGGATCAAGGCGGGCGAGGGCGCTGCGATTGCGACGGCGGCGAATGTTCAATTATGGAAGCGCGCTACCTCGCTCGGTGGGGTGGAAAGTTTGATTGAACACCGCGCCAGTGTTGAAGGCCCGGGCACACCGGCGCCAACAGATTTGCTGCGGCTGTCAGTGGGGATTGAAAATACCCAGGATTTGATTGCCGATCTTGAACAGGCAATCACAGAAGCGTCATCCCTTTAAGAAAATTATGCAAACCCAAACCCGAGCGACGACTACCCAGCGCATTCAGCACTACTTGGTTCGCGCCAATCTCGATTTATTACTCGACTACACTTCGGTCATTGAAAAAACCGTCGCCACCTTCATTGTGTCGCTGGGGGATTTGCCCCCGGGCTTTGCCGATGATGCGCTGTATAGCTATCAGGTACCGATGCTGTCTGACGATGGCAGTTGTTCGCTGATTGAAGAGCTGGCGCCGCAACCTTATGATCTGACCGCCATTCTGGGCGGGCGTAATGAAACGAATAAACGCAAACTGTTATTGCTGAATCAGCTCGTCGAGCACTCGACCCAATTGATCGGTGCGGATTGGCTGGGCATTTATCAGGTCCGTCAAAATGTGCTGGCGAATCCGGTGCTGGTTAAACTCGCCTACCGTGGTCGCCCGAGCCGCGCGGAGTTTCCGCTGAGCGCCGAATTTGCCAAAGGCAGTACCAACAGTGCGGTTGGTTTGAGCGGCCACGCGAAGGTCATTGATGATGTCGCTGCCTTTACCGCTGAGGGTGGTGGTTTTTATGTATGCGATGACGCGGTGCAGGCCGAGGCGTGTCTGCCGATATTCGATGAAGCCGGAAAAATAATCGGCATTATCGATGCGGAAGCCGCGCCCAAAGCGTTTTTTAATGCAGATCGTTTAAGTGTTCTGGTCGCGGTTGCACTGGTGGCGCCCGCGTTGTTGCCTTAGCATCTGCCTGGACGTCTGCGCGCTGCGCCGCAAACGCTGCCCGCTCAAACACATTATCGCGATAAGCGTCGCCACCTTTTATTACCGCCATCGCGCTCGACGCCAAATAGGCAAACGGAAAAATCACGCCCCAGCGTTCGTATTGGCGCACATGCGTGTGTTCGTGGCTGCGCAGCCGTGCGGCGGTGGCGCAATCGCGTGCCAGGATGATGTGGCCGAGAGTGATCGCTTCAATATTACCCCAAGGATTAATTAGCCATAACAGCCGGGAAGCCTCGCAGTTGCTGGCTTCCAGGGCATTGCCATGGCGGTTGCAATCACCGCCTGTGGCCTTTACCATGCCCGCCAATATCAGTCCGAGTAATGTAATGGGCAGCGGCCAAATATAGAACCACAGACGCCTTAATAGACGCACTTTTTATTTTGCAAATGCGGCGCGAATCGTTTCAATGCGCTTTCGATTCACATCGAAATCGCGCACACCCAATCGTGATGCGGAGCGTATGTGAATCACTTGGGCTTTTGTATCAAGAGCGGCTTCGACGTCATCAACAAAACCCATCGTCGGCGTTTTGAATTCGGCGTATAAATAATTTCCGTTCTCGGTGACCACGCTGACGCGCGCTTGTGATTTCACGACACCGATGAATTTTTTCCACGCGGCGCTGGCATCACCTGAGAATGCAATCGGCTCGATGTAATGCAGCGTGTCCGATTTTTCAACCGTGGATAAAACGGTGTTGGGTTTCCATGAGGGTGGTTTGAATTGACCGTTATTAAAGCCGAGCCCTGACGGGCGTGAACCGGAAAAAAGTCCCATGGGTTGTCCTCCAATAGTTTCGATACCGATGATGATGCCTGCCACGGCAATAATGGCCAGGAGGATCATAAGAATGCGTTTGAGAAATGATTTTAGCGTCATGGGTCAGTTTAGCTCATCAGGGTTTTTACGCCATCCGGGGTGCGGATATAAGCACACATGGTCATGCCGGAATAGGGCGGGGTTGGGGTCAGGGTTAAAGCATTTTCAAGACCTATCTCGTTTAGCAGATAGCGAATTTTTGCCGGGTTCGGATGGGCCGCTTCCATCCATTCAAAGCGACATTGCTGGTCAGGCAGGCGTTGGCAGGGATGCAGCGGCAGATCCCATTGAATGAGGGTCGGTATTAGTCCGGCCTCAACCGCATAGCCGTCGTCGGGGATGGTGATGCGCCATTTAAAATCACCACGCTCCATCGGCTGTACGCCTCCTAAAATACCGCCGGTTTTTTCGGCAAGTGCATCAATGTTATCGGTGCGGGCCACCCAGCCGAGCAGTCGTGGTTTTTGCGCAATCCGCTCTTGAACATCCGGCGTATCCAGACCAAACCAGCGTGGCATGAATGGGGTGTCGCGCGTTTGGCTGACGGCAGGATCAATCGCAATCAACTCCAGATAATGATCTGGCCCCAGCGATAACAAACGATTGTGGGTGCCCATGCGGATATGGCTGCCCACATCGCTCAAACTAACGCCCAAAAAACGCTCTAGCCACGCGCTGCCACGCGCCAGATCGGCACAGCCAATGACTAAATGATCGAGGGTGGTGGCATCCATGTGGTGGGTTTTTTTATTTGTTTATGTTGACTGCAACACCGCGTAATTGATCAACCTGCGCTGCATCAATGAGTATCAAACTGAAAGCAGAGATTATAATGCAACGCTTTAAAAACGCACGCGATAACGGTATCGAAATTTGCACCCAACTACGCCATAAAAAAATTGACCCATGAGGAAAAATATGAAACATCCTGCTTTATATACTTCACTGATGATGGGTTTAGCGTCGCTGACTGTTTCATTCATGTTTCCCGCGCTTGCTGAAACACCGGCATGGCCCGCGAAGCCGATCAAATTGGTTGCGGTCTTTCCACCGGGGGGCTCGGTGGACCAAGTGGCCCGCGTTATTTCTCAGCCGCTGCAAACCTTGCTCAAGCAGCCGGTGATTGTTGACAACAAAGGCGGGGCATCAGGCTCCATCGGTACCGCTGCCGTGGCCAAGTCTGACCCGGACGGCTACACCTTTGCGGTGGTGTTTGATACCCACGGTGTAAACCCCAGCCTGATTCCTAATCTACCCTACGACACGAAAAAAGATTTGGTGCCGGTGATGCTGATCTCGCGTTCCGCGATGATGGTAGCCGCGCATCCGTCGGCTGGTTTCAAGAGCTTTGCCGAGGTGGTCATCGCATCGAAAAAAGATCCCGGTAAATACGCCTTCGCCAGTATTGGATCAGGCAGTCTGGCGCATTTGTCGTTGACGCAGTTACAAAATCAGGGCAATTTTCAACTGACGCATGTGCCGTATAAAGGCGGTGGCCCGGCCTTGCAGGACGCCGTAGCGGGTCAGGTGCCGTTAATCGCCGGCACCGTGTTTCTGATCAGTCCGCAAGTAGACGGTAAAAATCTGGTGCCGCTTGCGGTTACATCTGCAAAAAGAATCGCAAAATATCCCGATGTAAAAACCATCGCAGAGCAAGGTTTCCCTGGCTATGAATCCGTGGCATGGTGGGGAATTTTTGCGCCCGCTAAAACCCCGCCAGCGATTATTGCGGCGATGAATGCAGCGCTGGTAAAAGTCCTGAATGAGCCCGGCGTACGGGATCGTTTAACCGCACAGGGTATGGAAATTGTGGCGTCCAAGCCGGATGAATTGGGCAAATTTCTGGATGTGGAAATTGAGCGCTGGGCGAAGGTTATTAAAGACAACAAAATTAAAGCAGGGGAGTAAACGTAGCAATAACAGTAGGCATAAGACTAGAAAAAGACTAAAAATCGGCATAAAAATGAGAATGCAAAAACCCGTGCCAGACCGCATGCCGCCGCTTGCCGATGCTGATTTAACACCGGATCAACGCGATGCCGCCAACGAGCTTGCCAGCGGCCCACGAGGTGCGGTGTTCGGGCCATTTGTCCCGCTACTGCGCTCACCCGAGCTGATGCGCTGCGTACAAAAAACTGGCGAATATTTACGCTATAACTCGGCACTGCCGCCGCGATTATCCGAGTTCGTTATTTTGCTGGTGGCGCGCTGGTGGAATCAGGATGTCGAGTGGCAGATCCATCATCCCATTGCGCTCAAGGCCGGTGTCAAGCCAGCGGTTGCGGATGCGATTGCCGAGAACCAGCGGCCTGCAGGCATGAGCCCGGAAGAAGAAGCAATTTATGATTTTTTGGCCGAGTTGCATCGCCATCATAAGGTGGGCGACGCGACCTATGCACGTGCAAATGCGATGTTTGGTGAACGCGGTGTGGTGGATCTCACGGCGCTATGCGGTTACTACAGTTTGCTGGCGATGGTTATGAACGTGGCACAAACATCAGTGCCTGAACCTGGCGATAAAATTTGAAAATTCAAACCCCGGCATTGGCGGGCATCGCCGAGAAAAAATGCTTGTAAACTCCCGCCGATTCTAGGGTTTCATTTTTCAGTAACGGCCCATGTATAAAGCGAGCCGAGCGGCGTGTACAGCACCGCCCAGCCTAGCAATACCCCGCCGCCATTGGCGATCATGTCGCGAGTATCAAAAGTGCGCCAGCCGGTCCAGCCCTGTACAAATTCGATGCTGACACCCATCAGGGCAAAGACAACGGCGAGCGTGAGACGCGGACGAAATTCGCGCCAGCATTGGCCCCACCACCACATTGTGCCGCCATAGGCTACGACATGATAGAGCTTGTCTTCGTGACGAAAACCGATCGTCGGTGGATGCGGGATCAGTGACAGCGTCCATAGAATGACGATGATCAGCGCTCCCACGGCGAACCAGACATAGCGCGCGGATGACATCACGAGAAGCAACTACTTTCTCTGTGGTGGTAAATCGGTGCAGACGCCTTCAAACAGCTCGGCCGCCATACCAATGGATTCGCCCAGTGTCGGATGCGGATGAATGGTTTTGCCGATGTCGGTGGCGTCACTTCCCATCTCGATGGCGAGTGCTATTTCGCCAATGATGTCGCCGGCATGCGTACCGACAATGGCACCGCCAATGATGCGATGGGTGTCGGCATCAAAAATTAATTTGGTGAAACCTTCATCGCGACCATTCGCAATCGCGCGGCCCGATGCCGCCCATGGAAAGGTTGCTTTTTGAATCTTCAGCCCCTTCGCCTTGGCCTCGTCTTCGGTCACGCCCACCCACGCTACTTCAGGGTCAGTGTAGGCAACAGAAGGAATCACGCGCGCATCGAAAAATGTTTTTTGTCCGGCGGCAGCTTCAGCGGCAACATGGCCTTCATGCACCGCTTTGTGCGCCAGCATCGGTTGGCCGACGAGATCACCAATCGCAAAAATGTTCGGTATGTTGGTGCGCATTTGTTTATCAGTTTCGATAAAGCCGCGATCTGTGACCGTCACGCCTGCTTTATCGGCGCTGAGTTTTCTACCATTGGGTGCGCGGCCCACGCTCATCAGCACCATGTCATAACGCACCGGTTCTTTGAGCGCTGTAGTTTGGTCATCCGTGACTTCGAAGGTCACATAAATGCCGTCAGGTTTCGCTTCCACCGCAACCGTTTTGGTTTTGAGCATGATGTTGTCAAAACGATGCGCGTTAAATTTTTGCCACGCCTTAACGAGATCGCGGTCTGCGCCTTGCATCAGACCATCCATCATTTCCACCACATCAAGTCGCGTGCCGAGTGTGGAATAAACGGTGCCCATTTCCAGGCCGATAATGCCGCCACCAATGACCAGCATTTTTTTCGGAATTTCTTTTAGCGCCAATGCGCCAGTCGAATCGACGATGCGCGGATCATCCGGTACAAATGGCAAGCGCACCACTTGCGAGCCGGCGGCAATGATGGCTTTTTGAAACTTGATGACTTTTTTCTCGCCGGTTTTGTCTTGTGCCGTGCCGGAGGTGATTTCTACTTCGATGTGGTTTGCATCCAGGAATTGCCCGATGCCGCGCACTACCTCAACCTTGCGCATTTTCGCCATGCCGGCGAGGCCGCCGGTGAGTTTGCCCACCACTTTTTCTTTCCAGCCACGCAGTTTGGCCAGATCGATTTTTGGTTTGCCAAAGGTGATGCCATGTTCGGCAAGTGCAGCAGCTTCGTCGGTCACGGCGGCCACATGCAGCAATGCTTTTGACGGGATGCAACCAACGTTTAAACACACACCGCCGAGCTGCGCATAGCGTTCGATGATGATGGTTTTCATGCCGAGATCAGCGGCGCGGAAGGCGGCAGAATATCCGCCAGGGCCCGCGCCGAGCACGACCATTTCGCATTCAAGGTCGGCTGTGCCGATGTAGTTTCCCGCAACCGGTGCAGACTGGAAAGGCAATGCTGGTGCGGAGCTTTGATGGAGACCCCCTTGCGGGGGTGGGGCAGATGCCCTGGAGATGCCCGCCGGTGCTTGGCTTTGAGCAGGGGAGGCTGCAATGTTTGCTGATTCAACAGCCTCTATTACCAACAACGCCGATCCCATCGAAACCTTGTCACCCAACTTAACTTTTATTTCCTTCACCACGCCCGTATGTGTAGACGGTACTTCCATCGTCGCTTTATCGCTCTCAAGTGAGACCAACGAATCTTCTTTTTTGATTGTGTCGCCGATTTTGACGAGAATTTCTATAACAGGGATATCAGCGAAATCGCCGATATCAGGGACATTGACTTCGATCAGTTGGCTCATAATTTGGAATGGTTGTTTGTTGCTTATTCGATAAATAGGCCTGCAGTGCGCAGGCGATCTTTGATCACGTTGTAACCGTCGTGGTACTCCCAATACATAAATCGACCGTAGCCAGCGCTGACCAGCACATATTTTTCTGTCAGCGACTGAACTCGCGATATAGCAACAATTTTTTTTGCCGGTTGCTGCCCATCCACGACTTCCATGACCTCTTTATTGTCGATGTCATATCCATGCCAAACGAGCATGTTGCTGACGGTAAGTTCAATAAACGCCATATCAGAGAATCAGCTTACGAATATCCGACATCAAGCTTGCCAGATAAGTCGTAAATCTCGCACCCGCCGCGCCGTCAACCACGCGATGATCGTATGACAATGACATCGGCAAAATCATGCGTGGTACAAATTCCTTGCCGTTCCAGATTGGTTTCATCGACGATTTTGAAACG
>ENA-OFCI01000868-OFCI01000868.1-metagenomes-genome-assembly--contig:-NODE-868-length-15802-cov-3.456404_pt1 | contig 15802 bp, 14 predicted proteins | sample MGYA00153391_OFCI01 | MGnify analysis MGYA00153391
GCCGCGCCGGTTGGGCCGGCCGCGCCGGTTGAGCCAGGGCCGGTTGAGCCAGGGCCGGTTGGGCCGGTTGGGCCGGTTGCGCGTCCGGCGCCGATACCGGTGCAGCCTCCCCCAACGTGGACTGAAGACAGGTCACGAACTGTCCGAGCAGCTTGTCGCTGACGTCCTGCATGACGCCTCGGCCGAACTGCGCCGGTTTGCCGGTGACGGCGAGATCAGTCGTGACGTGGACCGAGGTTGAGTCGCCGTCGGCGCTCAGCTGGGCCGTCACCGTTGCGTTGGCTGTGCCGTTACCCCGTTTGTCCTTGCCCTTGGCCTCGATCACTGCCCGGTGGGCAGACTCATCACGTTCGACATATCTGCCGGTCCCGTTGTACTGCAGGGCAATGGGCCCGAGCTTGATCTTTGCGGACCCGGTGAACTCGTCGCCGTCCACGGAGGTCAGCGTCGCGCCGGGAAAGCATGGCGCGACTCGCCCAGGGTCGTTGAACGCCGCCCAGGTCACCTCGACCGACGCGGGAACCGTGAACTGGTGCTCAAGCTCCATGGGTTCTCCCGGTTCAGCCGGCGGCAGCCAGCACGGCCCGGCGTGCCAGCACTGATGCCAGATGGCGGCGGTAGTCGCTGTCTCCGTTGAGGTCGCTCGGCGGTTGGGTGCCCTCGGCGATACCAGCCACCGCCGCCGCGATCGACGAGGCGTCGACGGAGACACCCTGCAGTGCCTGCTCGGTGGCCGTGGCGCGAATCGGGACGGAACCCATGTTGGTCAGTGCTACCCGTGCCTGCGCGATCGTGCCCCCGTCAACAAGCACTGTGGCCGCGACTCCCACGATCGACCACTGCTGGGCGATCCGGGTGAACTTCTCATAGTGCGCGCCCCATCCAGTGTGCTTGGGCACGCGGACCTCCGTGAGAATCTCGCCCTCACCGATGGCGGTCGTGAACAGGTCCTGGAAGAAGTCCGCAGCCGCGACGGTGCGCGCACCTGACGGCCCGACGATGACAAACTGGGCATCAAGGGCCAGCGCTGGTGCCAGCAGGTCACCGGCGGGGTCGGCGTGGGCCAGCGCTCCTCCGAATGTTCCCCGGTGGCGAACCTGCGGGTCGGCCACCGTTTGCACCGCCCTGGACAGCAGCAGCGCATGCGTTGCCACTGCGGACGATCGAGCCACCTCGTCGTGCGATGTCATGGCGCCGATCACGAGGCTGTCACCGTCCTCGCAGATCCCGCGCAGGGACTCGATCCGGCCCAGGTCAACGATGGCCTCCGGCGCGGCCAGCCTCAATTTCATGACCGGGATCAGGCTCTGGCCGCCGGCCAGAACCTTGACGTCACGCTCCACGCCGAGCGCGCTGAGTAGTTGCAATGCCTCTTCGACGCTTGTCGGCGCGTGGTAGTCGAAGGCTGCCGGGATCATGCCAAACCTCCTTTGCCCGCCGCCGTCTGGAGTGCGCGCCACACCGTCTGGGGTGCGCACGGCATGACCACGTCATTGACACCGAGATGCCTGATCGCATCCAGGACGCCGTTGACGATGGCCGGTGTCGAGGCGATCGTCCCCGCCTCGCCAACGCCCTTGACCCCGAGGTCATTGGTCGTCGAGGCCGACACGGTCCGGTCGGTGATGAACGACGGCAGATCGGCGGCGCTCGGCACGAGGTAGTCGACGAAGGAACCGGAGACCAAGGTGCCGTTCTCGTCATACACGGCCTCCTCGAAAAGCGCCTGCGCGATGCCCTGCGCGAGTCCGCCGTGGACCTGGCCCTCGACGATGAGCGGGTTGATGACGTTGCCGATGTCATCGACGCAGACGTACTTGCGCAGCTTGACGGCTCCGGTCTCGGTGTCGACCTCCAGGGCCGCGAGGTGCGTGCCGTGCGGGAAGGAGAAGTCCACCGGGTCGTACGTGGCGTCGGCATCGATGGAGGGCTCGAAACCATCGGGAAGGTTGTGGCCCTGAAATGCCGCGAAGGCGGTCTCGCCGAGGGCCATGCCCTTGTCGGTGCCCTTGACCGTGAACCGTCCGCCCGCAAACTCGAGGTCGTCAGCGCTGGCCTCCAGAAGGTGGGCCGCTATCGTGCGCGCCTTCTCGATGACCTTGTCGGCTGCCTTGACCACGGCAATGCCACCCACGACCAGGGAGCGCGAGCCATACGTGTCAAGACCTCTCGGCGAGATCGCCGTGTCACCGTGCAGAACCTCGACGTCCTCGAACGCCACCCCCAGCCGTTCAGCCACGATCTGGCTCCACGCTGTCTCGTGCCCCTGACCTGACGGGCTGGTGCCCGTCACGACCTCAACCTTGCCCGTGGGAAGCACTCGCACCGACGCATGCTCCCAGCCGCCACCGACGTACTTCAGGGCGCCCAGCACCCGTGAGGGCGCAAGCCCGCACATCTCGGTGAACGTCGAGACGCCGATACCGAGCTGGACCGGGTCACCTGACTCGCGGCGCCGCTTCTGCTCGGCGCGCAGCTCGTCGTAGCCGAAGAGCTCCCTGGCCTTCGCGGTAGCCGCTTCGTAGTTACCTGAGTCGTAGGTCATGCCGGCGACGGTCGAGAACGGAAACTCCTCGTGTCTGATCCAGTTCTGCTCGCGCAGCTCGAGAGGTTCGCGGCCCAGCTCTGCGGCAAGGTCGTCCATCAGGCGCTCGATTGCGAACGTCGCCTCGGGACGACCCGCGCCGCGGTAGGCATCAGTCCACGCCGTGTTGGTGAAGACGTTGGTGGTGCTGAAGCGATAGGCGGCGAACTTGTAGATCGAGTTGAACATGAACGCACCAAGCACCGGGATACCGGAGGTCAAGAGACCCAGATAGGCGCCCATGTTGGCGAGCAGGTCGACCTTGAGCCCGGTAACGGTGCCGTCCTTGGTCGCAGCCAGGGTCAGTCGCTGCAGCTGGTCGCGGCCGTGGTGGGCCGCGACCAGGGACTCGGAACGCGTCTCGGTGTACTTGCACGGCTTGCCGGTGTGCTGCGCGGCGAGGACGGTGAGGACCTCCTCGGGGGTGAACTGCAGCTTGCCGCCGAACCCGCCACCGACGTCCGGGGCGATGACTCGGATCTTGCTCTCCGAAATACCGAGGGTGAGCGCGAGGAAGATGCGGACGAAGTGCGGCACCTGCGTGGAGGTCCACACGGTGAGCTGCTGCCCGGTGGGGTCGACCAGGATCGACCGGGGCTCCATGAAGGCCGGGATCAGCCGCTGCTGTCGGTAGGTCCGTTCGATGACGACCCCATCTTCGCGGGCCTTGGCGATCTCCTGGTCGACGTCGGTGCCGGTGCCCGCCTGGGCCGAGTCATAGACCCACGTTGCCGAGACGTTGGTGCCAAGTTCGGGATGTGCGTAGGGCGCGCCAGCCGCGGCCGTCTCCAGGTCCAGGACGACGGGGAGACCCTCGTAGTCCACGTCGACCAGCTCGATCGCGTCCCTGGCCTCACGGGGACTACGAGCCACGACGACGGCAACCACCTCGCCGGCGAACGCGACGTGATCCACAGCAACTGCAGGGTGGTTCGGGGCCAACTGGTCGTCGGTGATCGGCCAGGCGCAGGGAAGGCTGCCCTGCTTGTCAGCCAGATCGGCGCCGGTCAGCACCGCGACCACGCCTGGCGACGCCTTGGCGGAATCGGTGTTGACGGCGGTGATCCGGGCGTGCGCGACCGGGCTGCGGACCATCCCCAGGTGAAGCATGCCGGACAGGGTGAGATTGTCAGTGAACCTGGTCTGGCCCGTGATGAGGCGCTGGTCCTCCTTGCGTCGTCGGGCCCTGCCGATCTCGCGTGGAGCGGAGGCATCGGTTTGGGCCGTGCGCTCAAGCTCGTCCTGCGTGGCGGTCATAGCGAGCCTCCGGTCACGTCAGAAGCGATGTCTGCCAAGGCGCCAGCGGCGGCCAGTGCGCCCTCCGAAGCCACGGCGCCCTCCGGGGCGGAGGCACGTGCCGCCTCTTGCACGGCCTTGACGATGTTCTGGTAGCCGGTGCATCGGCACAGGTTGCCCTCGAGGCCCTCGCGGATCTCGCTCTCTGAAGGGTTGGCGTTGTCGTTCAGAAGATCGATCGAGGACATGATCATCCCGGGTGTGCAGAAACCGCACTGGAGGGCGTGACACTCGTGGAAGGCCGCTTGCATCGGATGCAGAACGCCATCCCGGGCCAGTCCCTCGATGGTGGTGACCGCGTGGCCGTCAACCTGAACGGCGAACATGGTGCAGGACTTGACGCTGCGGCCGTCCAGGTGAACGGTGCACGCGCCACAGTTGGTCGTGTCGCAGCCGACGAGGGTGCCGGTCTTGCCGACCTGCTCGCGGAGGTACTGCACGAGGAGGGTGCGATTCTCGACCTCGTCTGAATACGCAACACCGTCCACAGTGACGCTGATTCGGGTCATTCCTGACTACCCCTCCACAGTCGCCGGTGGCTCGGGCTCCCACCGGACGCGGCGACTTCGTGCGCGGGAACGTCAACTAAGCCAACCGCGCTGTGACCTGGGACACAAGCCCTGTGGGCCCTTACTTCGCAGCCCCGAGCGGTCAATTCATGACGAAGCCGCTCATCTCAGATGCTCGGATCCGATACGACCGGGAAAGAAGCTGCTCAGTTCAGCCCTGATGAGGACTCGAGCCGTTCGGTCGCAGGCTGCCCGTGGTGGATCCGTCCATCCATCCGGGCCAGGCGTCCACCACCCCCGCCCCAGCGCAGGGCGATGATCTCGGCGGCGATCGAGACAGCCGTCTCCTCGGGAGTCCGAGCGCCGAGGTCCAGCCCGATGGGGCTGGACAGATGGGTCAGCTCCAGCTCGCTCAGCCCTGTGGCGCGCAGTCGCTCCATCAGGTGGGCATGGGTGCGGCGCGATCCCATCGCCCCGACGTAGGCCACGACAGGCAGCCGCAGCGCGACCTCCAGAAGTGGTAGGTCGAACTTGGGGTCGTGGGTCAGCACACAGATGACGGTGCGTGCGTCGATGGTTCCTGCCGCAGCCTGTTCGCTCAGATAGCGGTGTGGCCAGGCAACGACCACGTCGTGCGCGTCCGGGAACCGCGAGACCGTCGCAAACACCGGCCGGGCGTCGCAGACTGTCACGTGATAGCCGAGGAACGACCCCAGCCGGGCCACCGCCGCGGCAAAGTCGATCGCGCCGAAGACGAGCATCCGCGGCTTGGGTGCGTAGGCGGCGCAGAAGACACGCATGCCCTCCCCCCGGCGCTGCCCGTCCGGACCGTAGGTGAGCAGCTCGCTGCGGCCGCTGGCCAGCAGCCCTCGCGCGTCATCGGCGATGGCCGCCTGGGCCCGGTCGGACTCCAGGTTGCCCTCAAGCGGTATGCCGTCCCCCTCTGGCCGCACGACCAGTCGCCTCCCCAGCCACGCCGGATCCGGGTGCTCGACCACCGTCACCACGGCAACGGGGCGTCCGGCTTCGATGTCCGCGGCCACCGAACCCAGCTCCGGGAAGGTCTCCACCGACACCTTCTCCACGAAGACGTCCAGGATGCCGCCGCAGGTCAGGCCCACGGCGAAGGCGTCCTCATCGCTGACGCCGTAGCGCTGGAGCACTGGTTGACCGTCGGCCACCACCTGCTCGGCCAGCTCATAGACCGCGCCCTCGACGCAACCGCCGGAGACCGAACCGACGGCACTCTTGTCCGGTCCGACCAACATGGACGCGCCCGCAGGGCGTGGGGCCGAACGCCAGGTCCCGACGACGGTCCCGACGCCGATCGTCTTCCCGTCGCGCCACCAGGCGATCAGCTCGGGCAGGACCTCACGCATGTGCCACCACCTTCAACAGCTCCGCGAACGAGGCGAGCGAGTGCCCGGCCACCAGCTGGTCAACGTGCGGCAGCACCGCGGCGATGCCGCCCTGGACCGGTTGGTATCCAGCCTTCCCGCGATGGGGGTTCATCCATACGACGGCATGGGCAAGCCGTTGCAGACGGGCGACCTGCTCGCCGAGCAGCCGCGGATCGCCGCGTTCCCACCCGTCGGAGGCGATGACGACTACCGAGCCACGCGCCATACCGCGCTGGCCCCATCGCGACGTGAAGGCGCGGATCGACTCTCCCAGCCGGGTGCCGCCGGACCAGTCCGGGACACTTTGACCTGCGGCCTTGAGCGCCTCCTCGGGATCACGAAGGGAGAGCGCCGTCGTCACTCTGGTCAGGCGCGTGCCGATGGTGAAGACCTCGACGCGACCCGGCACCGCGTGAGACATCCGGTGTCCCAGCCGCAGCAACGAGTCAGCGTAGGGCTCCATCGACCCGGACACGTCCACCAGGAGCACGATCCGGCGGGGCCTGGTCCGGGGGCGGCGATGACTCAGCGGCCCGGGCTCCCCAGCCCTCTTCAGCTGTTCGCGCAGTGTGCGCCGAGGGTCGATCTCACCACGATGGGACGGACCTCGCCGCGGGCTGCGTCGGCGCGGCGGATCGACCCGAAGTCCGGCAAACAGCGTTGCCAGCGAACGGCGTTCGGTCGGTGACAGCTGGGCGATGTCGCGATGACGAAGCACCTCGTTCGCACTTGCGAGAGCGCGCACCACCTGGTCCTCGCCCTCACCACCGGCCGCAGCCTCCGGCACCAACGACGCCCGATGGACCGCTCGGGTCACGGGTTCGCCACCCGGGCGAGGCGAGCCCTCGCCCGAGAACCAGGCGTCAAAGGCAGCGTCGTAGCGTTCGAGATCCTCCGGTGACGAGCAGAGCGTTGAACGGCCTGCCCAGAACACCCCCTGGCGGTCGCCTGCACCCGCAAGCGAGGTCGCGCGAAGGAAGGCATGCGTGCGGTCTGCGGTGACCGCGACACCGCTGTGCCTCACGGTTCGGGTGAACGCCACCAGCAGGTCGATGGCCGGGAGGTGATCGGCACCCAGGGCAGCACTCGGCACGGCGCTCAGCCGGCCAGGATCAGGTCCAGGGTGTTGCGCACCCGTTCAGCATCCTCGCGATACTTCAGCACGGCGCCCAGGGTTGCACTGGCGCTCTCGAGGTCGAGGTGGTCGCGCCCGAGCTGGTGCAGTGCGCGTGCCCAGTCCAGCGTCTCGGCCACGCCCGGGGGCTTGAGCAGGTCGCCTGTTGCCCGCATCCGCTGCACGGCCCGGGCCACCTGCCCAGCCAGCCGCTCGGACACCTCGGGCAGGCGGCTGCGCACGATCTCGACCTCACGTGCCAGGCCGGGGTGGTCGATCCAGTGATAGAGGCATCGTCGCTTGAGAGCGTCGTGCAGCTCACGAGTGCGGTTCGACGTCAGGACGACCACGGGCGGCTTCTCTGCGCGCACCACGCCGTACTCCGGGATGGTCACCTGGTTGGTCGAGAGCACCTCGAGAAGGAACGCCTCGAACTCGTCGTCGGCACGGTCGATCTCGTCGATGAGCAGTACGGCGTTCTGCTCGCGCAGTGCCCGCAGGATGGGCCGGTCCAGCAGAAAACGGTCGGCGAACAGCGACGCCTCAAGCGCCTCCATGTCCACGCCGTTGCTCGTCCGGCTGGTCGCCTCGACGGCCCGAAGGTGCAGGATCTGACGCGGGAAGTCCCAGTCGTACAGCGCTTGGCTGGCGTCGATCCCCTCGTAGCACTGAAGCCGGATCAGGGGGGCGTCCAGCAGCTCGGCCAGAGCCTCGGCGAGGGCGGTCTTTCCCGTGCCGGGTTCCCCCTCGAGCAGCAGGGGCCGCTGCATGGCCAGCGCAAGATAGGTGATCGTGGACAGTCCGTCGTCAGGGAGGTAGCCCGTCGCCCGCAGTCCCGCGGAGACGTCCCCCGCTGACTCAGGTGCGTGCGCCATGGACCCACATTAGGCGACTTGAGGTCTCAGGTCAGTGGATCTTCCGCTTCCCCCGGGGACAGGGTCGGGGCGAAGCCTTTCCCGAGCTGCTCGATCGCCTCACGCGCGAAGATCTGCTGCTGGGTGATGGTCCTCTCCGATCGTCCGCGTCCGATGAAGCTCACGGCCCAGTGCAACAACGTTGTCACCCGGTGCTTGAACCCGATGAGGTAGAAGAGGTGGACGCCCAGCCACATCAGCCAGGCGATGAGCCCGCTCACCCGGATCGGGCCGAAGCTGACGACCGCGCTGAAACGCGAGATGGTCGCCATACTGCCCTTGTCGTGGTACCTGAACGGCTCGCCATACGGTTTCCCGGCCAGCCGCGCCATGATCTGACGCGCAGCATGACGGCCCCCCTGGACCGCCACCTGAGCCACCCCGGGCATCCCGGCCAGGGCGATCATGTCGCCCACCACGAAGACCTCGGGATGCCCCGCGAGGGTGAGATCCGGCTGGACCTTGACGCGTCCCGCGCGATCCAGCCCGGCTTCGCACTGCTCTGCCAGCAGGGCACCAAGACTGCTCGCCGAGACGCCGGCCGCCCACACCTTGCAGACGGACTCGATCCGCCGGCGACGCCCTTGCTCATCCTCGACCTCGATCCCCTTGCCATCCATCCCGACGACCTTGGCGCCCAGCTGCACCTGCACACCGATCTCGTCCAGCCTGGCCTGTGCCTTGGCGCCGAGCCGGTCCCCGAAAGAGCCCAGCACCGACGGTGCCGCGTCCAGCAGGATCACGCGGGCCTGTCGGGGGTCGATGCGACGGAAGTCGTGCCTCAGGGTGCGTCGCGAGAGCTCGGAGATCTGCCCCGCCATCTCCACTCCGGTCGGCCCCGCGCCCACGACCACAAAGGTCATCAGCCGCTGGCGCTCTTCCTCGTCCTCGACCAGCTCAGCCATCTCGAAGGCCATGAAGATGCGCCCGCGTAGCTCGAGCGCGTCGTCGATGCTCTTGAGCCCCGGCGCGAACCGCGCGAAATGGTCATTGCCGAAGTACGACTGGCCGGAGCCCGCGGCAACGACGAGCGAGTCGTATGGCGTGATCATCGACTCGCCCAGCACCATGGAGGTGACGGTGCGCCCGACGAGGTCGATACCAGTGACCTCGCCCAGGTGAACGCGTGCATTGCGTTGACGTCTGAGGACTTCACGGGTCGAGGGCGCAATCTCACCCTCGGACAGGATGCCCGTGGCGACCTGGTACAGCAACGGCTGGAACAGGTGATGGGTGGTCCTGTCGATCAGGGTGACATCGACGTCCGCACGCTTGAGTGCCTGCGTGGCGAACAGACCGCCGAACCCGGAGCCGATGACCACGACCCGGTGGCGACGGCCGGTGTCGACGTCAGCGGGGCTGTCATCGAAGTCAGCTCCCTTCGCAGTGCCCTGATCCACGAAGCCAAGCGTACCCAGCGACATGGCTGCCTGCGCCAGGTTGCCGACCCCGCGGCAGCTTCTCACAGACGCGATACCACCCGCGCAAGAGCGGCCAGTGCCACGGCGTTGGCCCCCAGGACCAGCCAGACCACCAAGGTGATGCTGTGGTCGTAGGCGAGCCCGAGGGCAGCGCCCGCGACCAGCAGACCCAGGCCCCGGACGAGGGCCAGCCAACCGAAGGCGATGGATCGCGCCGCCGGTGCGACAAGCTCGGTGACCACCGCCTTGACGGTGGAGTCGAGGACACCGTTGACGACTCCCCAGACCGCGGCCGCGTTGTGGCTGAAGGCGATGGCAGCACCGCAGGCTGCGACCGGCACGACGAGCAGGACCTTCGGGCCACGCCGGTCATACACCCGGCCCATCAGCAGGCCGCTCACTCCATCGACCAGCATCGCCAGGGCAAAAACCAGAGGCACCTGCGCATTGGTCAGCAGGTGCTGGGTCACGGCGTGGTAGGCCAGCAGGGGGAACGAGGCAATACCCAGTGAGAGCACCGCGATTGCGCCGACGTACTGCCAGAGCAGAGGCGGCATGACGCCTCGGGCGACACTATTGGGATACCCTTCGGCAGCCACCCGAGGAGGCTGCACCGCCGATGCCTCCACCTCGTATGCCGCCGGGTCCGGGACCCGATGCCGTAGCCAGAACAGCAGGGCCAGCACGATGACGCCCGGGACGATGAGGACACCGAAGGCCAGCTGGTAGTCGTCCGCGCGCTGGGCAAGGACTGCGGCCAGCAGCAGCGGTCCGGCCATGGCACCGAGCTGGTCCATCGCCTGGTGCACCCCGAAGGCGGTCCCTCTCCCGGTCTGCGTGGAGGCGTGGGACAACAGCGTGTCCTTGGCCGGGGAGCGCACTGCCTTGCCCAGCCGCTCGGTGCCATAGAGCAGCAGCGCCGGGGCAATCACGTTGGTTGCGCCGATCAGGGGGACGCTGAGCACCGTCAGCGCATAACCGGCAATCGTCCATGTCCAGTAGTGCCCTCCCCGCTGGACGAGATACCCGGACACGACTCTCAGGCCGTAGCCGATGAACTCCCCAGCACCAGCCACGGATCCGACCACGGTTGCGGAGGCCCCAAGGTCCGCCAGGTAGGGCCCGATGATGCTGCGGGCGCCTTCATAGACCATGTCGGCGAACAGGCTGACCAGACCGAAGCAGAGGACGAAGTACCAGGGCCGCAGCTGTGGTCGCCCGGGTTTAGCTGTGGTCGCGCTCAAAGGGCTTGCCCTGGGTTCGGCGCTGGATCCGGAGGTCGTCGCGAATGCCGTAGGGAACCGGCAGATGCCGGGCCTCGAGCTCTGCGGCGTAGGCCTCGAGCGCGCGCAGCAGCCGGGTCCTCGTTCCTTCGACCAGGCCCGGGGTGCCGAGGGGCGCCCGACGCGCGACCACCATGGCCGCACGTGCGCTGGTGACCTCCCGGAACAGCGCCTGAAGAGGGTCGGACCCCACTGACGGATGCGCCGCGCTGGAAGGAGGCATAGGTAACTCAGTCTCTGTTGGTCGCGCACCGACGTCGCCGACGATCAATGACGGCACCATCGAGCGTACGCCGCCGACCGGCGCTGGGCACCGGTCTACAGATCTGGGCGACCATCTGGGCAAAGGACCCGGATGTCACTTCGCAGGGCTAGGAGAGTGCGGGGGCCACCTTGCGCGTCGGAGCCGGGTCGGTGACGATCATCGTCCGGCACGTCGCGATGGTGTCGGCGAGCAGGTCGACCAGCCGCTGCTCAACGTCGGGTGAGCACGACAGGGAGATTCCCTCAATCGCGACGTTGAGAATGTGCGGCGCGGTCCGGGCCCGGAAGGTTCGTGGCGATGCCGATACCCCACCCGAGAAGGACCGCGCCCAGGACGCAGCGTCGGGTACCTGGGCCAGGACATCGCGGCTGCGGGGGCTCACAGAGTCCGGGTCACGGCCGTCGAGCCCGGCGAAGACGCGTTCGCACGCGAGGACGGCCGTGGCCAGCACATGCTGCCGCGGCGCGGAAGCAACCGGCAGGGCAACCAGGGCCGAACGGAGGGCGATCTCCGCGTCGACGTGAAGGTCGTCACTGGTCAGGCCGATGACCGACGGGATCAGGGGTATGAGCCGCGGGCGCCATGGATCGGAGACCGTGTCGTTGACGAGCCGGGCCAAGCCCGCAAGCAGCGGGTGTGTGCACGAAGGATGATCGCTCCAGCGCTCGCCCGCGAGGAACGAGGCCATCTCCATGAAACAGGCACCGCGGCGGGCGTTGCGGTGCTTGCCTCTAGACAGGACCGGTACCAGTTCCGGCATAGCGACATGAGAAGTCATAGGGTCCTCCCGACCGTTCGGGGCTGTCAATCTTCATATTCTGCGCCACAAACGCCACAGGCACCATCCCCAAGCCTCAGACCGGCCCGCTCACCCGACCCGGTTCGTCTCGCTCGTCCCGCTGGGCCCAGCTCAGCAAGGTGTCCAACGCAAACGCGGCACCATCGATCCCCTCGTGCAGGTCACCCAGCGCGGCATAGCGACGTGGGACCGTCGCGATGGTGCAGTCCTGCGGCACCACGTCCTTGACCTCGTCCCAGGTGATCGGGGTCGACACCGTCGCCTCCGGCACGCCGCGCACAGAGTAGGCGCTGGCGATCGTGTGGTCACGGCTGTTCTGGTTGTAGTCGACGAACACGGCTCGTGGGTCGCGGTCCTTTCGCCACCAGGTCGTGGTCACGTCCCTGGGCGCCCGACGTTCCACCTCGCGCGCGAAGGCGAGAGCGGCTCGACGCACATCTGCGAAGCCCCACCGCGGCTCGATCCGCACATAAATGTGCAGGCCCGACCCGCCCGAGGTCTTGGGCCACCCCACAGCACCCAGCTCATCCAGCACCTCGTGGGCGACGTCGGCAACGCTGCGGACCGTGTCAAAACTGCACTTGGGCATGGGGTCCAGGTCAATACGCCACTCGTCGGGCCGCTCGGTATCGGCGCGCCTAGAGTTCCAGGGGTGGAACTCGACCGTCGACATCTGCACCGCCCAGATGACGCTCGCGAGCTCGGTGACGCACAGCTCGTCGGCATGGCGGTTGTATCGGGGAAAGCTGACCCGGACCGTCTCGAGCCAAGGCGGGGCGCCGTGCGGGACCCGTTTCTGGTGGACCTTCTCGCCGGCCACACCCTCGGGGAACCGGTGCATCATGCAGGGCCGCTCCCGCAGCGCGCGGACGATGCCCTCTCCGACGCTGACGTAGTAATGGGCGAGGTCGAGCTTGGTCTCCCCTCTGGCCGAGAAGTAGACACGGTCCGGGTTGGAGATCCGCACGGTGCGGTCACCGATCTCCAGCTCAACCGATGGTGACGTGCTACCCGTGGTCGCCATGACCACAATCTAGCCACCCTCAAGCTAGAGCAGGAGGTGTTCGACGGCCTGTACAGCGCTCCAGCCAGCGGGGTGGTCCGAGAGCATCTTGGCGACGCCGTCAAGGTCAGCGCCCAGGGTGACGATGGGCGGCTCCTGGTATCCGGCGCGGCGAGTCTGCCCGAGGCCGACGTTGGCCATGAGCCCGTTGCACAGGCACTTGCGCCCGACAGTGTCCTGCGCCGTCCCACCCTTGCGGACATAGATGTGAACGGGCTCGGCCGGGCAGCGATAGCCGATGACTCCCGGTTCGCGCTCGTAGGGAACGCGGAGGTAGCTCAGGTCGCACAGGCGCGGTCGTTCGGCATACGTGTCTGCCTCGGACATGGTCCCCGGCAGGGACGCGACCTTGAACGGGAACCCGGTAGGAGAGGCCAGCGGGTCGGTGCGGACCTCGAGGTGTCCCGCGCCAAGCTCCGTAATGAGCTCCTGGCGCAACGAGGTCGTGAGCCCCGACTCGGCACAAAGGGCGAACAAGGTGCCCACCTGCACCCCTGCGGCGCCCGCCGACAGCGCATCCCTGACCTGTGCTGCGGTGGTGTAACCGCCGGCCAGCGGCGACCTTGGCCAGGTCCGCGTCATCACGCGGACCGAAGACCGGCTGACCGTCATCGTCCAGGACGAGGCGGCCACGCGGAGGGGCGTTGTGCCCGCCTGCCCGCGGCCCTTCGATGACGAAACCGTCCGGCCTGGTGGAGTCCTCGCGCGCAAGATAGGCGGCCAGCACATGCGCTGAGACGATCGCCAGGAACTTTGGCCGATGCAGCGGTGCAAGGCCGCCACCGGTGAGCTCCACCGGATCCAGCCCGACCGTGTATGCCGCCGTGGACCCATCCACATGCAGGTTCAGCAAGCCGGGCTCGTGAAGCGCCAACCGGTCCAGGAGTCGAGGTATCTCGCTGGGGATGCCCGCCCCCATCAGGACGTAGTCCACACCAGCGAGCATGGCTCCGTATGCCGCACTCGGCGTGGCCATCTGGACCTTCTCCAGGAAGTTGATCCCCACCACGCCGTCATGGCCCTCCTTGGCCAGCCACACCTCGGCGAAGTAGGCCACGACCGACAGCTCCAGGAATGCTGTGCTCGGGCGCAAGGCCAGCTTGGGGACGGGCGGGTAGGGCTGGCCCGGGGCCCTTCCGCCTTCGCGGAAGTACCTCTGCCGAATCCGCTGCGCCATCGCCGGCACCGGGAAGTGCGCCAGGGCGCGCCGCACGGCGCCATCCACGTCGCCATCCTGAAGCCGCCGGGCGATCACGACATCCAGTGCCGTCCCCGAGACCACGCCGAGCTGGCCGGTCCGGGACACCGCCTGAGCCAGCCGCCACGACGAGACGGCCACACCCATTCCGCCCTGGATGACAACCGGCAGAGGGCGGTCGGCGGGCGTTGATGGGCGGGTGGGGCGGCCACTCGTCGTCAAGGGCATGCTCGAAACCTCCGGGAGAACCTACGGAAACGTAACTTACTTGACCGTAGGTTAGCCGATCATCCGGCATCGGCGGTCGGGACCTAGGTCCTGAAGTCCACCGCGTAGTCACATATCAACGGGTGTCCCGCAGCATCTCGAGACGGCGCAACGACTCCCTGCGTTCGAGACCGTGGTCCACGATCGGGGACGGGTAGCCGCCGGGTGGTCCGCCGTCGAGCGTCCAGGGTTCGTGGATCGACCTCGCGTCCACCAGGCGCAGCTCGGGAACGTACCTGCGGACGTAGTCGCCGCCGGGGTCGAACCGCTGGCCCTGAACGGTGGGGTTGAAGATCCGGAAGTATGGCGAGGCGTCGGTACCGCAGCCAGCCACCCACTGCCAACCGTGCTGGTTGGAGGCAAGGTCACCATCGACCAGCCATCTCATGAAGTGCCGGGCACCATGGCGCCACTCGATGTGCAGGTCCTTGACCAGGAAGCTGGCCACGATCATCCGGACCCGGTTGTGCATCCAGCCCTCGGAGCGTAGCTGGCGCATGCCCGCGTCGACGATCGGATAGCCGGTGAGACCGTCGCACCAGGCCGTGAAGCGACTGCCCGGTTCGTCGTACTCCATCCGTGCGAACTCGGGTTTGAGGTACTCCCGGGCCGACCCCGGCGTGCGCCAAAGCACGTCCGCGTAGAACTCCCGCCAGGCCAGCTCGGTGGCGTAGGTCGCGGCGCCTGTGCCTGGATGGCGGGCCAGGTCGGCCAGCATCGTCCGTGGATGGATCTCGCCCCACTTGAGGTGGACCGACATCCGGGAGGTGCCGTCGAGATCCGCACGGTTGCGAGCGGTGGCGTAGTCGCCCAGACCCCGCTCGAGGAAGTCGCCCCAGCGCTCATTTGCGGCCGACTCCCCCGCGGCCGGAAGGCGAAGGCCGGCCGGGATGGGAGCGTCGCCGAGAGGGTGGCTCTCCAGAGGTCGAATCCACGAGACGTCGCGAGGCGGTATGGGTGGGGTGGGCCAGCCGTGGTCGCGCCAGGCCCGGGAGTACGGCGTGAAAACCTGGTAGGGCCCGCCCGTCTTGTTGAGCACCCGACCCGGCGGCACGGCATACGGCGACCCGGTCCGCACCAGGGAGATGCCATGGTGGGCGAGTCCCGCCTCGACGTCGAGGTCTCGCTGCCGTCCGTGGGGGCCGAAGTCCTCGGCGACGTGCACCGTGCTCGCGCGTGCGGCGCGGGCGACCTGCACAACCTCTTGGACAGGGTCGCCGCGACGCAGCTGCAGCCCTCCGACGCGGGCCCCCAGATCGGTCAGGCTCGCCGCCAGGTACGCGCGTCGCGATGTCCCTGCGGGGCTGCTCAAGGCGGGGTCGAGCACGAAGAGCGGAACGACCTGGTTGTCTGCCGCGTCCGAAACTGCCGACAGCAGCGCAGGGTTGTCAGCCAGCCGGAGGTCGCGCCGGAACCACATGACGCTGCTCATGTGATTGAAGCCGCGAGCAGCTGCGCCGCGGTGACCGGGTCACCCTTGAGCAGCCGCGCGCCGGTGCCATGGGCGAGCTCCATGGTCGCACCCTCTCCGGCAAGGGCAAGGCTGGCGATACCAGCCAGACTCACGAGCTCCGGCATGACCGCAGCGAACCTTTCCGGGGTGGTCGCGGACAGGACAACGAGGGTCGGCCGGGACTCGGAGGCCACCTCGATCAGGTCCGGCATCGGCGTGTTCGCTCCCAGATAGCC
>ENA-OFCI01000870-OFCI01000870.1-metagenomes-genome-assembly--contig:-NODE-870-length-15784-cov-3.554899_pt1 | contig 15784 bp, 14 predicted proteins | sample MGYA00153391_OFCI01 | MGnify analysis MGYA00153391
GGTTTAGGGCAGATCATCCCGAACTCTTGGTGTTTGCCGCCATTCCCGAGCTCGGCTACCAAAGGCCGTCCAGGACAGACATCCATGCCTTGAAATGGTTCGATCGCGTTCCGGTTGTGAAGGAATTGGTTCAATTCATTCGTCGCCGACGGGCAGCGAAGAAACGAGAGACCCACCCGACCTGATCGGTGCCCGCATTATTTGACTGATCAACCATGATTTCATTCTCAAAGCTCGGAAACTACGGCCGACTCGGCAATCAGCTATTTCAATATGCGTTCATACGCACCACTGCCGCCCGACTGGGAACGCAATTTTATTGTCCGAAGTGGGATGGCGACGACTTTTTTTCCCTGCGCGATGCCGATGAACGTGCGACCGTATCGTCAGGTATCACGAAGAGTTTCGATCCGGGTGAACAGGCAGGCTTCATCGCAGAAGCGCTGGAGGTCGACGACAACACCGAAATACAAGGCTTTTTTCAATCGGAAAAATATTACCCCGACAACGAGGTGGTTCGTGATTGGTATACGTTCAGGGAACAAATCGCGGCGCCAGTCGACAAGTCGTACTCCGCCGATTATTTGCGAGAGGTCGTCAGCCTCTCGCTCCGCATCGACACTGACTACGCGAACACCAGAGAATACTTTCCGCTGGCACCGATCTCGTATTACCAGAATGCCCTGAAAAAGGTCGATGCCAAGGCACCGCTGCTGGTCTTCGCTGACCGGCCCGATCTGGCCAGGGAATTCTTCAAGCCACTCGGCGTACGCGACTTGCGATTCGTCACCGACCTTGGCGCGGCACAGCAGCTTTACCTGATGACGCAATGCCGGGCCAACGTCATTACCAACTCGACCTTCGCGTGGTGGGGCGCGTGGTTAAACCGGCGGCCGGACAAGAGCGTCATCGCCCCGAACGAGTGGTGCCGCCCCGGTGTGCCGAACGCGATCAGCGAAATTCTTTGCGACGACTGGATCAAGGTGCGCGCGACGATTCCGGTCTGGGACAACTTTCAGGTCTGGCGCTTTCGGCACCCGATCGCGACCATTCAGCGGGTGCAGGCCAAGCGGCGTCAGCGGCGCATTAAGCGCTTCGATCAGGCGCCAGCCGGGCCCAGCGCGGTGGCGTAGGTGCGCTCCAGTTCACTCGCAGCCGCGTCGGCGTCATAGCGCTCGCGCATCAGGGTCCGGGCGCGTGAACCCCATTCCTGCAGAAGGTGGGGCGCCGCGTAGAGGTGGCGAACGCATTCGACGATGCCGTCGGCGATGCGGTCGCAGGCCAGGTCGACGGCGTTGCGGTGTGCGTCGCCTCGCAGGGTGATGCCGGCCCAGCGCCCGTCGTCGTCGACCGGCAGATCGATCAACCAGCCGCTGCGCTGGTGTTCGATGAGTTCGGTGAAGGCGCAGATGCGGTTGCCAACGACGGGCACGCCGAGCATGCCGGCTTCTATGGTGAGCCAGCCCAGGCTTTCGTCCATCGAAGGGTAGAGGCAGATGTCGTGCGCCCGCAGTTCTTCGAACACCTGCGCATTCGGCACGGATGCCTTCATCTCGATCCAGTCGTGACTGGCGGCACGCGCGCGCCACTCGTCGGCATCGGGAGTGCACTCGCGCAGCGCGTAGCACTCGGTCTCGAAGCGGCCGATCAACGTCAGCCGCACATCGAGGCCGGCCTCGCGCAGGCGCTCGAAGGCGCGTATCGCATGCATGCCACCCTTGCGGAAAAGCTCCGAGCCGATCACGACCGCGGAAAACGGCTTCTCGCTGAAAGGCGCGCGTGGCGCGAACGCGATCTGTTTGCCGCCTAGCGGATCGGCCACGGCACCGCGGAACACCGCGAGCTTGGCGAGCGCGCGGGTGGAGCCGTTCTTCTCGAGCCGCTTGCGCGCGTACCGGTACGCGAAGTCGCTGAGCGCGAGAATTTTTTTGCAGCGCGGCCCGTCGAGCCATTGCATGCCGCGCTGCAATTGAGCGGGGGTTGGCGCACCGAGGTAACGGGGCAGTTCGAGCTCGAACGAGACGATGAAGTCTTTGTTCACCGGAATCACGTTGAAGGTGTGCAGCAACGGTACCGAAGCGTCGAGCACGAACGGTGTGGCTTTGTAGTACGTCGATGTGGTGTCGAAGCGCTCCAACGACAGCTTGGCCACGGTGCGGTGGCGGTACTTCGGCGTGTTCAGGCCGTAGATCACGTGGCCGGAACCGTAGCACGGCCACAGAACGCCAATGGTGTTGGCGTACGAGCCGAGCAGATCCCAAGGGTAGTGCCGGGGAGGTTTCTGGGTCGCCGCTTTGAGGTCCATGGCGCCGCGCTCTGGTCAGCGCGCAACGGCGCTTAACTCATCGATCAACGCTTTCGTTTGCCGAATGTTGGCGCGCCCGGAGGCCCCGAACACCATCGACTCGATGCGCGGCTGCGCGCACACGTATTCGATCGCCTCGCGCGGCGAGATTGCGCCCGAAGCCAGGATCGACATCGCCACCGGCCTGAATTTGCGGTTCGCGATCGCGTCTTCGTAGACCGCGATACCACCCGACATGCGAAAGCCGATCTTGTTGATGTTGGCGCAGACGATCGGGTTCTCGATGCCGAGCGCGTCGAGCGTGTCGAGCAGGCGCGGCACGTTCATCGTGATGTAGCCGGGCTCGGCGCCGTACTTGGTGCGCACGTGGTCATGAAAGATGCGCAGGCAGTCGTTCATGCGCAGGCCGAGCAACAGGTCGGTGATGACGTTCTGCATGAAGATCACCGGGGTCGAGAGGCCGTGAAACATTTTCATCTCGGCGTCGATCAGCAATTGCATGATCACTTCGATGTCTTTGTTCGCCAACGCGATGCCGCCCTTGAGCATGGCCGATACCGCGCCTTCTTGCGGCAAGAACATGCGCAGCGCTTCGATCATGCCGTGCTCGGTCACGGCGTTCGCGTACTTGTGGGCGTACGGCATGCACGGGTAGAACTTGTAGTCGGGGTACTTCTGCGGATTGGCGCGAAAGTGATCGCAGATCTCGGCCACGCGGTCGTGCGAGGTGCACATGAAGGTGCGAATGCCTTCTTGGTACGCGGCGTCGAGCACCTCGATGATGGCTTGCAGGTCTTGAAAGCGCATCGACTGTGCGCGCGCTTTTTCTTCCGACATGTGGTTGACGCCGAAGAACTGGTTGTCGCCGAAAAGAACTCTGTCCATGGGAAACCCTGTATTGGCGTGTGAGGCAGTTGCAGCGTTGGTGGCGCGGCTGGCGATCAGCCGGTCAGGCGCGACCAGAAGCCTTTGCGCGATGCATCGGCGGGGGCAAGGGCACTCGGCGCGGCGGCTTCGCCGAGCAGCATCGAGACCACGCGGTCGGCCTCGAGCGCGCTCGAGAAGTTGTTGATGCCGTCGAGCCGGTGGGCCTGCACGCTGTTCGCGAAGTAATCGATCTGCGCCGAATATTCTTCGCCGCGCAGGTAGAACCAGACTTCGTCGGAAAGGTCGGTGGTGTAGCGCACCGTCCAGCCCTTGCCGACGCCGGGTAAGCCTTCGTGCGGTTCGCGCAAATACAGCTGGCATTCCTGGCGGTCGGCGACAAGCCGGCCGTTCGTGCCCCACACCGAAATCTTGGTCGACATCTTGCGAAAGCTCTCGTCGCTCCAGTTCACGCTCAACTGCCCGCTGGCGCCGTTGGCGAAGCCGAGGCTGCTGTAGACCTCGTCATCGACATCGCGCGAGAACACGCTGTTGCGCACCACGCCGCTCACCGCGGCAGGCGTGCCGACGATGAAGTTGACCAGATCGATGGCGTGGCAAGCGTAGTCGTACAGCGCGCCGCCGCCTTCGTTTTTGGCCGAGCGCCAAGTGCTGCCCTTGCGCCGCAGCACGACCGGGCCATACGCCTCGGCGCGCACATGGTGAACGGTGCCCAGCGCACCCGACTCGACGATGCGCGCCGCCTCTTTGAAGGCGCCGACGAAGCGATAGTGGTAGCCGACTTGCGTGACCAGCGCCTTGCTCTGCGCGAGCGCGACGAGCCGCTCGCCATCGGCCACGTCGAGCACGAAGGGTTTCTCGCAGAACACATTAAGCCCGCGGTTCAGCGCTTTCTCGACCATGGTGGCATGCAGCTTCGAGGGCGTGGCGACGATCAACGCATCGAGCTGCTCGGTCTCGAGCATGCGGTCGAAGTCGGCGTAGCAGGTCAGGCCCGCGTGCTTGGTGAGAATGTCGGTCAGGTAGGCCGTGGCGTCGCAGCCGGCCACGAGGTCGATAGCCGGGTGGGCGCGCACGATCGCGAGGTGCGACAAGCCCATCTTGCCCAAGCCGACCATGGCGGTTCTGATCATGTGTCGTATCCCTGAAAAGTGAGACCGGGCGCGGCACTCTGGCCAACGCCGCAGCCGTGGCGTTAAACCGGTGTGGAGTTGCTCGAAGCGCGGGCGCGCAGCGCCGGTGGGCGATACCAGCCGAAGCCGTCGAGCAGCACCAACCAGAAGAATTCGAGGTCGCGGAAATAGCGGCGCCAGTAGCGCTTCGGCTCGGTCGTGAGGCGATACACCCACTCTAGGCCGTTGCGCGTCATCCAGCGCGGTGCGCGCACGACGGCATCGGCTTCGTAATCGATCGTCGCGCCCACGCCCATGAAGATTTTCACGCCGGGCATCGCGCTGCGATAGCGGTCGATCCAGATCTCTTGCTTGGGCGCGCCGAGGCCGACGATCAACACGGTCGCGCCGGAGGCGTTGATCTTCTGGATCACGTCGGCAATTTCTTGCGGATCGTTGACGAAGTTCATCGAGGGGCCGATCGCGCCGACGGCGATCGGGCGGCCGGCACGCGCGTTGATGCGCTCGAGCGCTTTTTGCGCGATGCCGGGTGCGGCGCCGAGCAGGAAGACTTTGACTGCGGGGTTGGCTGCGTGGTGCCGGCAGAAGGTCGGCACGATGTCGGAGCCCGAAACTTTTTCCTGGATGCGCCGGCCGATCCAGCCGAGCGACCAGTAAACGTACTTGCTGTCGGAGGTGATGAAGTCGGCCTTTCGGTAGGCCGCATAGAACTCTGGATTGCGCTGCAGGTGGTAGCAGTGGTCAGGGTTGAGTGTGAAGACCATGCCGCTGTCGAGGCGCTGCATGAGCTCGCTCATGGTCAGGTTGTCGACCCAGATGTTGAGCAACCGGGAGCGAGGCCATGGGCGCAGTGGCGGGGCCTCGGTTTCTAAAGGTGGGGTCATGACGTGTCAGGGTTCGGGCACTGCGAAGCAGGCGGAATTCGGACTACCGGCGCAAGCGCCTTCGCCGCGGATTCTACGGGCTGTGGCAGTGGCGGCAGCGGTGAAAACACACGCTATGAACTGCCCCCTCGACCCCCTCGGGGAGAGGGGGTCAACACTCGCGGGCGGTCAGATTCCGACGTCGAGCATCATCCGGCCGTCACCGAGCATGTGAGCCGAGCAATCTTTGCCGGGGTTGATGCAGTTTTTGGTCCAGAGGTCGACGATCTCGGGGCGCCAGCCACCGAACCAATCGGCATGCAGCGAGTAGCCGGCCGGGATGTCGGTGCCGTAAGTGTCAGACGCGAGGCGCCAGCGCGAGGGTGCATTTGCCTCGGTCACCGGGTAGACCGCGGTGATCGATACCTCGGGCAGTGTGACCGGGTGCGTCGGCGGGCATTTGCCGGCGGGGTGTGCTGCATCGACATAAGGGTTCGGGATCGGCCAGTACGCCATGTGGCTTTTGTGGTCCGGGCTGTCGAGGTTGACACCGTCCCAGCAGCGCGGGAACACCACCGAAGCCCAAACCTCGGCGCCAGCGGCGCAATTCGGAATGCTGTGCGGGCCGGGCTGAGATGCGGTCGGCGGAAAGTTGTGGTCGGAGCCCATTGCCGAACCGTTGCAGCTGAATGCCGTGGGCCCCCAAAGCACCGCCGAGCTGCCGTTCGGGTCGCCGGCGATCATGCGCAGCCCTTGGGGCAAGGGCGTGATGTCGGCTGGCCGCGCGAAGGCCGCCGACTTGTAATAGATGATCGCGATCCGCGGCTTGACGGGCGTGCCGTCTTTCGTGTCGATGATCGCGGGCTGCCAGTAGGCGCTGCGGTTGATCGTGCCGCCGCGGCAAGTGGAGTTGCCGGTGGCAAGCAGGCTCGCGGCCGTCGATTGACCGTTGGTGCCGGTGTTGCCGAAGTAAGCGTGCAGGTGCGACACCCCCGTCTGACCCGGGTAGACGATCGGGTCGTCGAAGTTCATGTGCGAGTAGGTGCAAATGGTGCGGAAGTCACCGGTGCCATCCGGGCTGAGCGCGGGCACATCGCTCGTCGGCGCCAACATGTCGACGGCCGAGCCCAGCGCGCCGGAGGGCAGCTTGGCCGCATTCACCATCGGGCCCATCGCGGGGGACGGCGCAGGGGCGGGAGCAGGTGTAGGCGCTGGTGCTGGTGCTGGTGCTGGTTTAGGCGTGGGCGCGGGCGCAGCAATTGTTTTTGGAGGAGGGTTCACAACTATTGCTGGAACGGGCATGAGCACTGGCGCTGGCGTTGGTGCGACCACCGGCACCACGACCGCCGCCGGTACCGTGACGGGGGCCGGTGTCGGATCGGGCCGGTTGGGGTTGATGATGAATCTGCGGACTCTCAACGCTTCGGCATCGGTCGCCACGGCGGCCAAGTCCATTGCAGTGTGAGTTTGGCTTGCATCACTCGCGACCGCGCTTTCAGCCGATTGCGAATTGGAGACGGCGAGACTCTTGCTCGCCGAATCACCGGTGTTGCCACCACCGCATGCGGAAAAACCTGCTGCGATGGCGATCAACAAGGGGCTGGTCAACAACGATGGTTTACTGGAATTTTGCACTTGGCGGGCACTCGAAAAATGAGGACAGTGGGATGGCCAAGACTGCGCCTGTTGCTGATATCGACTGGCGGTGTCAGCGCCTTGAACAGGGATCTGTTACAAAGCGTGCGCAGGTGCTGATGGACGACGTGAGTGGCGCGCTAAATCCCGACGTCGAGCATCATCCGGCCGTCACCGAGCATGTGAGCCGAACAATCTTTGCCGGGGTTGATGCAGTTTTTGGTCCAGAGGTCGACGATCTCGGGGCGCCAGCCACCGAACCAATCGGCATGCAGCGAGTAGCCGGCCGGGATGTCGGTGCCGTAAGTGTCAGACGCGAGGCGCCAGCGCGAGGGTGCATTTGCCTCGGTCACCGGGTAGACCGCGGTGATCGATACCTCGGGCAGTGTGACCGGGTGCGTCGGCGGGCATTTGCCGGCGGGGTGTGCTGCATCGACATAAGGGTTCGGGATCGGCCAGTACGCCATGTGGCTTTTGTGGTCCGGGCTGTCGAGGTTGACACCGTCCCAGCAGCGCGGGAACACCACCGAAGCCCAAACCTCGGCGCCAGCGGCGCAATTCGGAATGCTGTGCGGGCCGGGCTGAGATGCGGTCGGCGGAAAGTTGTGGTCGGAGCCCATTGCCGAACCGTTGCAGCTGAATGCCGTGGGCCCCCAAAGCACCGCCGAGCTGCCGTTCGGGTCGCCGGCGATCATGCGCAGCCCTTGGGGCAAGGGCGTGATGTCGGCTGGCCGCGCGAAGGCCGCCGACTTGTAATAGATGATCGCGATCCGCGGCTTGACGGGCGTGCCGTCTTTCGTGTCGATGATCGCGGGCTGCCAGTAGGCGCTGCGGTTGATCGTGCCGCCGCGGCAAGTGGAGTTGCCGGTGGCAAGCAGGCTCGCGGCCGTCGATTGACCGTTGGTGCCGGTGTTGCCGAAGTAAGCGTGCAGGTGCGACACCCCCGTCTGACCCGGGTAGACGATCGGGTCGTCGAAGTTCATGTGCGAGTAGGTGCAAATGGTGCGGAAGTCACCGGTGCCATCCGGGCTGAGCGCGGGCACATCGCTCGTCGGCGCCAACATGTCGACGGCCGAGCCCAGCGCGCCGGCGGGCAGCTTGGCCGCGTTCACCGTCGGGCCCATCGCGGCCGGCGCCGGTGCCGATGCAGCCAACGCGACAGGGGAGGTGCCCGGGGCCGCGGTCGCTTGCGCGAAAACAATGTTGTCGAAGCCGCCACCGCATGCGGAGACGAGCGCGACGAGGCTCACCGAAGTGCCCTTCGACACTCGGCGAGAAAGTTTGGAATTCAGCAATGCGTCACCACCAACGTTTTTGTGTAGTTCCGGCAAAACCCGGACACCGAAATTCGGTTGCCGGCATTGCCGAACTGTGACGCGGATACGACTGGAAACAGCAGTCAGCCGGCCGCGCTCATGCATCGTTGGTGAGCATCTCCTATGCCACGGCGCTACATCTCACATCGTGCTCGCTGCGGTGACGATCATTGGCGTTTCGCAGTCTGTGCGATTGCGCTCCGTTACAAGGCCGACGAGGTTCGCCAAATCTGGCGTAACCAACGACGCTCCGTAACAGGATTCAGTACACCGTCTCGCGCACCACCCGCATCAGGTACTGCCCATACCCGTTCTTCAGCATCGGATTGGCGAGCGCTTCGAGTTGCTCCGCACCGATCCATCCGGCCCGAAACGCGATCTCCTCCGGGCAGGCCACCTTCAACCCCTGGCGCTTCTCGATCGTCGCGATGAACTGTCCGGCCTCCAGCAAGCTGTCGTGCGTGCCCGTGTCGAGCCACGCGAAGCCGCGGCCCATGATCTCCACGCTCAGCTGGTTTTGCTTCAGGTACGCCGCATTCACATCCGTGATCTCCAGCTCCCCGCGCGGCGAGGGCGCTATGGCTGCTGCGATGTCGCAGACCTGCGCGTCGTAGAAGTACAGCCCCGTGACCGCATAGTTGCTCCGCGGCTTGGTCGGCTTCTCCTCGATGCTCAGCGCCCTTCGGTTCGCATCGAACGCGACCACGCCGTAGCGCTCCGGGTCGTGCACGTGGTACGCGAAGACCGAGGCGCCTTCGGTGCGATTGGCCGCAGCCTTCAACTGCTCCTGCAGCGCATGGCCGTAGAACAAGTTGTCGCCCAGCACCAGCGCGCTCGGCTGGTTCGCAACGAACCTCTTGCCGAGGATGAACGCCTGCGCCAGCCCATCCGGGCTCGGCTGCACGCAGTAGCTGATGTTCAAGCCCCACTGCGCACCATCGCCCAGCAACGCCTCGAAACGCGGTGTGTCTTGCGGCGTGCTGATCAGCAAGATGTCGCGGATGCCCGCCAGCATCAGCGTCGAGAGAGGGTAGTACACCATCGGCTTGTCGTACACCGGCAGCAACTGCTTGCTCATCGCCAGCGTGGCCGGGTGCAGCCGGCTGCCGGAGCCCCCGGCGAGGATGATGCCTTTGCGATCAACGGGCATGGGAGTCATATTTGGTCGATGAAGTCAACGGGCGCGGCGTAGCGGGCAATTGTTTGGTCAGCAGTCAGGAGCCGTGCTGTCTCGCAAAGGGCCTGCGCGATCAACAATCGGTCGAAGGGGTCATGGTGCAACAACTCCAGCGTGCCGACGCGCACGGCGTGCTCGGCACGCACCGGCAACTCGATCAGGCGTGCATCGCGCGCCGCTAGAAGCACATCGTCTGGATCGAAATTGAAGTTCGGCTTGCCCAGCGCGTTCTTGATCGCCACTTCCCAAATGTTCACCGCCGAAAACATGATGTCGTGACCTGGGTCTGCGAGGGCATCGAGCAGCTGTATGGACAACCTGTGCGGCTCCACCAGCAGCCAGAGCAACACATGGGTGTCGAGCAGCACGCGCATCAGCCGACCTCGAACAGGGCCTGCACGTCAGCGGGCAGCGGCGCATCGAAATCTGCCGGTACTGTGTATCGACCCGCGAGTTGCCCGAAGCGGCGGCGGGGCGCGATAGGTGCCAGGCCCACCAGCTTGGCCACGGGTTGGCCGGCGCGCGCGATCACCACCTCTTCGCCCGCTTCAACGACCTGCAGCAGACGCGAGAGTTGAGTCTTGGCTTCATGAACGTTGACGGTCAGCATCGCGGCATCCTTAGGGAAAAAATACTAGCTAAGTTTAGCTAACTTTGAGTCCGATCGCTCCGACACCTCGGTCAGCATCCGATCGACGCCGTTCTGCCATCGCGGCAACGCGAGCCCGAAGGTGTGCTGCAGCTTGTGCGTGTTCATGCGCGAGTTGCCCGGCCGCTTGGCGGGCGTCGGGAACGCGCTGGTCGGCACCGCCACCACGGCATCGGGTGCGACCAAGACCTTCTGCCCTGCCGCCCGCGCGAACTCGATCACGTGGCGCGCATAGCCATGCCAGCTCGTCTCGCCCGACGCGACCGCGTGGTACGTGCCGGCGAGATCAGGCCGCACCAGCGCCGCACGCAGCGCATGGCCGGTCAGGTCGGCCAGCAGGTCCGCCCCAGTGGGCGAGCCGATCTGGTCGTCGATCACGGTGAGCCGGTCGCGCTCTTTCGCGAGCTTCAGCATCGTCTTCGCGAAGTTGCCGCCGCGCGCGGCGTAGACCCAACTGGTGCGAAAGATCAGATGCGTGCAGCCGCTCGTGCGGATCGCCTCTTCGCCTTCGAGCTTGGTCGCGCCGTAGACGCTGAGCGGGCCGGTCGGCGAGTCTTCGGTCCACGGCGTGCTGCCGCTGCCGTCGAACACGTAGTCGGTGCTGTAGTGCATCAGCCAGGCACCGAGCGTGGCGGCCTCGCGCGCGAGCACGGCCGGCGAGGTCGCATTCAGCGCGCGCGCGAAGTCGGGCTCGCTCTCGGCCTTGTCGACCGCGGTGTGCGCGGCCGCGTTCACGATGATCTGCGGCGACACCGCGCGCACCGTGGCCGCGAGCGACTCGGGGTTCGAGAAGTCGGCGGTGAGCGGGCCGGGGCTGTCGAAGTCGAGTGCGACCACCTCGCCGAGCACGCCGAGGGCGCGCTGCAGCTCCCAGCCGACCTGGCCGTTCTTGCCGAGCAGCAGGATCTTCATGCGCTTTTCCGGTCGGCGGCCCGTTCCGAGTAGTTCGTCGCGACCCACTCGCGGTACGCGCCGCTCTGCACGCGTGCGACCCAGTCGCCGTTGTCGAGGTACCAGCGCAGCGTCTTGCGGATGCCGGTGTCGAAGGTCTCGGCCGGCTTCCAGCCGAGCTCGCGCTCGACCTTGCGGGCGTCGATCGCGTAGCGGCGATCATGGCCGGGCCGGTCGGTGACATAGGTGATCAGGCGGCTGTAGCTGCCGGCCGGGTCGGGGCGCATCTCGTCGAGCAGCGCACACACGGTGTGCACGATCTCGAGGTTCGGCTTCTCGTTCCAGCCGCCGATGTTGTAAACCTCGCCGACATGGCCGCCCGCCAGCACCGCGCGGATCGCGCTGGCGTGGTCTTTCACGTAGAGCCAGTCGCGCACCTGCTGGCCGTCGCCGTACACCGGCAGCGGCTTGCCGGCGAGCGCGTTGACGATCATCAGCGGGATCAGCTTCTCGGGGAAGTGATAGGGCCCGTAGTTGTTCGAGCAGTTGGTCGTGACGACCGGCAGCCCGTAGGTGTGGTGCCAGGCGCGCACCAGGTGATCGCTCGCGGCCTTGCTGGCCGAGTACGGGCTGTTCGGCTCGTAGGCGTGGTCTTCCGTGAACGGCAGGTCGGTCTTCGACAAGGAGCCGTAGACCTCGTCGGTAGAGACGTGGTGGAAGCGAAACGCGGCCTTGGCGTCGGCGTCGAGCGCCGACCAGTGGGCGCGGGTCGCTTCGAGCAGCGTGAACGTGCCTTCGATATTGGTCTTGATGAACGCGCCGGGGCCGTGGATGCTGCGGTCGACATGGCTCTCGGCCGCGAAGTGCACGACAGCGCGGGGGCGGTGGAGGGCGAACAAGCGGTCGAGCAAGGCGCGGTCGCAAATGTCGCCGTGGACGAAGGTGTGGCGGGCATCGGCCTGCAGCGAGGCCAGGCTCTCGAGGTTGCCGGCGTAGGTGAGGGCGTCGAGGTTGACCACCGGCTCGCCGCTGGCCTCGAGCCAATCGAGGACGAAGTTCGCGCCGATGAAGCCGGCGCCGCCTGTAAGGAGGATCATGGCTCGACGCGGCCGTAGGTGTCTTCAAACCGCACGATGTCGTCTTCGCCGAGGTAGCTGCCCGATTGCACCTCGATGATCTCGAGCGGCAGTTTGCCGGGGTTCGAGAGGCGGTGCGTCGTGCCGAGCGGGATGTAGGTGCTCTGGTTTTCGGTGAGCAAAATAACCCGGTCACCGTTCGTGACTTCGGCGGTGCCACTGACGACGATCCAGTGCTCGGCGCGGTGGTGGTGCATCTGCAGGCTCAGGCTCGCGCCGGGCTTGACCATGATGCGTTTGACCTGAAAGCGCTCGCCCGAGTCGATGCTGTCGTACCAGCCCCAGGGGCGATGCACTTGCCGGTGCAAGGTTTGCTCGCTGCGGCCGGCGTCGTGCAACTGGCCGACGATGGCTTTGACATCTTGGCTGCGCGCGCGGTCGACGACCAGCACCGCATCGGGCGTTTCGACCACGATCACGTTGTCGAGCCCGACCACGCCGACCAGCCGGCTGGTCGCGTGCACGAGCGTGTTGCGGCTGTCGCTGACGAGCGCATCACCGTGCGTGGCGTTGCCGGCGGCGTCTTTCGGGCTCACGTCCCAGACGGCATCCCAGGCACCGAGGTCGGACCAGCCGGCGTCCATCGGCACCATGCGGATCTCGAACTCGGGCGACTCGGGGCAGCGCTCCATCACCGCGTAGTCGACCGACTCGCTCGGGATCAGCGCGAACGCCGCGCGGTCGGGCCGCACGAAGCTGGCGTCGGTGCTGCGACCGAGCCATGCGGTGCGCGTGGCCTCGAAGATGTCGGGTCGAAAGCGCTGTAGTGCGGCGAGCCAGACCGAAGCGCGCACGACGAAGTTGCCGCTGTTCCAGTAGTAGCCGCCGTCTGCAACGTAGCGTTGCGCCGTGGCCAGATCGGGTTTCTCGACGAACTGCGCGACGAACTGCGCGTCGATCTGCGTGTCCGTCGATGGGCCGCCCTCGGCCGCCGTGCAGCGCAAGTAGCCGAAGCCGGTTTCCGGTCCGGTCGGTGCAATGCCGAGCGTGACGATCGCGCCGTTTGCCGCAGCGCGCACCGCGCGTTGCAACGCGGCGGTGAACGCGGCCTCATCGGTGTAGGCGTGGTCGGCGGCCGTGACGACCAGCACCGGATCGTGCCCGCCCTCCAGCGCATGCAACGCGGCGAGCGTCATCGCGGGTGCGGTGTTACGGCCCATCGGTTCGAGCAGGACGGTCGCCGGTGGCAGGCGCAGCTCGCGCAGTTGGTCGAGCACGAGAAAGCGATGCTCCTCGTTGCCAACGATGCACGGCGCGCCGACGGCCATGTCGGCCGCGCCGAGTGAAGCGAGCCGCTGCGCCGCTTGCTGGAACAGGCTCTGGTTGCCTTGCAGCACCAGGAACTGTTTCGGGTGCTGCGCACGCGACAGCGGCCACAGTCGCGTGCCGCTGCCGCCGGCCATGATGACGGGTTGGACTGGAATCGAGGTCATGGTGATGTCAGGAGGGAAATCGGAAGCGGAAGCGGTCAGGCGGCGTTCAGGTCGCCAGCCCGTTCGGGTTCATGCGCTGCCAGCGCCAGCTGTCGGCGCACATCGTGTCGAGGTCGCGCGTGGCATGCCACTGCAGCAGCTCGTTGGCGAGCGACACGTCGGCGTAGCTCGCCGCCACGTCGCCGGGCCGGCGCGCGACGAAGTCGCAGGGCACCTTGGCGCCGCTGGCCCGCTCGAACGCGCGCACGACCTCGAGCACGCTGTGACCCCGGCCGGTGCCGAGGTTGGCGGTGATCGAGCGCTGGCGGTCGAGCAGGTAGCGCAGTGCCTGGACATGGCCTTCGGCCAGGTCGAGCACGTGGATGTAGTCGCGCACGCCGGTGCCGTCGGGGGTCTCGTAGTCGTTGCCGAAGACCTGCAGCCGCTCGCGCCGGCCGACCGCGACCTGCGCGACGAACGGCAGCAGGTTGTTCGGCGTGCCGCGCGGGTCTTCGCCGATCAGGCCGCTCCCGTGCGCGCCGACCGGGTTGAAGTAGCGCAGCAGCGCGATCCGCCATTGCGGATCGGCGAGTTCCACGTCGCGCAGAATGTTCTCGCCGATCAGCTTGGTCGCGCCGTACGGGTTGGTCGCCGACAGCGCGGCGTCTTCGCGCAGCGGCAGCGATTCGGGCCTGCCGTAGACCGTGGCGCTCGAACTGAACACCAGCGTCTTGCAGCCGTGATCGGCCATCGTTCGGGCGAGCGTCAGCAGGCCGCCGATGTTGTTCGCGTAGTAGTCGAGCGGCTTGGCGGTGCTTTCGCCGACGGCCTTGAACGCGGCGAAATGCACCACCGCATCGATTGCCTTGCCGGCGAAGACCTCGGCCATCGCGGCGGCGTCGCATACATCGGCGCGCACGAACTCGGGCTCGGTGCCGCTCAGGCCGCGCAGCCGGTTCAGCACCTCGGGCGAGCTGTTCGAGAAGTCGTCGACGCCGACGACGCGAAACCCCGCCGCCAGCAGGGCGAGCCAGGTGTGCGAGCCGATGAAGCCGGTCGCGCCGGTCAGCAAAATGCGCGCTGAGCTCATCGCAGCGTGAACTGGGCCGAGCAGCCGATCACGTTGGCGCTGTAGGCCAGGCCCGCCGCGCCGCCGGCGTCGCGCTTCTCGTGCGAGAGGTTGCAGCCGAGTTGCCAGGCCCGGGCGATCGCCCAGCTCGCGCCGAGCGACGCGACCTGCAACTTGTCGTTGTAGTCGCCGCCGCCCGGATTCGCGATCCGCGACTGGCGGTAGGTGTAGCCGGCCGTCACGCCGATCTTGGCGGTCGCGGCATAGGTGCCGCCCAGCGACAGGCTGTCGGCCACCTGGCTGTTCTGGACCAGCACCGTGGTCGCCGGTGTCGACCCGCCCGGCCCGGCCTGCGCCGGCACGTTGAAGAACGTGCCGTTGGTGCCGGCGTCGCGGTTGTAGGCGAGGCTGAACGCCAGCTTGGCGGTCGGCGCGTAGGTGGCGGCGAGCGAGCCGGTCAGGCCGCTGAAGTCCTGGTTGCCGCCGCCGGCGTTGGTCTGGCGCGTAAAGCTGAGCCGGGCGTTCACGCCGGTCTGCACCGTGTAGCGCCAGTTCAGCGAGAGGTCGATGTTGCGGCCGTTGCTGTTGGTGGTCTGCCCGGCCGGTGCGCCCGCGACCGCCGCGCCCTGCTCGGTGCGGGTCAGGCGCAGTGCCACGCCGGCGGTCAGGTCGGGGTTGATGTTGTAGAAGGTGCCGACGCTGCCGCTGTCGGCCGACGAGTTGGACGAGTTGGACGAGAGCTGGGTCGGCCGCGAGTAGCGCACCCGGCTGTGCGAGTAGTCGCCGCGCACCGACAGCAGCCCGGTGCCGCCCCACGCGATGCGGGCGCCGATCTGGTCGGTCTTCACTAGGTTGCGATCGTTCGTCTGCACCTGCGCCGACGAATTGCCGTCGAGCTGCGCCAGACTCTGGTTGGCACTGACGTTCACGCCGCCCGACAGGTTCCAGACCGTGGCCCAGTCCCACCCGGCGTTCAGGCCGTAGCTGGTGTTGGTGAGGTTGTCGTTGTCCTGGTACCGGTTGTAGCGCACGTTCCCGGCGCCGTAGAAGTGCTGCCGGCCGATTGACAGGTCGAGCCCGCCGACCAGGCCGGTGCTCGAATAGGTGTCGGCCCGCGCACGATCGGGCGCGAGCGGCGCGTTGTCGTTCAGCCGGTAGACGTTCGAGTCGCGCGTCAGCGATTGGGTCGCGCCGACGTACCACGGGTTCGGGTCCTCGGCCCAGGCGCCGCAGCTGGCGGTCGCGGCCAGGGCGGCGACCAGCGGGCGCAGGCCGCGCATCGGGTTCGAGGTGTCGCGAGCGTTCATTCGGTG
>ENA-OFCI01000872-OFCI01000872.1-metagenomes-genome-assembly--contig:-NODE-872-length-15773-cov-4.024876_pt1 | contig 15773 bp, 13 predicted proteins | sample MGYA00153391_OFCI01 | MGnify analysis MGYA00153391
GATTAACCGCATGCCGGTGACCGATCGTGCGATCGTGCGCATCGGCATCTGGGAGCTGCTTTTCAACGATGAGATCCCCGACAGCGTGGCGATCTCCGAGGCTGTTGAAGCGGCCAAGTCGCTGAGTACAGCGGATTCCGCCGGGTTCGTCAACGGCCTGTTGGGACGGATCGCCCAGACCCGCGCTTAGCGTTTGCGGGCCCGTTCACTGGATGGGTGCTCACGGCGCTGCGGATGGCGACTGCCGGAATATTTCGCTTCGTTACCCTTCGGTTCGATTCGGGAGGACCGGAACCGTAGCTTCATAGTGTGACTGCTTCTTTTCCCGCTCGCCCCGTCAGCGCCCCTGCGCTTTCGGTGTCGCTCCGCGGAGTCAGCCGGTCCTTCGCCGCATCCGAACGCGGGATTCCTGCTCGGCAAGTTCTCACCGATGTGACGCTCGAAATCTCTCCCGGCGAGATCGTGGCGCTCATCGGTCCCTCCGGTTGCGGAAAGTCGACCCTACTCCGGCAGGTCATCGGGCTGGATTCACCCAGTTCCGGCGAGGTGCGCATCGACGGTAGCGCGCTCGTCGGCATCGATCAACGCTGCGCCATCGCGTTCCAGGAGCCGCGGCTCCTCCCGTGGCGTTCGATCGTCCGAAACGTCGAAATCGGTTTGCCCCGCGGTACGGATCGCGCTATCGGACACTCCAGGGTCACAGAGCTCCTTCATCTCGTGCAGCTCGAAGAGTCGAGTCAACTTCGCCCTCGCCAGGTTTCCGGCGGAATGGCACAGCGGGCGGCTCTCGCCCGAGCCCTCGCTCGCGGTCCCGGTGTGCTCGTGCTCGACGAACCATTCGGTGCTCTCGATGCGCTGACTCGGCTCACCATGCAGGATCTCCTCCTCGACATTCATGCCGCGGAACCGGCGACGATCATTCTGGTCACACACGATGTCGACGAGGCGCTCTACCTCTCTGACCGCGTTGTGCTCCTCGGCCAGGCCCCGGGGACGGCCCCTGGCAGCGGATCCGGCATCGTACGAATCGTGGATGTGCCGGGCGCCAGGCCTCGAGATCGCGCGGATGCCCAGCTCGCGCGCATCCGCTCTGAACTTCTCGAAGGCCTGGGTGTTGAGCGTCATCACCAGGTCATTCCGCAGCCCAGCTGAGCAAAAAAGCACTCACTCTTCCCGCCCGATTACAGAGGAAAACAGTATGCATAAGAAAATCATTGGTTTCGCGGCCCTTGCCGCTACGGTCGGCCTTCTGCTCGCCGGCTGTGCCGGGGAGGGCTCTGCTTTAGTGCCGAAATCGACAGCGGCACCCACTGTGGAGAAGTGGAGCGCTCCCGTGCTCAACATCGACTTTGCGACGTACAACCCGCTGAGCCTGATCATCAAAAACAAAGGCTGGCTCGAGGCCACACTCGGCGACAAGGTGAAGGTGAACTGGGTTCAGTCGGCTGGTTCGAGCGCGGCGAATCTCGCCTTGCGTTCCGGTGCAATCGACATCGGCTCGACCGCTGGATCGGCTGCCCTTCTCGCTCGCTCAAACGGTTCCCCGATCAAAACGATCGACGTCTACTCGCAGCCCAACTGGGCTGCGATCGCCGTGCCCAAGGGTTCAACGATCAAGTCGGTTGCCGACCTCAAAGGGAAGACGATCGCGGTAGCCAAGAGTACCGATCCGTATTTCTTCCTCCTCCAGTCGCTCGAGAAGTTCAAGGTGCCGCTGAACTCGGTCACGATCGTGAATCTCGCCCACGCTGATGGTAAGGCGGCTCTCGAAAGTGGCCGGGTCGATGCGTGGTCCGGTCTTGATCCGCTTCTGTCCGCCAGCGTCGTGACCTCGGGATCGTCGGTGATCTACGACAACCCCTCCTTCAACAGCTACGGTTTCCTGAACGCCACCGAGTCGTTCATTTCCCGGTCTCCTGATCTGGCGCAGCTAGTTGTCAACGCCTACGAGAAAGCCCGTGCGTTCGCGGTCAAGGATCCGTTGGCAACGGCGACGATCCTCTCCACCGTTGCCGCCATCAGTCCGTCGATCGCCACCAACGTCATTGAGAACCGCAGCAAACTCGACATCTCCCCGATCCCGGGCGCCCGCCAGACCGCGGTGCTCAAGGTCATCGGACCGGTGTTCGTCCAGTCTGGGGATGTCGCCAATCAGGGTCTGATTGACGCTGCCCTGAAGAGCCTGTACGAGACTTCCTTCGCGAAAAAAGCCGATCCGTCGGCTCTGAAATAGCGGTGGCAATCCGATCGAACAGCGAAGCGGATGTCGCCGCAAACGAGGCCGCTACGGTGCTGCAGTCTGCACCAGAGTTCGAACACTCGGTCGAGGGTACGGCGCTCGCCCCGCCCATCCGCCGCACTCAAAAACGGCCACGCTGGTTCACATTTCTGGTCGGTGCGGTTGTGCCGGTTGCTCTCATCGTCTTCTGGCAGTTGCTGTCAACATCCGGGATCATTCCGGCCTATCGTCTCCCTACCCCGATCTCGGTGTGGGAGGCGGGTGTCGACCTGTCCGCGCGCGGACTGCTTCTGCAGGACGTGGCGATCTCGACGCAACGGGTACTTTTGGGTTTCTTCTTAGGATCGATCAGCGGGCTTGCCGTCGGAGCAGTCATCGGGCTGTCGCGATGGGCGAGCCTGCTGGTCGCCCCGACAGTGGGCGCGTTCCGGGCGGTGCCCTCACTGGCGTGGGTGCCGCTGCTCATCCTGTATCTCGGCATCCACGAGGACTCCAAAGTCTTGCTGATCACGATCGGTGCGTTCTTTCCGGTCTACACAACAGTCTCGGGGGCGCTTCGCCATGTCGACCATCAGCTGGTCGAGGTGGGACGGGCGTTTGGCCGCAGCCGTATGAACCTGCTGCTGATGGTGCAGCTCCCGGCGATCGTGCCGACTGTCGTTTCGGGTCTCCGGCTTGCCCTCGCACAATCGTGGCTCTTTCTTGTCGCGGCCGAGTTGATTTTCTCATCCATCGGTCTCGGCTTTCTGCTCAAGGAATCTCAGGACAACGGACGCATCGACCGATTGTTCCTCGCGATAATTCTTCTCGCGGTCCTCGGCAAGCTGACGGATGCCCTCATCGGTGTGCTTGAGCGGTTCCTATTGCGCCGATGGAGCTGATATTCCCGTGGAATTGGTGAGGCTCGGGAGGCTCAGGGGGTTCGGCGAAAAGGTGGAGTGGGGGGAGCTCGGCTGAGGATGATCCGTGGCCGGTGTTGAGTTGCCCCACTCCCTGTCTTCCTGTCTTCCCGTCTTCCTGTCTCCCTGTCTTCCCGTCTTCCCGTCTTCCCGTCCGCCCGTCTTCCCGTCCGCAGCGCGGGAGGGAAATCTGTTGCAGCGGCGAAAATTTCCCTCCTTCCGGTGTTGATTTACGAAAAGTCCCTCCCTCGCGGATGCAAAGTCGCGGCCCGTACGTGACGAGGAGGGCTGTGGGAGCTCGCACGCGCGTTCCCCGCGCCAGCCTCAGAGTGTGCCGTAACAGCGACCCCGGTCCCACCACGCTGACACCCATCCGCCGCACCGGGCCAGTGGCGACCCGCTACAGTAGGAGCCACTAGACATCCTTAAATTCCGTCCGGAGAGGCGGGGAAGGAGGTCAGATTGCCCGCACGAACTGTGCTTCAGCAAGCTGATATCACCCGGGCGTTGACTCGGATCTCCCACGAGATCCTCGAGTCCAACCGGGGGCCCGAAAACCTCGTCGTAATGGGCATTCCTACTCGCGGGGTGATACTCGCAGCTCGCATCGGTGCGATGCTCGCAGAGATCTCGGGAACCGTGGTTCCGAGCGGGTCGCTCGACGTCACGATGTATCGCGACGACCTCGGCCGAAATCCCACCCGGGTGCCGTCACCGACCGAGGTTCCGCCCGGCGGCATCGATGGTAAGACTGTCGTGCTCGTCGACGACGTGCTTTATTCGGGCCGCACCATCAGGTCGGCCCTCGATGCGCTCGGTGCGATTGGGCGTCCGAGTATCGTTCGGCTCGCGACGCTCGTCGATCGCGGGCATCGGGAGCTTCCGATTCGGCCTGACTTCGTCGGCAAGAATCTGCCCTCGGCGACGAATGAACGAATCAACGTGCATCTGCTGGAGATCGATGGCGATGAGTTCGTGACGATCGAAGAGAGCGAGGGAGGCGAGTGATGCGGCACCTGCTCAGCACTCGCGACCTCTCGCGGGACGAGGCGATCACCATCCTCGATGTGGCAGAGGACATGGCGGATGTCGCGGAGCGTGAGGTGCGCAAGGTCCCCGCCCTGCGTGGCAAGACCGTGGTGAACCTCTTTTTCGAAGACTCCACCCGCACGCGCATCTCGTTCGAAGCGGCCGCGAAGCGATTGAGCGCGGATGTCATCAACTTCAGCGCAAAAGGTTCGAGCGTCTCCAAGGGGGAGAGCCTCAAGGACACCGCACAGACTCTCGCCGCAATCGGAGCCGACGCGGTCGTGATCCGGCACGGGGCATCCGGGGCGCCACATGTGCTCGCGAATTCGGGCTGGATCGACGCCGCCATCGTCAACGCCGGAGACGGCACCCACGAGCATCCGACCCAGGCGCTGCTCGACGCCTTCACGATCCGCCGCCGCCTGCACGGCGCCGATTCTCGCGGACATGATCTTGACGGGGTATCGGTGACGATAGTCGGCGACATCCTGCACTCCCGGGTTGCACGGTCGAATGCCTGGCTTCTCACCACTCTTGGTGCGAGCGTCACCTTCGTGGCCCCGGCGACTCTTCTGCCGATCGGCGTCGAGAACTGGCCGGTCGAAGTGCGCTACGACCTGGACATCGCCCTGGCAGCGAAACCCGATGTCGTGATGATGCTGCGCATTCAGGGCGAGCGGATGCACGCCGCCTTCTTCCCGAGTGCACGGGAGTATTCCCGCATCTGGGGGCTCGACGACGAGCGGCTGGCTGTCCTCGCCGCCGATAGCATTGTGATGCACCCCGGACCGATGAATCGTGGTCTCGAGATCTCGGCGGCGGCTGCCGACTCGCCGCGCTCGACCGTGCGGGAACAGGTTGCCAACGGGGTATCGATCCGGATGGCCGTGTTGTATCTCACGCTGTCCGGCGAGGGAGGAAAGCAATGACCGAGACCATCCTGGTGAGGGCGGTGACTCTCGTGGACGGCACGAGCACCGACATCCTCGTGCGTGACAGTCGCATCGCCGAGCTTGGTCGCGCGATCTTCGCCTCGGCCGATCGTCTCATCGACGGAGCAGGCCTCATCGCCCTTCCCGGCCTCGTCGACCTGCACACCCATCTGCGGGAGCCCGGTTTCGAGCAGAGCGAGACCATATTCAGCGGCTCCCGCGCCGCGGCGATTGGCGGATTTACGGCGGTGCACGCGATGGCGAACACTTCGCCAGTGGCCGACACCGCCGGCGTGGTCGAGCAGGTGATGTCCCTCGGTGACCGGCATGGCTATGTGACGGTGCGCCCGATCGGTGCGGTGACCCGCGGTCTTGAGGGACAGCAACTCAGCGAGATCGGCGCGATGGCGAACAGCCGAGCCCAGGTGCGCGTGTTCTCTGACGATGGCAAGTGTGTCTCCGACGCCCTGCTCATGCGCCGCGCGCTCGAGTACGTGAAGACCTTCGGGGGAGTGATCGCCCAACATGCCCAGGAACCGCGGCTCACCGAGGGTGCCCAGATGAATGAGGGCACGCTTTCGGGTGAGCTGGGCCTCGCCGGCTGGCCCGCGGTCGCCGAGGAGGCGATCATCGCCCGCGATGTACTTCTCGCCCAGCACGTGGGCGCTCGCCTTCACGTCTGCCACCTCTCGACCGCCGGGTCCGTTGAGGTGGTGCGCTGGGCAAAGGCCCGCGGCATCGACGTCACCGCCGAGGTCACCCCGCACCACCTGTTGCTCACCGAACAGTTGGCGGTGGGCTATGACTCGCGGTATAAAGTGAACCCTCCGCTGCGCCGGGATGAGGATGTGCGGGCGGTGCGCGAGGGCCTCGCCGACGGCACGATCGACATCATCGCAACCGACCACGCGCCGCATCCGGTCGAGGCAAAGGACTGCGAGTGGGAGGCCGCCGCATTCGGCATGGTCGGCCTTGAGTCGGCCCTCAGCGTGGTGCAGGCCTCCGTGGTCGACACCGGACTGTTGGACTGGGCGGACATCGCCCGAGTTTTTTCGAAGACCCCGGCGGCGATCGGCCAACTTGCGGGGTATGCGCAGGGCATAGCGGTCGGCGCACCGGCATCCTTCACCCTCTACGACCCGAGCGTGAGCCGCGTATTCGAGGCGACGCAGTTGCGCGGCAAGGGAGTGAACTCGCCCTACCTGTCGACCACGCTTCCCGGACGGATCATGGCGACATTCCATCGCGGCTATGCCACGGTACTCGACGGCGAACTGGTGGATGCCGAGACGGTGGCAGCAGCAGCCCGGGCGCACGATCAGGCGGGAGTCGGCCGTGGATAGAACCACCTCGACGACGATCGTGATCGCCGTCATCCTGCTCGCGCTCGTTGGGATGGTCATCGGCTGGCGTGGGCGCCAGAAACGGCAGGCCCATCTACCTCGACCGGATGCCGTTCCGGCGGACACCGGGGCGGAACTGTTCAGCGCCGATGCTTTCTACGTCGCCACGACACTCGCCGATGACGAACTCAACCGAGTCGCGGTGTCGGGGCTCGGCTTCCGTGCGCGCGCCACCGTGACGGTCACGGAAGCGGGAGTCATCCTCTCGCTCGCCGGGACACCCGAGGTCTTCATTGCCCGGGCGGCACTTCGCACGATCGATCGCGCCACCTACACGATCGATCGCGTTGTCGAGAAGGGCGGTCTGGTGAGGCTCGCCTGGGCGCTCGGCGCGACACCCGTCGACAGCTACCTGAGACTCACCGATCCGGCCGATGCTACCGCCCTGATTGACGCGGTGAATCCACTCTTCCCCACTCCCGCTCCCCTGGAAGGCGATGCCACATGAAGCGTTTCGACCCCGCTGTTTTCGTGCTCGAAGACGGCACCCGCTACTCCGGCAACGCCTACGGTGCCCGCGGTACCACTCTCGGTGAGGCCGTCTTCGCCACCGGCATGACCGGCTACCAGGAGACGATCACCGACCCCTCCTACGCCGGCCAGATCGTGCTGATGACGGCGCCGCACATCGGTAACACCGGGGTGAACGATGAGGATCGGGAATCCCGTCGCATCTGGGTGGCCGGGTTCGCGGTGCGCGACCCCTCCCGCATCGTGTCCAACTATCGCGCCGCCGGCAGCCTCGACGATCAACTCGTCTCCGAGGGGATCGTCGGCATCAGCGGGATCGACACTCGGGCCGCGACACTGCACCTGCGCGATTCCGGCGCTATGCGTTCCGGCATCTTCTCCGGACCGGATGCCTCCCTCGATCCCGCCGAACAGCTGGCGATCGTTCGCGGGGGAGCGGAGATGGCGGGGCTCAACCTCTCCGCGCAGGTCTCGGTCACCGAGCGGGTCACGATCCCCGCCGAGGGGCAGCGGATCGGGTCGGTCGCAGTTCTCGACCTCGGCGTGAAGAACGCAACCCTCGGATACCTCTCCGCGCGCGGACTCGAGGTGCACGTGCTTCCCCAGGATGTGACGATCGACGAGCTCCTGGCCCTCGCGCCAAACGCGGTGTTTTATTCCAACGGACCGGGTGACCCCGCGGCATCCGAGACCCATGTCGCGCTGCTTCAGTCCGTGCTGCGCGAGGGACTTCCGTTCTTCGGCATCTGTTTCGGCAATCAGTTGCTCGGCCGCGCCCTCGGGCTCGGTACCTACAAGCTGCCCTTCGGGCACCGCGGCATCAACCAGCCCGTGGTCGATCGTGCCACCGGGCGGGTGGAAATCACCTCCCACAACCACGGATTCGCGGTGGACGCGCCCCTCGACGGGCCATTCGAGTCGCCCGCGGGCTTTGGCCGGGTCGAGGTGAGTCACGTCAATCTCAACGACAACGTCGTGGAGGGGCTCAACGCGCTCGACATCCCCGCCTTCTCGGTGCAGTACCACCCCGAGGCCGCAGCCGGTCCGCACGACGCCAACTACCTCTTCGACCGATTCCGCGACCTGGTCGTCGATCACCTGCACGAGACCTCCACCCCCGCCAGCGACGAGACGGAAAGTAACTAATGCCCAAGCGCGACGACATCAACTCGGTGCTCGTGATCGGCTCCGGCCCGATCGTGATCGGCCAGGCCTGCGAATTCGACTACTCGGGAACCCAGGCCTGCCGTGTGCTCCGTGAGGAGGGAGTTCGGGTCATCCTGATCAACTCCAACCCGGCCACGATCATGACCGACCCGGATTTCGCCGACGCCACCTACATCGAACCCATCACCTGGCAGGTGATCGAGACGATTATTGCGAAGGAGCGCCCGGATGCCATCCTGCCAACCCTCGGCGGACAGACCGCGCTAAACGCGGCCATCGATCTCCACCACCACGGCATCCTGGAGAAATACAACGTCGAGCTGATCGGTGCGAACTTCGAGGCAATCAACCGGGGTGAGGACCGCCAGATTTTCAAGCAGTTGGTTTTGGATGCTGGCGCGGATGTCGCCCGCAGCCACATCGCCCACACGGTCGCTGAAGCGATCGAGTTCGCGAAGGACCTCGGCTATCCGCTGGTGGTGCGCCCCTCGTTCACCATGGGCGGACTCGGGTCCGGTTTCGCCCACACCGAGAAGGAACTCGTGCGCATCGTGGGCGACGGCCTGCATCAAAGCCCGACCACCGAGGTGCTGCTCGAAGAATCAATCCTCGGCTGGAAGGAATACGAACTCGAGCTGATGCGGGATACGGCCGACAACACGGTGGTCGTCTGCTCCATCGAAAACGTCGACCCGGTTGGCGTGCACACGGGCGACTCGATCACCGTCGCGCCGGCCCTTACGCTCACCGACCGCGAATACCAGAACCTTCGCGACATCGGCATCGACATCATCCGCGCCGTCGGCGTCGATACCGGCGGATGTAACATCCAGTTCGCCATCGACCCTGCCGACGGTCGCGTCATCGTCATCGAGATGAACCCCCGGGTCTCCCGCTCGAGTGCACTCGCGTCAAAGGCCACCGGCTTCCCGATCGCAAAGATCGCTGCGAAACTCGCCATCGGCTACCGACTGGACGAGATCCCCAACGACATCACCAAGGTCACACCGGCCTCGTTCGAGCCGACTCTCGACTACGTGGTCGTGAAGGTGCCCCGGTTCGCCTTCGAAAAGTTCCCGGCCGCCGACCCCATGCTCACCACCACGATGAAGTCGGTCGGCGAGGCCATGGCCATCGGGCGTAACTACTCGACGGCGTTGCAGAAGGCGCTGCGCTCACTTGAGAAGCGCGGATCGAGTTTTCACTGGGACGGTGAGCCAGGGGATAAGGACGTTCTTCTCTCGGTCGCGGCGGTACCGACCGACGGCCGGATCGTCACGGTGCAGCAGGCGCTGCGGGCCGGAGCGACAATCGAGGAGGTCTTCGACTCCACGAAGATCGACCCGTGGTTCATCGACCAGATCGTGCTCATCAACGAGGTTGCCGAGGAGATCGGCTCCTCCCGTCTGCTGGATGCTTGGCTCTTTCGCCTCGCGAAGGACCACGGTTTCAGCGACATCCAGATCGCGGCTCTCCGCGGCATGACCGAGGACGAGGTGCGCACCATCCGCCATGAGTTCGGGGTGCGTCCGGTATTCAAGACGGTGGACACCTGCGCGGGAGAGTTTCCGGCTCGCACCCCGTATCACTACTCGAGCTACGACCAGGAGACCGAGGTGAGGCCGAGCGATCGCCGCAAGGTTGTGATCCTCGGTTCCGGCCCCAACCGCATTGGCCAGGGCGTCGAGTTCGACTACTCCTGCGTTCACGCCTCCTTCGCCCTGTCGGATGCCGGCTACGAGACGATCATGATCAACTGCAACCCGGAGACGGTGTCGACCGACTACGACACGAGTGACCGGCTCTACTTCGAGCCGCTCACGCTCGAGGATGTCCTCGAGGTGATCCACGCGGAAAGTGCGAGCGGCGAACTCGTCGGCGTGGTCGTACAACTCGGGGGCCAGACCGCTCTCGGTCTCGCCAAGGGGCTCAAGGCGAACGGCGTCACGATTCTCGGCACCACTCCCGAGGCGATCGACCTCGCCGAGGAGCGCGGGCTGTTCCAGGGAATCCTGGATGCCGCGGGTCTGGTTTCCCCTCGAAATGGCACCGCGCACGACTACCGAGGGGCCGTCGCCGTGGCGGAGGAGATCGGATATCCGGTGCTGGTGCGGCCGTCGTACGTGCTCGGAGGTCGCGGCATGGAGATCGTCTACGACAGTCCGTCCCTCGCCGATTACTTCGAACGGGTGGCAGGCCAGGGCATCGTTGGGCCGGATCATCCGCTGCTCGTTGACAGGTTTCTCGACGATGCGGTAGAGATCGACATCGACGCGCTCTACGACGGTCACGAACTCTACGTCGGCGGCGTCATGGAGCACATCGAGGAGGCCGGCATCCACTCCGGCGATTCGAGTTGCACGCTGCCGCCGGTCACGCTCGGGCGCGACCAGATCGAGCGCGTGGTGGAGGCGACATACGCGATCGCCAGGGGTATCGGCGTGCGCGGGCTTATCAACGTGCAGTTCGCCATCGGGGCGGGAGTGCTCTACGTGCTCGAGGCGAATCCGCGCGCGAGTCGCACCGTGCCCTTCGTCGCGAAGGCTCTCGGCCTGCCGATCGCCAAGGCTGCCTCGCTGATCATGGTTGGACAGAGCATCCGCTCTCTCGTGGAATCAGGCATGCTTCCCGCTGCAGACGGATCCGTCGTGCCGATGGACTCGCCGGTCGCCGTGAAGGAGGCCGTGCTGCCGTTCAAGCGTTTCCGCACCACAGAGGGACTCATCGTCGACTCGGTTCTCGGTCCGGAGATGCGCTCCACCGGAGAGGTGATGGGCATCGACTCCAACTTCCCGAAGGCCTTCGCGAAGAGCCAGGAGGCCGCCTACGGTGGGCTCCCGACGAGCGGCAGCGTCTTCGTCTCGGTGGCGGATCGCGACAAGCGCGCGATCATCCTGCCGGTGCTGCGGCTGCAACAGCTCGGCTTCGAGATCCTCGCGACACTCGGCACTGCCGAGATACTCAGCCGCAATGGCATCGCCGCCCGCGTTGTGCGCAAATTCGACCATGGCGATGTGTCGGTGAAGGGAGAGCCCTCGATCGTCGAACTGATCAACCTGTCGCAGGTCGACATCGTGATCAATACCCCGAGTGGACGAAGCGCTCGCGTCGACGGCTATGAGATCCGGGCGGCCGCGGTCGCTGCTGATCTTCCGTTGTTCACCACGATCGCCCAACTCGGCGCGGCGGTCGCATCGATCGAGTCGATTCGCGACGGGTTCGAGGTGAAGTCATTGCAGGATTACGCGAGCGAGCGGGCTGATCGGCTGGCCGCTCTTGTCTAAACGGTCCGCAACATCTTTCGGTAAGCGTCTGGTCGATCAATTCGACATCTTCGGACAGTTGTGTGTTGGCATCGACCCGCACCCCTACCTCCTCGACCGGTGGGGACTTGCGGACGATGCTGCGGGTCTTCGTCAGTTCGGACTGCGCGTCGTCGAGGCTGCTGCCGGCCGTGTCGGAATTATCAAGCCACAGGTGGCATTCTTCGAAAGACACGGATCGGCTGGCTATGCGGCTCTCGAGACAATCCTCGAGTCGGCTCGCCAGGCGGGGTTGATCGTTATCGCTGATGCCAAACGTGGCGACCTTGGGACCAGCGTCGAAGCCTACGGGCAGGCCTGGTTAACGCCAGGCAGCGCACTGGAGGTTGACGCTCTTACGATCAGTGCATACATGGGCCTCGGTTCGATCGAGGCCCCGATGACCCTTGCCGAGCAGACGGGTAAGGGACTGTTCGTACTCGCAGCGACATCGAATCCCGAAGCATTCTCACTGCAGACCGCTCGCATTTCTTCCGGATCGCATGTCGGTCGGACGGTTGCGTCCAGTATCGTCTCAGGGGTGAGTGAGTGGAATGTGTCACAGGGGTCGGCTGCAGCCGATCGCGAAGTGGGCTCGATCGGCCTGGTGCTCGGCGCAACGGTCGACTTCAGCGCATTCGAGCTTGATCTCGCCGTGATCGCCAATGCGCCGGCCTCACCGGTCCTTGCCCCGGGTTTCGGTCATCAGGGGGCCCGTTTTTCCGAGCTTGCGCATCGCTACGGTGCTGCCGCACCGACCACTATCGTGAGTGCGTCCCGAAGCATCCTCGACGCCGGTCCGGATGGCGTCGCCGACGCGATCCAGACTCAGGCAGCGGAGGTGTTCGCATGCCGCGGGTAGCTCCTCCCGAGGTCGACAGGGTCGCCGCCGCCCACGCAGCCGTCGCCGCCCGGCGGGCGCGGGCATCGGTCAAGCTGGCCGTTCATGACCGAACCCGCAGTGCCGTCGATGTTGTCGAAGCGGCGTGGACCGATCCTTCGGCCACCGCCGAGGCGAGCCTGCGAGTGCGCGAACTGCTGACGAGCATCCCGACCCTCGGTCCCACTCGCACCGCCAAAGCAATGGAGCAGCTGGGAATCGCGGAATCCAAGCGCGTCGGCGGTCTCGGCGTTCGACAGCGGCAGAAGCTCGTGGACTGGTTGGCTCATCGCGAACATCGCGACACCCGCCACCAGGCGCGGCTCGTGGTGCTCGCCGGACCGACCGCGGTCGGCAAGGGCACGGTATCGACGTACATCCGTGAGAACTATCCGGATGTTCATCTCTCGGTTTCTGCAACGACCCGCGCCCCGCGCCCCGGTGAGGTGCACGGAGTCAACTATTACTTTGTGAGCGACGCCGACTTTGATCGACTCATCGAGACCGGGCAGATGCTCGAGACCGCGACCGTGCACAATGCTTTCCGCTACGGCACTCCGCGAGCCCCCCTCGACGAGGCACTCGCTGCCGGAAAGAGCGTGCTGCTTGAGATTGATCTGCAGGGAGCGCGGTCGGTGAGAAAGCTCATGCCGGAGGCGGTGCTCGTGTTCCTCCTGCCTCCCACCTGGGAGGAACTGGTGAGGCGGCTCATCGGCCGAGGTACCGAAAATATTGTGGAACAACAGCGCCGACTCGAGACGGCGAAGGTCGAATTGGCCGCCCAGAACGAGTTCGATCACCGCATTGTCAACTCCGACGTGAGCGCCGCCGCCCGTGAAGTCGTAGACTTAATGGCAATCCCCAAAAACAACAGGAGTTTTACGCATGGTTGAACGCGCCAAAGGCATCATCGATCCGCCCATCGACGAATTGCTGTCGAAGGTCGACTCGAAGTACGCTCTGGTGATTTTCGCTTCCAAGCGTGCTCGCCAGATCAATGATTACTACGCCGATCTGCACGAGGGGAGCCTGTTCGACAACGTGGGACCGCTCGTGGACTCCACTATTGACGACAAGCCGCTCTCCGTTGCGATGCATGAGATCAACGAGGACAAGCTGGTCGTCAAGGCGCTCGCCGAGCCGGTCGAGTAACTTCCCTTGGGGCTTCTCGTATGAGCGGCCAGTTGAATATTGTCGTCGGAGTCACCGGCGGCATCGCCGCCTACAAGGCAGTGAATGTGATTCGCGGTCTGGTGCTCGCCGGACACAATGTTCATGTTGTGGCGACAGAGGCCGCGCTTCGCTTCGTCGGCAAGCCGACACTCGAAGCCATCAGTCGAAACATCGTGCACACCGATCTTTACGAGGGTGTTGCTGAGGTTCGGCACGTGGCCATCGGCCAGGCGGCCGACCTGATTGTGATCGCTCCGGCGACCGCGAACACCATTGCAAAGCTGGCTGCTGGCCTCGCCGACGATCTGCTCGGCAACACCGTGCTTGCGAGTCGGGCGCCGGTGGTGATCGCCCCGGCGATGCACACCGAGATGTGGCAGCACCCGGCGACCGTGCACAACATCACTGTGCTCCGCTCCCGTGGAGTCACCGTTGTCGGGCCTGCCGTCGGGCAGCTCACCGGAACAGACTCCGGACCCGGTCGTCTCGAGGAGCCGGACGAAATCGTGCGCGCTGCGCTTGCGGTGATTGCGCCCAAGGACCTCGCGGGCTATCGAATCCTGGTCACCGCCGGAGGCACCCGCGAACCGCTCGACCCGGTGCGCTTCCTCGGCAACCGTTCGAGCGGTAAGCAAGGGATAGCGTTTGCGCTTGCGGCCGTTGCCCGCGGCGCCGAGGTTACCCTCATCGGTGCCAATCTCGAGGTCGCGGCTCCGGGCTCGATGCGTGTGCGCCATGTCAGCTCAACGCTCGAACTCGCAGCGGCGGTAGAGGATGCCGCCCCCGACGTCGATGTCGTGATCATGGCGGCAGCGGTAGCCGACTATCGCCCCGCGGTGATCGCCGAGTCGAAGATCAAGAAGGAACTCGCTGGCGACCGGTTAACGCTCGAGCTGGTGAAGAACCCCGACATTCTCGCGCGCCTCGCAGAGGCTCGTCGGCCCGGCCAGGTGATTGTTGGGTTCGCCGCCGAAACGGAACAGGATGCGGATGCGCTGCTCGCGCTCGGTCGCACCAAGATCGCTCGAAAAGGATGTGACCTACTTGTCCTCAACAGGGTGGGCTGGACAGAGGGTTTCGGAGCCGATAGCAACAGTGTCATCGTGCTGGATAGGCTCGGAGATATAGTGATGGAGGCATCCGGGAGCAAGCAATCGGTGGCCAACCGCACCCTTGATGCCGTGGCCGCTCGCCTCGCCTGACTTCAGACCACGGTGGTCACTCGGCCCCCGATTCACCTTCACTCTGTTTCACCTTCACGCTGGGAATACCATGAGCGCAGCATCCACCACGCCCCTTCGTCTGTTCACCTCGGAGTCGGTGACCGAGGGTCATCCCGACAAGATCTGCGATCAGATCTCAGACAGCATCCTGGACGCCCTGCTCTCCGTCGATCCCCATAGCCGGGTCGCTGTCGAGACACTGGTCACGACGGGTCTCGTGCATGTGGCCGGAGAAGTCACGACGTCGGGCTACGTTGACATTCCCCTGATCGTGCGCGATCGCATCTGGAACATCGGATACAACTCCTCCGACGTCTGGTTCGACGGGCGGTCCTGCGGTGTCTCCGTGTCGATCGGTGGCCAGTCGCCGGATATCGCCCAGGGGGTCAACGACGCCTTTGAGGCCCGTGAGGAGTCGAGTATCGATGACCTCGACCGCCAGGGCGCTGGCGACCAGGGCATCATGTTCGGCTATGCGACCACCGAGACGCCGGAGTACATGCCCGTGCCGATCTGGGTCGCCCATCGACTGGCGGAACGACTCGCTGAGGTTCGCAAATCCGGCATGGTCGATTACCTTCGTCCCGACGGAAAGACCCAGGTGACGGTCGGCTACGACGGGATAGTGCCGCGCACCGTTGATACCGTGGTGCTCTCGACCCAGCACTCGCCTCGCGTGAGCACGGAGATGTTGCGTGCGGAGATCGAGGAGCTGGTGATCCGACCGGTGCTCGACCGCGTCGAGCTCGACGCCTGCTGTTCCGAGCGGACCCGACGCCCCTGCGGCATAAGCAAGAGTCGGCGCAAGCAGGGTCGCCGCAGGCAATCCCAACATAGTCGACGAAATGAGTCCTACGCGCCACGCGCGAGTCCAGACGCTCCGCATCGAAGCCTCCCCGTTCATCATCTGTACACGCACTGGCACGAGCGCGTCCACTCGGACGCCACGGCGGCGTGGACCCATGTCACTTGCTCTCCGGTGACTTCGCGGGAGCCGCACCTTGCGCGACCCCTGCCTGAATTTTTTCGACGTACCGAATTGCCGGGCGTTCTTC
>ENA-OFCI01000876-OFCI01000876.1-metagenomes-genome-assembly--contig:-NODE-876-length-15685-cov-24.976392_pt1 | contig 15685 bp, 17 predicted proteins | sample MGYA00153391_OFCI01 | MGnify analysis MGYA00153391
ACACCATTCCAACCCGTTTACGAATTGGATGGTATTTTGGCTCTGAACGGTTTGAATCGGAAGGCGAATTTTTCCGAGCTACGATCGATGATGCAATCTATCGGTAAAACATGTAGGAAATCTTCATCATGAAGTATAAATACGACGACACGATTATCATTATTGGGGCGGGAATTGCTGGGCTAGCAGCAGGTTGCTATCACAGATGAATGGGTATCAAACTCAGATCTTTGAGATGCACGATCGACCGGGTGGGCTATGTACGTCATGGCAGCGGCAGGGATATATTTTTGATGGTTGCATTCATTATTTGTTTGGTTCTGCACGAGGACAGCCGTTCTACCAACTCTGGGAAGAACTTGGCGTCGTGCCAAAACAAAATTTCTTCCATCATGATGAATTGCTACGAGTGAGTGAGGCTACGGGCAAAACTCTAATTGTCTATAGCAATCCCGATCGGCTGGAGCAACATTTAAAAGAACTATCACCTGTAGATCGGCGATTAATTAATGAGTTCTGTGCGGGAATTCGTGCATTTACTCGCTTTGATCTATCCCTACTTCAGCAGCAGCCCAAAGCGTTAATGAATCTAGGTGACTGGGAACGCCTAGTGGGAAAGATGTTGCCATTTGTCCGCCCACTGTCTCAGTGGGGAAATCTCTCAGCAGCAGAGTTTGCCGATCGCTTCCACGATCCATTTCTTCGCCGTGCTATTCCTCAGATGTTTGGATGGGAGAGCATTCCAGTAATGGTAGGCATGTCTCTACTGGCGTATATGCACACCAAAAATGCTGGATTTCCGCTGGGGGGATCGCTCCAATTCGCTCAAAAGATCGCCGATCGCTATCTAGAGTTGGGAGGTGAAATTCACTATGAATCACAAGTCGAAAAGATTTTAGTCGAGAACGATCGGGCCAATGGTATTCGACTCTATGACAATGAAAACTACTTTGCTAATCGAATTATTTCAGCCTGTGATGGACATAATACGCTCTTTGGATTGCTAGATCCTCAATATGTCCCTCGTGAAATACAAGGTTACTATGATGGACACCTACCGACTCATTCCCAACTACAGATCTCATTAGGCGTCGATCGAGATCTATCCTCTGAACCGCATTGGACAACACATCTACTCGACAAGCCTGTCATCATTGCAGGGGAAGATCGGTATGAGATTGGCGTCGAGCACTATTGCTTTGATCCCTCGCTAGCACCACCGGGAAAATCGGTTCTGACCATCATGATGACGACTAATTATGACTATTGGCAACGGATTTATGGCCGATCGATCTATGACTCGGAAGAACTTCAAGAATCACAAATTCTCATCGATCTTCTGGACCAATTTTATCCCGGCATTAAGAATGATATTGAGTTTGTTGATGTAGCGACTCCTCTAACTTACGAGCGTTACACTGGGAATTGGAAAGGGTCGAGCTGTGGCTGGCTACTGACGAAGCAAACCCTTCCACTATCAATCAAAGGATTACCCAAAACATTACCTAAACTAAGGAATTTCTATTCGTTGGCGTAGTCTCTCCTTTGGAGAATCGGTCAGTGGGTCGAACCTGGTGGTAGTGTGCCAGTAGTGGCAATGTCAGGACGCAATATTATTCAGCAAATTTGCCAGGAAGACAAGCGGACTTTTCGGTCAATGACACTTTGAGGATAGAGATCTAGCATGAAAGGTGAAACTAAATTAACGTTGATTAAAATCGTTCATACAGCGATCTGGGTATTTTTTAATGTTGTAATTTTTTATATGCTTTATGCCTCGATCGCGCGTAAACTTGATGTCTGGCTCTGGATGGGCTATGGATTCGTATTTCTAGAAGGGCTGACGCTACTTGCCTTCAAGTCCCATTGCCCACTAAATTTGATTGCCCGAAAATACACAAATTCCACAAAAGATAACTTTGATATTTATCTCCCAAGCTGGTTAGCTAAGTACACGAAGTTAATCTACAGCACTATTTTTGGAATCATCTCGATCGTCACACTCTATCAAATTCTAAATCAACAACTCTAGGTCATTATTATGTGGATAAAATGGATTGTACTGATTACGGTTTTACCAATCGCTTTGATTGGACTCGCAAGCCTTTACGGCGGATATCTGTGGCGATTAGGCACCGATCAACTACGCGCCCAATTAACCAGTGGGCAGCAAAGCATTCAGCCTAAAACCTACGATCCCAAGGAAATTGAAGGCTTGCCCGCGCCCGTGCAGCGATTCTTTCGGGCTGTGCTGAAGGAGGGTCAACCGATCGTCATGGCGGTCAATCTCGCTCAGCAGGGACAAATAAATATGAGTGTGACGGCAGCTAAGTGGAGGCCCTTTACAGCCACTCAATTTGTGATGACCCAACGTCCGGGATTTGATTGGAATGCACGTATTCAGATGGCTCCGGGGCTAAGTGCATTTGTTCATGATGCCTATGTCTTAGGGACAGGCAGCTTACATGTATCACTAGCGGGTCTTTTCACCATGGCGGATTTGCACGGTACGGCGTCGGTAGCTCAAGGCGAACTGCTACGGTATTTCGCTGAGATGCCTTGGTATCCGACGGCGCTGTTACCCAGTCAGGGTGTCCGTTGGGAAGCAATTGATGAGACTTCATCGCGCGGTACGCTGACGGATGGTGACACCACCGTTTCTCTTGTGTTTCGGTTTAATCCTGAAGGGACGATCGCCACGATTCGCGCAGCGGCACGCGATCGGGGTCTTATCGCGACACCATGGGAAGGTCGATTTTGGCACTATGCCCTGCGCGATGGAATGCAAATTCCTTTAGAAGGTGAAGTATCATGGCATCCCTCAGAAGGCATTTGGCCCTACTGGCGGGGACAAGTCACCGAACTTAACTATGAGTTTGCTGCATGAAGAGAGATATGAGACTAGTCGTTCGGATTGGCCATTTTGAAACATCGGAATTTTCCCGCTTACGTAACCCTACGATCGATATGCTAGCCCAGGGACGCAACCGGCATCATATCCCCATGTTAAGCGCCAGTTGGACGCTTCATCAAACGATTGCAAAAATTGATGGCCAATAGATATGGCTTAGAAGACTGAGGACGTTGTCGATTACTGGATGATACCGTTGCTTGCACTAATATCAACGGCCTTGACTGTGGGGCCACCGCCAAATCACCCAGCCAGCCAAAACCCAACGCTAAAGGATAGAATAACCGGGAGATTTTGCATCTAGTTTTGCAGTGAGCGCTATGACTTCTCCCGGACGATCGCTGTTGTTTTTGGTCCCTGGTACGACGGGGAAATACTTCTGTGGCGGATTGGTTGCAGAACTGAAGGCAATGAAACTGGCGCAGCAGGTGTGTCAGGCCGAGGTTGTGACGTACCGAGACCGAGAACCCAACACGCTGTTTTTACCGGATCTACTTCAGGCTGGTGTTAGGAACGATCGTATTTTTGTGGTGAGCTGGGGATTTGATGTGCCGAAGCTGGTCAAACAACTGCGTGGCTACCATGTTATTTATCACGCACATAGCTCTGGCTATGGCTTTCGGTTAGATTCCAGTGTTCCTATTCTGACGGTTAGTCGCAACACCATGGGTTACTGGGGCCAACAGTCTCCGCATTCGCTGATTTACTATTTGCCCAATCAGATTTCGGATGAGTTTGGCGATCGCACTTCTAATCGGACGACCCGTGATATCGATGTCCTGATTCAATCTCGGAAGTCATCGAGTTATCTACTCCAATCCCTCATTCCAGCATTGCAAAAGCAGTGCCATGTCCAAGTTGTCACTGGATTCGTTGATGATTTGGCCGCATTGTTCAATCGATCGCATGTTTATCTATACGATTCTGCCGAATATTGGGCACAGCAGCGCGTCACCGAAGGGTTTGGTCTTCCGCCGATGGAGGCGATGGCGTCAGGGTGTCATGTGTTTTCCAGCGTGAACCATGCGTTGTCTGATTATTTAGACCCAGGATTCAACAGCCACAAGATTGCAGGGTACGCCACAGGCTATGATGTCCAACGGATTTTGGACTGCCTAACCCGCCCACCTGATCCACTGCCGTCAGACTTTCTAGATTCGTATCGATCGGACTCTATTATCAAACGCTGGGACGTGATTTTAAAAGAGATAAATCAGTTTTTTGATTATACTGAACAACATGAGTCTGATATTGTAGAACTCACACCACTCCGATTACAGGGAATGCGAATGCGATCGAATTTGGACAAACTTAAAAAACGGTTAAGAAACGGCTGATAAAATTTAATTTGGCAAAAACCCATCATCTAAAACGTCTTCCAATCGATAAGGACAGACGATCGGAAACGTCTCTACCCAAATCCCCAAGATTGTGCGGGATTCAGGTTGGTTGGGCGATCGGATTAGGGGAATTTTGAATTTAGAGTTTTGAATTCAGGATTTTGAGTGGAATGTGGAATTTATAACCGGAAGGGCGAGAGTTGTTTTAAAATAGGAACCCTAGAAACTTAGACCCACAAATAGGTTGATCCCATGAGTTACTTCCGTCCTGCGGTTGATGCGATGAAAGGCTACGTTCCCGGCGAACAACCGAAACCCGGTACGCCTATTATTAAGCTCAACACCAACGAAAATCCCTATCCGCCTTCACCCGCCGCGATGGACGTCCTCCAGAACATCGACAAAGAATGTTTGCGACGCTACCCTGACCCGTTCGCGCGCGAGTTTTGCGCTGCCATTAGTGAATCGCTAGGCGTTCCGGCGAATTGGATTATCGTTGGGAATGGCAGTGATGATGTGCTGAATGTGTTGATTCGGGCGTGCGCAGAAGGCCGTGATCGCCCCGTGGTCTACCCCATGCCGACTTACGTGCTCTATCGCACCTTGTCTGAGATGCAACCCGCCGATCGCATTGAGGTTCCCTATCCTGGTGATTTTGCGTTGCCCCTTGAGGCACTTATTGCTGCAAAAGGAGCCGTCACCTTCATTGCTACACCCAACAGTCCATCTGGCCACAGCGTTCCATTAAGCGATCTTCGAGAGTTGGCCCAGCGTTGTACAGGGGTCGTTGCGATCGATGAAGCTTATGTTGATTTTGCGGAGAGTTCGGCGTTGGCGTTAGTGCGTGAATTTGATAATATCATTGTATTGCGCACCATGTCCAAGGGGTATGGTTTAGCAGGATTGCGGCTAGGCTTTGGTATTGCTAATCCGGTGTTGTTAGCCGGACTGTTTAAAGTAAAAGATAGCTACAACATTGATGCGATCGCCAATCTTGTTGGGGCTGCATCCATGCGAGATCAAGCCTACAAAATCGAGTGTGCTGAAAAGGTCAAAGCCTCTCGATCGAAGATGAACCTAGACCTAAAAAACCTCGGCTTCACGACCTTTGAATCTCACGGCAATTTCATCCTTGCCACCCCTCCCGACAGCTCGCAATCCCTGGCCGAATCGCTTTATCTTGGATTAAAGGAACGCGGCATCTTGGTCCGTTATTTTAATCAATCTGGCCTTGAAGATAAGCTCCGCATCAGCATTGGAACGGAGGAACAAAATGCAACGCTCATGGAAGCCCTGGTTAGCCTAATGAAATAATGACGAAGTAGGGCGGCCCAATGTTCACCCAATGTCTAGGCTATCACCGACATTAACCACACCGCCATGGTTCGATCGCGTGTTCACGGCCAACCGATAAAAGTGATTAAAGCGCGATCGTTCGACGGAGGGTGGGAGTGTGTCTGTACGATGTTTTAGGAACGTCTTCTGGAATGCTGTGGTGACTTCTCCAGATATAGAATCGCGAGTGGGGACGATGCAGCGTTGACAAGGATTTACGCCGTGGAAGGTAACGTGCCCGATCGTAAATCGTTTGATTTGGTCGGCGGTCCCAAACAACTGATCTTCCCAAAATGCCTCGGGCGCGTCAAGTTCAAGGTTCGTGCGAAACCGCGATCGCACCTCTTCCACCGTCATTCCATCAAACCAACTCGATACACATTGTAAACTCTGCGTCGAAACAACTGTGGGTCCGGGTGACGCTGGATCGTCCGGGAATCCCATTTCCTTGTTCTGCTCCAAATGCACCCTAAACTCAAAGAACTCACTCAACCACACCTCAATTCCAGCGCGATCGCCGTCTAGATGAAATATTTCACTTGTCAATCCAGTGGCCGATAGCATCACCGATCGATTCAGCCATTCATACTGCGATCGGATTGCATGAATTTTAGCAGTCCGTTTTGCATTCACTACCCGACCCGTTTCATCAACAATAGCGAATTCCCGATCGCCTTCGAGTGCCCCGCTCGGAAGGACGACTGATGATTGGAGATAGAGCCGATCGAGGGATTTGATTGGAAAAATCGAGATCTCGGATAGCTGAGTCATAATCTTGAGTCATAACTTTGGATGGATCAATTCTCCTAGATCTTGCCCACCTCTCCCCCATTTATTTACATTTTTATTGTGATAGGAGTTGGTATGGTGAAGCCAGAAACGATCGCTCTTTCAAGGTCGCCGAGGTGCCCATTGAACTTCCCGAATCCAAGATTACGGGACGCATGGATTTGTTAGCGATTCGTCGTGGAGAAAACACGCCAGATTTCTGGGTGCTAGTCGTGGAATCGAAGGAAAGTGGTGCCGACGCAATGCAGGGGCTGTCACAGCTTTTAACTTATGTCTACACGGGTTTGCAACAGCAACGATCGGTGTGGGGATTAACCACTAATGGCATTAATTACCAGTTCGCTCAAATACAAGCCGGAGAACCGCCGCAATACTTTTTATTGCCAGAGTTGAGCTTGCTGCACCGGACATCGGCGATTTCTCTTCTACAAGTGTTGAAAGGAATTTGCCAAATTTGAAGGTCGCACGGTAGTTTTGACGTGAAACTCTAACTATTTATCAAGTCGTTCATCAAAGTCGATTAGCCCCAATGTTGATAACCTCTACTCCTTAAAACCTAAGTCCTTTCGATCGAGTATCTTTCTTAGGATTTCAAATAATCACATGTATCTCTAACGACCCGCGATCGCCATGGCATCTTCCACGGCATCCATTCGACGGGCTTGATCGTGACGAATTGAGGCTTCATTGTTGCCTAGACCTGGCGCATCCCATAGGTTGGTACTGGGTTCACGGTAGGAGTTGACGCGGGCGATGAGAATGGCGGCTTGACCACGCAAACCCCGATCGCGTGCTTCTTTGAGACGATCGATGTAGCCGCCGCGATCGAGGGCGGCAAGAGGGGCTTGGTTGGCGAGATCTAACCCGTTCATGCGTTCTTCTGGGGTCAATTTGAGACCTTGACTTGCGGCTTTTTGTTGGAGCATTTGGTCTTGGGTTTGGAGGCGGCTGAGCTGTCGTTGATCGGCGTCTTCAGGCGATCGGGCCGCGTGTTGGTAGGAAAAACTGCCTAGGTTCCATTTGGCATTACCGGGATCCTGGTGGCCATAGTAGGCCGGGTTTTTTCCGCCGTCTGGGCGACGGGTGCCTTCAGCGCTGCCGACGGCTCGGGCCACGAGGGAGTTTGGGCCGCCGTTGAAGATGCTGCTGAGACCACTTGAGGGAGCTTGAGAAATAGCGCTGGGCGGCGTTAAGCTTCGGGGGTTGGGGTTGGAACGGGTAGAGTCGGGGATATCGACCCCAAATTCTAGGGCAATCGAGCTGGGGAGATTGATTGGACGGGTGTCGCGGGTGAGATGAGGGCTAGGTGCCTGGACTATTGCGCGGGGAGGACTGATGGCTTCAAATCCGAGATACAGGCAAAAAACGGACATGAAATAGGGTGTCTTTTGAGCAACTGAACGAGAGATTTGGCGAGACATTGGGCGTAAGTTTTTCAGGAGGGTTTTAGGAGGGTTTCTAAGATTTGTTTGGACGGTTCGACGATCGCCCATTTGCCGCTGGGATGTTTGCGTAAGGTGGCAAATCTCAACGTGTCGGCAGTGGCAATCCGATCGCCGCGATCGACCTTTCCTAGGCGAGGTTGTTTTAATCCACATAGACGAAACTGGTAATTAGGAACTTCAGGGGTTTCAAAATAAACGCAACCTCGGGTATCAATAACCGTCTTTCCCTTAAACGGCGCATATACGGCTTTACCCTCTAGTTCTATAGACAGATCGCCCAAGCCACTGACGATTTCATGACCGGAAATCCGATCGCCTGCCTGGAGTTCCCACTGTTGGTGAAGCGGCGGCGGTGTGATCGCCGTTGGGTCAGAATGCTGACACCCTGATGGGATCACGGTGAGTAAGAACAGCGATAATGATTTGATTGGCAAATATGGACTAAGTTTCATTTAAGATGGCTTGATTCCATGCTCTTTTGCGTTGAAGACTCTATTGTTCGATCCATTGTAGGCGTGTGTTTATTGGATGACTTGACGCGATCCCATAAATCGATCGCCTTCGTACATCACCACCATCCAGCTTGAACTAGAGAGCTGGAAAACCTCCCGCTGAGCAACTGCCCCGGCACGGACGGAAAGATTAGACAGTTGACAATACGCTTTTGGCAGTCGAGATTGAACGGTCTTTTTGGCGGTGCCTTCACGGGTTTGGGTGAGTTCGGTGAGTTGGCTGGCAGTGAGAAGTTGGCTGGTGGAAGCTTTTGCAGTGCATTGAAGGTCTAGGGCGGTCGATCGGGTGCGTTCCAGAATTTTTGGATCCCAGACGATCGCCAGACTTAAAATAGCAATGCTCGCGAAGAGACCGTCTTTTAGCGTGAGTTTTGACGTCAGTTTTGGGACAAAAGAGGTATGGGTATTCTCAGGGGATGGGACTTGCATAGAGGCTCCTAGAGTGATGTTGGATTTGGACGGTAGGATTTAGGCTGTGGGATTTAGAGCTTGCTGCCTAAGAAGAAGCCTAGGGTGGTGAGGAGGCAGCGATAGACGGGAGATGTACTGGATTGGGGGACGCAGAATGCGAGGTAGGCAGCAAAAAGAGCTGGAAATAACATTACAAGATGCAATGGGAAGGACAACAGGGGAACAACTTGAATACAAACTTGAAGGATGACATGAACACCAACGGAGCTGAACGTCCATAGAATTGCATCTACCACGATCGCCTTAGGTTCAGTGGGAATGGGAACCAGCCGTTGAATCTGTTGATAAATATTCATCCCTGTGACTGAATGGGTTTGAATCGAGAAATCAGCGGCACTGCGGGTCGGTTGGACGGCCAAGGTCAGATGAGGTTGCTGCTGGGCAAGGCGGTAGAGGACAGGCTGGACTGGGCGATCGGGGAATACGGGAAGATGGAGACGATCGGAGCGCATTTGGGATGCCTTGGCAACGGTAGCGGACGTGACAGGAAGAGTGACAGAAGCCTGAACGTTGCCGCCCCAGTAGTTCGGGGCAACCGCAGGTGGGCTAGAGGGTTCGATCGATTGATGGCCGCTGGGATCGTAGAGCGGGATGGGCTTATGGACAGTGAGGCGGGATAGTGAGGTTCGGCTAGGCCGTTGAGGCTGGGCCGTGGTTTTGGCAGTCGGTTCAGCGATCGGTTCAATGGTTGGTTCAATGGTTGGATCAAGCTTCGAGACGAAGACGGCTTTAGACGGCGGCTGGGCGACAGCTTGAACCGGGGCAGGTCTATGGCGAATCTTCGGCGTTATCAGTGGGATTGGATCGAAGCTCGGGCGCTGAAGTTGTTGAATTTGTAGCGCGATCGAAGCAAGTTCCGCCATGTTTTGGGTTAATTTGTCAGACTCTGCCAAGATATTGCTGACAAAGAATTGCTGACAATGGTGTAAATCGTCGAGGCACGAGTCCGCCGTTACTGTGTGAGCTTGCGGAACCGTTTGGAGAGTGGCTTGGACAGTGGTCTGAAGCGAAGATTCAACGATTGCCACGGATTTGGTTGCCGATCGTTGACGAGTCGTAGCAGTTTTGGCGACGGTTTTGGAGGCGGTACTTTTAGCTGTGGTTTTAGTGGCGCTTTTAGCGATCGCTTTTTTGGCGGTCGTTTGAGTCGCAGCTTTCGATCGAGCTTGGCGAACGGGACTATCAGCGACGAGTTCGATGGATGTTTCTCGAGGTAAAGGTTGAGCAGTCATCAGAGTCCTCCCTGTAATAAGTAGCGGGGGTTCAAGATTCCGACCCATGTGGCGCAGGAACCTAGTACTAGGTTAGCAGTACTTCTGTACTATATCAAATAAAAAGTAGAAAATATGTACTACTTTGAAAAGTTTTAAGAGAATTCTTTCAGTGAGAAAGTCTTGGATCCATTTAACAATTTGAGATGATTTAGGTTAGGCTCCTTAATCTTTTCTCCCGATCGTAGAGGGTCCGACGGGGTCTAGGGAAGGCTATGCTGAAACGAGATGGTTTAGATTCAATTTGAATTCAGCGCAGGATTTCCTGTAGGAATGCGTGGTGGAATGCCGTTGACGATTTTGGTTGTAGATGATGACTTGGGAATTCGGGTTGCGGTTGGAGACTATCTTGAGACCCTTGGTTTTGTGGTGACCTCTGTTTCTAACGGCTGGGCTGCATTAGAGGGCATTGCGCAGGTGCTTCCGCACTTGTTGGTGGTAGATATTGCGATACCACAAATGTCAGGCTATGAGCTGGTCCGGAGGGTCCGATCGGAAGGTTCCATGCGGCTGCTTCCGGTCATTTTTTTGACGGAGCGAAATGAGACGGCGGATCGAATTTTGGGGTATCAAGTCGGTTGCGATAGTTATTTGGCTAAGCCGTTTGAACTCGAAGAGCTAGCGACCATTGTGAAAAATCTGCTCGATCGCAATCACCTGCTCGATCGGACAGCCATTCCAAATTTAGAATCGGTCGCTCGGCGGCTAGCGACTTCAGATGCTAAGCCATTTTGAATTGCGGTCGATCGCAACCCGAACGTAGGAGATTAGCCATGAAATATTTGTGTACTAACGACTGTCCTCGCTTGCTATGACTAGCCCCCATAAAGCAGTCCTCGTCACAGAAGCCGTCACAGGAGCCGTCTATGAATCTTCCCATTGTTACGACGAACCTCTCCTCTCTGACCGAATGGCGATCGACGCCGCTGCTTTTGCCGACCATGTATGATTTGCCGTCTGAAGACCCCGAGGAATCTGGTTTGCCGGATATTTTTCATGGATTGCAGCCCCAGTTGCTGGACGAAACGCTGTATTTTCCTCAGTACGCTGACGAGGGGGTGTTTCATGCCTTTGATCTCAATCTGTACTATGACCCGGAGCATACGGGCTGGTACAAGCGCCCAGACTGATTTTTCGCGTTGGCACCCCGTTTGTACAAGGGATTGGTTGCGCGATCGAGCTATGTGATGTGGGAAGAACTGGTTGCGCCGAAGGTAGTGATTGAGTTTTGTCGCCGGGAACTGAAGCAGAGGACTTGGGTCCGTTCGTCCAAAATCCTCGGAGACGTCGTGGCTCCAAGCTAGGTAAACCGCCTGCAAAGTTTGTGGTTTACGAGAAGATTTTAAAGATACCGAATTACATCGTGTTTGATAACGCAACGAAGCGACTGCGCTTTTTTCGTTTGGTGGGCGATTCTCCTTCTGAGACGTTGCACGAACGCTATGAGGAGCAAGTGGTTTCTCCGAATAATCCGCGCCTTTGGGTTCCAGAATTGAATCTGGGACTAGGATTGACTCTTTCGACGGTGCGAGGATTTACGAATCCTTGGCTTCGCTGGTGTGATGCGTCAGGACATTTCTTCCCAACGCCTGCCGAAGCCTATCAAGCTGAAACAACGGCAGCCCAAGCTGAAACGACAGCAGCCCAAGCTGAAACGACAGCAGCCCAGGCTGAAATGATCGCGGCCCAGGCTGAAGCAGCAGCGGCGATCGCCCGACTCAACGCAGCTCAACAGGAGAGCGAACAACAGCAAACCCGATCGATTCTGAAAATGTTGATCATGGGGCTTGCCGCTGAGCAAGTTGTGGAAGTCTTGGGCGTGGCGGTTGAGGAAGTGCGATCGGTGCAGGAGGGCATGGACGATCGGTGAGAGAAAATTTGAACAGTCAAAGGTGCAAATGATCCTTCTCCTTGATTGTTCAAACTCCCCCCTAACTCATCCCAATCCTGAAATCACAAAGCTCTTGCGCAAATGGAAATCGGCGGTTGTTCCAGTGTGATCCACGGCCCAGTAGCTGATGTCGCCTGTTACCTCTTCCATAACACTCGTTGCCGAAAGCTCAATAGTATCTCGGCACAATCCTAACTTCTGGATATCGAACGTAACGTCAACGATCATGCGATCGACCCGCCGCTCAACCCCAAAGAGTAATGTCTTAATCATGGGTTCCTCACGCAGACCTTCTCGGTATCCATCTAACCGAAACACGTTCCAATCCCCGCTAGGTGAAAGATTGATTTCCCAGTAATTTTCCTGCCCCAAGGACCCTACGAAACATTCAAAACAGGTCATTTCCCAGAGTCCTACTCTGCGCTGTGGGGTATCAGAAACAGGTGGAATCTTCAACCGATCGATGGGTCCTATAATTACAAATTGAATAATAAGTTTAGATTCATTCAAACTCCAATCTATTCCTACCTTCAAATCGATCGCCTTTACCAGCTCATTATCCGAAAATGGAAGCAACCTAAACTCTTTCATTCTTATCTCTCAAGGCGCTCACTAACTCCCGCACCTCTTTTTCCTGCGCCTCCAAACTTTCCATCAATCGAAACTGAACGATCGATCGACGTAAGTTATGTTCGTTATCTTTTGCCTTAAAATAAATATTTCCGGCCAGATGATCCGTCAAAAACCGCAATCCTAACTCAAACGTAATCACGTGCACGGCATCAAAAATATAGTCATACTCGATCGAACTTAAAACGTCGCGCATCTCGGGTAAGTATCCCTGGAGAATACCCGAACATAGGCCCAAATCAAACGTCACCGATTCACTATTTTCAACGTCCTCACCCAAAGGATTGCACCCCGATCGCAGACAATCTCCGATATCATAGTGAATTAATCCCGGCTTCACTGTGTCGAGATCCACGACGCTAATGGATTTCTGGGTCGCGGTGTCTATCATAATGTTATTCACTTTGGGGTCGCCATGCATAATTCGCACAGGCAGGTCTCCTCGATGTTTTGCATCTTCTAAAATAGACGCTAGAGAAAGACGATCGCGCACAATATTCAGGCCGTATTCCACTTGCGGACATCGTGGAACTAGACTCGTAATCAATACTGTTTGATACTGTTCTAAATAATGTGGGGTAATGTGAAACCCTTCCAGCGTATCTTTTAGCGTTGTCGCCGGAATGGCTTGAACCAAATGATGAAACCGTCCTAAGGCAAAACCAACTTCTCGGGCATGGTCGATATCTTGGATGGAGTCTAACGCTTCCGCATGGTCAATAAAACTAATCGCCCGCCAAAATGATCCTGCCTTATCCCTAACGTGATCCTGTCCGTCCCGCGTAAGTAAAACTCGGGGTGTTTCCCACCGCCGATCGATCGGCTGATGGTGCAACCGCTGATGGGGCAACTGCTGATGAATATGTTCGGTCACGATGCGCATGTTCTCCATCACCCATTGCGGACGAGGAAACACTTGGGTATTAATCCGTTGCAACACAAATTGATGCTCCACCGGAACATCAACGGTGACTAGAAAAGTATCGTTAATGTTGCCATTTCCAAAGGGCTTTAAACTTAAAATTTGACCGGAATGAACAAAGCGATCGGCTATGGTGATCCATAAATCTAGCGAGACATCGACACTCATGAACGGTTACGCGGAGGAATAACTCGCCCATGGTAAAACCGTTGAGACAACTGTTGCAATCCCCATGCTATTAGGGATAGGGCGATCGCACTCCCTGCCAACACCCCGTTCCATACGGGAACTGCTGTGAGCAAGGCCGTTCCAACTGTGGCCGCAATGGCTAGCCCGACCGAAATCGTTTGTAACTTGCGGATATTCGCGAGCGCTGATTGACAGCTTGCACAGTTTTGGGTGTGAGAGTGATAGCGACCCAGAAGCGCAGTACGGACTTGGCGAGACGGTAAGGTTTGGTTCGGGAACGGCTCGGCTTGGTAGGTGTTGAACCACTGACGAAATTCAAACACGTAGCGATCGGCCTTGGTGGGCATGTAAAAGGCTTGGGCAAAGCTATTACTGCCGCCTTCTTTGACTAAATTGCGTTCTTGAACATGCAAGAAGATTTGGTCATCTTCGAGGATTGCATTTTGCCCTAAGTGCGAGTACCAGCGCGGCGTCAATCGAATAAACGTCTCTGGAATTCTTGAAGAAAATTGAAAGGGAAACCGGGCAAACAAACGACATTCACCCTTCCGCGTTGGCGTCGCATAGACTGCCGTCACCGTCCGCCCAAATTGCTTCGAGGTCAAGTCATGCCACATAAGATTGGGCGCAACGAACACGGTATCCTGCGACCCGAGTTTGCCCTTGCGCGGCCCTTCGGCCCAATATCCAGTGAAGCCCAATTTATCTGATGTTTTGAGTTCAAGGTCCATGGGCGCGGCGTTGACGCGATTGCCGACGGATTTGTGGTGGGTGAAGGGGAGATGACTGGCATCAAGGACGTTTTCCAGCAGCGTCGCAGCGTCGTAGGGCAAGTCCCGCGCGATTTCCATGCAGGTCCAGCTTGGGTCAGTCGGGTCGTAGGGTTCGATCGCCGGAACTGCCACTTTGTCCGCATTCTCAATCTTTCCCGCATACACAAACAGTAATCCCTGACAAACCTGCGTCGCAAAGGACGGAATGCAAGCTCGACGAGCCGTCTGGGCGGATTCATTTGGGTTTTGCTGCGGAATCCGATCGCAGGTTCCTTCGCCCGTGAAAGCCCAGCCGTGATAAGGACATTCGAGCAGGCCATCCTCAGCGATGCGCCCCTCCGACAGCGGCACCAAACGGTGAGGACATTGGTCTCGCAAGGCTGACCAACGCTGAGTAGCCGCATCCCACCAGATAACCAAATCAATTCCCAACAGGGTAAAAGCATTAGGCTTCTGGGTTTCCAAGTCCCGAACATAAAATACGGGGTACCAGGCTTCTCTGGGGTCAAAGCGATCGCTTTCAGGTCCGCCCAGCAGAGAAGCTTTCTCTGTCAGTTCCAGATTCACCACAGAATTACCTTGCTCGTGTAGATTGACATTTCTTTACAAATCTACACTAACAAAGATCCCGGTGGAATAACTAAGACCTAACCGATCAGGTAAAAATTGACGCGCCTTAAATTTCCCGGCCTCAAATCTCCCGGATGATCGTCTTACCGTCTTTAACCTCACCGACCAAAATCAACGTGGCCACATTTACAAAGAGACCATTCTCTAGTACGCCCGGAATATTATTTAGCGTCTTCTCCAGTTCAGCGGGATGATCGATGCGATCGAATTTCACATCAATCACCAAGTTTCCCTGATCCGTCACCACCGGGCCAGCCTTCCGAACCCCCATGCGGAGTTCTGGCTTTCCACCTAGCTTCTCAATGGCGCGCATCACCGGCGTCACGGCCATGGGTAGGACTTCGACGGGGAGTAAGAACGTGGACCCTAGGCGATCGACGAGCTTTGAGCTATCGACCACTACGATGAACTGAGTCGCTAGAGAATCGACGATTTTTTCTTGGGTGTGCGCTGCGCCGCCGCCTTTAATTAAGTTTTTGTTGGGATCGACTTCATCCGCTCCGTCAATAGCCACGTCAATGCGATCGACTTCATCCAGCGTCACTAAGGGGATGCCGTATTTGCGTGCTAGGGCGA
>ENA-OFCI01000877-OFCI01000877.1-metagenomes-genome-assembly--contig:-NODE-877-length-15682-cov-3.688296_pt1 | contig 15682 bp, 15 predicted proteins | sample MGYA00153391_OFCI01 | MGnify analysis MGYA00153391
TCCCGAGGGTCGACAGGCACGCCAAACCGCTTACCCGCAGCTCGTGTATTTCGCTGCGACCGGACTGCGGAGCCTGCTCGAAGAGGCCGCTACAGGTGACTGGTTACCGGTGGTGACTACGCTCTAAGGTGCGACAGCGTTAGACATCAGGAGTTTCCGTGGCCGATCTTCCCATCCCCCGCCGCCCGATCTTGATCGGCGATCTTGTCGTCACGGTCGACCCCGCGTCATCCATTCCCCACTTTGAGCAGCTGCGCGTGCAGGTGCTCGACGCCGTGGCAGCCGGATCGATCGCCGCCGGTGCCAAGCTTCCTACCGTGCGCGGTCTGGCGGATTCCCTCGGTATCGCGCCGAACACCGTCGCCCGCAGCTATCGCGAGCTCGAACGGGATGCCGTGATTGAAACGCGCGGTCGCGCCGGAACCTTCGTCGCTTCGTCGGGCGATGCCACCCACCGCCAGGCGCAGGATGCCGCGGCGGCCTTCGCCGCCCGCATCCGCCAATTGCGTCTCGACCCCGCCGTCGCACTCGAGCTGGTGCGGGCCGCGCTGCGCTGAGGCTGCCCGCTTTGTGTGCGTTCTCAGGCGCGCGCTCGTGATTGGCGAGAAGACTACCCGTGACGACCACGTGTGACGACCTCGTGTGACGACCACCCGCGACCACCGCAGCGACGCCTGCGGTTCACCTCTCAACGCTCGGCCAGTTACCCGGCGGAAACGAGCGTTGAGCGGCGGACCGGGATCGCATCCGCGACTGGGTTCTGCACAACGCGCGCTCCGCGCGGACGTCGCCCACTCTTCAGAGATGATGGATGCCGAGACCCAAGAGTTTCTCGGCAACCTTATGCAGGCCCTCAGCATCCGGGTGCTTGTCAACGCGGCGATTATCATCGACAAACTCGGTCGGCAGAGCCGCAGGGGCGAGACCCGTCGGCCTACCCTTCGCGAGTGCGGTGGATGAGCTTCGACAGCACAATAGCGCTGCGGGTGTGGTCCACGTTGGGGGCGACCCGCACGCGTTCGAGCGCGAGTTCGAGCGAGGGGATGTCGCGGGACCGCATGTGCACGATGGCATCCGCGCTGCCGGTGACAGTGCCGGCATCCACGACCTCTGGAACGCCGGCGAGGATGCGCCGCAACTCCTCCGGCGCAACAGTCCCGCGGCAGAAGAGTTCGACATAGGCCTCGGTACCGAGTCCGTCGACGGCTGGGTCGACCTGGATGGTGAATCCGCGGATCACTTTGTCGGCGACCAGTCGGTCCACGCGGCGTTTCACCGCGGACGCGGAGAGCCCGATCACCTCTCCGATATCGCCGTATCCGGCGCGGGCATTCTGGCGGAGAAGGTCGATGATGCCATAGTCGAGACTGTCCATGGTCTTACCCTACGGCGTATTATTGTGCCGTCTCCTCCATCTTCGGCGATTTTGTGCGCCCTACGCTGGCAAAGATTGGATGCGTGCGTGTGAGACTGGAACGACCCCACACCCCGATCTCCGAAGGAGCCCTCGTGTCGGCCACCATGCCTGCAACGAATGTTGCCACTGTCCGCATCCCGTCCAAACGCACCATCCTCATGTGCCGTCCAGAATTCTTCACGGTGGTGTACCGGATCAACCCCTGGATGGATCCACAACTCCCCACCGACACTGCCCTCGCCGTACGCCAGTGGGAGACGCTGTATCAGACCTATGTCGATCTCGGGTTTGACGTGCACCTCATCGACCCGATCGACGGACTGCCCGACATGGTCTACGCGGCGAACGGTGGATTCGTGCTCGACAACATCGCCTATGGCGCGAGCTTCACCTATCCCGAGCGGCAGCCCGAGGGTCCGGCCTACATGGACTGGTTCCGCGAGAACGGCTTCGACGTGACGGTGCCGGAGAATATCAACGAGGGCGAGGGCGACTTCCTGCTGGTGGGCGACGTGATTCTCGCCGGCACCGGATTCCGCAGTGCGTCCAACAGCCATCAGGAGCTCGCCGAGTTGTACGGCCGCGAGGTCGTCACCCTCGAGCTCGTGAACCCGAGTTTCTACCACCTCGACACGGCGATCGCGGTACTCGACCCCCAGCCGGGCTATGTCTCCGCCGACGGTTCCGGGCCCAACATCGCCTACCTGCCGAGCGCCTTCAACGAGGCCGGTCTCGCCGTGCTGCGCGAGCGTTTTCCTGACGCGATCCTGGTGAACGAGGAGGACGCTGCCGTGCTCGGCCTCAACTCCTTCGGTGACGGCTACAACATGGTCATCGCCTCCCGCGCAACCGACTTCGAGCGCCAGCTTCGCGAGCGCGGCTACAACCCCATCGGTGTCGACCTCTCCGAACTGCTTCTCGGCGGCGGCGGCGTCAAGTGCTGCACCCTCGAACTGCGTCGATGAGTTCGACCCCGGCGCAGTTCATCGCGGCCGAGGATGCGCATATCGCGCACACCTACCATCCGTTGCCGGTCGTCGTCGCGACCGCGGAGGGCGCCTGGGTCACGGATGTCGAGGGCCGGCGCTACCTCGATTGCCTCGCGGCCTACTCCGCGGTCAACTTCGGCCACGGGCATCCGGCGCTCATCGCGGCCGCCACCGCGCAGCTGGACAGGGTGACGCTCACCAGCCGGGCATTCCACAACGACCAGCTCGGCCCGTTCGTCGCCGCGCTGGCCGCGCTCGCGAAGAAGGATCTCGTCATCCCGATGAACACCGGAGCCGAGGCGGTGGAGTCGGGCCTCAAGGCTGCAAGGGCCTGGGGCTATCGGGTGAAGGGCGTCGCGCCCGATCGGGCCAATATCATCGTGGCCGACGGCAACTTCCACGGCCGCACCATCACGATCATCAGCTTCTCGGATGACGCGACAGCCACCACCGACTTCGGCCCGTTCACGCCCGGCTTCCGTTCGGTGCCGTACGGGGATGCCGCGGCTCTCGAATCCGCCATCGACGGCAATACTGTGGCCGTGCTCCTCGAGCCGATCCAGGGTGAGGCGGGAATCCTCATCCCGCCAGCCGATTACCTGCCGGCGGTGCGCGACATCACCACACGCCACAACGTGCTGTTCATCGCCGACGAGATCCAGTCGGGACTCGGACGCACGGGTGCCACCTTCCAGTGCGACAACGTCGGCGTCGTGCCCGACCTCTACCTTCTCGGCAAGGCCCTCGGCGGCGGTATCGTGCCGGTCTCGGCAGTGGTCGGCAATGCGGACATCCTCGGCGTGCTCGGAGCGGGCGAACACGGCTCAACCTTCGGCGGAAATCCGCTCGCCGCCGCGGTCGGTTCGGCGGTCGTCGGCCTCCTCGAGACCGGGGAGTACCAGGAGCGAGCTCGCGTGATGGGTGCTCGCCTCACCGCAGGGCTCGAACGACTCGTCGGATTCGGTGTGCTTGCGGTGCGATCAGCGGGACTGTGGGCCGGTATCGACATCGACCCCTCCCTCGCGACCGGGCGCCGGGTGTGCGAGCTGCTGATGTCGCGAGGTGTGCTGGCGAAGGACACCCACGGGTCGACCATCCGTCTTGCTCCGCCGATCGTGATCACCGCCGAGGACATCGACTTCGCTGTGGACCAGCTCGAGGCAGTGCTGCTCGAACTCCGCGGCTGACCTTCAGCCCACAGAGTGGTCCGGCGACCGCGCAGCGCGCGAGGTCACCGGACGATGCGGATGCCTAGGCTGACGCCGAGTCATATGCGTTCTGGATGACGGAACCCCAGTACGGTCCGAACATCGTGTTCGGCACGTTGTTGTAGCCGAAACTGTTGATCGAGTTCTGCGATCCAGCTGAGCCGGTGCCGATAAACCAGGGGCCACCGGATGATCCGCCGGTCATGTCGCACGGAATACCCTGCGATTCTGACTGGCCATAAGGATCGTCCGTTGCGGTGCCGCTGCACGACTGTAGAGTCGCGCCGTTGAACGGAGCCGCCGCCGGGTAGCCGAAGGCGTTGTAGGTGAGCCCGCGACTCTGGTTGAACGAGACACCGGATGCGCCGACCCTGCTGCTGAGGGTAGCCCCATTCAGGCTTGCGACCGTGGCAAACCCGGTGTCATAGCTGATGTTGCCGTCTGTGCCCCACTGGCTCGGCGTGGTGAGTTTGCTTGCCGTCCACTGGCCGTACGGGGCCGAGCCATTCTCATAGGCTGGCACGAAGATCCAGCGCGACGCGAAGTTGCCCGGTCCCTCATTCACACAGTGACCGGCCGTGGCTACCGTGCTCTGATTGGCCGAGGACACCGCGTTGCCTGAACACACGTAATCGGAACCGCTGAGGGTGAAAAACACCTTGCCGATATGGCTGACCGTCGATTCCTGGGTCGCATTGGGGGTGGTCGCATTCGGGGTCACCGTATCGACCGGTCCCGGAACCGTGGCGGCCTGGCTCGGAACCGTGACGGCCTGGCTCGGAACCGTGACGGCGGAGCCCGACGTCGATGGCCGGGACTGCACACCCTTCGCCGCCGCGGCGGCAGCCTTGTCGGCCACGAGCGCGTCACCTGGGATTGCTGCTCGCATCCGCTCGGCGGTCCAGTAGTCACCACTTTGCTGCGTCTGGGGCACGATCCACGTGTCAACTCCGGTGGGAGCGACTCCGTTCGGTGCGCTCGCGCCAGCCGTGCCGACCGCTCCGCCCGAGATGAGGGCGATGCTGAGAGCAAGCGCGCCGACGACCGCGCAGGCAAATTTCCTTGATGTCATGATTCGACTCCATTCTTTGTGAGATTGGGTTCTTCGACAGATCGGACCGCTGCTCGTTCTGCGGCCGTACGCTCCCAGTGTCGGGGTCAGCCTCCGGCCGCAACCCGCTTCTGTGGTTGTCAAGAGCAATGCTGTGCATTCCACAAATCTGGGATCGAGCTCGCTAACAGTCTTATGTTCGCAAGCGACCCTAGGCTTGATCCGTGCACCCACTGGACTCGGACGATCCTCTCTCCGCCTACCGCGATCGATTCGTCGAGTCCCCCGGCGTGGTGGCCTACCTCGACGGCAACTCGCTCGGGCGGCCGCTTACCGCATCCGCTGACCGTATCGCGCGGTTCGCGACCGACGAGTGGGCGTCACAGCTCATCAGAGGCTGGGATGCCGGCTGGCTTGACCTGCCCCTCACCATCGGTGATGAGCTCGGACGGGTCGCGCTCGGCGCCGCGGCCGGGCAGACCACCATCGGCGACTCCACCACAGTGCTGGTCTACAAGCTGGTACGCGCTGCTGTGAGCGCGGCGGGAGACCGGCACGAGCTCGTGATCGACCGCGACAACTTCCCCACTGACCGCTACGTGCTCGAGGGCATCGCGGCGGAGTGCGGGCTCACGCTCCGCTGGATCGGGGCGGGGGATGTTTCCCCGGGCCAGGTCGCGGAGATCGTGGGCCCGAAGACAGCGCTCGTGGTGCTGTCGACGGTCTCCTATCGCTCGGGATTCCTCGCCGATGTGCCGGCGATCACGAAGGTCGTGCACGACGCGGGCGCTCTTATCCTCTGGGATCTCTGCCACTCGGCGGGGGTCGTGCCGACCGCGCTAGACGACTGGGATGTCGACCTTGCGGTTGGCTGCAGCTACAAATACCTGAACGGTGGGCCGGGCGCGCCCGCCTTCGCCTATGTGCGACGTGACCTGCAGTCGACCCTGCGGCAACCGATCCAGGGCTGGCTCGGATCGCGCGCGCCCTTCGAGATGGGGCAGGGCTACGAGCCAGCCGAGGGTATCCGCGGCTTCCTCAGTGGCACGCCGCCCATTATCGGCATGCTGGCCCTTCAGCCGGCGATCGCCCTGATCGATGAGGTGGGACTTCCGGCCATCCGGGCCAAGTCGGTCGCGCTCACCGAGTACGCGATCGCGCTCGCCGACGACAGACTGCCGCACGCCTCTCTCTCGTCGCCGCGGAATGCCGACCGCCGCGGCAGCCACATCACCCTCGACCATCCGCGCTTCGAATCACTCCTGCCCGGGCTGTGGGAGACCGGCGTGATCCCGGACTTCCGACGCCCGACCGGAATCCGACTCGGGCTGTCTCCCCTGTCAACGAGTTTCGCCGAAGTCGAGCTCGGCGTGAACTCGATCGCGGAGGCGCTGGCGCGGTGACCGCTCTCGTGCTGGTGTCATGAACTCGGCTCCGAGCATCCGGCTCCGCGCCTCCGGCCGTGCTCCGAGCGGTGCGGTCGCGGGAGTGCGTGTGGCGCGTGTGGCACCAACACTCACCGCTACGAGTATCGTCGTCACTCTAGGCCGATCGGCCAGGGGGGCCACCTGATGAACTACTTTCCCGCGTCGACCGCAACTCCCTTGCGGGGCGGGCCGACTCTCCGCTGGGGAGTGCTCGCGCCCGGTCGGATAGCCGCCGATTTCGTTCAGACACTCCACGCAAACTCCGACCAGCGGATGCACGCGGTCGGATCGCGTTCGCTGGATCGTTCCACGGCCTTCGCCGCGCGCTTCGGCATCGAGCGCGCCTACGACAGTTATGAGCGACTGGTGGCAGATCCCGGCGTCGATATCGTCTACGTCGCCGCCCCCCACAGCGAGCATCGGGTCCTTGCGCTCCTCGCGATCGCCGCCGGCAAGCACGTGCTCATCGAGAAGCCGATCGCCCTCACCGCTTCCGAGGCGCGGGAGATCGCGGATGCGGCGCGGGCCGCTGGCGTATTCGCCATGGAGGCAATGTGGGCGCGATTCCTGCCCCAAACAACGGTGATCACCGCTCTGCTCGCTGACGGCATGCTGGGAGACATCGGCCTCGTTGCCGCCGACTACGGTTCGATCTTCGACTTCGATGCCACCAGTCGCGCCTTCGACCCGGCACTGGGCGGAGGGGCGTTGCTCGATCTCGGCGTCTACCCGATCTGGTTCGCGCACTGTGTGCTGGGCAGACCGAGCCGGATCGTCGCGAGTGGCTCGATAACGTCGACCGGGGTGGATGGCCAGGCCGCTCTCCTGTTCAGCACGGCGAGCGGCGCCGAGGCCCAGCTGAGCACGAGCATGATCGTGTCAACGCCGGTGAGGGCCACCGTGAGCGGCTCTCTCGCCAGCCTCGACATCGACGCACCCTTTGTGGCACCGGGAGGTTTCACGGTGTACCGGGATGGCACGGACGAGCCGCTGCGCTGGGATGACCCCACCGAGCTGCGCTGGCGTGACGGCCTGGTCTGGCAGGCAACCGCGGTGGCGCAGCATGTCGCCGACGGGCTGACCGAGTCCCCGCTGCATCCGCTCGACACCTCGGTCGCAGTGCTCGAGACCATTGACGAGGCACGGCGGCAGCTGGGGTTGCCCGCGTAGGTTCGCGAACCGGCGGGTTTGCGCGCCGGCGGGGTGGGGTGTATCGATAGTGAGATGACATCCAAAGAACCAGAGCTGCGGGACAGAGGGTTCTTCGGGCAACCGCGCGCCCTCGCGACCCTGTTCGGAGTTGAGACCTGGGAGCGGTTCTCCTTCTACGGGATGCAGGGAATCCTGCTCATCTACCTGTACTACTCGGCGACGAAGGGTGGTCTCGGACTCAGCCAGACGCTCGCGGCCGGAATCGTCGGCGCGTACGGCGGAGGGGTATACCTGGCGACCGTGCTCGGAGCATGGATCGCCGACCGGATTCTCTCCAGCGAACGGACGCTCTTCATCAGCGCCGCTGTGGTGATGACCGGCCACATCGCGCTCGCCCTGATTCCCGGACTCGTGGGCGTTGGTGTCGGTCTCATCCTCATCGCGGTGGGTAGCGGCGGCCTCAAAGCGACGGCGACCTCCATCGTCGGCACGCTGTACTCCACCGATGACACCCGGCGGGATGCCGGCTTCTCGCTGTATTACCTCGGCGTCAACCTTGGCGCATTTTTCGGGCCGCTCCTGACGGGGCTACTGCAGTCCACGATCGGCTTCCACTTTGGGTTCGGCCTCGCCGCGATCGGTATGGCGGCAGGACTCATCCAATATTCGTCGGGTCGCAAGCGGCTTCCGGATGCGGCTCGCGAAATTCCGAATCCACTGCCAAGGCGGATGTTTCCCCTCGTCGGGGGGATCGCGGTCGCCGGAGTCATCATCGTCGTGCTGCTCGTGGTCTTCGAGGTGATCACGGCCGCAAATCTCGCGATCATCGTGATCGGAGTGACGGTGCTCGCCGCGGTGGCGTACTTCGTCGTCATCCTGACCAGCCGCTCCATCACGAGCGATGAGCGCAGCCGGGTGGTGGCCTTCATCCCACTATTTATCGCCAGTGCCGCGTTCTGGTCGATCTACCAGCAGCAGTTCACCGTGGTCACGATCTACTCCGACCAGCGTCTCGACCGCAACATTCTCGGCTGGGAGTTCCCGGTCTCCTGGGTCCAGTCGATCAACCCGATTTTCATCATCGTTTTGTCCGGGGTATTCGCGGCCCTGTGGACGCGCCTCGGTCGACGGCAACCGACCACCCCGGTGAAGTTCGGTCTGGGTACGCTTGGCGTTGGCGCCGGTTTCCTCCTCTTCCTGCCCTTCGTGGCCACGGGACGAAATGGCACGCCAGTGCTCGCCCTTGTGCTCATCCTGCTGGTGTTCACCATTGCCGAGTTGTTGCTTTCACCGATCGGCCTGTCCGTTTCGACGAAACTGGCCCCGGCACGCTTCCGCACACAGATGGTCGCGCTGTTTTTCCTCTCCGTGGCGATTGGCTCTGCGGTTTCCGGCCAGCTCGCGGCGCTGTATGACCCGCGGAATGAGGCTCCGTATTTCAGCGTTCTCGGCGGCATTGCGATCGTGATCGGCGTGATCCTCGTGCTCGTCGCAAAACCGGTGCTCGCCCTGATGCGTGGGGTTCGCTGAAGCTCGCGGCACTCCGGTGAGGGCGTCGCGAGCGTGAGCGGAGGTACTGGTCAGCCCGCGATCGGCGACTTACGCGGGCCGGCTTTCGGCGGCGCGGTCTTCGGCGGGGTCTTCGGTGTGACGGACGGCCTGGCGCCGGCCTTGGCCGGCGGCCGTGGTGCGGTCGCGGCGGGGATGCTCAGTGCGCGGGGTGCGAGGCGTTCGAGTTGGGTGACGTGGGCGGGTGTCAGTTCGGCGAGGGAGGTAACTCCGAGCAGGCGCATCGTTCGGGTGATCTGCTCGCCGAGGATTTCGATCATGCGGTCGACTCCCTCGCGCCCACCGGCCATGAGTCCGTAGAGGTATGCGCGTCCCACGAGGGTGAAGTCTGCGCCGAGGGCGATCGCGGCGACGATGTCGGCGCCCGACATGATGCCAGTGTCGAGGTGCACTTCGAGGTCCGAGCCGACCTCGCGGGCGACATCCGGAAGCAGGTGGAACGGGATGGGTGCGCGATCGAGTTGGCGGCCACCGTGATTGGAGAGGATGATCCCGTCGACTCCCATCGTCGCCAGCCGCCGGGCGTCGTCGAGGCTCTGGACTCCCTTCACCATGACCTTGCCCGGCCACTGGTCCGTGATCCAGGCGAGGTCGTCGAAGGTGACGGTCGGGTCGAACATCGTGTCGAGCAGCTCACCGACCGTGCCGGACCAGCGGTCGAGGGAGGCGAAGGCGAGCGGCTCGGTGGTGAGGAAGTTGATCCACCATTCCGGTCGCGGCAGGGCGTTGATGACGGTGCCGAGAGTGAGCTGTGGCGGGATGGAGAATCCGTTGCGTTTGTCGCGCAGCCTGGCGCCGGCCACGGGCACATCCACGGTTACCAGAAGGGTGTCGAACCCGGCCTTCGCGGCCCGGTCGACGAGCGCCATTGAGCGGTCGCGGTCTTTCCACATGTACAACTGGAACCAGTTGCGCCCGGTCGGGTTCGCGGCCTTCACGTCTTCGATCGCGGTGGTGCCCATGGTGGACAGGGAGAAGGGGATGCCGGCCGCCCCGGCCGCCCCGGCCCCGGCGATCTCGCCCTCGCTCTGCATCATGCGGGTGAAGCCGGTCGGGGCGATGCCGAATGGCAGTGCGGTCGGCAGCCCGAGCACGGTGGAGGAGGTGTCGACCACGGAGACATCCCGCAGGATCGCCGGATTGAACTGGATGTCCTCGAACGCCTGGCGCGCACGGGCCAGCGAGATCTCCGCCTCGGCGGCTCCCTCGGTGTAGTCGAAGGCGGCCTTCGGGGTGCGCTTCTGTGCGATCGCCCGAAGGTCGTGGATCGTCAGCGCCTTTTCGAGCCGACGCTTCTTCGCGTTGAACTCCGGGGTGGCGAAGTGCATGAGCGGCGCGAGATCGCGCACCCGGGGGAAGTGGCGTTGCAGTTTCATAATGATGTCCTTGTGTCGACGACGATATTCAGGGGGGAGAGGCCGCTCTGCAGCCGGGAGATCTGGAGGCGCACGAGTGGATCGATGCGAGAGGCCATGCTCGCGACCTGGCCGCCGAGGTGCGGGGTGATGATCACGCCGGGCAGGGTCCAGAGCGGATGATCGGGTGGGAGCGGTTCGGGCTCCACGACATCCAGGGCGACGCGGATCGCTCCGCTCGCGACGCTCGCCGTGATTGCCGCGGTATCGACAATCGCGCCGCGGGACACGTTCACGAGCAGGGCGCCGGCTTTCATCTGGTCGAGGAACGCCGCGTCGACCATGCCGGTGGTCTCGGGAGTGAGGGGGATACCAAGCACGACGATGTCCGCCTTGCCGAGCAGGGTCGGCAGGTCCCTGAGGGAATGGATGACCCCGCGCCGGTCTTCGCGTGCGGTACGCGCCACCCGGCTGAGGGCGACGCCGAAAGGCTCGAGTCGCGCGGCGACCGCGTCACCGACTCCCCCTACCCCGACGATGAGCACCGAGCGCCCGAGAAGGCCGGGGTACCAGTCGCGCTGCCAGCCGCCGGAGGGCTGCGCGCGGGCAATGACGTCGAGACCGCGTTGGCTCTCGAGAATCAGGGCGACGGCGAGTTCTGCGGTCGGTCCCTCATGAACTCCGACCGCATTGCAGTAGGTGAGCCCGGCGGGGAGCAACTGTTCCACGGCGTCGAACCCGAGCGTCTGGCTCTGGATCACCGAGACCGGGGAGTGCGCGAAGGCGGGGAGTGTGGCGGCGGAGACCGAGTACGGCAGCACGACCAGGTCGACGGGATGGTCGAGGGGCGGGTCATCCGTCGTCCACACCTCGAGTACGACGTCGTGCCCGATGGCAGAGAGGCGGTCGAGCATTGCGGCGTCGGGCACCGCGACGGTTATGGTCATGCGGGTGATGGTCATACCGGCGGCTCGCTGTCGTATTTCTGCAGGAGCCGGTCGCGGGCGCCCTCGATGTGTGCGCGAGTGAGACGAGCGGCGAGGGGGGCGTCTGCGGCCGCCACGGCGTCGAGGATGCCCTGGTGCTGGTGCGCGACATCCGCCGGACGGAGGAGTTGGTGCGACTGCACCTGGCCAATGCAGAGCTCGATTTCTCCCATCAGCAGGCCGTGCATCCTCGCGAGGCGCTGGCTGTGCTGGGCAAGCACGAGTTGGCGGTGGAAGTCGAGATCGGTGCGCGCGAGGGCGGCACGATCATTGGTGCGCACGTGCTCGAGTAGCTCGCGATGCACGGCGAGAGCGGCGACCGGGACCACGGCGTCGGTCGCGAGGTTCCGCAGTGCGGCCTCTTCGAGAATCACGCGATTGGAGTAGAGATCCTGGATGTCGTCGCGACTGAGCTCCGGAACCTGCGCGGCGTGATGCGCGCGTCGCGACAGCAGCCCCTCACTCACCAGCCGTTCGAGAGCGGCCTTCGCGGTGGGTCGAGCCACGCCGTAGCGCCCGGCCACGGCCGACTCGGTGAGAAGCGCTCCCGGACGATCGACCATGGTGACGATGCTCTCGCGCAGGGCGTCGTAGACAGCCTCGGGGAGAGAGGTTGTTTTGAGCGCGGTGTCCCGGGTCGACCGGGCTGATGGCGACAACATTGTTAGACAAGTATACGAGAAAGTGGGTCGGTGCCGCCAGGGCACTCTCTGTGGTGGTACGAGCTGCGGTGGTACAAGGGAGATGACCGCGGCGCAGAACTCCTGTGCTGCGCGGGACTATCGACCAGCGGCCCGGCGGATGCGGGCGGGCTGTCGAACAGTCAAGTAGTTCTGGACTGTGCGACAGACCGCGCGCCACCCTATGCCGGGCTGGAGGTGCTACGAGGTCAGCGGAGTTGGCTGGTCACGAAGGAGCCATCGGCAGCCGTGACGGGGCGGGAGTTGCTCACGTAGCGGCCTCGCACCTGCTCGCCGGCGGCAACGCGTGACGTTGTCACGTAGGTTCCGACGACCGGCACAAACGCGGCGTTCGTTGTGACATAGGTTCCGATCGTCTGCGGGGCGAGTGGCTGAATGGCCACATCGTTCTCGCTTGGCAGGGCGAAGATGCTGGAGATGTCGATTTCATGGGTCATGGTCATGATGTATTCCTTTGGTTAGGCATTGGTTGCGCGGTAATTGGTTGCGCGGTGGATGGGTGGACGGCGGGCCCGATCCGTCGACAATAAGGACGACCGGCGGGCCGAGAAACGCAGCTGCTCGGCGCATTGGACGCCGGCTGCTGAGGATGGAGCGCTATTGCTCCGGATTTACTGGTCTGCTGAGCCTTCGAGTACGAGCTGCTTCTGGCAGGGTTCGCAGAGTCCGGTGAATGTGACCTCGGCCGCGTACACCGTGAAGCCCGAGGTGTCAGACGGAGTCAGGCACGGGGCGGCGCCGATGACACAGTCGACGTCTTTCAGGTCTCCGCAGCGAACGCAGAGGATGTGATGGTGATTGTCACCGACTCGGCACTCGAACAGCGCCGGTGAACTCGCCGGATCGATGCGACGCACAAGGCCCGCAAATGTGAACGCGGCCAGAACTCCGTACACGGCTTGAACCGAGGTTCCCGGCAACTCATTCCGCACACCGGCGAAGACATCTTCTGCGCTGGAGTGCGGAGCATTTTGCAGCATGGTGAGTACCGCGAGCCGGGGAGCGGTGACTTTGAGCCCGGCGGCCCGCACGGAGTCGGCCAGGCTGGCCGATTCGAGGGGATCTAACTGCGTCATAACGACAACAATACCTGTTGTTTTGAATAAGTCAAATCTAGACCGAGGCTTTTTCTGAACGCCCCCCAGATGTCGCTCGACGACCGCCGGCGGTTAGGGCGCGGTCACGTGCAGGCGACCACGAAGGAATGGAAGCCACGGAGCAGAGTAGGTGACAGCGGAGGGCCCGGTTCCGTCGAGGGCGATCTCGGCTTCACCGAATCGCCACAGCCGGTTGAACAGGAAGACCCCCACCATCGTTGTGCCCCGAGTGGCGACCATCCACGTGCCGGTGCCCCACTGAGCCGGATTGCCTCTCCCGTCGAACACGACAGTCGGCTTTGGCATCCAGCCAAACCAGGGCTTTCGCAGCGTCAGCTCAAAGCGGCGGGAATCCGAGCCGGCGTGACCGGCGGTTTTCGACGCGAGCAGCTCATCCATGTCGCCAGCCCTTCATATCGTCAGCATAGGCGGCGCGAAGTGCAGGCTCGCGCGGTGGGGTTAGACAAAGAGCTGACGCTGGCGCCCGAGGCCATCGATCTCGATCTCACACACGTCACCCGCGCGAAGGTAGGGGAACCGGCCAGAAAGAGCGACTCCCTCCGGGGTTCCGGTGAGCACAAGATCTCCCGGTTCGAGGGTGAGAAACTGGCTGAGGTGCCAGATGAGGTAGTCGACGTCGAAGATCAGGTCGGCCGTCGAGGAATCCTGGCGCGGTTCGCCATTCACCCAGCTACGCAGCCGAAGCGCGCGATAGTCGACCTCGTCGGGAGTAACGAGCCAGGGGCCGGTCGGGTTGAATCCCGGAGCGGACTTGCCCTTCGACCATTGACCGCCCGACAGCTCCAGCTGGAATTCGCGCTCGGAGAGATCATTTGCCACGACAAAGCCCGCGATGTGATCGATGCTGTCTGCGGGCGAGTCAAGGTAGGACGCACGCTTCGAGATCACAACCCCGAGCTCGACCTCCCAATCTGTCTTGGTGCTCGCGCGCGGGATCGCGACATCGTCATCCGGGCCGACCACGGTGTTCGGCGTCTTCAGGAACATGATCGGGATGGTGGGCGGAAGCGATCCGCTCTCTGCGGCATGGGCGGCATAGTTCATGCCGATACAGATCACGGCGCTCGGGCGCACGATGGGTGACCCGATGCGCTCGCCGCCGATCTCGGTCACCGGGAGACTGCCCGCCGCGAGGGCCTCGCGCACGCGGCCGACACCATCCGACTCAAGGAACTGCCCGGTGATGTCGGCGGTGATGCTGCTGATGTCGTAACTGGAGTGGCCCACGAGCACGACCGGTCGCTCCTGGCCTGGCGCACCGATCCGGACGAATTTCATAGACAACCTTCTTCGAGAGTCAACACTGGCAGGGCGAACATCCGAACTCTATGTGGTCATTGGCAATCGGACCGGGTGATCACGGGATGCGCGGGTCGAAGCGGCGGGGCGAGAACGACGTTGCAACAAGTACGCGCATTGCCTCGAGTGACCCGCTGGCGAGACCCTGCGCTCGCGCCTGAACCAGCACGTTTCCGATGGCGGTCGCCTCCACCGGTCCGGCAAGCACCGGGAGGCCGCTGCGGTCGGCAGTCAGCTGGCAGAGCAACCCATTCTGGGAACCGCCCCCGACGATGTGGATGACCGAGACCGGTTTGCCGGAAAGTGCGCTGGCTGTTGCTACGGCCTCCGTGAAGGCGACTGCAAGACTCTCGATGATCGCGCGAACGAATTGGGCCGGAGTGCGTGGGGCCGGAAGCCCGCGCTCTGAGTACCAGCCCGCGATCCGACCCGGCATGTCGCCGGGAGCGAGGAACCTCGGGTCTTCGGCATCGAACGGCCCGGCATCGAACGGCCCGGCGGAGATGACGGTGGCCGCGGCGATCAGCGCGGGCAGATCAATCGCCTGGCCCTCGTGCTCCCAGGTGCGCACTGACTCGCTGAGCAGCCAGAGGCCCATCACGTTGTGCAGGAAACGCACGCGCCCATCCACTCCGCCCTCGTTGGTGAAGTTGGCGAGCCTGCTCGCATCCGTGAGCACCGGACTCTCCAGCTCGACCCCCACCAGCCCCCAGGTTCCGCAGGAAATGTAGGCGAAGTCATCGCGAGTCGAGGGGACGGCGACGACGGCGGATGCGGTGTCGTGCGATCCCACCGTGAGCACCTGCACCCCACCAAATCTCGTTGCGGATCCCAAGAGTGTTCCCGGCTCGATGAGATCAGGGAGGATGCTCCGCGGCAGGGAGAGTCGCTGGATCAGCGCGTCATCCCACCTGCGTGTGGTGACGCTGAGCAGGCCGGTCGTCGACGCGTTAGTCAGCTCGGCACCCTTCACACCGGTGAGCCAGAAGCCGAGCAGGTCCGGGATGAGCAGGATCCCATCTGCCTCGTCCAGAGTGCCGGCCAGACGGTCAGCGGTGAGTTGGAAGAGAGTGTTAAACGGGAGGTGCTGCAGGCCGTTGGCTCGGTAGAGCTCTGCAGCACCCACGAGTTCGTGCACCGCTGCAACGGCCGGCACGGTGCGCTCGTCGCGGTAGTGGAACGGCTCGGCGAGCATCCGATCGCCGGAAAGGAGGGCGTAATCCACAGCCCAGGAGTCGATGCCGATACTCTGCACGTTCGTCTCTTCGCGGATCGCTGCGTCGAGCCCCGAGAGCACGTGGCGATAGAGCTCGGTGAGATTCCAGCGAAGCCCATCGGCGGTCGCCACCGGGCCGTTGGGAAAGCGCGCGACCGGCCGCAGGCTCAATTCGTTGTGCCCGACATATCCGA
>ENA-OFCI01000878-OFCI01000878.1-metagenomes-genome-assembly--contig:-NODE-878-length-15676-cov-3.730171_pt1 | contig 15676 bp, 15 predicted proteins | sample MGYA00153391_OFCI01 | MGnify analysis MGYA00153391
TGCGCCCGGGAGACAGTCCGTTTGCCCAGCCACAGGCGAGCGGAACGGGTGCGGGCCTCATCCAGTCGGTCGCATTTTTCGCCGCGATTGTGCTGTCGCTGCCCGCACTCCTGCTCGCTGCGCTTGGGCTCCTAAACCCGGACGTGCGCGGTTGGCCCCTCGCGGCTCTTCTGGTAGGTGTGGGACTCGGTCTAGTGCTGTTCACGCTCGGAGTGGTGTGGGGTGGACGCATCTTCACCCGTCGGGCCCCCGAGCTCCTGGCGTTCACGCTGCGCCAATAATCGTGACTGTGCCGCCCAGCACGCGTAAAATAGAGGAATGAGCGGCGATACACAACAAGGCGGCGGCGGCGGCACGGACACCCTCGACCGTGAACTCGAAGAACTCCTGAGTCAGGAGCAGATCGAAGAGGGAGACCACGAGCGCTTCTCGCACTATGTGCAGAAGGAAAAGATCCTTACGTCGGCACTCAGCGGCAAGCCAGTGATCGCGCTGTGCGGCAAGGTGTGGACGCCGGGCCGCGATCCGGAGAAGTTTCCCGTCTGCCCGACCTGCAAAGAGATCTACGACGGGCTGAAGAAGTAGTTCGCAAGCAGTGTGCTGCGCGAACTCAGGCTGAGCGAACTGCGCCAGATTGTCGGGTGACGGCGCGAGAGGCGACCATGTGGCGCAGTTCGCGTACTCGGCGAGACGCATCGGTGGACAACTTCGGCGCGAAACCGCTTCGAGCGCGAGGCTCGACGGATGGTCCGTCCGTCAGAACTCCCCTCCTGGCTTGAAGCGGCGCCGTTTTCCTGCGCGACCGGTCTGGCAAACGGGGTCTCCCGGCGACGGCTAAGGGCAGGGGATCTGACCGCGCCCTTCCACGGCATCCGGCAGTCACATCCCGTGCCGGAGGGCATCGCCTGGAAGTGTCGGGCCTACCGGGAACGGATGCGCCCGGATGCCGCGTTCAGCCATGAGACCGCGGCGCTATTACTCGGGCTTCCGCTGCCGCTCTACCTGCACAGTCCCTCCCTCGATGTCTCGATCCCGCAGGGACATCATCCACCGAATGGCGCTGGCGTGGTCGGGCACGAGGTGGCGAACCGACTCTGGGCTCATCGCGATCTCGTACACCGGGATTTCGCCCATGATGCCCTGTTCGTGCTGCCGATCGTCTCGGCCGCCCTTATGTGGTCGCAGCTCGCCAGCGCGCTCGATCTCGATGACCTGGTCGCCCTGGGCGACGCGCTGGTGACCGGCCCCGAAGCTCTCGCGACCGTGGATGAACTGCGGCTTATGGCGGTGTCGTGGGCAGGGAATCGTGGTTCGAAGAAGCTCCGCCAGGCAGCGGAGGAGGTGCGTCGGGGGCCACTCTCTCGGCCGGAAAGCCTGATCCGTCTGCAGGTGCTGCGAGCGGGAATTCCCGAACCTCGGCTCAACCTCACGGTTCGGGACCAGACGGGGGAGCACTTGGCAATGACAGACCTGTGCTGGCCGAAATATCGGACCCTCGTCGAGTACGAGGGCGACTATCACCGCTCATCCAGGGCCAAGTTCCGGTCAGACATCACCAGAATGGAAATGTTTACCGACGGCGGATGGTCCGGATTGCGCGCTCACGCGGATGATGTGTTCGGCGACCCGAATCCTTTCGTCGCCCGGCTCTGGCGTCGTCTCGAACAGCGAGGCTGGCATCCTGACACAGCGCAGCCGCTCTGGGTTCCGCCGGCGAGGCGCTGACCGCACCTCGCCGCACCTCACCGCACAGCGCCGCCAACTGCGGCATTGTGTCGCGAATACGAAATCCAAGCGACAAGTCGGCGCGGTTCGCGAAGCCCGCGGGCGGATCTCAGGCGTATCGCGTCGGAATCACCGGGTCGCCGCGGCTGAGACGGAAAGCCTCCTCGGGCAGCTCCGAGATCGCGGCGGCACGATGTTCTCGAGCGAGAGCCGTTCCGGCGACCCCGCGGAATCGCTCCACCGCGACTCCGTCGACCATCAGCGGCACCAGCAACGGACGGTGGGTGGATGTCGCAGCCTCTGGCTCGCCGACGTGAATCACTTCGGCGCTCGCCTTCCCTGCCGCGGTGAACTCCCGCACCGGAAACTTGCGTCCCCCGACGGAGACTTTCTCAGGAGACTGCTTTGCCACAGAGATCCATGCGCCCGCGGCATCCTTGCGCGCGGCGAGCTTGTAGACGAGCCCGGCAGCGGGGGAGCCCGACCCGGTCACTACCGAAGTGCCGACCCCGTAGGAGTCAACCGGCGCAGCGCGCAGGGCAGCGATAGTGAACTCATCAAGATCGTTGGTGACCGTGATCTTGGTGTTAACGGCACCGAGACTGTCAAGCTGGCGGCGCACGGCTGCCACCTGCTCGGGCAGGTCTCCGCTGTCGATGCGCACTGCGCCGAGGCCGGTGCCGGCCACCTTCACCGCGAGGTCGACGGCGGCGGCGACGTCGTAGGTATCGACGAGGAGGGTGGTGCCGGGGCCGAGCGCGTCTACCTGGGCGCGGAAGGCATCCTCTTCGGTGTCGTGGAGGAGGGTAAAGGAGTGGGCGGAGGTGCCCATCGTTGGCACCCCCCAGCTGCGGCCGGCTTCGAGGTTGCTGGTGGCTGCGAAGCCGGCGATGAACGCTGCCCGGGCTGCCGCAACGGCGCTTCGCTCGCCAGTGCGTCGTGATCCCATCTCGGCGAGAGGGCGGCCGCTCGCGGCCGACACCATGCGGGACGCGGCCGTCGCGACCGCCGAGTCATAGTTGAGCACGCTGAGTGCGAGGGTCTCGAGGATCACGGCCTCGGCGAAGGTGCCTTCCACGATGAGGAGGGGAGAGCCGGGAAAGTAGACCTCACCCTCCTGGTAACCGGAGATGGTGCCGGTGAAGCGATAACCGGCGAGCCAGTCGAGAGCGCGGTCGTACACGACGGTGTTGTCCCGCAGCCAGTCGAGCTCGAGGTCGGTGAAGCGGAAGTCTTCGATGAGATCGAGCAGGCGCCCCGTGCCGGCGACGATCCCATAGCGCCGACCGCCGGAGAGACGGCGGGCGAAGACCTCGAAGACGCACTCGCGATCATGCGTGCCAGCACGGATAGCCGCGTTGAGCATTGTGAGCTCGTAGCGGTCGGTCAGCAGCGAAGATACGGCATCGGTCACGGTAGCCAGCCTAGCCAGCAGATTGTCCGTGTACGGTAACGCGAATGACACGCATTCGCTGGATCTTCCCCGATCAACTTGGCGACGCCTTTGACGATGGGGGGCCGATGCTCCTGGTCGAGTCCCGATCCGAATTACGCCATGCGCCGATCCACCGGGCCAAGGCCCAGCTGCTGCTCTCGGCCATCCGGCACCGTGCTGCGGAGCTCGGCGACCGGGTTGAATTTCACCAGGTCGAACACTACCGCGAGGTGGTGGTGGGTCGCGATGACCTCGAAGTGGTCGATCCGACCTCATACTTCGCCCGTCGCCTCGTGGAGTCGGTGGGTGCGAAGGTGCTCCCCAGCCGCGGCTTCATCACGGCTGAAGCAGACTTCTCCCGGTGGGCTGATGCTCGAAAGGGCAAGCCGATCATGGAGGATTTCTATCGCTGGGTGCGAAACCGCACCGGAATCCTGATGGATGGCGACGCCCCGTCCGGCGGGCAGTGGAACTTTGACCACGAAAACCGGCAGCCGCCGCCGAAGAAGGCCGCTTCGCTCGGACTGCCCGAACCGTGGTGGCCCGAAGAAGACGACATCGACCGGGAGGTGCGCGCCGATCTCGACCGCTGGCAAGCTTCGGGCGAGATTCACCTGGTCGGCGACGATGGCGCGCGTCGGTTTGCGGCGACGCGCGCAGAGGCACAGAGCGCTCTCGACGATTTCATTGAGACCCGTCTCGGCGATTTTGGCCCGTTCGAGGATGCGACGCTCACGGGCGACTGGACCATGGCGCACTCGCTGCTGAGTGCGCCGCTGAACCTCGGCCTGCTGGATCCGCGCGAGGTGATCGATCGGGTCGAAGCCGAGTATCGCGCCGGCCGGGCTCCGATCGGCAGCGTGGAAGGGATCGTGCGCCAGCTCTGCGGCTGGCGGGACTGGGTCTGGCACCTGTACTGGCGGTTGGGGGAAGACTACGTGAACCGCAACGCCCTCGGTGCGACGATACCGGTCCCTCGCGAGCTACTCGAGCTCGAGGCATCCGCGATCGAAGCCAATTGTCTCAGCCAGACGATCGGTGGAGTGCGCGAGCACGGGTGGGCGCATCACATCCAGAGGCTCATGATTATCGGTAACTGGGCGCTGCAGCGCGGCTATGACCCGAAGCAGATGAACGAGTGGTTCATCGGAATGTTCGTGGACGGCACCCCGTGGGTGATGCCGGCGAATGTCGTGGGAATGAGCCTGTTTGCCGATGGCGGCATCGTCGCGACGAAGCCCTACGCGGCCGGCGGCGCCTATGTCAACAAGATGACGGACTACTGCGGAGGCTGCAGGTTCAATCCAAAGGTGCGGCTCGGACCGGATGCCTGCCCGGTCACCGCCGGCTACTGGGCGTTTCTCGATCGGGTGGAACCCGTGATCCGTGGAAACTTCCGGATGGCTCAGCCGCTCGCTGGCTTACGCCGGCTGAGCGACCGGGAGCAGGTGGTTGAACAGGAGCGTCATCGCACCGGTCTTTAGGACGCGAGGTATCGGCAACCGCGTCGTACTGGCCCGCGTAAACTCAGTGCCTATGGACGACGCGCCGATCGGGATCTTCGACTCCGGCGTCGGCGGACTCACGGTCGCCCGAGCGGTGATCGACCAACTGCCGCACGAATCGCTCCTCTATGTGGGGGACACCGCGCACTCGCCCTACGGGCCCAAGCCCATCGCTGACGTGCGCCGCTACACCCTCGAAGTGCTGGATGACCTCGTCGCCCAGGGTGTGAAGATGCTGGTGATCGCCTGCAACACGGCCTCGGCGGCCATGCTGCGGGATGCCCGTGAGCGGTACACCCAGGCCCTCGGCATCCCGGTGGTCGAGGTGATCCAACCGGCGGTGCGAGCGGCAGTGCGACAGACCCGCAACGGCCGGGTCGGAGTGATCGGCACGGTCGGCACCATCGGCTCCCGCGCCTACGACGACGCGTTCGCGGCGGCTCCGCACCTCTCGCTCTTCAGCGAGGCGTGCCCGCGTTTCGTGGAATTCGTCGAGGCGGGCGTCACGAGTGGCCCGGAACTGTTCGAGGTCGCAGAGCACTACCTGGCACCGCTCAAGCACGCCGGGGTGGACACCCTCGTGCTCGGCTGTACCCACTATCCCCTCATGTCCGCTGCCATCCAATACGTGATGGGCGAGGATGTCACGCTCGTCTCGAGCGCGGAGGAGACCGCGTTCGATGTGTATCGCACCCTCGTGAAGCACGGAATCGAACGGGGCCCAGCCACTCGGCCCATCCACACCTTCGTCGCGACCGGCGACTCGCCGGACGACTTCACTCGCCTCGTGCGCCGATTTCTCGGGCCGGAGGTATCCACGGTCGAACTCGTGGAAACCGGTGCGCTCTCCCTGCCAACTCTCAACCAGAAAGACGACACCCCATGAGCGCAACAGACCCGAGTACGACTCGCCCCCGCGCAGACGGCCGGTCGCTCGACCAGCTGCGACCGATCACCATCGAACGCGGCTGGAGTGACCAAGCCGAGGGATCCGCTCTCATTTCGTTCGGACGCACGAAGGTTCTCTGCACGGCTTCATTCACCAACGGAGTGCCCCGCTGGATGACCGGGAAAGGTAAGGGCTGGGTCACCGCCGAGTACTCGATGCTTCCCCGTTCCACCAATGACCGTATGGATCGCGAATCGGTGAAGGGGCGAATCGGTGGACGCACTCATGAGATCTCCCGTCTTATCGGCCGATCGCTGCGTGCCGTCGTCGACATGAAGTCGCTCGGAGAAAACACCATCGTCATCGACTGTGACGTGCTGCAGGCCGACGGTGGCACCCGCACGGCGGCAATCACCGGGGCGTATGTCGCACTCGCCGATGCCCTCGAATGGGGCCGAAGGAAGAAGTTCATCGGGCAGAATGCGAAACCGCTCATCGACAGCGTCGCGGCGGTCTCCGTTGGCATCGTCGGCGGTACTCCGATGCTCGACCTCGCCTACACGGAAGACGTGCGCGCCGAGACCGACATGAACGTGGTTGTCACCGGCCGTGGCCTGTTCGTCGAGGTGCAGGGAACGGCCGAGGGCGCGCCATTCGATCGCGTGGAGTTGAATGCTCTTCTCGATCTCGCTCTGGGCGGCGCGGCCGATCTCACCACACTCCAACTCGCGGCGTTGCAGGTGGAGAGCTTGGCCCGATGACCGGTGCGCTCGTCCCCCTGGTACTCGCCACCCACAACGCGCACAAGGTCGAAGAATTGCGGCAGATTCTCGGCGCGCGGCTGGATGGGCTCGACCTTCTGGCCTATGACGGGCCCGAGCCGGTGGAGGACGGCGACACCTTCGAAGCGAATGCGCTGATCAAGGCGAGGGTGGCATCCGCTCACACCGGTTTCGCGGCGATCGCCGACGACTCGGGGATTGCGGTGGCGGCGCTCGGGGGTGCCCCTGGCATCCACTCGGCGCGCTACGCGGGCAGCAGGGACGACGCAGACAACGTGCGACTGCTTGTCACCAACCTGCACGGAGTGACTGACCGCAGCGCCGAGTTCCTCTGCGCCGCGGCCCTCGTGCTGCCCGACGGCCGCGAGACTGTCGTGCTCGGTCGTTGGCCAGGGGCCGTGTTGCTCGAACCGATTGGCTGCGGCGGCTTCGGTTACGATCCCGTGTTCAGAGCCACCGGATACAGCGTCTCGGTGGCGGAACTGCACCCGGATGAGAAGAACTCGGTCAGTCATCGCCGTCGCGCCTTCGAGGCTCTGATTCCGATCGTTCGCGAATTGCTGTTAGGTCAGCCCACGTAGAATTTCGGCGTGAGTACCACCGCCCGCAGCACCCGCCCGGCGGCTCGGGGTCTCTTTCTTCTCGGCCCCGCCTTTGTGGCGGCCATCGCCTACGTGGACCCCGGTAACGTTGCGGCAAACCTCACCGGGGGCGCACGCTACGGCTACCTGTTGGTCTGGGTGCTCGTGGTCGCCAACCTGATGGCCGGGCTGGTGCAATACCAGTCGGCCAAACTCGGCCTGGTGAGTGGCCGCACCCTGCCAGAACTCCTGGGCGATCGGCTCAAGCCCACTGCTCGTCGACTGTTCTGGGTGCAGGCGGAACTCGTTGCCGCGGCCACCGACCTCGCCGAGGTCATCGGCGGTGCCATCGCTCTCAACCTACTCTTCGGGCTTCCCCTCTTCGTCGGTGGTCTCATCGTCGGCGCCGTCTCGACGGGACTGCTCGCCCTGCAGTCGCGGTACGGCCAGCGGCCCTTCGAAACGGTGATCATCGGCCTGCTTGCGATCATCGCGATCGGATTCCTCGCTGGGCTATTCATTACCCCACCCGACGGCTTCGCGGTGCTCGACGGTCTCATTCCGCGATTCGACGGTACGGGATCCGTGCTCCTTTCGGCGAGCATGCTCGGCGCGACAGTCATGCCGCACGCCATCTATGTGCACTCCGCGCTCGCCCGCGATCGTCACGGTCATTCAGCCACTCCGGAGGCGCGGCGCCTCATCCTGCGCACGACGCGCTTGGACGTGATCGTCGCACTCGGTATCGCCGGGATCGTCAACATCGGCATGCTCCTGCTCGCCGCCGTCAACCTTCGGAACATCGACGGCACAGACACGATCTCGGGCGCACATGCGGCAATCGGAGCCTCCCTCGGGCCGGGGATTGCGCTTGTTTTCTCCATCGGGCTGCTCGCCTCCGGTCTAGCGTCGACGTCGGTCGGAACCTATGCGGGCGCGACGATCATGGCCGGACTGCTCAAGCGCCGCATCCCGGTCTTCCTGCGTCGCCTGATCACGCTGGTGCCCGCCGTCGCGCTGCTCGCCGCGGGAATCGACCCGACCGCGGCTCTCGTCGTGAGCCAGGTGTTCCTGAGCTTCGGTATCCCATTTGCACTCGTGCCTCTGCTGAGGCTCACGAACGACCCGAACGTGATGGCGGAGCAGGTCAACCGTCGGCCGATGCGTTTGGCCCTTTCGCTCATCGTCGTGCTCGTCGTCGCGCTCAACTTCGCACTCATCGGACTGACCGTCTGGGGCTGAGCGACTCCTCGCGCGGCCGAGAGAGCGCGAACGGTACCCTTGGAATCCTTATGGCTTCCGAATCCGAGTTCACCGTCCAGATTGACGATTCCCCCGGGGATCGCATCACCGCCGCTGTTGCCCGATTCGGTGAGCAGGCGGTCATCGATCGTTGCGCCTCGCTGCTCATGGGGGGCAACGAGGGTGAGGAGTTTCTTCTGGTCGTCGGTGGCCGTCATGCCCAGGGCGTGCTCGATGGTGCGCCGCCGCTCTACTGGCCGGAGGTCTGGGGAGCTCGGGCACTCACCTTCGTGTGGGCCGCCACCGCGGCATCCGCAGTACATCGTGGACTCGGCGACCAGGCGTGGCGGGTGCGGGAAATGTGCGCGCGCGTGGTCTTTCTACGCCGTCTCGACGAGCGGGAGGCGCTCGCTGCGCTGTTGACGGATGAGGTCGCCCGAGTACGGGGTGCTGCCGCGCGCGGGCTGGGCGAGGTCGGGGATGAAAGTCACGTCGAAGCGCTCACGCGCCTGCTCAAGGATGACGAGAAAGAAGTGCGCCGATCCGCCCACGACGCCTTGGTGCGCCTCGAGAAGCGCACCGCCGCACCGTAACGCGAGTTCGTCGCAGAATCTGGCGCCCTAGTCACGAGGCGAGCTGTGTGCCTCAGGCGTCAGTCCTTTTTCTGGTCAAAATACTTGCGATCGATCGTGACCTCGGCATCGGTCGGCATCACGGCTGGCTGGCCGTTGGCCTCTCGAGCGGCCTTTCGCGCCTTGAGCGATGCCTGGACGACATGGAAGACCGTGGGGATGAGAGTGAGGAGAACCACGGCGAGGAGCACAACATCCACGTATTTGATCACGAAGTCGGCGACGGGCTTGATGTTGCCGAGCAGGAAGCCGAGCGTCGTTACACCGGTACCCCAGGCGAACGCGCCGATCGCGTTGTAGAGCGAATACTTGCGGTAGTTCATCTTGCCGACGCCTGCCGCGATCGGCGCGAAGGTGCGTACGATCGGCACAAAGCGGGCGAGGATCACGGCGGAGCCTCCGAAGCGTTCGAAGAACGCATTGGTGCGCTTTACATTCGCGATGCTGAACAAGCCCGTCTCTTTCCGCTCGAAGATGCGGGGTCCGGCCTTCTTGCCGATGTAATAGCCGACCTCGCCACCCAGGAACGCCGCCAGCCCGATGGCGAGTGCGACCCACCAGACGGAGATCTGGATTGTGCCCGTGAAGGTGAGAAGCCCGGTGATGAGCAGGAGGGTGTCACCCGGAAAAATGAACCCGATGAGCAGGCCGGTCTCGGCGAAGATGATCGCGCAGACGAGCAGAAGAGCCCACGGTCCGGCTTGATGGATCAGCAGGGTCGGGTCGAGCCACGGGACGAGTGCATTGTGCAGCAAGGCGAGTACTCCAGTCATCTGTTGGTGTCAGGGTAGCCGATGGGTGCCCGACCGGGCTGGGTAAAAAAATTGGAACTGTGTGCGGAAGAAGGGACTTGAACCCTCACGCCTTGCGGCACAGGTACCTAAAACCTGCGTGTATACCAATTTCACCACTCCCGCGAGTGCGGCCCCAGTGTACCGGGCGCCCCGCGACAGGGCCTGATCGCCGCCTGTTCCGGAAGTCCGAAAAAAAATCAGACGCCGGATGTCCGGACGACCCGCGGGCACAGTCGTACCTCATCTGCGATGGGTTGGCGGTGGTATTCAGCCGCAGACACCCTGGCGAGCCCAGCGCGACGGAGGAATCGAAGAAAACCCTGACTCCATTTCCTTGGTGGTTTATCCGCGCCTGTGGTCTTGCCGGGTTGAGGCCCCGGAGGTGGTCTCGACCGAGAATGTGGTGCACGCTCGCGACGCGACACCTGACTGCGGGGACTGCGGGAAGCGGACCCACGTAGCGGCAAAACGGTCCGGTCGTTGCCGTTCGCTCGACAGCAGAATCTCGGCGGAATGTCATCCCAACATCAGTTTTTCACCATTCCCGGGGGTGCGGTGATGATGAACTGACGCTGACCAGTGAGTCAGAATCGATCCGGTCAGAGTCGATCATGCTCGGCCGCCTCGCTCGGGATGAGGGGGATCGCCGCTGCCGGCAGCAGCGCGACCGCGGCGAAGGCGAGGGGATAACCGATCAGGCCGATCAGCGCGCCGACCGCGGGACCCGCGACCGAGGCGGCGAGAAACTGGCCCGTGTTCTGGGCGCCGAGTGCGCGACCGGCCCAAAACGATCCGGCCATTTCAGCGACGGAGGTGAAGGCAAGCCCGTTGTCGGCAACGGTTACCGTCATCGCGATTACCAGCACGATTGCGGCGGCACCCCAGCGAGGTTCACCGAGAGCGGCGAGCAACAGCATCACTACGGATGCCGAGATCGCGACCCAGCGCAGCGGACGAACGCGACTGCCGACCCGATCGCTCAGCACGCCGACCCCGATGCGCCCGATCGCTCCCACGAACTGGGCGCCGCCAACCAACAACCCGGCGGCCAGCGCCGACCAGCGGAGCTCGGTGACGAGCCAGACCAACCCGAAGATCGACAGGGTGAACTGGGGGAACACGAGCAGCAGTGACACGGCATGAATTCGCCAGAGGAACCCGCTCGACCGGTAGGGGTTGGCGGTCGGCAACCCCGGAACCCTCTCGGCGCGCGGGGGGTCACGGATGCCGATCGCGCAGGTCGCGGCGAGCACGGCGGTGAGTACGAGCGGCACGATCAGCGCGACCCCGATTCCCCCGGCGGAGGCCAGCGTCGGCACCGTCACCGCGGCGATGGTCACCCCGAGCGGCTGGCAGGTCTGGCGGATACCCATCGCCAGTCCCCGCCGATCCTTGGGAAACCAGCCGACCACGACGCGACCGCTTGCGGCGTTCGAACTGGCGGCGGCCATTCCACCGAGCAGGAAGAAGATGCCGAGGGTCAGATATCCCGTCGAGAGGATCGCGCCGACCGAGGCGAAGGCGACGAGCGCGAGACCTCCCGCGATCACCCAGCGTTCTCCGATGCGGTCTGCGAGGGCACCCCACGCGATGAGCGTGAGCACCATGCCGATTGTGGGAGTGGCAGCGAGCAAGCCGGCCTGCGCGAGGCTGAGACCTCGCTCGGTGTGCAGAAGAGGGATAAGGAAGGCCGGCACGCTGACGAACACCGTTCCGGCGGTCTGGGCGCCGACGCCGAGGGTGAGCACCGTCCACGCTCGGCGCGAATCGGGGAAGGGCATGCTCATCGACAGTGCCTTTCTGGTCCTGTTCGAGTGTAGGGACAATCCGCAACCGCACCGTCGCCCGCCGTTTACCCGGCGGCCAACTGGAGTCCGTTTCGCCTATCTAGGCTCGCAAGAACGTGAGATTCGAAGAGCGGAGAAGCAGATGAGCATCGTCGCAGTCATTCCCGCGAGGGGCGGCTCCAAGGGTATCCCGGGAAAGAACCTGCGCCCGGTTGCGGGCATCCCGCTGGTGGTGCGCTCGATCGCGGCTGCTCGCTCGTGCGGCCTGATCGACCGGGTCGTCGTCAGCACGGACGACCCCGCCATCGAGGAAGCCGCTCTCGCGGCAGAGGCGGAGGTCGTGGATCGTCCGGCACATCTCTCCGGTGACCGGGCGACATCCGAGTCCGCGGTGCTCCACGCGCTCGAGCACATCGATCCTCCCGCGGAGATCGTAGTCTTGCTGCAGCCGACCTCTCCGTTCATTGATTCGGCGGCCCTCTGCGAAGCCATCGAGCGGGTTCGAAGCGGCAGGGAAGACGTGGTTTTCTCCGCCGTCGAGACCTTCGCCTTCCTCTGGCAGCTCGACGACCAGGGGCGGGCGACGGGGATCAACCACGACCCGTCCGTGCGTTCCCGACGGCAGGATCGTGAGCCGCAGTTCCAAGAGACCGGCGGCTTCTACGTGATGCGCGCCAGGGGATTCAGCCGGGCCCGCTTCCGTTTCTTCGGCAGGGTCGGTGTCGCCATCGTCGATGAGCGCACCGGCATCGAGATCGATACTCTCGACCAGCTCAGGCTGGCGAATGCGATCGCGCCCCTCGTCGATCCGACTTCCTCACTGCGTCCGTCGGCCTCCTCACAATTGGAGCACTCATGACTGTCCGCATCGGCACCTCAGAGCTCGGCGACGGTGCACCGGTCTACGTAATCGCGGAAATCGGCCTCAACCACAACGGCAGCGTCGACACGGCGATCCAGCTCATCGATGTCGCCGCGGATGCGGGCGCCCAGGCGGTCAAGTTCCAGAAGCGCAGCCCGGTGATCTCCGAGATCCTGCACGCAACCTCCCGCTATCCGCTGCCCGCGGAAGAAGCGAACCTGCGCACCATCACCACCCTTCAAAATCGTTACCCCGGTGTGCCGATCGGCTACTCCAGTCACGAGTGTGGGCCGCAAATCTCCATTGCCGCAGTTGCCCTCGGCGCCAACGTTGTCGAGCGCCAGATCACCCTCGATCGCACCCTGTGGGGATCGGACCATGCTGCGTCGCTCGAGCCTCGGCGTTTCGAACACCTGGTGCGCGATATCCGGATCATCGGCCAAGCGCTGGGCGACGGCGTGAAGCGGGTCTTCCCGGGCGAGCTCACCCCCCTGGCGAAGCTCAGGCGTGTTCCCGTATGACCATCACCCGCGCTGTGGCGGACGATGCGGCCGCATCCGGTGCCTCCCCGCGGGAATCCGAATCGGCACTGTCCGACAGGGTCGCTGTGCTGGCGATCGCGGACTCTGACTCCTACGTCAAGTGGGGAGCGGCCCTGCTCGGGCAGGCTCCTGGCCACTGGCGGGGGTCGTTGATCGTGCTCGCAAGCCCGGTGCTGCCGAGCGCAGACCAACTCGCTGCTGCTTTGAGCGGAACGGTAGCGACCATCGGCGCGCCGCCGATCCTCGATCTCTCCGCCCTCGCGGTGGCAATCGCCACCCTCAAGCCGGATGTCGTGCTCCTGTCGGTGCGCGGACCTCTGGTGCCGGTGGTGGTGCGCGCCATTGTCGGGGCCTCGGTCGTGCGGCCGGTGATCGTCAGCGGGCTACCGGGGATCTCGATCCCGGCGTCGAAGCTGGCCGTCTCCCATCGCGCGCAGGTCGACTATTTCGTGCTGCACTCGAGGCGGGAGATCCGCGAATTCGAGGAGCTTGCGTCGCACATGGGGATCGAGATGCTCTTCGGGCTCGCCACCCTGCCGTTCCTTCCGCGGAAGCCGCTTCCGCAGAAGACCCGGGGTCGCAATCAGAACGGCGAGGTCATCTTCGCGACGCAGGCGACGGTTCCGGCACGGAAGGTCGACCGTCTCGCGCTGCTCAGCTGGCTCGCTGAGTCGGCACGTCGGCATCCATACCTGCGGGTCGTCGTGAAGGTGCGAGCCGCCCGCGGTGAACAGCAGACGCACGGCGAGCGCTTTGACTACGCCGATTTGATCGGGGAGCTCGACCCACCCGCTCCCCACAATCTCGTCGTGGCTGGGGGCGCTATGTCCGACCACCTCGCCGGAGCCGTCGGGCTCGTCACGGTCAGTTCGACCGCCGCGATCGAGGCCATCGCACTGTCCATTCCGGTGATCATCGTCAAGGACTTCGGGGTCAGTGCAGAGCTCATTAACGTCGTGTTCGACGGCAGCGGACTCTTCGGCGACTGTGGCGACGTGGTCGAGGGGCGATTCCGCCACCCGAACGCCACCTGGCTCGACGACAACTACTTCCACGGCGCCGAGCAGAACGATTGGGTCGAGGGAGTCAACGAGCTCCTCATCAGGCGCGCAACCGGCGACTTCCCGCTCAAGGAATTGGAAAAGGGCGTGCTCGGCGGAGTCCTGCGGCGGGCCTGGGATCGCAAGCGCGCGCTCGGTCGATTCGACCGCTCGTGGAGCGGCATGATCGCCCTCGTGGTGGGCACGCCGCTGCGCTGCGCGCTGACCGTGCTACGCGCGGTTCGCCGTCGCCGTACCCGTTAGCGGTTCTCCCCTCTACGCCATGCCTCGCGTCGCTTCCATCGTCCAGGCGATGGCGTTCTTCTCGGTGCCGATCCGCGAGCCGATCGACGCGACAGAGCGCGCCTGTGGATAACCTCGGCACCGGTGCGACTCGTCGATCCATGATGTGGGGATGTCTACCGCCGTCGCGCTGATCGCCGAGCAAGTGCGGGAACGGGTGCGTCGCGACGGGGTCGATCTCGGCGGCGACCGGCACCGGCCGGACCACACCGTCGTCGATCGCTACGTGCGCGAAGAGGTGCGGCGCTACAGCGAACGCGCCCTCGGCGGCTCCCTGCCGATGCTGGTCGACGAGCACAGGGCGGCCCGCGAGATCCTGGCCTCGATCACCGGGTTCGGGGCGCTCCAGCCGTTCTTCGACGATCCGGACATCGAGGAGATCTGGATCAATGGGCCCTCCAAGGTTTTCATCGCTCGCAACGGGGTGCCCGAGCTCACGAGCGTGCTGCTCACCGACACCGAGGTGCGGGACCTGGTGGAGCGGATGCTGCAATCGACCGGGCGGCGGGTCGACCTGTCCTCGCCCTTCGTTGACGCCTCATTGCCCGACGGATCGCGGCTGCACGTCGTGATTCCGGACGTGACGCAGCGGCACTGGGCCGTTAACATCCGTAAGTTCACCAAGCGCATCCGGGACCTGCAACGTCTGGTGGCACTCGGCTCGCTCAGCCATCAGGCTGCGGAGTTCCTGCGCATGTGCGTGCTGTCCGGGCAGAATATCCTCGTCTCGGGAGCGACCCAGAGCGGCAAGACCACGCTGCTAAACGCGCTGCTCTCCGGGGCGCGCACCGGCGAGCGCATCGTCACCGTTGAAGAGACCTTTGAACTCGACCTCGCCGCTCGGGATGTAGTGGGCATGCAGTGTCGCCAACCCAGCCTCGAAGGCACGGGCGAGATCACGCTGCGGCGGCTCATCAAGGAAGCCCTGCGGATGCGCCCCGACCGGCTCGTGGTCGGCGAGGTGCGCGAAGCCGAATCGCTCGACCTGCTCATCGCACTCAACAGTGGGCTGCCCGGCATGTGCTCGATCCACGCCAACAGCGCGCGGGATGCCCTTGCCAAACTCTGCACTCTTCCGCTGCTGGCCGGGCGCAACATCGACTCGTCGTTCGTCGTGCCAACGGTCGCGGCATCCGTCGATATCGTCGTGCACTGCGAGCTCACGCGCAATGGCCAGCGCCGCATCACCGAGATTCTGGCCCCGAGCGGCCTCGTTACCGGCGGCATTCTCGTTGAAGCGAGCCTGATCTTCGGCCTGCAGCGTGGCATTCTCACTGCCACCGGCAGCTATCCGATGCGAACCGCCAAGTTCGACGCCGGCGGGTTCGACCTTGCTTCGATTCTGGCAGGGCTGGCCGCATGACTCTTACCCTGGCGCTCGGGCTGCTTCTCGGATTCGGGATGGTGCTCGTCATGTCGCCCTTCGCCTGGCCGACCTCGGGTGCGGGTCGCGAATCGTCGGCCGGCAGGGTCGGGATGCTGCGCCAACGGCTCGCTCAAGCTGGGCTGCATTCCGTGTCGCTGACCGCCCTCGCCGCCGTCTCGGTCATCGGAGGG
>ENA-OFCI01000879-OFCI01000879.1-metagenomes-genome-assembly--contig:-NODE-879-length-15670-cov-3.260327_pt1 | contig 15670 bp, 10 predicted proteins | sample MGYA00153391_OFCI01 | MGnify analysis MGYA00153391
TTCAAAAGCCCTATTCAAAAAGAGGTAGAGAATTTAAAGTGTCCTCCATATGCCTGCGAACCGCTGTATCGATTCTGCGACCGCTGCGGCTGTGAGTTGGTAAAGGCTTCAATCCCGATCCGCTCTGTCTGGGATCGATCGTTACTCGGACTTTTGTTAATAAATTTGAGCAATTCTTCCACAACCATTTGAGCATTTTATTACTCACCAAACCAGAATCGGACGAGGTACCGCGATGAGCCGTTGGCGTAGCCTCTCCTACGGAGAATCGACCTTTAAATCTACGTTTGCTAATAGTCATTCACTATGTCCCTAAAATAAGAAAACAGATATCGATCTAGATATTTAAATCCAAGATTAAGAAGTAACTTAGTCCAATTTACCTAATTTATCAGTAAATAAATGTAAAAATTCACCATCATCGATCTAGATGATGTTTGGCAGTTTGAAATCCCCATTATTTAGTTAGTGCTTTAGCAAACCTGCGATTTAACGTCACGTCTATCGACCTCACAAGCGTTGTCTTGAGCTAGCTTGAGCTGAATAAACCTAACATTACGCAAGCTAGATTAAAAAATATGTATCCTCAATTACATTTTGAGTGAGAAGTCAAAGAGTGCCTTATTTGCAGTTACTGCTTGTCCAAATAACTGCGATATCCGATCTCTGCCAACCGATCTTGTTTAGCTAGCACCATATCTCTCAAGCTGTGTCGATAAGATTGAACTCGACCTAATAAAGCAGGATTGTGAATGGCGAGGATTTGGACGGCTAGTAATCCGGCATTTGTAGCATTGCCGATCGCGACTGTCGCCACTGGAATACCTGCGGGCATCTGCACGATCGAGTACAGTGAATCCACGCCTTGCAACGCCCTAGTCTGCACGGGTACACCAATCACAGGTAAGGGCGTTAGGGATGCTACCATCCCTGGTAGATGAGCGGCTCCACCCGCACCTGCGATAATCACTTTTAAGCCGCGTTCGTGGGCTGTTTTGGCATACTCAACCATCCGTTCGGGGGTTCGATGTGCAGAGACGATCGCGACTTCATGGGCGATCTCAAATTGTTCGCAGATTTCGATCGCGGCTTTCATCGTGGGTAAGTCGGAATCGCTACCCATGATGATGCCGATTAGTGGAGTTTTCATAGGATGGCTAAGGAAGGGGGAAGGGGAAAGTTAGATGCAGCTTACCAACCTATGGCTAGGATAGGTTACAATCGACACCGAATATTTAATCGTCATGAAAAATTGCAAAATTACTAATGCTCGGATTCCTGGATACGTTGGCATACATGAGGTGACGATTGCGGCAGGAAAGATCGTTGCAATTGATGAGTCACTGAATCTAGCAGATCTGCCGACGATCGATCTTGATGGCGATTGGATTTCTTTGGGTGGGGTAGATCTTCAGATTAATGGTGCGTTGGGATTGGCGTTTCCTGATGTGCAGATGGGGGATTTAGAGCGGTTGGCGCAGATCTGCGATTTCCTGTGGGCGCAGGGTGTGAATGAATTTTTACCAACGATCGTCACGACTTCGATCGAGAATATCCATCGATCGCTCGCCGTCTTTACTGAGTTTATGGCACATCAGCCAACTAATACAGCCAAAATCCTCGGCGTTCATCTGGAGGGGCCATTTCTCAATCCTCACAAGCGGGGTGCCCATCCTGAAGAGTATTTATTACCGCTAACTCTAGATTGTGTTACTTTAGTACTCAGTAAATATACTGAGATAATTAAAGTTATCACGCTTGCCTCAGAATTAGACCAGACAGGAACGATCGTGCCTTATCTGAGGTCTTTAGGCATTATTGTCAGCTTAGGGCATTCTCAGGCGAATTTTGACCAGGCTGAAAGTGCATTTACCAGCGGCGCATCGATGGTGACTCATGCTTTTAATGCGATGCCAGGATTGCACCATCGGGAACCAGGATTATTGGGTGCAGCACTTACTCAGCCGCAGGTGCGGTGCGGGTTTATTGCCGACGGCAAGCACGTTCACCCTGCGATGTTAAAGTTACTCGTACGCGCTGGTAGGTATGGCGAGGGGTTATTTCTGGTGAGTGATGCTTTATCCCCATTGGGATTAGCCGATGGGAAATATCCTTGGGATCGGCGCGAAATTGAGGTGATTGATGGTACAGCCAGACTACCTGACGGGACACTTTCGGGGACTACTCGATCGCTTTTAGTTGGGGTGCAGAATTTAGTTAAATGGGGGATTTGCGATATTGGTAATGCGATCGCACTAGCAACTATATCACCGCATCTGGCTTTAAGACATCCCTCAGCACCGAAAATTGAGATTTGCAATCTTTATCTGAATCAATCAGCTAATTTGCTCCGGTGGAGTTGCAACTCAGAGAAAGAATTGAGTTGGCAAAGACTGCAAATTTCCTAGCGACATAATCATCGATCGAGAATCTTGCAGACTAGGTTTATCAGAAAATAATTATTGCAGATTTATTCGATCGTCGTTTGCGTAGCTTACAAACGACGATCGATATTCGGATAATCGCAGGATAAAAGTTTCCGCTTAATCCGAACTTGCACCATCTTAAACAACTGGTAATGACTAGCTGAGTTCCGACAAACGATTAAATCTTCCAGTCCAACTTTTAGAGCCGTGCGCCATTCTTGAGCAGTAGGGCGTAAATGGGGTGCTGCTGCTTGGGCTTGCAAAGCTGTCACTACTTTGCTGGCAGTCTTGACAAAAAGTTTTCGGGCTTCTGCTTCAGAAGGTGGCTTTTGGATTAATTTCTCAAATTTCTGTCGTTTTTGCAGCCATTGTTCAACATCTGTCAGGTATTCCAGCACTGTCTTAACCGCCAACTTCGCGCCCACCTCTGCATGTTTGGCACTCCCAGCACCATCTGCTACCGCCCCGACAATTACTTCATCCAGGATTCGATAGTCACCGTAATCTTGACAGGGCAACTGTTGCTTTTGATGAATAGTTCCTGTGGCAGAACGAGCGATTGCTTTCCAAGCCATATAGTTATCCTCTTCTAGCTGGTAATTTGACCCCAACCCACTGGTGGCAGCGCAATCATCGTTCCCCCTACTTGGCTGCTAGAAACCCGTTTCATGGAAGTCGAAAGCCATTGGAACATGGATTTAAAATCTAAGCCATTTAGCAGCACGGGTGGACGTTCGGATGGCGTAATTTGTCTGAGCGTGTTCATATCTGCACCCTCTACCCCAACAGCAAAGAATAAAAGTCTACGCTCTCGCTCCGCTTGACTAACTCGTTGAGCGGCAGAGTGCCAGATGTCAGTTGGTGCGCCATCGGTGATTAAAAACACCCAAGGACGATAATACTGAATCCCATTGTTTTTGTAAATTTCCTTGCGGTCTTCCAACAAATCTAAAGCGTAATTGATTGCCTCACCCATCGGCGTAACACCATCGGCTATCAGCTTGGGTGGTGTCAAGTTATCAATAGTGACAAAATTTTGAGTTAACCGTACTGGCACAAATGCGACCAGAGCTACTTCCACCCGCAGCGATGCTTGCTCTAGAGTAATCTCCTTGAGCGTTTGATAAGAGTTGGCATTTGCCGAACCTTCGATCGCTTTTACAGCTAGATCCTGAACTTGCTTTAGTGCTGCTTCTAATTGTTTAGATAGACTATTTAAACGTTCCTCTTGGTTAAGAATTGTCTCTTCTAATGATTCGATATTACTTTCGTAAAAATTGTTTTGACCTTCTACTTCAGCAGCATAGAGATCGGATTTAATTTTAGCTTGATAGGTGGCGATACCTTTACCTTCTGCTTTAGCTTTATCGATCGCTTTTTCTTTATTTTGAGTAAAAGCAGCGACTTTATCTTTAGCTTCATGAAATAGTTTTTCAAGTTCGGCTAGAGCCAGCTCTCGCTCCGCCCAAGTTTTTTCTTGAACTTCTTTAGCTTCAGCTAGTTCGTAATATAAAGCTGCTTGTTGCTGCTCGTGTTGCTCTCGATCGATCTTGCGTTGTAGATCTAGATTTTACTTGTATTCTTGGACTTCTCGCTGGCTAGTTTGGCGATTGAGTTCGACGCGCTCTTTGATAGTGATTCCATGTTGTTCTTGCTCTTTACTCCAAGCTTTGGTTAAGCCCTGAACTTCTTGTTGAGAAGTTTCTTGTCGCTGTCTCAACTCCTCACCAAAGGCTTTAGAACTAGTTTCGTAATTATTAATTAGTTCTTCAAATGTATCCTCATTTACTGCTAAACTATGCAGTGTCTGCAAGTCAGTAATTTCAGAAGTTACGCCTTCACGAACTTCAGCTAATTTCGCAGCTTCGGTAGTGAGTTTCTCTGATAATTCGCTGACTGCGGAACCAAAGCCGAGCTGAAGGCTATCTAGATTAGTAATAGTCTGGTTGACTTTATCTTGAGTAGATCCTGCATTTGTCATGGCTTTTGGTTCGTCTTTAACTACTTTTGCAGTGGGAATAGATGCAGGTGTTGCAGCTTGTCGAGCATTTTTTACTTGGGCTTCTAGAGCCTTTTTCTCGTCTACAAGTTGATTATAAGCAGTGAGAATTTCTGCTTTGGTATTTTTGTCTGTTGGTTTTGTTGCCATATTGAATTAGGGTGTAAAAGGTGTGGATATTGAAGCTCTTAGATCTTTAATTTTTCTCGCTAATTTTAGCGGAAGTTTCAAATGCCTTCATTGCTAATGATTGGGCTTGATTCATCACTGTCTGAAGTTGAGTTGTCATCGCGACGATCTGTTCATTGTGACGTTCGATTGTACGTTCCAATGATTGAATCTTCATTTCAAATCCTTGTTTCGTACCTGCCCATTCTTTTTCGGCTAAGTCGGCTTTGACTTTAGCATCGCTACTAGTTTCTTTAATAGCTTCTTCTCTAGCTTTCTTGACTGCTTCTTCTAGCTCTGCGGGGAAAGCAGTAATTTTAGCTGTATTCTCATCAGCAAGTTTTTGACGATCTTTCAAGAATTTTTCACGCTCTTTCCATTGCTTCTGCTTTTCGCGATCCTGCGATTGAAGAGCTTGCTCTTGATTGCGTTTTGTCTCAGTATACGTGTCATTTTGTAACTGCCGACCGCGTGTGACTTTATACTGAACTTCGTCTTGCTCTTTTTGACGATCTTTAGCAGCGATGGTAACTAATTCTGTCTGTTGCTCCGTATAATCTCGATCGTTTCGTTCCCACTGTTTGCGGAGGTTTGTTTGCTCTTTCTCTAGATTTTCTCGATCGGTTGCAAGATCCTGCTTGATCGCTTTTAAGCTTTGTTGATGCTCTTGAGTAATGATGTGCAGTGCATCTGCAACTACTCTGACTTGTTGGAGTTCCGAGCGGTGTTGGGTTTCAATCTCGATCGATTGTTTGACTTCAGTGAGTTTTTCAACTTCTACAGTTAGTCTGTCAGATAGTCCATTAATAATACTCCCAAATTCTAACTGTAAGTCTGCCATCCCCTTGACGATCGTGTCAACGGTATAAGTAGCAGCTTTAGTAACAATTTCTTTATTCTTGACTAGTTGCGCTTCTTCCTCTTTGGTGGCAACTTTAGAACCAGGTTGACGTTGTTGGGCTAAAATCCGATCGAGTTCGGTTAAAATTTGGAACTTACTATCTTTTACTATTGCCATAATTTAGATGCCTTGAGGATAACGACGCATGAAAACCACTCCCCTGCAATACAGGTAGAGTTTAGTACGATTTTAGTCACTGACTAATTGTGCCCAAATCTGCGACTGAATTAACTTAAATATCGATCGATTTGCTGGGTGACGAGCGAAGGCTGATTAATTCAAGTACTCACTGTATAATACTGTTGTACCACCAAAGGGGGCGATCGTCAATACTTTTTAGAAAATTTGTACTAATGTAGTTCATCCAGAACCTACCCCTAGTCCCTCCTATGAGGCTACCGCGTACCGACAAGTATAGAACCTAGTATCTATCCTGAAATCAGCCCCCCAGCCCCCAATTCTGGGGGAGTAAGACAATAAGCCCCCCAGAATTGGGATGTTGGGGGGCACACAAGACTAGAAACGAAGTCCAGCCGACTTGTCGGTACGCGGTAGCTTCTCAAGGGGAGAGCTTCTTGCTCCATCCCCTTGATAAATAGAAATGTATAATTGAGGGTGTTGGGGTACTAAGTCAAAAGAAAGCGTAAAATGTATTACCAAATTATCAAAAATCTGGCTTGAAAGTTTAAATTTTAAATTGGAGCGTATTGCATGAACTTCTCAAAAGCAATCACAACAAATTCATCGGATATTAATTTATCCGATCCTCAATACTATCTGAGTCGGGAACTAACCTGGTTAGAATTTAACGCTCGCGTATTGCATGAAGCGATGGATGAGCGGACACCACTAATCGAACGGCTGAAATTTATGGGAATTTTTAGCTCTAATCTTGATGAATTTTTTATGGTGAGGATTGCTGCAATCAAGCAACAAATTGAAGCAAAAGTCAGTCAACTAACTTCAGATGGGCGAACGCCGATAGAACAATTAGATGTAGCTAGCGATCGAGTCCAGCAGCTTATTACCCAGCAACACCAGCATTTTGAGACAGTATTACGCCCAGCGATGCTCCAGCAGGGCATCTACCTCTTAGATTACTTCGACCTAAATCAGGAGCAATGTAGCTATCTCCAAAGCTATTTTGAAGAGCAAATTTTTCCAGTTCTGACCCCTTTAGCTGTCGATCCTGGACATCCATTTCCATATATTTCCAATCTTAGTTTAAATCTTGCAGTAGTAATCGAACATCCCGATACTGGGGAAGAATTATTTGCTAGAGTCAAGGTACCCAAAGTTTTACCACGCTTTATCAATTTACCAACACTACAAGTAATCGATCGAACTAATCCGCTTCAAATCGATCGAGAACGCCCTCAAATTTGGACGGGTATTCCTTTAGAACAATTAATCGCTCACAATTTAGAATCCCTATTTCCAGGGATGAATATCCAAGGTTGCTACACCTTCAGAGTCACTCGAAATGCCGACATCAGCGTTGCTGAAGATGAAGCTGATGACTTACTCCAAGCGATCGAAGAAGGCTTGCGGAAGCGGCGAAAAGGTGGCTCTACAGTCCGAATTGAAGTAGAATCTGCTATGCCTAAACAGATTCGACAGATGCTGCAAGAGGAATTGGAAGTCACAGAGCGAGATGTGTATGAAGTTAACGGGATGTTAGGTTTAGGGGATCTAATGTGTTTTTTATCTCTACCTGTTCCTGAATTAAAAGATCCACCGTGGAATGGAACCGTACCTACCTATTTACGACGACGAAAAGCCACTGAAGACGGCGGGAACTTTTTTAGTTTAATCGCTCAGAAAGATATTTTAGTCCATCATCCTTATCAATCTTTTCCCGATACGGTAGAACGGTTTATCACTTGTGCTGCAAACGATCCGAAAGTGTTAGCGATTAAGATGACACTTTATCGGACTACTGGAGACTCGCTGATTCTCAAAGCCTTAATTAAAGCTGCCGAGAATGGTAAACAAGTTTCAGTACTAATCGAACTCAAAGCGAGATTTGACGAACAAAATAATATTAATTTAGCACGTCAACTAGAACAGGCTGGTATTCATGTTGTCTATGGATTAGTAGGTCTAAAAACACATACTAAAGTCGTACTAGTCGTCCGCAGGGAAGACGAAAAAATTCGCCGTTATGTTCATATTGGTACGGGAAATTATAACGCTAAAACTTCAACACTATATACAGATGTTGGTTTATTTAGTTGTCGTCCCGAATTGGGTGCAGATTTGACAGATTTATTTAACTATCTAACTGGCTATTCTCAGCAACGTGCGTATCGCAAGCTACTTGTCTCGCCTGTAAATACGCGTGAATCTTTCGAGCAACTAATTCAACAAGAAATCGAGCACTGTCAAGCAGGTAAATCTGGGCGAATCGCGATCAAGATGAATGCTTTAGTCGATTCAAAAATGATTGCAAGTCTCTATCGAGCCTCTCAAGCTGGAGTTTCGATCGATCTGATCGTTCGCGGGATGTGCTGTTTGCGCCCAGGTGTAACAGGTGTGAGCGAAAATATTCGAGTTATCAGTATTATTGGGAGGTTTCTCGAACATTCTCGGATCTACTATTTTAATAATGGTGGCGATCCGGTAGTCTTAATTGGTAGTGCTGATTGGATGACTAGAAATCTCGATCGACGGGTAGAAGTAATTACACCGATCGAAGATCCAGAAATATCTAAAGATCTCCAAGAAATATTAGGTATCATGCTATCAGACAACCGCCAAGCGTGGGATATGCAATCTGATGGTAGTTACAAACAACGTCGTCCTCAAGCTGGTACCAATGAAGAAAGTACTCAACAAATTTTGATGGATATGGCAGTGAGTTAGTTGATAATTGATAGTCGATCGTCGATCGTATTAACAGGTTTTGCAGAAATTGGGTTGATGCTGAATTTGAGGATCTGTAAGGGTGGGTTTAGCAATTACTGTCGCGAAGATCCTCCAACCAAAATTGTTGGTATTTTTGTTTGAGCATTAAACTATTCGTATAGTGCGATTAGTTTAACCCAAACCGAGTAATCGTTGGGGCAATACATTTCGATCGCGTTGGAGATCGAAACCTTGAATTAATTGCCAGAGATCTCGTGCGCCCTCATCGTCCCGATTAGCCCTATTGTCCAAATTTATCACTAGTTTAGTAGACAAGACCTCATCAACATCTACAATTCCTTCCGACGCTCGACTAATTGTAAGAGAATTTGTTGATGGCGTTCGCGGGTGATCGGATAAAAATAGGCAAGGATTAAACCACCGATTAGCGATATTGTGGGGATCGGTCCGATCGCGAGTCGGATGGCGAGTAACACTGCTGGCGGTTGAATTGGAGCGAGAACTGTTGCCGTCGGGCTGATATAACCAGTCCATTCTAAGCTCTGTAAAATTACTGCTAGAGCAACACCCAAGCAGATTTTTTGTAAGAACACCATGAAGCTGTAGAATAGCCCCTCGCGGCGTTGTCCGGTTTCGAGTTCGTCTAGTTCGATCACATCTGGCAACATCGACCAAGGTACTAAATAAGCCGTAGAGACACCCAATCCAGCTAAAATGGCTAGAAAGTATAGCTGCACGTTTTGACCTGGTTGGAGTAGAAATAAACCAGCTTGGGAGATGATCCAGAACCCCGTTCCCATGAAGTAAACTGCTTTTTTACCGACTTTTTGACTGATTTTACTCCAGACTGACAACATCCCTAGTGCAGTCCCCTGCACCGCGAGAATAATTAGGGGTGAATCAGCCTGTTTTAATCCCATCCAACTCACGGCAAAGTAGGGAATAATTGCGGCGGTAAGTTGGAGACTAAACCAGGAGCAGAGATAAATCCCAACTACACACATAAAGGCGCGATTGGTAAATACCGATCGCAATTGTGCTGTAAGCGGTAGCGATGCGGTGTTTTCGACTCTGGCTGCTTGAAGTTGAGTGACGAGCTTGGCTCGTGCTTGCGTTCCCCAGACACAGTAAAAGATGGGCACTACTGAAAGAATCGCACAGATAATCCCGATCGTCAGGTATTGTTGGGCGGGATCTGTTACTTGCTGAAATACAGTTCGCGCAATTAACAAAGCGACGATACTTCCCCCTAGCGAGAATGTAAACCTAAAACTATTCAAACTAGTGCGTTCGTTGTAATCTTCAGTTAATTCGGCTGTGAGCGCGGTATAGGGGAGACTATACATCGTGAAAAATGTCCCCAAAAACATCGACACCACAGTATAAAAGCCAAATAATCCCCACTGATTACTTGCGGGAAAGGGAATCAACCATTGACAGATAAATAGTAACCCAAATGGCACTGCTGCAAAGATCATCCAGGGGTAGCGTCGCCCCCACTGTGCCTTAATTTTGGCACCGAAGACGTTGCCGCGATCGCTCATAATCCCGATGACAGGATCGAGAAAGGCATCCCAGACTCGCACTACCAATTGAGTCGCTCCCGCCAATCCAGGGGCTAGGTGAGCTACATCTGTGAGGAAGGGCGAGAGGTATGATAGCAATAAGATTCCTACGATTGCCCCGCCGACATCTCCAGCACCGTAGGCAAGTTTGGTGCCGAAGTTCATTTTCTCGATCGAGGGTAGTGTGGGAGTTTCGGCGGGGGGGTTGAGCATGGGGGGGTTTTTTAACGCAAAGGGCGCGAAGGGTTTTTTATCTGGGCGGGGGTTGTTGGTGTTTGCCGCAAAGGGCGCAAAAGGGGATGGTTGTTTTTGGCGGAGATCGCTTATGCCTAAGATACCTCCTGCGAAAGTGAAAGCAAAATCTTTCTAAATACTGTTTTCGTCCAAAACTTCCCCTAAAGCCTAAAGCCTAAAGCCTGACTTACGCAGTAAGTCTAATATACTCGACTGGCTGGAATCCCTTGCCAGGATGTGGATTCTGGTATTTGTTCTCCTTTCATGATCAGGGAGAGTGGGTGGATGAAGACATCATCTGCGAGGAGGGAGTCATACAGTACCACTGCTGCTGAACCCATTTGGCAGTCGTTTTCTAGTCGAATCCGTTCCATTTTCATCACCCGATCTTCAAATAGGTGGGTTTGCAAGGTGCAATCGTGATTGAGGGTGACATTATTACCGATCGAGATTAGGTCAAATTCGGTGAAGTCGGTAGTGTCGATGTAGGCATTTTTACCAATTTTTACGCCGAGTAGTCGGAGGATAATTGCGGCAAATGGGGTGCCGAGCAGGAAGTTGAGACAGCCGGAGACTACCATTGATTCGTATAGTCCGGTGATTAGTTCGGTACGCCAGACAAAGGTGCTCCACAGGGGGATTGTGGCTGGCTGATAACGTCCGACTACCAACCATTTGAGGGCGATGACTAGCAATGCTGAACCGATCGAGGCTGAAGCATAAATAACTGGAAATATCAGTGCGACGATCGACCAATGGAAGACATCGGGTAAGTTTAACATGGTTACTTCCATCATTAGTAAGACGACGAAGTGAATGGTGCCTGGAAAGGTGACGCGACAAAATTCGATCGCCAGTCGCTGCAAGTAAATCCGCCGACGCGGTTTGTAGGTTTGGGCGGCACTAAATTCATCGACGATCTGCCGATGGGGAATATATATCGCTGGGGAACCCATCCACGCACTATCGGGTACCATCAGATTGCGATCGGTTGGTGGCACTGACATACAGCCGATCAGACAGTTGTCGGCGATATTCGTATCAATCGGCACTAATGCGCTATTGCCCACAAATGCTTGACTCCCGATGTGTGTGAAGGAGAGTTGCAACCAGCCACGTTTAACTTGACTGGCTCCGAGGGATACATTGTCGGCGATGAAGCTTTCGGCACCGATCGAGAGTAAGTCTGGGGTAAAGTGGCTAGCAGTAGAAACTTCCGCTCGTGCGCCGATTTTTGCACCCAGGAGTCGCAGCCAGGGGAGGAGATAGAGGGTGGAGTAGAGGGTGGGCACCATCTCTAGACTGATACTCATCAATCGATCGATATACCAGTGGCGCAAGCCGAAGCTACTATGTAATGGATAGATGCCTGGGCGAACTTTTCCTAGTAATAAGTATTTGAGGATGACTACTTCTAGGCAAAATACGCCGATAAATGATGCACTCCCGACGAACGCAGATGGGATCAACCATAGGTACCAATGAGCCGTAGCAATTAGTTTGCACCACAGCAGAAATCCTGGGAGCGCGGCAATTGCCGGAACCAATAACTGAGCGATCGTCCCAATGGCATAACCCAAATATAATAAGGCTGGTATCCCGTGTTTTGCTTGCCCAAACGGAAAACGACCGTTGGTGGCACTAGCTAGGGCTTGATATCGCGCTGGCGCACCTACCCAAACTTCACCGCTAGGAATCGTGCGATCGTCAGGCAGATAGGATAAATCGCCTAATTCGGCATCATCTTCTAAATGACTGTTTAGCCCCAAAACGCTCTTTGTGCCCACACAGCAGTCCTTACCGACCGTAATCCGATCGATTTTTAACCACCCATCAACTACTTCACACCCCATCAGGTTGCTATCAGTCCCGATACTACTACCATCGCCGACACTCAGCAGATCGAATGCCAAGATATCGGTGGTTCCGAGGTAGACATCTTTACCAATCTTGGCTCCCATCAGGCGACAATACCAGTTGAATAATGGCGAACCAGTTAGTAGCATCAGCGGTACGAAAGATACCACCTGACGGACGAGCCAAAACCGCCAATAATAAAAGCTCCACAGCGGATAGTGTCCAGGTTTAAACCGCCCGATTACCAGCCACTTGATCGGAATACTCAGGAGAATTAAGGCTGGATAGGTGCAAATAATTAATGCTGCGGCGATCTCACCTGCTACAACTCTGCTCATGTCGAGATCGTCCGCATCGACGAGTTGATAGTAAACAAAGCCAGGAATCAGCAGCGGGAGGCTGTAGAGAGCATAAATCAGATAAACTCCGATACTTGCCCAGATCGCACCAGCTATTTTAGTGGTGGTGGAAATGTGGCGGATGGGTGGGGGAGCATCTTTGGCTGGCGATGTCTGTTGTTCGAGGCTGCGCTGATGCCAACGCTGAGTTAACTCGGCGGCTAATTGGGCAATAGTTGGATGTTGATAAACATCGAGGACGGCGAGATCTTGAAATTGGGGATTTTGGCGTAATTTCGATACCATTACCGCCGCTAGTAATGAGTGTCCGCCTAATTGATTGAAAAATTCATCATCGATCGAGATTTCAGTCATCCCAAAGACGGTTTCCCAAACTGTGGCGATGTCTCGTTCTACCTGAGTATTAGCTAAACGTCCGGTAGTTTTACCTGGAATATTCACCCCGAAATTTTGGGGTGCGGGTAGATTTTTGCGATCGACTTTACCACTGGGTAATGTTGGTAGAGTCGCGACGATTTCTAAACTCGCAGGTACCATATAAATCGGTAATCGCGATCGAACATTGTCCCAAATTTCAGTTAAATCTAGCTCTGCACCTTGCTTGGGTACGAGATATGCAATTAATCTGTCGATTTCGACTACCTGTTTGACAGCAACAACCGCCGCACTGACACCCGCGCATTGCATGATTACCGACTCGATTTCGGCTAGCTCGATCCGAAATCCGCGTAATTTTACCTGTCCGTCAATTCGTCCGAGAAATTGAATTTCCCCATCGGGTGTCCAAATCCCAATATCTCCCGTTTTGTAGAGTCGATCCGAGCTTTCAGGATCGAATGTCAATGGATTTGGGATAAATTTCTCGGCGGTAAGTTCGGGACGATTGACATAGCCTCGCGCTAAACAAATCCCGCCAATATGAATTTCGCCTTCGACTCCATGTGCAACTGGCTCTAAGTCCTCATGGAGGATATAAACTTGATATGTTGGTAAAGGTTTGCCGATCGTGATGACTCGATCGGGATGACATTCATGCCAGGTTGTGACTACTGTAGCTTCTGTCGGCCCATAAGTATTCACTACCCGCCGCGAATCATTACACCACCGCGACGCTAGCTCTTGGGGACATTGTTCGCCCCCGAGAATCAACAGGCGAATGGTAGGAACTTCGATCTCCATCATCGCTAGGAGAGTGGGGACGCAAGATAATACCGTTACCTTTTGCTCTGTCAGAAAGTGCGCCAAATCGACCCCAGAACGCGTCTGCTCGATCGAACCTACTACCAGCGCAGCACCCGCCGCAAAGGTACACCACACCTCTTCTACCGACGCATCAAAGGCGATCGAGAATCCCTGATAGACTCGATCGCTTGGTGTCACATGATACACCGTTTCGTTGACGACTTGAATATAATTACGACTACTGCGATGCTCGATCTCGACACCCTTTGGTCTACCTGTAGAGCCGGAAGTATAAATCACATAACTCAAATCTCGCGCTCCCACCTGCACCAATCGATCTCTCAGAGGTGATTCTAGGGCTAATTGCGCTTCAATTGTATCGACGCTGACGATATTGGCAATCTCGATCTCCTTTTTAGCAGCTAATTCAGCAGTCGTGACGATTGTTTGGATGCCACAATCAGCCAAAATATAATCGATCCGATCGGCTGGATATTCAGGATCGAGGGGAACGTACGCTCCACCTGCTTTGAGAATTGCCAAAATCGCGATGTATAATTCTGGCGATCTCGGTAATAATAATCCTACCCTGGAGCCACATGCTACCCCCTGTTTGCGGAGCCACCATGCTAATTGATTCGCTCGCGCTTCGACTTGACTATAACTAAGTACTTGGGATTGATAAATAATTGCTGGATTTTGGGCGTGAGTGTCTGCTTGGATTTCAAATAATTGATGGAGACACTCTACGCGGACATTTAGCTGGGGAAGCGGGTTTTGTGAATTTTCGCTCAAAATCATCTGTTTGGGCTAGTGTAGGAGGATGAGAGTCTATCGAAGCAATATGCTCGGCAGCGACGATCGTGCTTGTACCTTCATTACAAGTCAAGCTACATCAGACAACTTCGTATGATATCCTAGCCTAATTTGAGCCATCTATTCTTTATTCTACAGATTCAAAAAATTTATCGATCCGATCGAATTCTAAATCGGCAAACCGATCGATCGTCCAGTTAGCCCGACGTTGCAACATATGAAAGGGATAAGTATGTGCGATCGCGACTGCTTGAATTCCAGCGGATTTACTAGCTTGCAGCCCTGCAAATGTATCCTCGATCGCCAGACATTCAGATGGTAATAGATTTAGATCGGGATATAGTTTATTTAAACTGTCGATCGCGAGTAAATACCCTTGCGGATCTGGTTTATTCTGACTGATATCATCTCCAGAGACGATCGTATCAAAATAAAGACCGATTTTACCCTGTTTCAATCCTATTTCAACTTCACTTCCGATCGCTCCAGTCACCACTGCCAATTTACAACTATTATTGAACATCTGCTCGATAAACTGAACTACATCTGGATAAATAGGTAAGATCTCCAACTGCTCCAGTTTTTGACGATACGCGATCGCCTTTTTAGCAATTAATTTATCCAGATATTCATCAGTTACCGATCGCCCGCGCAATTTTAATAACTCTTTTAGGCACGATTTATCACTGCTAGCAACAGATACTTTCGATTTTTTACCCTGTGGCGACAAGTTCTCAGCTAAGAGGATTTCGTCGATCGACTCTCGATGAATCGATTCATCCTTAATAATCACTCCATTGAAATTAAATAAAACCGCTTTTAAAACCACTTTAAATCAGTTGACAGTTGACAGTTGACAGTTGACAGTTAAATTTAGACATGTATGGTGAGCAGTGCCCACCAGGTAGATTTCCGATAGCTGAGTAGCTACAGCAATCCTATTTGAGTTTATCGCAGTAACGTCAACCTGTAGGGGCGGTGCTTCATGCCCGCCCTCTAAGGTTTCAGCTTCTCAATTAAGATCGCTATAGGCATAGATATTTATTAGATATAAATTATCTAAAACCTGTGTGGTGGGCAATGCCCTACTTTGGATCGCTAAAATTCAATGCAATGTAAATATTTATTTTTCAGCCCCTATTTCTTAACTCCGCGAGTGACTTGATTTATCCAAAATACATCTGTTGTTTCTACATCATCAAATCCAGCTTTACCCAACCACGCATCGAGATTACCTGCTGCATAAGCTTGGATATAGGGTTCTTCAAATATATTATTTAACCATTCGAGACTGC
>ENA-OFCI01000880-OFCI01000880.1-metagenomes-genome-assembly--contig:-NODE-880-length-15657-cov-3.195680_pt1 | contig 15657 bp, 15 predicted proteins | sample MGYA00153391_OFCI01 | MGnify analysis MGYA00153391
GTGTTCGGCGGGCATGACGCAGCCGAAGAGGTCGCAGCGCGGTTGCATGCCGCCGTTCGCAGCGCACCCTGGGGGCAGGCCGCACCGGGCCTGGAGGTCACGGTCTCCGTGGGTGTGGGCCATACGGTTGCGTCCCGCGGTGCGATCGCAGCCGCCGACGCCGCGCTGTACGAGGCGAAGCGTGCCGGTCGCGACCGTGTCGTGACGGTCTGATCCTCGCTCCTTTTTCCTCACCTCTTCCCGACCGAACACCCCTGACGCACGAAAACGAGCCTCAGATGGGCAGATTCGCGCCCTCCGCAGGGTTCGGATGCCTGGGGGTTACGCGCAAGGCCCATAGTGCGACTGCGCTCGCCGCAGCCATGTTCAGTGAGTCCACCCCGCCGGACATCGGGATCTTCACGACCAGGTCGGCGCCCTTGACGGCCAGCCGGGTGAGCCCGTCGCCCTCGGTCCCAAAGATCATCGCCAGTCGATCGGGTTGGTTGGCGGTAAGGTCGTCCAGGCTGATCGCCCCATCGCCTAGGGCGAAGGCAGCAACGGTGAAGCCGTGGTCCCGCAAGACTTGCAGGCCGGCCGGCCAGGGCTCGATCCGCGTCCAGGGCACCTGGAACACCGTGCCCATGGAGACCCGAACGGCACGTCTGTACAGCGGGTCGGCGCATCGCGGAGTGACCAGGACGGCGTCGACACCCAGGGCCGCGGCGGAGCGGAACACAGCCCCCACGTTGGTGTGATCGACGATGTCCTCGAGGACCAGGACCCGGGAGGCTTCATGGAGCAGCGCGCGCTGCAAGAGCTCCGCCGGTTCGACGAGCTGCGGTCGGTGCATGGACGCCAGCGCCCCACGATGGAGATGGAACCCGGTCATTGCCTCGATGATGCGAGCCTGCGCGAAGTACACCGGCACACCCTGCGACTCGGCCCGCCCGACGATGTCTGAGAGGTCCGTGATCCAGCGCTGCCCCATCAGGAAAGAGCGCGGGCGGTGCCCGGCGGCGAGCGCCCGCCGGATCACCTTCTCGCTCTCGGCCAGATACAGGCCGCGCTCGGGCTCGACCTTGGTACGGAGGGCGACGTCGGTCAGGGCAAAGTAGTCGCGAACCCTTTCGTCGGCCGGGTCGGTGATCTCGATGGGCATGTCAGAGTGTCGCCCTGTTGGGAGCCATGGTCAGGCCACCATCTTCGCGATGGCCACGATCCCGATCATGACGATCAGCGCACGAAGCCCCGCCGGGGATAGCCGTCGCCCAACCCTTGCCCCGACATATCCCCCGGCAACTGAACCTGCGGCGATCAGAGCGGCGACCGTCCAGTTGATCCGATCCCAGGCGACGAGCATGAACGTGACGGCTGCCACGGCGTTGGCCACGGTGCCCAGCACGTTCTTCACAGCATTCACGCGTTGCAGGCTTATCGTCATCAGGATGCTCAGGATCCCGACCAGCAGGACTCCCTGCGCTGCCCCGAAGTATCCGCCGTAGACGCCGGCGGCAAACACACCCACGGTCAACATCAGGTGTCGGCCTCGGCCGACCTGGTCCGGATGTGACCTCGCTGCCCAGGCCTGCAGCCGCGGTCCGAGCAGCACCAGCAGCAGCGCGGCGGCGATGAGGGCAGGAACGATGGCGTTGAACGCGGACTCGGGGAGCTTGAGCAGGAGGATTGCCCCGGTCAGCGCTCCGAGGAACGACACCGGTACCAGACGGCGCAGGGTGCGGCCCTGGCCGACCAGCTCCCGGCGGTACCCGTGAATACCGGTGAGCCCACCTGCAACAAGCCCAATGGTGTTGGAGACGTTGGCAACCAACGGGGGAAACCCGAAGAACAGCAATGTGGGGAACGTGATCAGGGTGCCGGATCCGACGATCGTGTTGACGGTCCCTGCCGCGATACCCGCCGCGAGCAGCGCAACGACTTCATACCAGGGCACCCGGTCACCTTAGGCGAGGTGCGGCCGGGTGCCTCCTAGCCCGGGTTCTAGCTGTGCCCGGTGCCCGGCTGGCCCGGGTCGAGCGGACCCCGGTCGGCATCGCCGGTCGTGTGCAGCTCCGAGTCATGAAGGGCGGTCGCCTGGTCCTCCAGGGAGTCCGCTGCGGGTCGGCCGGACGTCTGGGTGCGCCGCTGGCTGGTGGTCGCGTGACCCTCGGCCTCGGCGGAGGCACCGGCCGCCTGCCCCCGAGCTTCGGCCAGGGCCTTGGCCGGGTCCTCCAGGGTGGTCTCCTCGAAGGCGGTAGGCATGACCTCTCCGGTGTCCACCCACGTGTCACCCGGGTCCTCGATGTCCTTGCCGCCGAGGGCGCTCCCGATCCCCTTCAGCGCCTCGGTCAGCTCGCTGGGGATGATCCACAGCTTGTTGGCGTCGCCGCGGGCTAGCTGCGGGAGCACCTGGAGGTACTGGTAGGCGAGGAGCTTCTGGTCCGGCTTCCCGCGGTGGATCGCCTCGAACACCTGGGTGATCGCACGGGACTGACCCTGGGCTTCCAGGATGCGGGCCTGGGCAGAACCCTCGGCACGAAGGATCTGGCTCTGCTTCTCACCCTCAGCAGTCAGGATGGCCGACTGCTTGACACCCTCGGCGGTCAGGATGGCCGCACGGCGGTCGCGCTCTGCGCGCATCTGCTTCTCCATGGAGTCCTGCACCGAGTGCGGCGGGTCGATGGCCTTGAGCTCGACCCGGTTGACCCGGATGCCCCACTTGCCGGTGGCCTCGTCGAGAACTCCACGCAGCTGGGCGTTGATCTGGTCGCGGCTGGTCAGGGTCTGCTCAAGATCCAGGGAGCCGATGACGTTGCGCAGCGTGGTGACAGTCAGCTGTTCGATGCCCTGGATGAAGTTGGCGATCTCGTACACGGCCGACTTGGCGTCGATCACGGAGTAGTAGATGACGGTGTCAATGTTGACCACGAGGTTGTCCGACGTGATCACTGGCTGCGGCGGGAAGGACACAACCTGCTCTCGAAGGTCGACGTTGGCCCGTACCTTGTCGACGAAGGGCACGAGAAAGTGGAGGCCGCCCTCAAGGGTTCGCGAGAACTTGCCAAGCCGCTCGATAATCAATGAGACCTGCTGCGGCACGATCTTCACCGTGCGGACGATGACGATGACGGCGAACACGACCAGCAGGCCCAGGACGATGAGTGCTGCGTTTCCAGATGTCACTGACTACTCCGATTCTCGACCGTCCGCGACGTTGCTCACGATCGCGGTGGCTCCCTCGATGGAAACTACCCGGACCTCTTGTCCGGGTAGGCATGCGGCGGAGTTCGGAGCCGTGCGCGCCGACCAGGTCTCGCCACCAAGCTTGACTCGACCGTCGTGCTCCGTGACGGTCTGCAGCACCATCGCCACGCGACCGACCTGCGCAATGGCACCGATGTCACGGTGGTCCGGCACCATGAACCGACCCTTGATGATGGGACGAACCAGAAGAAGCAGCGCGCCCGCCACAACCACCGCCGAAATCACCTGGACCTCGAGTGGGACGCCGACTGCGGCTGCAACAGCCCCTGCCAGTGCGCCACCAGCCAGCATGAGGAACACGAATGCGACACTGACGACCTCGATCGCCCCCAGGGCGAGAGCCAGGCCCACCCACGCCAGCCAGCCATGATCCCCGAACCACGACATGCCGTTGCCCTCCTGTGCTTGTGGAACCCACACCGTACTGCGAATCAGGGCGATGAGGGTGGACCTGGGGCTCCAGGGTCGAACTTCGCCGCGGCGCGGGCGAACCACCGCTCACCGTGGCGCTCGAGCACCAACGGCAGGCCGAACGTCTCGGACAGCTTGGCGGCAGTCAGCGTGATCTCGACCGGTCCGGCGGCGACGATGTGGCCTTCACGCATCAGGAGGACGTCGGTGAAGGAGGGCGGGATCTCCTCGACGTGATGGGTCACGAGAACCAGCGCAGGCGCTTCGACGTCGGCGGCCAAGGCACCCAGGCGCTCCACCAGGTCCTCGCGGCCACCCAGGTCGAGGCCTGCGGCCGGCTCGTCCAGCAGCATCAGCTCAGGATCAGTCATCAGGGCCCGAGCGATCTGCACCCGCTTGCGCTCCCCCTCGCTGAGGGTGCCGAACCTGCGGTCGCTCAGATGATCGGCGCCCAGGGACTCGAGCAGCTCTTCGGCCCGTGCATGGTCGAGGGCTTCGTACCTCTCCCGCCAACGCCCCACGATCCCGTAGGAGGCCGTGACGACGACATCATGGACCAGCTCGTCGCCTGAGAGCCGATCGGCGACTGCCGCGCTGGCCAGGCCGATTCGCGGACGCAGCTCGAAGACGTCGACCGCGCCCAGGACCTCACCGAGAACGCCTGCCACACCGGTCGTGGGGTGGATCCGGCCAGCAGCCAGCTCCAGCAGGGTGGTCTTGCCGGCCCCGTTCGGCCCGAGGATGACCCATCGCTGGCCTTCCTCGACCTCCCAGGTGATGTCGTCGAGCAGCGTGTTGCCTCCGCGGACCACGCTGACGCCGGCGAACTCCAGGACGTCGCTCATGATCCCTGACCCTAGGCCACCGCTCCACCACTGTGGATCACGACGCCTACGATGAGTCGATGTCCATCCTCCCGGTGTCCGTCCGGCTCGCCCTCTGGGCGACCGCAGCATATGCCGGGCGGCTGCCGATGCAGGATGTTGCAGGTCGAGCACATCCGGACATCGACCACGTCGACGGCGACCTCGACCACCTCTCCCTCTGGTATGACGTGGGTGAACGTGTTGTTCTCGTTGCGCTTCCCCGTCCGGGCAAGCTCTCCGGTATGCCGCGGGGTTCGGCCGAGCTGATCGCGGCGGCCACGGATGCGGGCGAGTGTGTCTTCGTGCCCGGCGTCGGTGGTGCTCTGGTCCCGACGATGCAGACCTTTGGCACTGCCGGCGACCAGGGCACCCGGGTGACGTGGACGGCTTATGACGCGGATCCGGTTCAGACCTACGTGCTGGAGGCGCTGTCCCTCACGGAGATCGAGCTCAGCCTGCGGCAGGCTGTGCTGGAGGCCACTGACCTCATCGACGCGTTGGACACCAAGCCGTGGAACGCGACACTGCGCTCGCTCGCGGACGATCTCTCCGGCAAGGGCTGGGGCCTGCCGGACGGGCTGCCACCTCGCGCCCACCGCATCATGGCGACCGCCTCCCAGATCGGTACGGCCACCGAGCTCGGCCTCAGCATCCACGCCGAGTCGCACGTTCTGACGAGCCAGCTGACCGAGCAGCGAAGGCTGCTGCTGACCAGCCTCGACGCCATCGCGGACAGCGCACTGGCAGCCGCTGCGACCGTGGCCGCGCTCAGCCTCGCCGGCCTCCGCCCGGGACGCCGGGACGTCTGATCAGCCGACCTCTACCGCAGGACTGACTCGTAGACCGCCATGGTCTGGTCGCCGATAGATGACCACGAGAAGCTTTCCACTGCTCGTTCCCGACCGGCCTGACCCCGTGCACGGGCACGCACCGGGTCCGAGACGGCGTCCGTGAGCGCCGCAGCCAGGTCGGACACGAAGCGGTCGGGGTCTACCGGTGCCCCACTGCCGTCGGCCACCTGCTCGATGGGCACCAACCATCCGGTCTCGCCGTGGACGACGACTTCGGGGATACCCCCCGTCATCGTTGCCACGACCGCAAGCTCGCACGCCATAGCTTCGAGATTGACGATCCCGAGCGGTTCGTAGACCGAAGGGCAGGCGAAAACCGTTGCGGCACTAAGAAGAGCAATCACCTCAGCCCGCGGCAGCATCTCGGCTATCCACACCACGCCGTGCCGACCCCGCCGCAGCTCCGCGATCAGTGCCCCGACCTCGGCGTTGATCTCGGGGGTGTCAGGTGCACCGGCGCAGAGGACGAGCTGTACCTCGGGGGGCAGCTGGGCAGCCGCACGTAACAGATAGGGCAGCCCCTTCTGCCGCGTGATCCGACCGACGAACATGACGGCCGGGCGGGTGGGATCGACACCATATCTGCGCACGATCTCAAGCGCCTCCGGGCTTGAGTCCCGTTGCCAGAGCTGGGAGTCGATGCCGTTGTGAACGACATGGACCAAGGACGGGTCGACGTAGGGATAGCAGCTCAGAACGTCCAGCCGCATACCGGCGCTCACCGCGATCACTGCTGCAGCCGCTTCGTATGCCGTTCGCTCGGCCCAACAGGACACCGCGTACCCACCACCGAGCTGTTCGGCCTTCCATGGACGCATCGGCTCCAGGCTGTGGGCGGAGACCACGTGAGGCACCCCTGCCAGGAGAGACGCCAGGTGTCCAGCGAGGTTGACATACCAGGTGTGGGAGTGGACGAGATCCGCTCCCACGCAGTCGCTCGCCATGGTCAGGTCGATACCAAGTGTCTGGAGGGCCTGGTTCGCCGACGACAGCTGCGGGAGATCGGCATACCCGGTGGTGCCGCCTTCCTCACGTGGCCCACCAAAACAGCGGACGTGGACATCGATGTCGCCACGCTCTCGCAACGCGCGCACCAGCTCACTCACGTGGACGCCCGCGCCGCCGTAGATGTGGGGCGGGTACTCCTTACTCAGGATGTCGACTCTCACGTCGTGAACGCTAGCGCGGCGAGGGTTCGCCTGCGAGCCCGCGCGGGCCGTAGGGTCAGCCCATGGCAAAGCGGACCGGCGGCCCCAAGGTTTTGGCAATCGTCCTCGCAGGCGGTGAGGGCAAGCGACTGATGCCGTTGACCGCGGACCGGGCCAAACCAGCGGTGCCCTTCGGTGGCATCTACCGGCTGATCGACTTCGCGCTGAGCAACATCGTGAACTCTGGCTACCTCAAGATCGTCGTGCTCACGCAGTACAAGTCGCACAGCCTGGACCGTCACGTCAGCAAGACGTGGCGGATGTCAACGATGCTCGGCAACTACGTGACACCGGTCCCGGCCCAGCAACGCATCGACAAGAGCTGGTTCCTCGGCAGTGCCGACGCGATCTACCAGAGCCTGAACCTCGTCTACGACGAGGTGCCCGACATCGTGGTGGTTGCGGGCGCGGACCACGTCTATCGCATGGACTTCAGCCACATGGTTGAGCAACACATCAAGAACGGTGCCGGGGTGACAATCGCCGCGATCCGTCAACCGATCTCGTTGTCCGACCAGTTCGGTGTCATTGAGGTCGATGCCGAGAACGCCGAGAAGATCCTCGCCTTCAAGGAGAAGCCCTCGGACGTGACCGGGCTGCAGGACTCCCCCGACGAGATACTGGCTTCGATGGGCATCTACGTGTTCGATGCCGCGGTCCTCATCGACGCCGTCACCCGTGATGCGGACCGCGTGGGAAGCGGCCGGGACATGGGCGGCGACATCGTCCCGGACTTCGTGCGAAGGGGCGAAGCCTATGTCTACGACGTCAAGGACAACCCGATCCCGGGCTCCACCGATCGCGACCATGGCTACTGGCGCGACGTCGGCACGATCGACTCCTACTACGACGCTCAGATGGACCTGATCTCGTTTCATCCGGTGTTCAACCTCTACAACTACGAATGGCCGATCTACACCGACCATGGCAACTATCCGCCGGCAAAGTTCGTTCACGGGTCGAAGAACCGGGTCGGCGAGGCGCTCAACTCCGCGGTCTCCCCCGGCGTCGTGATCAGCGGTGGGCAGGTCTCCAGCTCGGTACTCTCCCCCGGTGTTCACATCCACAGCTACGCCACCGTCACCGACAGTGTCCTGCTCGTTGGCTACGTCCTCGGCGGCTATCGACAGGCGATCGAGGGCGTCACGACGCTCGTGAAGGAGCGCGACCTCGACGTCGATCTCCTCATGGTGGCTGCGGCCATTGGTGCGGCGATCATCGGCTATTGGTTCGACGGCGCGTTGCTCATCTTCATCTTCGCGCTGAGCGGAACGCTCGAGGGCTACGCGAGCGCGAGAACAAAACGCGACATCGAAGCATTGATGGCCCTTCATCCTGAAGAGGCGTTGGTCGTGCGCGACGGGCAAGAAGAACACGTCGCTGCCGACGCCCTTCGGATTGATGACATCGTGCTCGTCAAGCCGGGCGAGCGCATCGCGGCCGACGGTCAAATTGTCGAGGGGGCTTCAGCGGTGAATCAAGCGTCCATCACTGGCGAATCGATTGCCATCGACAAGAGCGTCGGCGACGACGTCTTCGCGGGGACCATCAACGGGCACGGCGCCCTGCGCATCGTGGTGACCCATCCGGCGGGTGAGACGATCCTCGCGCGCATGATCAAGCTGGTGCAGGACGCGCAAGAGCGTCGGCCGCCGGCGCAACTCTTCATCGAACGATTCGAGCGCGGCTACGCCAAGGTCGTCGTCGTTGGTGCCATCGTCGTCTTCGCGATCCCGACGCTCGCGCACTGGTGGACGTTTCGCGAGGCGCTCTATCGCGCCATGATTTTCTTGGTCGTCGCCTCACCTTGCGCACTGGCCGCAGCGATGATGCCTACCTTACTGTCGGCGCTCTCCAACGGCGCGCGCAACGGCATCCTCTTCAAGGGCAGCACGTTCATCGAAAGCCTCGGTCGTGTTCGCGCGGTCGCGTTCGACAAGACCGGAACACTCACAGCGGGGCATCCGGTCGTCACCGACGTCGTCTCTCTCTGCGAGGCCACCGCAGACGAGCTCCTTGAAGTGGCGGCAGCGATCGAGACGCTCTCGGAGCACCCGCTGGGAAAGGCGATCGTCGCCGAAACACGACGCAGAGGGCTCACCGTCACTGCGGCGACCGACCTACAAGCGTTGCCCGGCACCGGCGCGCGCGCCCGTGTCGCCGCCCAGTCGTGGTCGGTTGGGAAGGCATCGCTCTTCGCGGAAACGCCAGACGCTGTACGTGCCAAGCAGCGCGCGCTCGAAGCCGAAGGAAAGACCGTTGTGCTCGTAGGCACGAATGCCGCTCGCGGATTGATCGCATTGCGCGACACGATTCGGCCGCGCGCGCGTGATGCGGTCGCAGCGTTGCGTAGATTGGGAGTCGAGCACGTCGTTCTCATCACGGGAGACACAACCGAAACTGCGAATGCAATTGCCCATGACGTCGCCATCACGGAGATCCACGCTGGGCTGCTCCCAGCGGACAAAGTTCGCGTCGTCGAAGAGCTCCGAAAACGCTACGGCCATGTCGCAATGGTTGGTGATGGGGTGAACGACGCGCCAGCGCTCGCTGCAGCCACCATCGGAATCGCGATGGGGGTGAGTGGAACGGATGTCGCGCTTGAAACCGCCGACGTAGTGCTCACTGCCGACGACTTGGAAAAGATTCCATACGCCATCGATCTAGGGCGTCGCTCACTTCGCGTCGTAAAACAGAATCTGATCTTCGCGCTCGGGATCATCGTCGTGCTGGTCGTGTCGGACCTACTCCGCTGGATCTCGCTCCCCTGGGGCGTCGTCGGTCATGAGGGGAGCACCCTTCTCGTCACGCTCAACGGACTAAGGCTGCTTCGAAGCGTGCGGCCGAGCGCGCGCGATTGACGTGTTGTTGGCGTGCGATCGTCATGGACCTTACGAACGAGCTCATCACGCGTGCGCGGTGCGCCTCGAAGGTCCGAAGGGAAGCGAAGTTGTTGCTCGGAGTGGGAGCCCATGCCGTGTTCGGCTGGTGGTGGGCAGACCCGATCACGGCGACGCGCGACAATTCCGTTCGTGTCGCGCGAGGGACGCGAAGCGCTCAACGAAGCACCCGGTGTCGAGGGTAGAAAATGCGGAGACGACGATAATTAGTAGGGCCATGCGGTTCGTTCACAAGGCTGCGCTGCTCGCGGCGTCCGCCACTTGGTGCGGGCTCGCGGCGGCGAGCGACGATACCCCTCACCGTCCACCTCTCGCAGAGCCCCTCTTTACGGAGACGGTGACGGACATCGATGGCTACGAGCCCGGCGAGGTGGAGTTCGACGTGAACGGCTCGGAGGCCATTGCTCGGCGGAACGGCGCGCGGCTGTTACAAACCAGCGTCGAGGTGGAGTGCAAAGTCTGGAGCGGACTCGGCGTGCGACTCGAACCGAGCTTCACGAGCGCGCGAGCAGAACTCGGCATGACGTCGGACAACGCGTTCGGCTTCCGGGGTGCAGCAGGTTGGAACCTCATTCACGACTTCGCGAACGACTTCCACCTGCAAGTCGAGTGCGGCGGGCGCTTCGTCGATGACACCCCCAACGCTTTTCGGATGCAGCCAGGTGAGTCTCCGCTTCCATTTGCCGCAGACCTGAAAGCGGCATGGCGGCTGGCAGGCTGGACGCTCAGGGGAAGCCTCGGCTTCGGCGCGGGCGGCACACCGGCGCACGTCCCCATCCGCGGTCAGATCGCCGTGATGCGCCCCTTCTCCGACGACATCCGCTTCGGCTTCTTCGGCCTCGAGGCGGACGCGGATTTCGCGCGCACGAATCCGCTCGTCATTGCGCCGAACATTTGGGCGGACGTGACACCCATCGGCATTCCGGGCCGCATTGGGCTCGGCATTCCGTTCATCATTGGCGCCCCCGACGCCTACCCAGCAGCTGGCGTCTACATTCGCCTCCTGATCCTCACGTCGCGTGAGGCGAGCTTCGAGAAGGAGGCCCGGTAGCAACAGGTCGTGCGGACAAGTGCGGGCTACTTTCCGACTGCGCCCATCATCGCGCATCGCGTGGCGCTCTCGAGCGCAGCGCTCACAGTCGAGAATTCGTTCGAGTTCGAGGTGCAGCGAGAGGCCCATACCATCGTGTTGTCGCGGCCGGTGCCGAGCTTCACCTGAACTTCGACGGTCTGGTCGGGCGACCACACGCCCACGTTCGCGCCGACGATGATGCGCGTCGTGATGATCGAGCCCGCGATCACGGAGTCACGAGCCTCGATCGAGAGGTCGTCGAACGTGGGGCCGTCCAGGATGACGGTCTTCTTCTCGGTCACGCGCCAGATGTGGGTCTCGCTCTTGTCGCCGCCAGTGCGGAGTCCGAGCGTATCGTGGGACTGCTGCGACTTGCTGACGTTGTCGCTGTCCGTCTGCTCGTGCACTTCGTAGCGGGAGCGAGTCGTGTCTTGCAGCGTCGCGGGGTCGAGAAGGGGATATCCGTTGAACTCGAGACCGCTGCGAACGATCTCATCGACGGCGTCCGAGTAGCTGTCGGGGCATCGCTGCTCCACCGAGCCGCATTGCGCAGATAGGACGAGCACCTTCCCAGTAGCGCGACCTGTCCCCGCCATTACCTCTGGGTGAAGGGCGGGCTGCTGCGGGCTGCATCCCACGAGGCACGAGAACCCCAAGACCGATAATGCTCTCATAGTCATTCGTTGTCCTTTTCAGTCAGTTGTAGCTGGCGAAGCCAATCCTCTTCGTTGTTGTCGTTCACCGAAGGCGATGACAATTAGAAATAGAGGCCCAGAGCGGTTTGCGTGCCAATCGAGTGGAATTCGGCTCGAGAGATGTTACCGCGCCAATAAGTTTCCTCGAAGCCCAACACCAAGCGGTTGCCGAGCGTCTCGGCGAGGACGATGTCGAGTCCCAACAGGCCGCCGAACGTGTCGTTGGACGTGCCATTGGACGAGTCGCGACTCACATCGACCGTATGCACGCTGTAGCCGCCGCCGAGGTGTAGTCCGACCCGCGAGTTCCCCCAATGACCCACCAGCATCAACGGGACCATCTCCTTCTCGTCTGCATAGTGCGAACCTCCGCGGAGCCCGAGGGCGAACGGGCCATAGCCCCTCATATACTCACCCATGAACGAGATCGCCGGAGTCACCCGACCCTCATTGCCGACCGAGACGCCGACCGGCAGCGTCATGACGAAGCCATCGAACGCACGCGGCGCGGCGTTGTTCACGACCTCGCGCGTCTCGGCGCAGCCGCCCTTGTCGTCTTGTACGCAGACGCGCGAGTCGATCTCGCGGCGCGCGACCCACTCGCCGGTGTACGCGCTACCGAACCCGAACGTGCAAGCGTTGCAAGCCAACGCGAAGAAGACGAGCGCGGCGCGCCTCATGGCTTCCCCACCTCCGCGAGCGCGCATCGGAGTGCCCTCTCGTTCGCGGCGACTGGTGGCGTCAATAGACTGACCTCCACACGGCATGCGCGTGACCACTTCAATTGGAGGTCTTCGAGCGTCATGAGGCGCACCATCACCTCGACGGTGTGGGGTCCCATCTGTGTGCCAAAGGCCGGTCCCGTCATCACGCGAGACGTGACCACACCCTCCACTCCTAGTTTGGCGAGTTCGTCGCGCAGCGCCCAGACGTCCAGGTCTGACAGCTTCACGCCGACGCGCTCCACGTGGACGCTCGACGACTGATCGCCGGTGTAGCTAGTTCGGACCTCCAGGCGATTCCACGTCGTCATGTTGAGCGAGTCGATATCGACTATCGAATAGCCAACGAACTCCAATGACTGTTTGATCGTCGCCTCGATCCCTTTGCACTCTTGCGTCTCGCAGCTCGTGGGCAACACGGCCACGCGACGCAGCGTCTTGGTCGCCGGCCGCTCCAACACGGCAACGCGCGGCGGCTCGAGCTGAACGCAGCCGATCGATGAGAGCGCGAGCAATACCACCAAGTACTTCACGGGGCCTCCCGGATCACTTGCTCGAGGCCTTCGGCCACGAGCACACCCGCCATGGTGCAGCGCGCCGCGCGATGTTGCGCCCAATCCATGTTGGGGATGTGCTCGGTCTCCACCGAGCAGCGGCTCGTCCACACGGAAGTGCCAGTCCGCAAGTCGACGAGCGTCGCCTCCACTGTGAGGGGGTTTGGAAACCCATACTTCAGAGGGCCGAACGACGTCGTGGTGAACAGCACGCCGTCGAAGCCGAGCGAATGCAAGACGTCGTCGCGCCGTGCGGGGTCTAGCTGCGACAAGAACGCCTTGCCGGTCTGCGCGGTCGCGACCTCCGCGTCTCCCGTCTCTGCGCGATTGATCGTCTCGGAGGTGTGCCCCGTGCTGACCTTGATGTCCTCGGCGTTGGCGACGATGAATCCGCCGAACTCGAGAACCATGCGGACGAGCTGGTCCACCAGGAGGGTGTCCGCCTCTCTGTACAGCTGTATGTTCGGATTGCTCTTCGGGATCGGAATCATCACGGGTCCGCCGACAATGACCGAAGGCATCGCGATGATGCGCCGCGGGTGCGCTGCGAACGCGGGGCCGCGCTTCACGTACGCCACGGGGGTGGGCATTTCGACGCACCCCGCGAGACACAACAGCGCGGCGGAGAACATGCCGTGCCAAGTCCGAAGGCGGCAGCCGCGGACTTGAGGCGCTTGACGTGAGAAGTGAGCCCATTGGGCGAACGCAGTCACGAACATCACGACTCTCGAAGAAAGCATTTCAGCCACGGTTAGCACACCCTCAGCAAGCCCAATGCCGCGGCGCGGCTACGTCCTTCGCGCTAGCGCGTTGTCGAGTTCGCATGACGGATCGGTCACTCTGCATTGCGGCGGCGCGCTTCGTTGCCTAAACAGATCGGTTCATGTCGATGACGATCCAACGCGCGCAACACAGCGCGGGTGAGCTCGCGTGGCGCTTCGGCGCTACGACGCTCCCGATCAACTCGCAGCTGCTCGTCAACGCCGACGAGTGCGTGGTCGTGCAGAGCGCCGGCGCGGTCCTTGGCGTGATCACCTCTGGCAGTCACTGGTTGCACCCTCAACCGTTCCCGTTTCTCGAGTCGTCCGTCGTCGGTCCCAACGTCCATGCGGAGGTCTGGTTCGTAAAGACAGCGACGGTGCCAGGATTCAAGTTCGGCGGTCAGATCGGCGTCATCGTGGAGCCCGTCTCGCGTATCGGCTGCAATCTCCGCGTGTCTGGCGACTTCTCCATGGTCGCGAACAATCCGATCGCGATCGTGGTCACGCTGCTGAGCACCGGCGCTGCAGACGCGACGCCGCTGGTCCAATGGGCCGCCAGCTTGCTGCTGCACGAGACGAAAGACATCGTCAGCATGGTTACCGAGGTCGAGCAGCTCAGCTTCCTCGAGCCGGAGATGGTCCGCCGCCTCTCGGAGCTGTTGCCCGGTCGCCTCGACTCGCTCGCACAAGCGGGCCTTCAGCTCGGCGAGGTCGGCGCGCTCTCTCTCTCCATCTCCGACGAGGATCAGTCGGCGCTGACGTCGGCGGCGCAGAAGGAGACGAAGCGGTCGCAGATCGTGTGCGCGCAGTGCGGAGCCCAGCACGACGGCGGTCGCTTCTGCGTTCAATGCGGCGCACCGCTCGCCACATGACTCCTCAATCTTCAGTCTTCTTGGCCTCGTCCGCGTCGTGACGCGCCTCCGCGATTTCGGTCGCGATCGCAGCGGCCTCGGTCGCCGGAGCGCCTGCCGAGCGTCGCGCGAATTCTAATTCCTCCCGCGCGTCGCGAGCGAGACTCTGCTCGTCCTGCACTTCTTCACCGGGGAGATCCACGCGCAGCTCCTCCACCAACATGCGAAGCCCTGCGGCGATCGGCAGCGCGAGCAGCGCCCCGAGAATGCCGAGTAGCGTTCCTCCGACGAGGAGCGACACCATGACGATGGATGGCGGCAGTCGGAGCTCTTTGCCATAGACGCGCGGGACGATCACGCGACTCTCGAACTCCTGATAGGCAGCTAGCAGCGCGAGCACGACGAGCGCGACCGTCATGCCTTTCGAGAGCGCAACCAAGAACGCAGGTCCACAGACTAGTAGCGCTCCCACATAGGGGAGGACGTCTGCGAGGCCGGCAAACAGCGATAGCGCTAGAGCGTTGGGTACGCGCGCGATCGTCAGCACGGAAAATGTGAAGACCGCCATCAACACCGACGTGATGACTTGACCGCGAAAATATCCGCCGACGATGGCCTCGAGGTTCACGAGGACCCGCGACAGTCGCACGTGATAGGCGCGCGGTATGACCGAGTAGAGGCCCCCGCGCATTCGATCGCGATCGAGCATCAGATAGAGCGACAAAAAGAGCGTGCTCGCGCCGTAGGCGAAGACCTCAATGACGTCTTCGGAGTATGCCCACCCCCATTTGCCAAGTTGCGTGAAGATCTCTTTGGACTGCGTCTCGCGCACGGTCTTGCTCAGCGGAGCGGCGAGCTTCGCGGCGTCGAGCGTGTTGGCGAGGTCGTTCTGTATTTGCGGGAGGCGATCTCCAAGCTCTCCGACTTGAGAGACGAGCCGCGGAATCGTCAGCGCGAGCAGGATGGCGATCGCCGCGACGAACGCGCTGAACACGCACGCGATTGCCCCGTTGCGCGAGATGCCGCGCTGCTCGAACCTGGAGACGGTCGGATTGAGCATCCCCACGATCATCAACGCGACGATGACCACCAACAAAATCGCCCAGAGCTTCAGCAGCAGCCAGACTGACGCGATCGTGCCTACTGCGAGCAGCGCGGTGCGAGTGTCGAACACCACCAGCACGGCCCGACGCGAGGGCTTCTTTGTACGTGTCATCGCACCCTATTACCATCTCGTTGGAGACGGGTGGAGCGTGCGTTTACAGCGCTGCCGATGAGGCCAGCGGACGTCCCTACATCGGCCAGCGTCTCGCCCCGTAAACGTGCCTACGTGGCCGAGCCCGGCACGGGTCTACGGAATATGCCGTGCAGAATACACGCTATATCCACTGGGCTAAGTGCGCTCTCCATGTAGGGACCCGCAAAGAGCGTCGTGCCAGCCATTCTCGACTCGCTGCCTTTCGGGCACGGACACGTACGTTCACGTTTAGGCGAAGAAGAGCACGTCTTCGAGTATGAACCGA